>ERZ808042.64-NODE-64-length-111974-cov-9.794302_pt1 | contig 111974 bp, 108 predicted proteins | sample MGYA00380193_ERZ808042 | MGnify/ENA primary metagenome ERZ808042 (study PRJEB31490, sample SAMN06133401) | mouse gut metagenome | isolation source: M1_2 | host: mice | place: China: Chengdu | collected 2015-05 ...
AGGCCCGCGCCGGAGCCGATGAACACCGCCTCAAAGCCGAACTCCTCCTTCAGCTCGTCGATGGTGATGGCCCGGCCAATGACCATGTTGGTCTCCACCTTGACGCCCAGCTCCTTCAGGGTGTCCACCTCTTTTTGCACGATGGACTTGGGCAGGCGGAACTCGGGGATGCCGTACACCAGCACGCCGCCCGCCAGGTGGAGGGCCTCGAACACGGTGACCTCATAGCCCTTTTTCGCCAGGTCGCCCGCGCAGGTCAGGCCCGCCGGGCCGGAGCCGATGACGGCCACCTTGTGCCCGTTGGGGGCGGGGCGCACCGGTTTCTCGGTGGCGTTGGCGTTGTGCCAGTCGGCCACGAAGCGCTCCAAACGGCCGATGCCCACGGGCTCGGCCTTGATGCCGCGCACACACTTGGCCTCGCACTGGCTCTCCTGGGGGCACACCCGGCCGCACACCGCGGGCAGGGCGGAGTCCCTGGAGATAATCTGATAGGCCCCCTCAAAGTCGCCCTCGGCCACTTTTGCGATGAAGTCGGGTATGTTGATCTGGACGGGGCAGCCGGACACACAGGGGCGGTGCTTGCAGTTCAGGCACCGCTGGGCCTCATCGATGGCCTGCTCGCGGGTGTAGCCCAGGGCCACCTCGTTGAAGTTGCAGGCCCGCACCTGGGGGTCCTGGTGGGGCATGGGATTTTTATCCGGTCTCATATTGGCCATCTTATTTTACCTCCTGCTTGAACAGGTTGCACGCCTCTTCATAGGCGTGGCGTTCAAAGTCCTTGTACATGGCGCCCCGGGCCATGGCCTCGTCGAAGTCCACCTTGTGGCCGTCGAACTCCGGGCCGTCCACGCAGGCGAACTTGGTCTCGCCGCCTACGGACAGGCGGCAGCCGCCGCACATGCCGGTGCCGTCGATCATGATGGGGTTCATGCTGACCACGGTGGGGATGTCGTACTTCTTGGTGAGCTCGCATACAAACTTCATCATGATGACCGGGCCGATGGTGATGACCCGGTCGTACTTGGCGCCCGCCTCGATCTGCTCCTTCAGCAGGTCGGTGACCAGCGCCTTCTTGCCGTAGGAGCCGTCGTCGGTGCCGATGATGAGGTTGGTGGAGGCGGCCTTGAACTCATCCTCCAGGATGACCAGATCCTTGTTGCGGAAGCCCACGATCAGGTCCACATGACAGCCCACGTCGTGGAGCTTCTTCGCCACGGGGTAGGCGATGGCGGTGCCCACTCCGCCGCCCACAACCGCCACCCGCTTCAGGCCCTCGGTCTCGGTGGCGCGGCCCAGGGGGCCCACGAAGTCCTGAAGGAACTCCCCCTGCTCCTTGTGGTTGAGCTTCTCGGTGGTGGCCCCCACCACCTGGTAGATGATGGTGACGGTGCCCTTCTCCCGGTCGAAATCGGCGATGGTCAGGGGGATGCGCTCGCCTTCCTCGTCCACCCGGAGAATGATGAACTGGCCGGGCTCCGCCTTACGGGCCACGGCGGGGGCCTCGATCTCCATCAGGGACACGGTGGGATTGAGCACCCGTTTTTTCACGATCCGATACATAGCTTCTCCTCTTTCCTATGGTTTCGGGCAATACCGGTTTAACGGCCCGGCCTCCCGGTCCGGGCAATCGTTAAGATTATAACACACTGTTCCCCGTCCGTCAATTTGATTTCACTTGAAATTGTCCTCCAATTTGCCCCAAACGTAAAAAAGAGGGCCGGCCAGCGCCGGTCCTCTTCTCTCTTCACGCCGGTTAAAACACCAGCACCCACAGCACGACGGCCAGCGCCGCCGCCGCCACGCCCACCGTGGCCGCCAGCTCAGCCCGAAACGCCGCCCGGCGGCTCTTCCGTGGCCGGGGCGCGGGGATGTAGAGCTCAGGCTCCGCCTCTTCCTCGTACTCCTCGCCGCTCCAGCCGGACTCGTCCTCTTCCTCCTCGGGCATGACCAGGTTGGCTGCCCGCCATGCGGTCAGGTCGATGACGTTGTCCCCGCCCAGGGTCCGGGCCTTTCGCTCCGGCTCCCGAACCAGCACGGCCTGGCGGGCCGCCCCGGCGCCGTCAAAGCCAGAGGCCATCGCGCTCTCGCTCCAGGTGGTAAAGGTGTAGTGGGCTGTTTTCATGGCTCAAGGCCTCCTTATTTGAGATGGCTCTACCATACCATCTCGTAAGTCCCATATACCGGGATGTTTTAGACGCTGTCCGGCGGCGGGATTCGCCGCTTTGTTCTATTTTTCCTTATAATAATATGTTCGTTCGACTTTGTCAAGGGGTTATTGAGAAATTTGTTCGATTTTTAGGTAAAATTTCACCCCCGGCAGAGGCCGGGGGTGAAGCAGGTCTGTTGGTCCGTCTCAGCGCAGGTAATTTCTGGGGTTGACGCTGGTGTTGTTGATGCGCACCTCGAAGTGGCAGTGGGGGCCGCTGGCGTTGCCGGTCATACCCGCTCGGGCGATGGCCTGGCCCTGGTACACCTTTTCTCCCACGCTCACCAGGATGGAGGAGTTGTGGGCGTAATAGGTGACGTAGCCGTTGTCGTGGCGGATGGCCACCAGGTTGCCGTAGCTGCCGCTCCAGCCCGCCTTGATGACGGTGCCGCCGTCGGCGGCCTTGATGGTGGTGCCGGTGCGGCAGGCGATGTCCAGGCCCAGGTGGAAGTCATACCGGCCCCAGAGGTTGCGCCCGCCAAAGTTGGAGGTGATGGTGCCCCGCACCGGCCAGATGAAGTAGCCGTTGGAGGCGGTGACGGGCCGTGGGGTGGTGCCGGTGTAGGAATAGGTGGTGGTGGGCTCCTTCAGGGTCTCGGTGGAGATGATCTCCCGCTCCACCTCCACGCCGTTGACGTAGGTGACGTGGGCGTTGACCCGCTCCAGGCCGTCCTCGCCCTGCTCCTTCACCCGGGTGTCGCCCACGTAGAGGTCGGCGGTCTCGATATACTCCACGGGGCTGGGGACCTCCTGCTCATAGGTCTCGTCGGTGATGTTCTGCACGGACAGGAAGGGCACGGCCTCCTGGATGACCAGCTCCTGGTCCACCCACAGCTTATCCACGATGACGTCGGGGTTCAAGACGGACAGCTCATAGGGCCACATGTCCAGGGAGTAGGCGATGGCGTTGAAGGTGTCCCCCTTCTTCACCACATAGGTGGACTGCTCCACCCGGAACTGGGCCAGGGTGGCACGGATGGACTCCAGGTCGAACTGGGTGTTGGAGGGCAGCTCCACGGGGGCGATCTCCACGTCCTCCACAAACTCGTACTCAATGGTGTTCTCGCTGAGGTAGGGGGCGGCGGCCTCGTCCAGCAGGGCCTTCAGCTCCGCCTCGGTGGCGGCGCTGCCCACCTTCACCCCGTCCACCCGCAGCTCATAGGCCTGGATCAGCGCGCCCACGTCCTCAAACAGGGTCTCCTCGATCTGGGCGGCGTCGCTGAGCTCGCCGGGGGCCACATACACCGGGGTGGCGGAGAGCTTCTCCGGGTCAAGGCTGTAGTCCTCGCCCAGGATGTCGGAGGCCCGGGTCTCCACGTTGCTGACGATGGCGTCCCGCTCCTCCAGGCTGGACACCACGCCCACCTCCTGGCCGTTCAGGTTCAGGGCGTAGGCCCGGGTGTAGGTTCCGTTGAAGGCGATGACGCCCACCACCACCGCGAACAGGGTCACGTACAGCAGCGGGGATACCGGGTGCCGGGCCACCACCGAGCGGACCCTGCCCAGCGCGCCGCTCACCTTGTCCCAGCCGCCGGCGGTGAAGTCGCACACCCGCTCCCAGCTCTCGCCCCCAAGGGCGCGCAGGGCTTGGGCGGCCTGGGCGGCCTTTTCCTTCACCGGCTCCTCCTTGACCCGGCGGCCCGCCTCCTTCGCCTGGTTCAGGGCGGCCTGAGCCTTTTCCGCCAGCGCCTTGGGCTGGAAGCGCTTTTTAGCCGCCCGGTTCCGGGCCGCTCGAGCCTTGGCCGCCTCCTGCTCCGCCTTCCTCTCGGCGGCCTCGGTCTCCTCCATATATTTTTTCCAGGAGCGGGGCTGCTCGGTGCCCGCGCTCCCCTTGGCGCCGCCCTGGGCGGACCCTTCGGCCTGCTCCGGCAGCCTGTCCATATGTGTTTGGTCCTTTCCGGTCTGCTTCACGAAATGTCCCTCCTGTTGTCTATGGCTTTTCCAAGCAAACACGACTGTTACAAAAAATTTGAAAAGAGTTACAAAATGGTTACAGCCCTATGGTACACCATTTTGTCCCCCCCGTCAACCCCTGAATTTTCCCCCGGCGGTCAATCACACGTTTCAGCGGGGGCATATCTTGTTGCCTTTTCCCGATATTTTGGGAGCGCCGGCACATTTTGTTGGGCCCCCGGCAAAAGCGCCAAAATTCTCCCCGCTTTTTCGTCCTTTTGCCCAGCCCCCTTGACAGCGCCGCCCCGGCAGTTTACAATTAAAATACCAAAAATTGATTGGAAATGAGGGCTGATGTTTTGTGGGCAAATTCGACGGCGTGCTCTTTTTCGCGGACTACGACGACACCTTATATAACAGCGCCCACACCGTCTCCCCGGAAAACCTGACGGCCATCCGTTATTTCATGGATAACGGCGGCTATTTTTCCATCGCCACCGGCCGGGCCCACCGCACCTTCACCCCCCAGATTGAACAGGAGGGGCTGCTGTTCAACGCCCCGGTGGTGCTGTCCAACGGCGCGGCCATCTATGACTACGCCTCCCAGCGCTATCTGCTGGAGTCCCACCTGCCCCCCGACGCCCCCGGCATGCTGTGTGAGCTGTGCGGCAGATTCCCCGCCCTGGGGTTCGAGGCCTATCACAACGAGGACATCTACGTCCACAACCCCAACCGGGTCACCCGGGAGCACCTGGCCAAGGTGGGCGGGACCCAGATCCTCCGGCCCATCCTGGAGATGCCCACCCCCTGGAGCAAGGTGATCCTCCAGCAAAACCGGCTCTATCTGGAGGAGGTGCAGTCCTATCTTCTGGCCCGGTGGGGGGAGCGCTGCGAGGCCATCTTCTCCAACCGCTATCTGCTGGAGGTCACGGCCAAGGGCTGCGACAAGGGGGCCATGGTGTCCAAGGTGGCGGACCTGCTCTATATCGAGCGCGAAAACCTCTACTGCATGGGGGACAATCAAAACGACATCCCCATGCTGGCCCTGAGCGCCATCCCCTTCGCCCCCGCCAACTGCTCCCAACCGGTGAAAGACTGGGGGGCCCGTGTCCTGGACCACTGCGACGACCACGCCGTGGCCCAGGCCATCGGCATTTTGGACTCCATCTACTGAGCCTGTTTCAAAACGGCCCGCTCCCGGCGGAAGCCCACCCGCCGGGAGCTGTATTTTCTCTGTCCCCAATCTCCGGCCAGGATACATATACCATATAGCTTGAGTAATAAGGAGCGATCCCGTATGAACATCATGAAGCGTGTATTCCTTTTGACCCTGTCCCTGGCGCTGGTGCTGGGCCTTGCCGCCTGCGGGGCCTCCGGGCCGGACATGCCCATGGAGGCCGAGATCGACGGCCACACCATCACTCTGGGCCAGACCACCATGGAGGACATGGCCGGCTGGGGCTATGAGGTGAACTCCGCCGGGCGGCAGGACGTGGCCCACGACGGCGACAAGTACATCTATTTCCACTACAGCCTGTCCAAGGGGGCGGGCAACCAGTTCTGGGTCACCGTATACACCCCCTACTACGGCGGCACCAACATCAACAAGGAGGCCAAGGAGGCGGCCCAGTCCGGCATCGTCTATGCCGTCACCCTGTCCAAGTCCGCCACCGAGAAGATCGGCGCCGTCTACAACGGCATGGACATCAAGGATATGAGCTTCGACACCGCCAAGGAGTGGGGCGCCAAGGAGAAGGAGGACGCCTCCAAGCTCACCTGGGACCTGCCCGTCTCCAAGGGCTGGCTCCGCTTCGAGGCGGATAGCACCTCCGGCCAGGAGCTGCACTCCCTGCGGGTGAGCATGAGCGAAAAGGCCTTCCTGGCTATGCAGAAGGGGAAGTAGACAGAAAATATGACGCCTCCATGTCCGCGGGCAAGTAAAAGCCCCCCTCCCCGCTGTGCGGGGAGGGGGGGCTTTATTTCCCCTCCAGGAAGTACGACGCCTCCATATCCGCCGTGGCCAGGGCGAAGGCCAGGGGGTACTGCATCAGCGCCTGGCCCACCATCCGGCTGTCCTCCGTGCCGGAAAAGCCCATGTGCCAGCGGATGGCCATGGCCTCCTCCCGGGTGAGGCGCATGAAGCCGGAGATGATGTACACGCTCTTCTCCCCGTGGCCGTAGGGGAGCTTATCCTCATAATTGTACGTGGGCACCTTGGTCCATTTCCCGGTGGCGTCGTCCTTCACGTTGCGGGTGCCCGCTTTGTAGCAGCCGATCTTGCACAGGTCGTGGAGCAGCGCCGCGATGGCCGCCGACTCCATGGGGTAGTCCAGGCCGTAGACCTCCTTCACCCGGTCCCGGGCCAGATAGGACTCCAGGCAGCGGAACACGTTGACGCTGTGGTCGCACAGCCCCCCGGCATAGGACCCGTGATAGCGGGCGGAGGCGGGAGCGGTGAAAAAGTCGCTCTTGTTCTCCAGGTAGTCCAGCAGCTCGGCGCTCCCCTCTCGGTGAATATGTTCGGTGTAGATCTCAATGAATTCCTCTTTCCCCGGCATGATGTGTCCTCCTCATGTCCCCGCTGCCCGGCGGGGATCTGTTTTTCCCATCATACCATAAAAGAGGTCTTTTGCAAAGGGGCTTTGCGAGGCCCGCCGGGGCCTCCGGCGGGGTACTTTCTCTCATGTGAGAGAAAGTACCCAAAGAGAACACTTAAGGGGGAAAATCCGGCTCGACTTCGAGCGCCAAGGGCGCGCTCTCGCTCGCAGGATTTTCCCCCTTAAGAATCCCCAATACGGGGACGCCCTATACGGCAGGTTTTGACAGCTTTCCGGCGCGTGAGGCTTTCGACTCAGGTGCTCCTATTTGTGCTGCCGCCGGTATGCAGTCATTGGAGCCATCGCGGCCTATCGTTCGGCGCCTGAGGGGCGCACCGCTCGGCGCGGGGTGAACTCAGCTTCATTTGGCCCTTGTATATGTGGCGTTGCCGATGCGCAGGTTATCGCCCTTCCGCTCATACGGCACGCCCCAGGACGTCTCCCCGCCATCGTTCAAAGTCAGGGTGTCGTCGCTGGCGTAGTAGTGGAACGTGATGTTCCGTCCGTCCACGGTGGCCACGGCGGTGTTCTCCCCGTCGAACGTCCACAGCTCCGCGCCGTCGAAGGGGCGCACCCCATCCACCGCCCCCGCGACCCCCGAATCCAGGCTTCCGTCCCCCATCCAGGTGCCCGCGATTCTGGATTCATGGCTGGCGCAGGCGCACAGCGCCAGCAGGAGCAGCAGGCAGGCCGCCATCTTCCCATATCGTTTCATCTTTTTACCTCCCTTAGGGCAGGATCTTCCTTTTCACGGCTGTGGGGCCTATTGGCTCACCGGCTCGGCGGTGGGCACGGGCACCGCGGACTCGGTGGGGTATTTTACCTGCGTATCGACCGCCTGGCCGTCCGTCCGGACGGTATAGGAGGCGGGCTTTCCGCCCTCTCCGGAGGCCGTTCCGGCCCCCTCGGCCTCCAGCCGCTCCAGCACCGCCAGCGTGCTGGACGCCGTGTCCTGCACCCGGATGTCGATGGCCCAGCCGTAGTTCTCCTCCGCCGCGAAGGAGAAGGTCAGGCGGTGCCGGCCCCTGTTGCCATTGTCATAGTCCTCCACCCGGCGCACGCCGACGCGGCCCGCCCAAAAGTCCTCCTTCACCGCCTCGTACAGCGCCATGGCGTCCGCCCCGCCGTAGTACGTGGTCTGGTCCCGCCCCTGGGCGTGGCCGTCGTCCTCATACATGACCTCCTGGAGGCGGCCGCCCTCCTCGGTCAAAATCTGCTCGGCCCGCTGGAAGCCGTAGCCCTTCCAGTACAGGTCCCGGTCGTCGTACACCTGCTGGATGGCCCAGGCGGCGGTGCCCTCCTGGTCAGCTTTCGTGACATCCAACCAGACATTGTCGTACCACCGGGTCAGCTCGCCGCCGTTTTTCAGGCGGTAGGACACCCGCAGGGTAGTGGTCGTCATCGTGGCGCCGGCGGGGCGGCCGTTCCGCTGGTCCACCGCCGCCTGGTGGAGCAGGATGGCGTAGTCCACCAGCTCCGGGCTGCTGGTCTCGGTGGTGACGTGGTCCCCGCTGTCGTAGAGGTAGCACAGCCGGAGCCCGTCCAGCTCCACCGACTCCACCTGGTCCGCGGTGGGCACCCGGGTCTCAAACCCGGTGAGGTCGAAGCCCACCACCAGGAACAGCAGGACAAAGACCCCGGCGGAGATGGCCGCTCCCTTCCAGTACCGCAGCACCCGGAAGGACTTTTCCAGCAGCATCCGGGCCACGAAGCAGCCGATCACCGCCCACACCAGGATGGAAATCATCAGGGTGGGCTCCTCCCCGCCCAAAAAGGCGGTGGTGAAGCTGCCCAGGGCCAGCCCGGCGCAAAAGGCCACGCCGTACTGGAACACCGGGCGCATACACTTCACGGACACCACGTCCCCGGCGCTCTCCAGCCGCCGGGCCCGGTAGAGGAAGAAGGACCCCACCGCCAGCGCCACCGCAGCCGCGGCGTACACCGCCACATTCTCCAGGCCGAACATCTGATAGCCGTCCTCCGTCGTCCAGAAATACACGGACGAGCTGCGCCCCAGCCTGACGACGGGGGTGAGCCACGACACCATATTGCCCATGATGGACCCAAAGCCGATGAAGCCATAGTAAAACTGCCGGAACACCGCCTCCACCAGGAAGTAAACCCCGGCGGCCAGCCCGTTGAAAATGGTGTAAAAAGCGGGCAGGGCCAGGATGTGCCCGGTGAACATGCCGCAGAACACCGCCATGGAGTAGAAGAACAGGCACTCCCCGCAGGTGACGGCCAGCCAGAACCCCAGCCCCGGCAGGAACACCGCCCCGCCGACGGCTTCGATGAGCAGGGTGAGCAGGAATACCACCACGTTGGGCACGAGGAGGAAGGCCAGCCCCGCCAGGTAGTGGGTGACGAACAGCCCCTCCCGCTTCACCGGCAGGGAGCCGAAGAAGTTGGCCGAGCGGGGGTTATACAGGTGGCTGCACACCGCCATGGCGCACAGCGCCCCGAACCCCACCGCCAGCACCAGGGACAGCGAGACCGCGTCCGGCACGTCCTGGGCGAAGTTCCGCATATAGCCGACAGGGTTATGGCCATAGTTTCCTCGGTTGCTGGCGTCCAATTGGAGCATCATCAACCCCTGGAGGGGCAAGGTCACCAGCCAGATGACGGAGTACGCCGCCCAGACGGGCCAGTAGCGTAAAACTGTTTTCTTGAAAACCGTGCCGTTAAAGTACGATGTCCCGGACCGCATAGTCCTCACCTCCCATTTCATAGATAAAGATCTCCTCCAGCGTCAGGGGCAGGGCCTCCATGAACAGCGGAGAGAGGGGTTTGAATTGGGCCTCCACCTCTTCCGCCGTGCCCCGGACGATATAGGTGTACACCCGGCCCACGTGGTCGGTGTGCACCACCTGGACCCCGGCGGGCAGCTCCGGGGGCGTCTCGGCTTGGAAGGCGATCTGGAGCTTGACGGTGCCCCCCTGGAGGTCGGACAGGGACCGCTCCAGGGCCACCTTGCCGTGGCTCAGCAGGCCCACATGGTCGCACACGTCCTCCAATTCGCGTAGATTGTGGGAGGACACCAGCACCGTGGTCCCCCGCTCGGCCACGTCCCCCATGAGCAGGGACCACACCTGGCGGCGCATCACCGGGTCCAGGCCGTCCACCGGCTCGTCCAGCAGCAGGTAGTCCGGCTTGCAGCTCAGCGCCAGCCAGAAGGCGGACTGCTTCTGCATTCCTTTAGAAAGGCGGCGGATGGGCCGCTTCTCGTCCACGGCGGGGAAGGCCTCCTTCAATTTTGCGTAGCGCTCCATATCGAAGGAGGGGTAGATCCCCCGGTAGAATTTCATCATGTCCCTGGTGGAGGCGGAGGTGAAATAGTATAGCTCGTCGGGAATGCCCGCCACGCGCTTTTTCACCGCCGGATTCTCATAGATGGGCGCGCCCTCCAACAGGATGTCCCCGGAGTCCTGGCGGTAGGCCCCCGTCAAATGGCGCAGGATGGTGGACTTGCCCGCCCCGTTGGGCCCCACCAGCCCGTAGATGGCCCCCTGGGGCACTGTCATGGTCAAGCCGTCCAAGGCGTGGAAGCCGTCAAAGCTCTTGACCACATTTTTCACTTCGATCATTTCGATTCCTCCTTTCCATAGGCTGCACACCTCGCCCCGATCTCGGCGGGGGTGAGCCCCAGGTACACCAGCTCCTGGACGATGGCGTCCAGCTTGCTGAGCAGCTCCTCCCGGCGTTTGTCCGTCACGTCCTGGGGCAGGGCGGCAAAGCTCCCTTTCCCCGGCACCGAGTAGGCGTAGCCCTCCTGCTCCAGCGACTCATAAGCCCGCTGGATGGTGTTGGGGTTGATGGCAAGCTGGCCGGCCATGGCCCGGACGGAGGGCAGCTTATCCCCCGGCGGGATGGCCCCCGTGATGATGAGACGGCGCAGGCCGTCCCGGACCTGCTCGTAGATGGGGCGGCTGTCCCGATAGTTCAGGCTGAGCATGGCCCCGCCTCCTTTCCTAAATATTGTACCAATTGTACTATATGTCTTAATACAGTTATGATAGCACAGCCCGCCCCTCCTGTCAAGCCGGAGCGCCCCTGAATTTCGCGAATAAAAATTTACAAAAGGGTGCTGACAACCGGCCCGATCCCTGCTATAATGTTGCTGTACGGCCTTACAACCGGGCCATATGTGTCAAGAAAATCCAAATACGACTCATTTCATCCATCTGATACAGAAAGGGGTCTTTTCCTATGTCCAACCACGATTTGAATGCCGCCGCCTTCCTGGAGTGCGTGGGCTCCCTGCTGGACACCAGCGAGGTCAGCTCCATGAAGCGGTGGCGGCATCACTTTTCCATCACCTGCTACCAGCACTCCCTGTTCGTGTCCTACGTGGCCTTCCGCCTGGCCCGCAAATTTGGCTGGGACTACCGGGCCGCCGCCCGGGCGGGGCTGCTCCACGACTTGTACCTCTACGACCCCGCCGACGGCTCCGCCCACCCCGGCAACCAGTGCCTGGACCACCCGGAGTTCGCCCTGCGCAACGCCGCCGCCCTGTGCCCCGACCTGAGCGACAAGGAGAAAAACGCCATCGTCTCCCACATGTTCCCCCTGGCCGTCCACCTGCCCCGGTGCCGTGAGGCCCTGGTGGTCAACATGGCCGACAAGATCTGCGCCACCCTGGAGGTGGTCCACCTCTATCAGACCCGGAGGGTCCAGCGCTGGCTGCCCACAGCCGCCTGAGGGCGTCTCGACATTTTTACCGCTTTTCCGTCATTTTCCTCCCCGTTTTTCGTGGGAATGTTACAATTTTTTCAAAGTGTGAAAAATCTCTTCAAAAAATCCTGGTTTCTGGTATAATGTTTCTTGTGGCAGTCCGCTTCCTGCCCTGTTGAGGAAGTTAACATACGCATCGGCAATGAAATACTACGATGATTTAAGAGAGGAAGATGGGAAGCATGATCTCACACGGCAAGGATCTGAAGATCTTTTCAGGCAGCTCCAACAAGGCCCTGGCCCGGGATATCTGCAAGGAGCTGAGCATCCCCCTGGGGAACGCGGAGACCGGCGCCTTTTCCGACGGCGAGAATTTCGTGTCTATTTTTGAGACTGTCCGCGGCTCCGACGTGTTCGTGGTCCAGTCCACCAGCTCCCCGGTGAACGACAATTTGATGGAGCTGCTCATCATGATCGACGCGCTGAAGCGGGCCTCCGCGGGCCGCATCACCGCCGTGATGCCCTACTTCGGCTACGCCCGGCAGGACCGCAAGACCAAGCCCCGGGACCCCATCTCCGCCAAGCTGGTGGCCAATCTCATCACCCGGGCGGGGGCGGACCGGGTGCTCACCATGGACCTCCACGCCAACCAGATCCAGGGCTTCTTCGACATCCCGGTGGACAACCTGATGGGCTCCCCGGTGTTTGTAGACCACTTCTTCCGCCGCTACGCCCCCGTACACGACGAGACCATGATCGTCTCCCCCGACGTGGGCAGCGTGGCCCGGGCCCGGGCCTTCGCCCAGAAGCTGGACATGCCCATGGCCATCGTGGACAAGCGGCGGCAGAAGGCCAACTCCTCCGAGGTGATGAATATCATCGGCGACGTCACCGGCAAGAATGTGATCCTGCTGGATGACATGGTGGATACCGGCGGGTCCCTGTGCCACGCCGCTAAAGCCCTGGTGGAGATCGGCCACGCCAAGTCCGTCACCGCCTGCGCCAGCCACGGGGTGCTGTCCGGCCCCGCCATTGACCGCATCAACGAGTCCGTGCTGGACGAGGTGGTGTTCCTGGACACCATCCAGCCCAAGCCCAACATCGCCGAGCTGTGCCCCAAGATCCAGTATCTGTCGGTGGCCCACCTGTTCGCCGAGGCCATCGAGCGCATCTACGAGGAGCGGTCCGTATCTAAGCTGTGGTGCTGAGCCCCCGCGTTATAGAAAAAGATCCCGCTCCAGGGCCTTGCCCTGGAGCGGTTATTCCCTGTCCGGAGGTATTTTATGTTTTTCGCCAAAAAGCCCCCGGTGTCCTGGCTCATTGTGGGCCTGGGCAATCCGGGAGACAAGTACGAGTACACCCGCCACAACGCGGGCTTCCTGGTGGCGGACGAGCTGGGTGAGCGGGGGAATTTCCCCATCCAGCGCCTGAAATTCAAGGCGCTGACCAACACCGCCGCCATCGCCGGCCAGGGTGCGCTGGTGATGAAGCCGGTGACCTACATGAACCTGTCCGGCGAGGCGGTGGGCGAGGCCGCCCGGTTCTACAAGGTCCCCCCCGACCACGTGCTGGTGGTCTCCGACGACGTGGACCTGCCCCTGGGCAAGCTGCGCATCCGCACAGGTGGCTCCGCCGGGGGGCACAACGGCCTCAAAAGCATCATCCAGCATTTGGGCACCGACCAGTTCCCCCGGCTCAAAGTGGGAGTGGGCGGCAAACCAAACCCCGACTACGACATGGCGGACTGGGTGCTCTCCAAGCTCCAGGGAGAGGACAAAAAGGTGATGGACGAGGCGGTACGCCGCGCCGCCGACGCGGTGGAGTGCTTTCTGAAGGATGGACCTCAGAAAGCTATGAATCGCTTTAATTGATTTTCCCCTTCCCAGGGGTGGGCCACCGGCGAGGCACTTTCTCCGAAGCCCCTCCGGGCTTCCGGCGGACCCGCCTGCGGGCGGGACGGGGGATGTTACTTTCTCTCTCGCGAGAGAAAGTAACCAAAGAGCGCGCTTAGGGGGCATCCCGCCGGGCGGACATGGCCCAAAGGGCGGGCCACGTCCTTTAGGCGGGCTTCCCCCTAAGGACCCCCTGTTTTACGGGAGAGCCCGGTTCGATAGGCGGGCATTGCCCTCCCGGCGCCAGCGGCTTTCGACGCAGGTGCTCCTAGTTGTGCTGCCGCCGGTGCCTGAACACTGAAAACGATGCGCCTAACAACCCGCGCCTCAGGGGCGCACCGGCTTTTGCGCCATCTCCATCGCCAGCCGCAAGGACGCCCGGAACAACGCCTGATCGTGGATATCCTCTAACTTGAGATTCAAATTTGACAGCTCCTCCAGCATCTCCTGCCCGTTTTCCCCCGCCCGGCGGGCTATTTCCTCCTGCAACGCAAACTTTTGCTCCTCCAGCCCCTTCGTTTCCTCGTTGTTCTCATACTGTTGACCCGCCCATTCATCTACCATATAATAGAGTTCATCCATTATTTTGTCCATGTCCGATCCACCCCGCATGCATTATTCTTGTCTACACTATGATAGCATATTTTTTGTCTACATGTCAAGGAAAATGAGGTAAGATCATGGAAAAATTTTCGGCGAGGGTCAAAGCGCTTCGGGAATCCAAAGGGCTGTCGCAGGACGCACTCGGTAAAATTATCGGTGTAAAAAGGTATTCTGTCTATACTTATGAGAAAGGGAGAAACTACCCCGACATTCCCCGCTTGATTGCCCTTGCCGATTATTTTGAGGTGACAACCGACTATCTCCTAGGCCGGACGGACGAGCCACGGTGAAGGGTCCGCGTCCGGCAATCATCCCGGCGCAGTCGGTGGGCCCCGGAGGCGCGGGAGGTTAGACGCAGTATTTTCAGTGTCTAGACACCGGCGGCAGCGCTAATAGGGGCATCTGCGTCGAAGGCCGCAGGCGCCGGGAGGACAGCTAAAGCTGTTCGTACCGGGCTCTCCCGTAAAAACAGGGGGTTCTTAGGGGGAAAGCCGCCTGTGAGCGAGGGAGCGCCCTTAGCTCCCGAAGTCGAACCGGCGGATTGCCCCCTAAGCGCGCTCTTTGGTTACTTTCTCTCGCGAGAGAGAAAGTAACAACTCCCCCGTCCCGCCCGCAGGCGGGCCCCGGGCGTGCCCACGCCCATATTTTCCAAATTTTTCAATTTGAGGTAACCCCATGAAAATGTTGTTAAACATTTTAGATACTGTCCCTGAGTTCGCCCGCCTGGCGGCGGACCTGGAGGCGGGCCGCTCGCCGGTGGAGGTGGCGGGGCTGTCCCCGGTCCACCGGGCCCACTTCGCGGCGGGGCTGCGGTCTCGGCTGGACGCCCCGGTGGTGCTGGTGTGCGCCGACGAGGGGGAGTGCGCCCGGCTGGCGGCGGACGTGACGGCGCTGACGGGGGAGCCGGCCATCATGGTCGGGGCCAGGGAATTTTTGTTCCACGAGGGGGCGGTGGCCTCCCGCCAGTGGGAGCACCAGCGCGTCGCCGCTTTCCAGGCCATGGCCCAGGGCAAGGCAAAGCTCATCGCCGCCACGGTGGAGGGCCTGCTCCAGCGCACCCTCCCCCCGGAGGAGCTGTGTGCCCACGTGGTGGAGGTGGACGCCAAGGGCAGCTACGACCTGGAGGAGCTGGCCGACCGGCTGGCGGCCCTGGGCTACACCCGCTGCCAGCAGGTGGAGGGGGTGGGCCAGTTCGCTCTGCGGGGGGGCATCCTGGACGTGTTCTCCCCCGGCATGGACGACCCCGTCCGGGTGGAGTTCTGGGACCGGGACGTGGACTCCATGGGGCTGTTCGACGTGGCGTCCCAGAGGCGGGTGGGGCGGCTGGACAAAGCGGTCTTTCTGCCCGTCAGCGAGCTCCTGCCCATCCGGGACGAAAACGGAAACTGGGAGCGCCTTACTGACCGCCAGCTTCCCGGCCGGTACGGCCGCCTGGCCACCGCCGCCCACCACCTGCCCCCGGATGCCATCGTGTGCCTCAGCGAGTCCAGCCGGGTAGCGGAGCGGGGCAGAAACTGGCTGTGGCAATTGAATGAGGATATTAAAACTCTCATTGAAAACGGGGCCATTGAGGGAAAAAAGGCGGTGTTTTCCGCCACCATGGACGAGCTGATGGCCGTCCTGTCCGACCACGCCCTGTGCTTTCTGGACTCCTTCACCACCTCCAACCCTCCCCTGCCGCCAAAGGACATCCTGACCGCCCAGGGCCGTCAGCTGTCCTCCTTCGGGGCCAGTCTGGACACGGCGGCGGCGGATTTGACCCAGCTGCAAAACGCCAATTCCGCCACGGTGGTGCTGGTGGGCAGCGAGCAGCGGGCCTTAAACCTCCAGTCCCTGCTCCGGGAGCGGAAAATCCGCTCGGCGGTGGACTTCCAGCTCCACGAGCTGCCCCAGCCCGGGGGAGTCACCATCGCGGTGGGGGGGCTGTCGGCAGGGTTTGACTACATCGGCTGTCCCTATGCCCTGTTGACGGAGGGCGGGAACGAGCCCCGGCGGAAGGGCAAGCGCCTGAAGCGCGCCGCGGACCGGCGCAAGGTGGACTCCTTTACAGATCTGTCCCCCGGAGATTTGATCGTCCACGAGCACCACGGCATCGGCCGCTTCATGGGCATGGTGAAGATGACGGTGGACGGGGTGGACAAGGACTACGTCAAGCTGGCCTACGCCGGGGCGGACGTGCTCTACCTCCCGGCCACCCAGCTGGACGCCATCGCCAAATACATCGGCTCGGGGGACGACCCGGAGACCAAAAAGCTGTCCAAGCTGGGGGGGACGGACTGGGAGAAGGCCAAGACCCGCACCCGCAAGGCGGTGAAGGATCTGGCCAAGGGCCTGATCCAGCTCTACGCCCAGCGCCAGCGCCAGCCGGGCTACGCCTTCGCCCCCGACTCCCCCTGGCAGAAGGAGTTTGAGGAGGATTTCCCCTACGACGAGACAGAGGACCAGCTGCGCTCCATCCGGGAGATCAAAAAGGACATGGAGACTCCCCGGCCCATGGACCGGCTGCTGTGCGGCGACGTGGGCTACGGCAAGACGGAGGTGGCCCTGCGGGCCATCATGAAGTGCGTGCTGGACGGCAAGCAGGCCGCCATCCTGGTGCCCACCACCGTGCTGGCCCGGCAGCACTACCTGACCGCCCGCTCCCGCTTCGCCAAGTACCCGGTGGAGATCGAGGTGGTCAGCCGCTTCCGCACCCCCGCCCAGATGAAAAAGGCCCTGGCCGGGGTGGAGAACGGCTCGGTGGACCTGCTCATCGGCACCCACCGGCTGCTGCAAAAGGACGTCCACTTCAAGGATCTGGGCCTGCTGGTGGTGGACGAGGAGCAGCGCTTCGGCGTCACCCACAAGGAGCGTTTAAAGGAGATGTCCAAGCAGGTGGACGTACTCACCCTGTCCGCCACCCCCATCCCCCGCACCTTGAACATGGCCCTGTCCGGCATCCGGGACATGTCCGCCATTGAGGAGCCCCCCTCCAACCGCCAGCCGGTGCAGACCTACGTGCTGGAGCACGACTGGTCGGTGCTGTGTGACGCCATGCGCCGGGAGCTGGAGCGGGGGGGCCAGGTGTACTACCTCCACAACCGGGTGGACACCATCGAGCGCACCGCCGCCCGCATCCGCGAGATGCTGGGGGAGGAGGCGGTGGTGGCGGTGGGCCACGGCAAAATGAGCCAGGAGGAGCTTTCCGACGTGATGACCCGGGTGTCCGACGGGGAGGTGGACGTGCTGGTGTGCACCACCATCATCGAGACGGGCATCGACATCGCCAACGTGAACACCCTCATCATCGAGGACGCGGACAAAATGGGCCTGTCCCAACTGCATCAAATCCGGGGCCGGGTGGGGCGCTCCCCCCGGCGGGCCTACGCCTATATGACCTACCGCCAGGGCAAGGTGCTCACCGAAATCGCCGCCAAGCGCCTGTCCGCCATCCGGGAGTACGCCGAGTTCGGGTCCGGGTTCAAAATCGCCATGCGGGATCTGGAGATCCGAGGGGCGGGCAACCTGCTGGGGCCGGAGCAGTCCGGCTTCCTGATGAGCGTGGGCTACGACCTATATCTCAAGCTGCTGGAGGAGGCGGTGCTGGAGGAGAAGGGGGAGAAGCCCGTCCGCCTGCCCGAGTGCACGGTGGACCTGACCGTATCCGCCTCCATCCCGGACAAGTACGTGCCCGACGCAGGCCAGCGGATGGACCTGTACCGGAGAATTGCCCGGGTGCGCGCCCAGGAGGACGCCGACGACGTCACCGACGAGCTCATCGACCGCTTCGGCGACCCGCCCCGGCAGGTGAACAACCTGCTCTCGGTGGCCCTCCTCCGGGGGCAGGCGGCGGCCTGCCACATCAAGGACATCTCCCAGAAGGGCGCGTCCCTGGTGTTCACCCTGGAGGGGTTCCAGCTGGAGTCCATCGCCGCCCTGGCGGGGCAGTACCCCGGCCGGATGCTGTTCTCCCCCGGGGACACCCCCGCCTTCACCCTGAAGCTGCGTAAAACGGACGACCCCCTGCGCTCGGCCGCCCAGGCGGTGGAGCGCTACGGGGCCCTGCTGACTCCCAAGGGCTGAGTTGCATTTCCCGCTCGTTTGATATATAATGGCCCCCAGCGCTTCTGCACCTGAAATTTTCCTAGGATTGGAGAATACCATGAAAAACTGGAAACGACTTATGGCTCTACTGTTGTCCGGGGCCATGGCCCTGCCCCTGTTCGCCTGCAACACCACCGCCAAGCCCACGGCTGGCGACCCCTCCGACGCCCCCTCTGCTGCCGTGTCCGGCAAGCCGGCGGCCAGCGCCTCCCCTGAGATCGTGGCCGACCTGTCCCAGCCCGTGCTGGAGTTTTCCGCCGGGGTGTCCCCCGCCGACACCCTGCTCACCATCAACGGCGAGGAGGTGCCCGCCGACCTGACGCTCTACTGGCTGAGCTACACCTGCTACTACTTCATGTCCCAGTACGGCGTCTACGGCATGAGCATGGCGGACTACCAGGACCAGCTGCTGGACGACGCGGTGTCCATCTGCGCCAGCGAGGTGCTGCTGCGCCAGCGGGCGGCCCAGCTGGGCTGCCTGCCCACCGACGCCCAGGCGGAGCAGGCCCGGGCCGAGATGGAGGGCGACCCGGACACCCTCGCCCTGTTCCGGGAGTCCTACGGCCTCACCGACCAGTCCATTGAGTACCTGTTCCTGGCCGACGCCTACTATGAGAACATGCTGGCCGCCGTCACCCACGAACCCAGCGAGGAGGAACTGATGGACTACCTCTCCGGCAAGGGGATGTACCGGGTGAAGCACATCCTGCTCAAGACGGTGGATGACAACCGCCAGCCCCTGCCCGACGACGTGGTCGCCCAGAAAAAGGCTCAGGCGGAGGACTTTCTCTCCCAGCTCCAAAAGGCGGAGGATATGCCCGCCCTGTTTGACCGGCTGATGAACGAGCACAGCGAGGACGGCCGGGACGACAAAGGCGCCTTGTACGCCCCCGACGGCTATCTGGCCACCCCCGGCCAGATGGTCCCTGAGTTCGAGGAGGTGGGCCAGGCTCTGAAGCCGGGGGAGCTGTCCGGCGTCGTGGAGACCGACTACGGCTATCACATCCTGCTGGGCCTGTCCCTGGCCCCCCTCACCGACGAGGAGAAGGCCCAGTACCAACAGGAGTACCGCCCCGACGCCCTCCGGGACCAGGCCGCGCAATGGCAGGAGGAGGCGGAGATCACCCGCTCAGACGCCCTCTCAAAGCTGAACGTGGCCGACTTCTACGCCCGGATGAACGCCTACCAGCGGGCCCTGGAGGAGAAAAACGCCCCTGCGGAGAGTGACGCCGTGGGGTAAGCCCTGGTCCTTGACAGCTGCGAAAAATCGTCCAAGCAACCCCCTTGACAAATGTTTTCCGGTCTGGTATCATCTCCCTCAAGCGATAGGGGAGTAATCGGCGGGCTTGTCCCGTTACGAGCGCCAACAGCAAGGTGATTTCCACCTGGTCTCGTATGAAACGGTAAGACCTATCCGCAGTCTGAGACTGCGGATAGGTCTTTTTTATTTCCCGCTTGTCCCCTTCCCTATCATTCGACCTCAAAGACCCGTTATATTGAGAAGGAACGAAAAGGAGTGTTGGACTATGAGCCAATGGTATGCCAAGTCCGCCGGTCAGGCGCTCAGCGAGCTGGGCTCCAGCCGCTCCGGCCTCTCCCCCCGGCAGGCCCAGGAACGGCTGGAGCGGTACGGCCCCAACAAGCTGGCCGGGTCAGCGAAAAAACCCCTCTGGGCCCGGTTCCTGGACCAGATGAAGGACCCCATGATCCTGGTGCTGCTGGCCGCGGCGGCCCTGTCCCTGCTGTCCTCCGGCGGGGAGGACTGGGTGGAGGCGGTCATTATCCTGGTCATCGTGGTGGTAAACGCCTGCATCTCCATCTCCCAGGAGGACAGCGCGGAAAAGGCCCTGGAGGCCCTGCAAAAGATGTCCGCGCCGCTGGCCAAGGTGGTCCGGGGCGGAGAGCAGGTCCGGCTGGAGACCGACGCCCTGGTCCCCGGCGACGTCATCGTGCTGGAGGCGGGGGACCTGGTGCCCGCCGACGCCCGCATCCTGGAGTGCGCCAACCTGAAGGCGGACGAGTCCGCCATGACGGGCGAGTCCGTGCCGGTGAACAAGCAGGCGGACGAGGTCCTGCCCGCCGAGACCGTGCTGGGCGACCGGAGCAACATGGTCATCTCCTCCACCGTTATCACCAACGGCCGGGCGGTCTGTGTGGTGACGGACACCGGAATGGACACCGAGGTGGGCCGCATCGCCGGCATGCTCATGGGGGAGGAGGACACCTCCACCCCCCTCCAGCGGAAGCTTGCGGAGATCTCCAAAACCCTGTCCTTCGTGTGCCTGGCGGTGTGCGCCGTCATGTTCGGGGTGGGGATGCTCTACCACCGCCCCCTGCTGGAGATGCTGATGGCGGCGGTGTCCCTGGCGGTGGCCGCCATCCCGGAGGGCCTGCCCGCCATCGTCACCATCGTGCTGGCCCTGGGGGTCCAGCGGATGGTAAAGCACAACGCCATCGTGAAAAAGCTGCCCGCGGTGGAGACTCTGGGCTGCGCCGGGGTGATCTGCTCGGACAAGACGGGCACCCTCACCCAGAACCGCATGACCGTCAAGCAGGTGTGGACCCCCGGCGACCGCCACCGCAAGGAGGCGCTGACCATCGGCACGCTGTGCAACGACACGGCGCTGCACCCTGACGGAAAGACCACCGGCGACCCCACCGAGACCGCCTTTGTGGACGCCGCCCTGCTGGACGGGCTGGACAAGAACGCTTTGGAGCGGGAGATGCCCCGGGTGGCCGAGCTGCCCTTCGACTCCGACCGGAAGCTGATGAGCACCGTCCACCCCCTGCCCGACCACCCGGGCAAATACCGGGTGATGGTAAAGGGGGCCCCCGACGTGCTTCTCTCCCGGTGTACCCACATTCTGGCCGGGTCCGTGGTTCCCCTCACCGCCTCCCTGGCCCGGGACGTGGAGGCCGCCAACGCCTCCATGGCGGACCAGGCCCTGCGGGTCCTCGCCTGCGGGTATAAGGACATTGAAAAATTACCCCCGGTTGACCCCACCAGCGAGGAACTGGAAACCGGCCTGACCTTCGTGGGCCTGGTTGGCATGATCGACCCGCCCCGCATGGAGGTGAAGGACGCGGTGGCCCAGTGCTACGCCGCGGGCATCCGCCCGGTAATGATCACCGGCGACCACAAGCTCACCGCCGTGGCCATCGCCAAGGAACTGGACATCTTCCGCCCCGGGGACCTTGCCATCACCGGGGAGGACCTGGATTTTATGCCCCAGGAGCTGCTGGAGCAGGACGTGGACAAATTCGCCGTCTACGCCCGGGTATCCCCGGAGCACAAAATGCGCATCGTCAAGGCCTGGCAGAAAAAGGGCATGGTGGTGGCCATGACCGGCGACGGGGTGAACGACGCCCCCGCCCTGAAGGTGGCGGACATCGGCTGCGCCATGGGCGTCACCGGCACCGACGTGGCAAAGGGCGCGGCGGACATGATCCTCACCGACGACAACTTCGCCACCATCGTGAAAGCGGTGGAGCAGGGCCGGGGCATCTACTCTAACATCAAGAAGGCCATCCACTACCTGCTCTCCTGCAACATCGGCGAGATCGTCACCCTGTTCCTGGCGACCCTCTTCAACTTCCACCAGCCCCCTCTGGTGGCGGTGCAGCTGCTGTGGCTGAACCTGGTGACGGACTCCCTCCCCGCCCTGGCCCTGGGCATGGAGCCGGTGGAGCCCTCCGTCATGGAGGAGAAGCCCCGGTCCGCCTCGGAGCCCCTGTTTACCAAACAGTTTTCCATCCGGCTGGCCTGGCAGGGGCTGATGGTGGGCCTGCTCACCCTGGGCGCCTACTGGCTGGGCGAGTACGTGCTCAGCGACCCCACCCTGGCCGACGCCACCGCCAACACCATGGCCTTCGCCACCCTCACCTTCTGCCAGCTCTTCCACGCCTACGACGTGCGCAGTGAGCACCAGTCCATCGCCCACATCGGCCTGCTGACCAACCCGGCCATGAACAAGGCGTTCCTGGTGGGTATGGCCCTGCAGCTTTCGGTGCTGCTCATCCCCCCGCTGCAGGCGGTGTTCCAGGTGTGTACGCTCAGCCCCTTGGAGTGGCTGGTGGTGCTGGCGCTGTCCCTCACCCCGCTGGTCATCTGTGAGCTCGAGAAGGCGGTCCGCCCCGCCCGGTAAGGTGAAGGTCCTACTTTTTCTTGAAAGAAAAAATAGGCAAAAAGAACTTTAAACCGTTACAAACGTGTTTATTTCCTTAAAGTTACTGCTCGGTCACGAGACGGTCATTGTTGATGAAGCGTTATTTTTAGTCTCAGTGATTAGGTCAAACTCTAAAAGTTTCTTTTTTCGCCTCCTTTTTTCTTTTCAAAGAAAAAAGGAAGGCCCTTGACACCTCCTGTTCAGAGGTATATAATACCTCTGAACAGGAGGTGTTGCTTGTGAAGGTGCCGAAGGAGATGGCTAAGGGCAGCCACGAGCTGATCTTGCTCAAGCTGCTCAGCCGAAAGGACATGTACGGCTACCAGCTCATCCAGGAGATGGCCCTGCTGTCCGAGGATGTGTTCCGCATGAGCCAGGGGAGCCTGTATCCCTTCCTCCACGCCCTGGAGGACAAGGGGCTGATTACCTCTTACACCCAGGTGGTCAACAGCCGGGAGCGGCGGTTTTATCACCTGACAGCGGCAGGGCATAAGGCGCTGGCGGAGAAAGAAGGCCAGTGGGCCGCCTACACCCGGGCGATGGGGCGAATTTTGAAAGGAGCTGAGCTGTAAATGAGCTGGAAACAGGAATGGGTCCAAAGCGTCCTGGAAGAAATCCCCGCGGGGAGCTGGCGCGAACGCATGGAAAACGAGCTGAACGATCATTTGGAGACTCACCTCCGTACCCTGATGGGGTCGGGCCGGACGGAGGCTGAGGCCCAGGCGGAGGCTTTGGCGGCCATGGGCGCGCCGGACCGGCTGCGGGTGGAGTACCGGGCGGCGTGGCGGCGGTCCCTGCCGGGGCGGCTGGCGGCGCTGGGGCGGCGGCTGGGGATATGGGCCCGCGGCTGCGCTGTCATGTTAGGAGCACACTACCTGGTCAGCCTTGTGATGAGCGCCATGTGGCTCATGGCGATCTCGCTCCCGGGAGACTCCCGAGAGCCGTGGATCAAGCTGATCCGGGGAACCATAGGAGACCTGAACAATTCCTTGCTCTGGCTTCTCCTCCCGCTCACCCTCGCCCTGATCGCGGGCGCGTACTATCTGGGCCGCAAATTCCGAGCGTCGCGCTGCCCCGCGGCGCTCATCAGCACGGGACTCTGCGTCCATTGGACGTTTATCACCGCATTCACGATCTGGTGGGAGGCCGCCGACGACCACAGGACGTTTTGGGGGGAATTGGTGGTCTACCTGCCTTACAATGCCGTGTACTACTCTTCCACTTTTGCCCTGTGCATCCTGCTGGGCGTGGTGTTCGGGTATCTGTCCGCAAAGCCGGAGCGGCCCATCGCGGCGTAGGACAGGGCAGGCCTTTTAAATTTTGGGCGAAAAGTCTCGTTTGCCTGTTGCTTTTTTGGTCCCACCTGTTTATAATGATAGTTAGAATTCTAACAATGTCAGAATTCTAACGAACATAGGGTCCAACAAATTATTTTATTTTGGAGGTCGATTCCCATGAAAGATCTGTACGTGGTCAGCTGCTGCCGTACCGCCGTGGGCTCCTTCGGCGGAAGCCTGAAGGACACCCCCGCCACCGACCTGGGCGCCATCGTGGTCAAGGAGGCCCTGAACCGGGCCAACGTGAAGCCCGAGCAGGTGGACGAGGTCATGTTCGGCTGCATCCTGACCGCCGCCCAGGGCCAGAACCCTGCCCGCCAGGTGGCCATCAAGGCCGGCATCCCCTACAGCATCCCCGCCTACACCGTGGGCATGGTGTGCGGCTCCGGCATGAAGTCGGTCATCGAGGCCGGCCGGGCCATCCGCTCCGGCGACGCGGAGATCGTGGTGTGCGGCGGCACCGAGAACATGAGCGCGGCCCCCTTCGCCTCCATGGACGCCCGCTGGGGCGCCCGCATGGGCGACAAGAAGCTGGTGGACACCATGATTAAGGACGGGTTGTGGGACGCCTACAACAACTACCACATGGGCACCACCGCCGAGAACATCTGCGACATCTGGGGCATCACCCGGGAAGAGCTGGACGCCTTTGCCGCCTCTTCCCAGCAAAAGACCGAGGCCGCCCAGAAGGCCGGCAGGTTCGACGACGAGATCGTTCCCGTGATGATCAAGAAGAAGAAGGAAATGGTGGAGTTCAAGGTGGACGAGTTCCCCAAGGCCGGCGTCACCACCGAGAGCATCGCCAAGCTGCGCGGCGCCTTCCCCGTGGGTCCCGAGGGCGTTGAGGACGAGGTGGTCCACACCTTCGAGGTGACTAAGGTCCACGAGGCCGACACCCGCAAGCATGTCCAGCGGGTCACCGCCGCCAACGCCTCCGGCATCAACGACGGCGCGGCCGCCATCGTGCTGGCCTCCGGCGAGGCCGTGGAGAAGTACGGCCTGAAGCCCATGGCCAAGCTGCTCAGCTGGGGCCACGGCGGCGTGGACCCCAAGATCATGGGCGTGGGCCCCGTGCCCGCCTCCCGGGACGCTATGGCTAAGGCCGGCCTGACCATCAAGGATATGGACCTGGTGGAGGCCAACGAGGCGTTCGCCGCCCAGTCCGTGGCCGTGGCCCGTGAGCTGGAGTTCGACATGGACAAGGTGAACGTCAACGGCGGCGCCATCTCCCTGGGCCACCCCGTGGGCGCCTCCGGCGCTCGTATCATCGTCACCCTGCTCCACGAGATGCAAAAGCGGCCCGAGGCCAAGAAGGGCCTGGCCACCCTGTGCATCGGCGGCGGCATGGGCGTCGCCACCATCTTCGAGAAGTGCTGATTTTTGGGGTCTGACATGGATTATCAGGCGCTTTACAAAGAGAAGCTCACCACCGCCCAGGAGGCGGTGAAGGCGGTCAAGTCCGGCGACTGGGTGGACTACGGCTGGTGCACCAATCACCCCGTGGCCTTGGACGCGGCCTTGGCGGGGCGCAAGGACGAGCTGTTTGACGTGAAGGTCCGGGGCGGCGTCACCATGTGGATGCCTGAGATCGCCAAGGCGGAGGACGCGGGCGAGCACTTCACCTGGAACGCCTGGCACTGCTCCGGCGTGGACCGCAAGATCATCGCCAAGGGCATGGGCTTCTTCGCCCCCATCCGCTACTCCGAGCTGCCCCGGTACTACCGGGACAACGTGGACGTGGACGTGGCTATGATTCAGGTCACGCCCATGGACGCCCACGGCAATTTCAGCTACGCCCTGGCCTCCTCTCACCTGGCGGATATGCTGGACAAGGCCAAGACCATCATTGTCGAGGTCAACCAGAACATGCCCTGGGTGTACGGCCTCACCGGCTGCGAGATCAACATCAAGGACGTTGACTACGTGGTGGAGGGGGACAACCCCGCCATCGCCCAGCTGGGCGGGGGCGGCGAGCCGTCGGAGGTGGACAAGGCGGTAGCCAACCTCATCGTGCCCGAGATTCCCAACGGGGCCTGCCTCCAGCTGGGCATCGGCGGCATGCCCAACGCCGTGGGCTCCATGATCGCCCAGTCCGACCTGAAGGATCTGGGCGTCCACACCGAGATGTACGTGGACGGTTTTGTGGACATCGCCCTGGCGGGCAAAATCACCGGCAGGCGCAAGAACCTGGACAAAGGCCGCCAGGTGTACGCCTTCGCGGCGGGCACCCAGAAGCTCTACGACTACGTGGACCGCAATCCGGACGTGATGGCCGCCCCGGTGGACTACACCAACGACGTGCGGGTGCTGGCCCAGCTGGACAACTTCATCTCCATCAACAACGCCATCGACCTGGACCTGTTCGGTCAGGTGAACGCGGAGTCGGCGGGGCTGAAGCACATCTCCGGCACCGGCGGCCAGCTGGACTTCGTCATGGGCGCTTACCTGTCCAACGGCGGCAAGAGCTTCATCTGCCTGTCCTCCACCGTGAAGGGCAAGGACGGCTCGGTCAAGAGCCGCATCGTCCCCACCCTGACCCGGGGCTCCATCGCAACCGATCCCCGGTCCTGCGTGCAGTACCTGGTCACCGAGTACGGCATGGTGAACCTGAAGGGCAAATCCACCTGGGAGCGGGCGGCGGGCATCATCAACATCGCCCATCCCGATTTCCGTGACGACCTGATCGCCGAGGCCGGTAAAATGGGTATCTGGCGCTCCAGCAACAAACGGTAAAACAGCTACTTAATTCAACGCAAAAAAGCCCGCGCGGTTTCCACCGCGCGGGCTTTCTTTTCAGCCTTTTGCCTTGACCACGGGAATCCACACCTCAAACTGGGTGCAGCCCGGGTCCAGATAGACCTCCACGTCCGGTCCCTCGGCGTACTCATAGCCCGAGGTGGGCAGCCACTCGGTGACCACCCGCCGCTCCAGAGCCTGGACGGCGGCGGCGCTCTCCCCTTTCCCGGGGAACACAGCCCAGGTGAAGGCGGGGACGGTGTACGCTTCCAGCCCCTCCCCCGCCGGGGCGGAGGAGGCCACGGCGATATAATATTTGGAGCTGTCCAGGCCGTCGCACACTCCCAGCAGTCCTTTCGGTTCCCCGTCCATCAGCGCCGCCAGCCGTGGGATGGTGCCGTCCACCGCCGCCCGGCCCCACAGCTGGGGCACGTTTTGAAAGTTCTCCTCCATGTCCTTTCCCAGGGGCGCGGACACCCCCACGATGCGGAAGGCGTCCCGTTTCTCGATCCGATACTCCATTTCTTCCACTCCTTGTACCGTGATAGCGAAGCGCAGGGGAGGATAGCTCTTCAGCGCCGCGCCCGGCGTCTTGGCCGCCGAGGGCGGCAGGCCGTGGACCGCCTGAAACGCCCGGTTGAAGGCGGTGGGCGAGCTGTAGCCGTACTTCAGGGCCGTATCCACGATTTTCTCCCCGCCCTGCAGGTCCGCCGCGGCCCGGGACATCCTCCGGCGGCGGATGTACTCCGACAGGGGCACCCCCGCCAGCAGGGAGAACATCCGCTGGAAGTGATAGGGGGAACAGCAGGCGATTTTCGCCGCCTCCCCCAGGTCAGGGCACTCCAGGTGCTCCTCCAGGTATTCCACGGCCCGGTTAAAACGGTCGATCCATTCCATATGCTTCGCTCCTTTTTTATGCTGTACAGCTTGAGTACAGTATACCGCACCGATATCCTTTTGTCCTCTCTTTTTTGAGACAAAAATAGAGAGCCAAAGGCGTTACTTTCTGTTCGTGCAGAAAGTAACCAAAGACACGCTTAGGGGGCAATCCGCCGGTTCGACTTCGGGAGCTCGTCGTCGCAAAGTCCGCTCAACTCCGTTTCCGCCTGCGGCGAAAACTGCGTGCGCTCCCTTGCTCCTCCTCTCCCCACAAAGCCTGAGGGGCGGCTTTGCGGGGACCCCTATACGCTCCCTCGCTCACAGGCGGCTTTCCCCCTAAGAACCCCCTGTTACGGGGGACGCCCGGTACGGAAGGTGGGCACAAGCCTCCCGGCGCGTGCGGCCTTCGACGCCGGTGCTCCTAGTGGTGCTGCCGCTGGTATCTGGACACTGAAAATGCCGCGCCTAACCACCTGCGCCTCTGGGGCGGACCGCTTGGCTCCGGCGCTTTTTGTTGAAACCAAATCAGCCGTTTCTGTGTTATGATAGGTGAAAAGCGTTTTTCAACTATGATTCTGGGGGTGAAGCCCTTTGATGGAAGAACAACTGGTCAGATCCCTGCGGCGGGGCGACCTGTCCGCCCTGGAGGAGCTGATGGACCGCTACACGCCCTACGTGTCCTCGGTGGTCTCCCGCATCCTCCGGGGGCGGCAATCCGATGTGGAGGAGCTGACGGCGGACGTGTTCCTGGCGGCCTGGGACAACCGGGACAGGCTCCGCCCTGGCCAGGTGAAGGGCTGGCTGGGGGCCGTGGCCCGGAACCGGGCCTTCAACCTGCTGCGGGCAGACCGGGAAAACCTGCCCTTGGAGGAGGATGTATTGCTCCTGGAAACGGACGGTCCCGACCGGGAGCTGGACAAAAAGGAGACGGCCCAGCTGGTGAACCGGGCGCTGTCCCGGCTGGACAAGCCCCAGCGGGAGCTGTTCATCCGGCACTACTATTACGGCCAGACGGTGCAGGAGGCGGCTCTGGCCATGGGGCTGAACCTGTCCACCGCCAAGACCTGGCTGCGCCGGGGGCGGGAGACGCTGAAAGCGATTTTAGAAAAGGAGGGCTATGGACATGAAACGGCTGGAAATCTCCAGGCTGATGGATGAATATGTGGACAACGAGTTTTTTCCCCAGGGCGGGGAAACCGCCGACGCCCAGACGGTGAAAGACCGGGTGCTGGCAAAGGCGGCCCCGGTGAGGAAGCGGCGCAAGCCCCTGAAAATGGCACTACTGGCGGCGGCGCTGGCGCTGGTGGGCGTGCTGTGTATCGCGGCGGGTCTGCCTACAACTGTATATCATCTCGTCGCGGGTGGGACTGTGACCGTTCAGCGCGGGCCTGACGGCTACGCATCCTATGATTTCAGCAACCAATTTCCCGCCGAGCCTGTTATTTTGGAAGATGGTCGGCTTTGGCTGGTCATAAATGATGGTCGCACCGATATCACTGACCTGATTGATATGGAAACGCCCTATATTCTCGAAGATACCGACCCGGAGAGCGGTCTTTCCAACTATTTAATCGTGGGCGGTACGCCGGAGGACTTTGGCTACTGTTCATATCAGGAGACAACATCTGGCGGGTTTGCAGGTGGTGGAAGCGGCGGTTGTTACACTTCCTATTCCACCATTGATGGGATTCCCTATGATGTGCGTGACCTCACGCCGGAGCAGTATGAGCAAAGAGATCCTGGAGGAGATTATGATGAGTGGCGGCCTTGGTATCTAAACGCTATAGAACAGCTTCGTGAGCGCGGTATCAATATCCGCTGACACCCTTCCTTTTTCCTCCACCCTATGATACAATGGACTCCCCAAGCAGGGGAGTCCATTTGTCTTTCCCTGTATTGTCGGCCATTTCTAAAGATGGCCAGTCTAAAAGTTTCTTTTTGCCCCGCTTTTTCTTTACAAAGAAAAAGCGGGCCGCCGGAGGCAAAAAGGAGGACCGCCCATGACCCATGAGGATTACATGCTGGAGGCCATCGAACTGGCCCGGGAGTGCGTCCCGGACGGCGACGTGCCGGTGGGCTGTGTCATTGCCGCCCCGGATGGGACCATCCTGGGCCGGGGCCGCAATCGCCGGGAGCAGGCGGGCCTCGCCACCGCCCACGCCGAGATCGAGGCCATCAACCAGGCCTGCGCCGCCCTGGGGAGCTGGCGGCTCACGGGCTGCGCCCTGTACGTCACCCTGGAGCCCTGCCCCATGTGCGCTGGGGCCATCATTAACGCCCGGATCGGCACGGTGCGCTACGGGGCAAAGGAAGAGAAGTCCGGCTGCTGCGGCTCGGTGCTCAATCTGTTCGAGGAGCGCTTCAACCACCGCCCCCGGGTGTACGGCGGGCTGCTGGAGGGGGAATGCCGCGCCCTTTTAGAGCATTTTTTCCAAAATCTGCGGGAGATTTAACACAACTGTAATACTTTAACGCAAACTTCTGAAACATCTCCCCTGTATCTTAATACTTGCAAGAGATATCCCTTTCTTTTTCATTCTATCCTCCATCCTCATTTCAAGAGAAAATTCCCAATGCTTCTGACGAGGCATTGGGAATTTTCTCTTATTGACGTTTCCTGTTGTCACGCTGCGAAGCGGCCAGGGCACTCGGTCGCTTTCCCTCCGACTCGGGCTGGTCTACGGGCGGCTTTGCCGCCCTGCGCTCGTCCTCGCTCCGGTCCAAGCTCCCTCGCTGTCCGCTTCTCCGCGCTTCTCAGCAAAATTCGATCCGCCCCGGCGCCATGGATTTGATCCGGGCCAGGGACTCCACCCGGACGCCCTTGGACCGGACGCGGTCCCCGCCGGGCTGGAACGCCTTCTCCACGGCGATCCCCGCCCCCACCACCACGGCTCCCGCTTGGCGGGCCAGATCGATGAGGCCCTCCAGCGCTGCGCCGTTGGCCAGAAAGTCGTCGATGAGCAGCAGGCGGTCGCCGGGACCCAAAAACCGTTTGGACACGATGACATCGCTCACCCCTCCGTGGGTGAAGGAGGGCACCTCCACCTTATACACGTCCCCGGCGATGTTTTTGGTGCGGCTCTTTTTGGCGAACACCACCGGCACCCCGAACTCTTGCGCCGCGATACAGGCGATGCCGATGCCCGACGCCTCGATGGTCAGGATCTTGTTGACCCTCTCCCCGGCAAACAGCCTGGCCCACTCTCTCCCCATGGCGGCGAACAGCGCCACGTCCATCTGATGGTTCAAAAAGCCGTCTACCTTCAGCACGTTCCCGTCCTCCACGATGCCGTCCCGGCGGACGCGCTCCTCCAGCTCCCGCATGTCCATCTCCCCTTTCCTGATTGCCCTCTATTTTATCAGACTTCCCGCCGGTTTTCCACCTTTTTCGAGCAAATTATCCCTTGCCCTTTCCCCGCTTATCTGCTACAATAGGCCCGCAACGCTCATGAAAAGAGGTCTTTGCCATGCGGCGCGTCAAGCAGGCCCTTCGAGAACTCCCCCTGCTCACCCTGGGCACCTCCCTGGTGGCCGCGGGGGTCTATTTCTTCAAATTTCCCAACCACTTCAACACCGGCGGCGTCACCGGCCTGGCCGTCATCCTCAACGCCGTCGTCCCGGCCGTCAGCCCCTCCGCCTTCGCCTCCTTTATCAACCTGGCCTTTTTGGCGGTGGGCTTCCTGTTTTTGGACAAGAGCTTTGGTGTCAACACGGTGTACTGCTCCCTGCTGTTCTCCGCCATGCTGTCGGGGCTGGAGTGGCTGTGTCCCCTGTCCGGCCCCCTCACCGACCAGAAAACCCTGGAGCTGTTCTTCGCCGTCATCCTCCCCTCCCTGGGCTCCGCCATTTTGTTCAACATGCAGAGCTCCACCGGCGGCACCGACATCCTGGCCATGATTCTCAAGCGGTTTTCCAGCATGGACATCGGCAACGCCCTGCTGTGCGTGGACGTGCTCATCGCCGGCTCCACCCTGTACTTTGTGGGCATTGAGGCCGGTCTGTACTCCGTGCTGGGCCTGGTACTGAAGTCGGTGGTGGTGGACACGGTGATCGAGTCGCTGAACCGCCGCAAGAGCTTTATCGCCGTCACCTCCGACCCGGAGGCGGTGTGCGATTTCATCACCCACACCCTGAACCGCTCCGCCACCTATTGGCAGGCGGAGGGCGCCTACACCCACGAGCCCAAATGGGTGGTGCTCACCGCCCTGTCCCGGTCTCAGGCGGTGGCCCTGCGGGTCTACCTCAAGTCCGCCGACCCCCATGCCTTCATCCTGGTGACCAACTCCAGCGAGATCTTCGGGAAAGGGTTCATGCGGGCGTAGGGACGGGGGCGGTACTTTCTCTCATGTGAGAGAAAGTACCCAAAGAGAACACTTAAGGGGGAAAATCCGGCTCGGTTTCGAGCGCCAAGGACGCGCTCTTGCTCGCAGGATTTTCCCCCTTAAGAATCCCCACGCGGGGGACGCCCGATACGCACCACGGTCGCGTACCCTCCCGGCGCGTAGTGCTTTGCGACCCGTCTCCCCCTTATTGGCGCTGCCGCCGGTGTCTGGACACTGTCAGGCCGGTGGGATCCACCACCCGCGCCTCCGGGGCGGGCCGTCCACGCCGGGGCGATTGCTTGTTTTTTGGGGCGTGGTGTTTCACGTGAAACAGTGATGGTTCCAGTCCAAGCTCCCCTGCCCGGCTACCCTCGCGCTTCGCGCTTCTTGTCACGCTCGGGTTGGACACATCCACGGGGCGGCTTCCCTGCGCCTCCGGCAAAACCCAGTCCCATTCGTGGGGCTGGGTTTTGCCGTCGCTTCGGTCCATCCGCCCCTATGTGTCTACCCTCGCGCTTCGATGGAATTCGCCCCCCCTCTGTGATATGCTCTTGATATATTTACAGCGGGAGGCGAAGGAAATGTCCCTCTTTCCGAAAACCGTCAAGCGGCAGGTGCTGGACCTGCCTGTGGATGACATCCGGCCCAACCCGGCCCAGCCCCGGCGGGACTTCCAGCCGGAGGAGCTGGCGGAGCTGGCCCAGTCCATCTCCCAGATGGGCGTACTCCAGCCCCTGTCCGTCCGCCGCACCCCCCAGGGCTGGGAGCTCATCGCCGGGGAGCGGCGGCTTCGGGCCGCCAGGCTGGCGGGGCTGACCCACGTGCCCTGCCTGAGCGTGGAGGCGGACGACGACGCCTCCGCCCTGCTGGCGCTGGTGGAAAACCTCCAGCGAAAGGATTTGGATGTGTGGGAGGAGGCCGCCGCCCTGCGCCGCCTCATCGACCACTACCACCTGTCCCAGGAGGAGGCCGCCCGGCGGGTGGGTAAGAGCCAGTCCGCCGTGGCCAATAAGCTGCGGCTTTTAAAGCTGCCCCCCGACGTCATCCACACCCTGCGGGCCAACCAGCTCTCCGAGCGCCACGCTCGGGCGCTCCTGCGCCTGGATACCTCAGAGCTTCAGCGCTCCGCCCTGGACCACATCCTGTCCCACGGGCTCAACGTGGCCCAGGCGGAGGCGTATATTGAACGCCTGGCCCATCCCGCCCCCACCCCACGGCGGGCCGCGCCGGTGTATCGCGTCCGGGATGTGCGGTTGTTCCTCAACACGGTGAAGCGGAGCCTGGCGGTGATGCAGTCAGCCGGGGTGGACGCCCGGTGCGGCCGGGAGGAGACGGACAGCGAGATCACCCTGACCATCCATATTCCGAAATAAGAACCTGTATTCACAGCCGAAACCGCCGGATGGCCGAGGGATTTCCCCGTCAGGCAAGGCAAATTTTCGCAGGAATAATTGGGTTTATTGCAAGAAAATTTAACGCGGCATGGCGGGAAAAGACCCGGCCAGACGGTGAATTGAGGTCGTGAATACAGGTTCCAAGTTCCCGCTCTCCCGGGCCCCCGCGGAACCCCAGCCCGCGCAGCGGGCGGGTTTCGTGGGGAAAGGAGGAGCAGCGCAATGAACGAGCTTTCGCAAGCGGCGGAAGCGAGTGATATGGAGCTCGCGACGACGTGTTTCACGTGAAACATCCGCTGCCCCCGCGTTCGCTCTCTCAAAAGGCAGACTCCCAGGTCTGCCTTTTTTGTGGCTTTCGCCCTGGCCTTATTTTTTAAAACAGTTGAAATTGCCCTTCAAACAGGATATAATGTTTTCTACACGTTGGAAAATGAACCTGTGAAGAGGGGGAAACGCGCTATGGGCAAAACCATTGCCATCGTCAACCAGAAGGGCGGCGTGGGAAAGACCACCTCCTGCGTCAACCTGGCCGCCGCCCTGACCGCCCAGGGGGCCAAGGTGCTGGTGTGCGATTTTGACCCCCAGGGCAACGCCACCTCCGGCTTTGGCCTGGACAAGAGCCGCTCCCCCAGTGTATACGACGTGATTTTGGGAAACGCGCCCATGTCCAAGGCCGTGGTCAACACCAAGTGGGGGGACGTGGTCCCCGCCAACAAGGCCCTGTCCGGGGCCACGGTGGAGCTCATATCCCTGGACCGCCGGGAGTTCCGCCTGAGGGACGCCCTGGAGGAGGTCAAGGGGAGCTATGACTTCATCTTCATTGACTGCCCCCCCTCCCTGGAGCTGCTTACCCTGGACGGGCTGTGCGCCGCCGACGCCCTGCTGGTGCCGGTGCAGTGCGAATACTACGCCCTGGAGGGGCTGAGCGACCTGTTGTATACCGTCCGGCTGGCCAAGCAGCGCCTTAACCCCGGTCTGGAGATGGAGGGCGTCCTGCTCACCATGTACGACGGGCGGACCAACCTGTCCCTCCAGGTGGCGGAGGAGGTCAAGCGCCACTTCCCCGGCAAGGTGTACGCCTCGGTCATCCCCCGGAATGTGCGGCTGTCCGAGGCCCCCAGCCACGGGGTGCCGGTGTCCGTCTACGACCCCCTGTCCCGGGGGGCGGAGTCCTATGAGGCGCTGGCCAAGGAATTCTTGCGGAAGAACCCGATCCCCGTCACCCATAGAGACATTATTAGAGAGGAGCACACCTAAATGGCAAAAGCCAAAGGTTTGGGAAAAGGCTTGGACGCTCTCATGGGCGATTCCGTCACCATGCAGAGCCAGGAGGCCGGGTCGGTCATGCTGCCCATCTCCCAGGTGGAGCCGGGGCTGAACCAGCCCAGAAAGCGGTTTGACGACGAGGCGCTGGCCGACCTGGCCGCCTCTATCGAGGAGCACGGCATCATCCAGCCCCTCACCGTCCGGCGGCTGTCCACCGGCTACTACCAGATCATCGCCGGGGAGCGCCGCTGGCGGGCCGCCAAGCTGGCGGGCCGGAAGGAGGTCCCCGTGGTCATCATCGAGGCGGACGACCGCAAGGTGATGGAGCTGGGCCTCATTGAAAACCTTCAGCGGGAGGACCTGAACCCGGTGGAGGAGGCGGAGGGCTATCTAGCCCTGCTCACCGACTTCGGCCTGACCCAGGAGGAGCTGGCCCGCCGGATGGGCAAATCCCGCCCCGCCATCGCCAACGCCCTGCGGCTCACCGCCCTGCCCCCCGCCGTTCGGGAGCTGCTGGTGGAGGGCAAGATCTCCGCCGGGCACGGCCGGGCGGTGCTCATGGTGGAGGGAGAGCAGGCCCAGGCCGCCTTTGCCCAAAAGGTGGTGGACGAGGGCTGGAGCGTCCGCCAGGCGGAGAGCGCCGCCAAGCGCTTCACCCTGGACGTCCCCTCGGAGAAACCCCCAAAACCCGTCGACGAGAACCGGCTCTATATTGAGACGGCCCAAAAGGACCTGTCCCTGCGGCTGGGCCGGAAGGTGACCATCTCCAGCGGACGGAAAAAGGGCAAGCTGGAGCTGGAGTACTACAATGTGGACGACCTCAACGGCCTGCTGGAGCAGCTGGGACAGCTGGCCCCGGCGAAAAAGCCCTCGGAAGGGGGCGGTGAGGGATGAGCGAGAAGGACCCGCACGAGGGGCCTGAGCGCGAGGCCTCCGACGAAATCACCCCCGAGCAGCAGATGCTTTTTGACATCATGGACCAGTCCACAGCCAAACACCAGGCTGGGGCTCCCGCCGAAACAAATGGGGCCCCCAGCGAAACCCAGCGAAGCGGTTTCGGTGAGGAGAGGAGGGACAGCGAAGCGGAGCAGAGCGGACTTTGCCTCGACGATGTTTCACGTGAAACATCAGAGGCCCAGGAAAAGGCCCCTTCCCCGCCCCAGAAGAACAGTCCCTCCTCCTTCTACCGCTATCTGCTGGTGCTCTTCGGCGCGGCGTTCCTCATGCTGCTGCTGGCCTACTTCGTCCAGCAGCGCAACAGCGACGCCGTGCAGGACGACCTGGAGCTGCTCACCGCCTCCCGGGAGGAGCTGCTGGAGCAGATCAAGGAGCTGGAGGAGGCCAACCACGACCTGGCGAAGGACAACGGCCTGCTGAAATACGAACGGGGCCACTATCAGGAGCTGTACGAAAAAGCACAGGATACCCGCGACGGGCTCAGCGGACAGCTTCAGCACACCCAAGTGCAGTTCAACGCCGCTGTCATCCTGGGCTATCTGGAGCGGTTCTGTGGGGAAAGGGACTACCTGATGGCCGCCGTCGTGGTGGAGCAGTGCGATCAGTATTTCAACGAACACAACAAATTCTACGGCAATCGCGTACCCATTCCCGCCGCCATGGTCAGCCGGTATCTCCAGCTGCGGGAGGACGTGGTCATGGAAAAGGCCCAGTGCATGGTGACGGAGCGGTACTATGGACAGGACCAGGAGAGCTACACCGAGGAGGTCCGCATCGTCCCCTCCGCCAGCCGCTACAGCGAGGAGGCTGTGCGCGCCGCCCGGACCCTCTGGGATATCTTCTGGCTGTACTCCGACAGCGTGGAGATACCCGCCTGGAAAATGGCCCAGTTCTGCGCCCCGGGCTCGGACGACTTGTACCAGCTGAACAGCCGGGCCTTTCAGCCCTCCACCCGGGAGCTGTTCGAGCAGGTCAAAGCGGACCTGCTGGCCCAGGGGGCGCTGACCGAGGTGGACGGCGTGCTCAAGCCGGTCCTGAACGGCCAGGTGGTGGAACATATCCCTACGGAGGACTCCATTTCGGAACCCACAGCGAATCCATGAAAATGAAAACATAAAAGGGTGATACTATGTTAGATATCAAATTTGTCCGGGACAACCCGGAGATTGTCAAGGAGAACATCAAGAAGAAGTTCCAGGAGGAGAAGCTCCCCCTGGTGGACCAGGTCATCGAGCTGGACCGCCGCAACCGGGATGCCATGACTGAGGCCAATACCCTCCGGGCTGACCGCAACAAGCTGTCCAAGCAGGTGGGTATGCTCATGGGCCAGGCCAAAAAGGACCCCTCCAAGCTGGCCGAGGCCGAGGAGGCCAAGGCCCAGGTGAAGGCCAACGCCGACCGGCTGGCCGAGCTGGAAAAGCTGGAGGACGAGCTGGCGGCGGAGATCCGCAAGATCATGCTGGTGATCCCCAACATCATCGACCCCTCCGTGCCCATCGGCCCCGACGACTCCGCAAACGTGGAGGTGGAGCGGTTCGGGGACCCCGTGGTGCCCGGCTTTGATATCCCCTACCACACCGACATCATGGAGAGCTTCGACGGGGTGGACATGGACGCGGCGGGCCGGGTGTCCGGCGCCGGGTTCTACTACCTGATGGGGGACATCGCCCGCTTGCACGAGGCGGTGCTGGCCTACGCCCGGGATTTCATGATCGGCAAGGGCTTCACCTTCTGCGTGCCCCCCTTCATGATCCATGGGAATGTCGTCGAGGGCGTCATGTCCCAGACCGATATGGATGCCATGATGTATAAAATTGAGGGGGAGGACCTGTACCTCATCGGCACCAGCGAGCACTCCATGATTGGCAAGTTCATCGACCAGATCATCCCCGAGGACAAGCTGCCCCAGACCCTCACCTCCTACTCCCCCTGCTTCCGCAAGGAGAAGGGCTCCCACGGCATCGAGGAGCGGGGGGTGTACCGCATCCACCAGTTCGAGAAGCAGGAGATGATCGTGGTGTGCAGGCCCGAGGACTCCATGGACTGGTATGAGAAGATGTGGCGGTATTCTGTAGAGCTGTTCCGCTCCATGGACATCCCGGTGCGCCAGCTGGAGTGCTGCTCCGGCGACCTGGCCGACCTGAAGGTGAAGTCCTGCGACATCGAGGCCTGGTCCCCCCGGCAGAAGAAGTATTTCGAGGTGTGCTCCTGCTCCAACCTGGGGGACGCCCAGGCCCGCCGCCTGAAGATGCGGGTGAAGGGGGAGAACGGCACCTATCTGCCCCACACCCTGAACAACACCGTAGCCGCGCCCCCCCGCATGCTCATCGCCCTGCTGGAGAACAACCTCCAGGCCGACGGCTCCGTGAAGATCCCCGCCGTGCTCCAGCCCTACATGGGGGGGACAGAGGTGCTTACCCCGAAGCACTGAGATCGCTCGTTATGTTACTTTTTCTTGAAAGAAAAAGTAACCAAAAAGAACTTTTAGACCGCTACGACAGTAGGCGATTATAGAAAGCATATTTGCCCGGTAACGAAATGATTTGTAGAATAATATAAATAATAATTTATTTATATCCTTGTTCTGTGGCCGACGCAACATCGTATGCTATCGTCAACGGTGGTAACGGATCAAAAGTTTCTTTTTTCGCTTCCTTTTTTCTTTTCAAAGAAAAAAGGAAGGCCCTGAAACGAAAGGAGAATTTTCTATGAAAAAACTGTGGAAAGCCCTGGGTATTACCGCTCTGGCCGCCGCCCTTCTCCCCTACCGGGTGCGCAAGGACCAGGATGAGGACGCCACCACCATCGACGCCCTGCTGTGGCAGGCCACCCGCCGCCCCGGCCAGGGGGACGATAAGGGGCAGGTGGACATCACCATCGGCTTCAAGTCCCCCCTCCAGGAGGTGCGGCAGGAGCGGGCGCTGTTCACCGACGATCCGGAGGAGGCGGTGCTCTTCGCCGACGACCAGCCCGAGGCCGCCGTGGTGGACACGCCCCCCAGCGCCCCCGCCCCGGCGGAGGAGCCGGAGGCCACCGAGGAGGACTTTGACCCCGAGCTGTAAGGAGGGGCGCCCATGGAACACAGAGACCCGGTCCAAGAGGGGGAGCCCAGCGGCTACACCCCCGCCTCCTTTGAAAAGCGGACCGCCGCCTGGACAGGCATCGTCTACGTCCTGATGCTGCTGTTTGTCATCAACTTCGCCATCTATACCGGGGGGCGGCAGCTCCCCGGCACCTTTCCCCTGTTTTTGGTCCCCATCTCCGTGGCGCTGGCCGTCGTCACCATCCGGCGGATGAGATTGGGAACCTGCCTGGGCGGGACGGCGGGAGGCGCGGCTATCCTGGCGGCCTGCGCCGCCGGGCTGTTTCTGGGGCTGGCCCTGGGGGTGCCCGCCCTGCTGGCCGCCCTGGGGGTGTAGGCCGTGGAGGCACTGATTCAAGCCGGCCTGGCCCATCTGGGTCAGACCGGGCGGGTCCCGGAGGACGCCCCCGCCCTGCTGGCTCAATACGGGGCGCTGCTGCTGGAAAAAAACCAGGTGATGAACCTCACCGCCATCACCGAGCCCCGGGACGTGGCCACCCTCCACATGCTGGACTGCGCCGCCCTGCTGGGCTGCGCCCAATTTGAGGGCAAGACCCTCATCGATGTGGGCACGGGGGCGGGCTTCCCCGGCCTGCCCTTAAAAATCTTGGTCCCCTCCCTGGAGGTCACCCTGCTGGACAGCCTGAGCAAGCGGGTGGATTGGCTGGGCGAGACCATCGAGGCGCTGGGGCTGGAGGGCGCCCGGGCCGTCCACGGCCGGGCCGAAGAGGCGGGCCGGGACCCGGCGTTCCGGGAGCGCTTCGATTTCGCCACCGCCCGGGCGGTGGCGGAGCTGCGGCTGCTGTGCGAGCTGTGCCTTCCCTTTGTCAAGGTGGGGGGATTTTTCCTAGCCATGAAGGGACCGGACTGCGCCCAGGAGCTGGCCGACGCCCTCCCCGCCATCCAGCGGCTAGGGGGACGGGAGGCGGGGCGGCATCCCTATGCCATTCCCCACACCGGCGTCACCCACCAGGTTGTGCTGATCGAGAAGATCGCCCCCACGCCGGAGCAATATCCCCGCAGATGGGCAAAGCTGCACAAGTCCCCCCTGTGAGAGAGGAGCAGTTCCGGAAAGTGGAAATTGCCGAATAAATTTTCGAAATTTTCAGTTTTTTTGTTGCTATTTTCAGAAATTCATGCTATGATTCAAAATGTATCGGAAGGAGGCGTCCCATGGGTACTGCCGTCATGGTCACATCGGGAAAGGGCGGCACCGGAAAAACCTCCCTCACCGCGGGCGCAGCCTCCTGCCTGGCGGCACTGGGCCGCCGGGTGCTTTGCGTCGACCTGGACATCGGGCTGCGCAACCTGGATCTGACCCTGGGCATGTCCGACCGGGCGCTCATGGATTTCACAGACGTGATGGAATACCGCTGCCCCCTGCTCAGCGCCGCGGTGGAGCAGCCCGAAATCCGGGGCCTTTTTCTGCTCACCGCCCCCCAGAGCTCGGAGGGGCTGGACCGGAAGCGGTTCCGGGCGGTGATTGAGGAGGCCTGCGACTACTTCGATTTCGTATTCATGGACTCCCCCGCCGGGCTGGGCGAGGGCTTCCAGCTTGCCATGGCCGCCGCCGACCGGGTAGTCGTGGTGTCCGCCGTGGACCCCGCCGCCCTGCGGGACGCCCAGCGCACTGTGGCCGAGCTCCACCAGCTCACCCAGCTCCACCTGGTAATGAACCGGGTCCAGCCACGCCTAATCTCCAAGCTGCGCACCTCCATCGACAGCGCTATGGACACCGCCGGGCTCCCCCTGCTGGGGGTGGTGCCCGAGGACCCCAACGTCACCATGGCCACCGCCGCCGGGGTGCCCCTGATCCTCACCACCTACAAGGGTGCCGCCCCCGCCTACCTCAACATCGCCAAGCGGCTTTTGGGTCAGCGGGTCCCGCTGCTCCGCATCCGATAAGTCCATAAACCAGATGCGCCACACCCCACAGAAAGGACGATCTGAATGAATATTGCCCTGATGAGCCACGACAACAAAAAAGAATTGATGGTCCAATTTTGTATTGCCTACTGCGGCATCCTCTCCAAGCACACCGTCTGCGCCACCAGCAACACCGGCCGCCAGGTGGCCGAAGCCACCGGCCTGCCCGTCCAGCTCTTCCTGGCCCACACCCAGGGCGGCTGTGAGCAGATCGGCGCCCGCATCGCCTATGACGAGATCGACATGGTGCTGTTTTTCAACGACCCCACCTCCGACGAGCTGGAAAAGGATTTGAGCAACACCATCAAGCTGTGCGACCTGCATAACGTTCCCATCGCCACCAATTCCGCCACCGCTGAAATGCTGATCCACGGCCTGAATCGGGGAGACTTGGACTGGCGGCTCATCAGCCACCCCACCGCTCCATTAAAGGTGTAAGCCTTGACATTTTCCACAGGACTGATATAATATCCACGCCCACAAACGGTCTCACGCTCTCGTCCCGGCATGGGGGCGGGAGCGTTACGTTTATTTTGCCTCAAAGGAGAAATCACCATGGCTAAACAAAAGCCCCGCACCCTGTCCGGGTTCATGGAGCTGCTCCCCGCCCGCCAGGCCCAATTTGAACGGATGGTGGAGCTGCTGCGCCGCTCCTATTCCCTCTACGGCTTTACCCCCCTGGACACCCCCGTCATCGAGGCCAGCGAGGTGCTGCTGGCTAAGGCGGGCGGCGAGACGGAAAAGCAGATCTACCGTTTCTCCAAGGGGGATTCCGACCTGTCTTTGCGGTTCGACCTCACCGTGCCCCTGGCCAAATACGTGGCCCTTCACTATGCCGAGCTGTCCTTCCCCTTCCGCCGGTTCCAGATCGGCAAGGTGTACCGGGGGGAGCGGGCCCAGCGGGGCCGGTTCCGGGAGTTCTATCAGGCGGACATCGACGTGATCGGGGACGGCAAGCTGGACATCGTCAACGAGGCGGAGATCCCCGCCATCATCTGTCAGACCTTCACCTCCCTGGGGCTGAAAAAATTCCAGATCCGGGTGAACAACCGCAAGGTTCTCAACGGCTTTTACGCCATGCTGGGCCTCACCGAGAAGGCGGGGGACGTGATGCGCACCGTGGACAAGCTGCCCAAGATTGGTGCGGACAAGGTGCGGGAGCTGCTCACCGGGGAGGAGACCGCCCTCACCGGGGAGCAGGCGGACCACATTTTGAAGTTCATCTCCATTACGGGTAGTAATCAAGAGGTCCTCAATTCCCTGGAGTCATATCGGGGCCGCCATGAGCTCTTTGACCAGGGGCTGGACGAGCTGTCCACCGTGGTCAAATACCTGGGGGCCTTCGGCGTGCCCGAGGAGAAGTTCAACCTGGATTTGACCATCGCCCGGGGGCTGGACTACTACACCGGCACCGTGTACGAGACCTTCATGACCGACCACCCGGAGATTGGCTCCATCTGTTCCGGCGGGCGGTATGACAACCTGGCGGAATATTATACGGATAAACAACTCCCCGGCGTCGGAATCTCCATTGGCCTCACCCGGCTGTTCTACGTGCTGGAGGAGCAGGGCTATCTCAACGACGCCCTCATCACCGCCCCCGCCGACGTGCTCATCCTGCCCATGACCGACGACCTCTCCCCCGCCATCGCCTTCGCCACCAGGCTGAGGCAGGCGGGCATCCGGGCACAGCTGTACACCGAGCCCAAGAAGTTCAAGCAGAAAATGAGCTACGCCGACAAGCTGGGGGTGCCCTTCGCCGCCTTTTTGGGGGAGGACGAGGTCAAGCAGGGCAAGGTATCCCTGAAGGACATGGCCTCCGGTGAGCAGAGGCTGCTGGACATGGACCAGGCCGCCCAGGCCGTACTGGAGGCGCTGGAGACGGGTCGGAAGGCGCCGCCTATTCGGGAGAAGGAGCAAGAGTAATAACAAATTGAAATTTTTCATTTCTATATTACAAATTGGAGATGATTGTAATGGTTCAATCACGCACACACACCTGCAATGACCTGCGCATGGAACACGTGGGCCAGCAGGTCAAGCTAGTTGGCTGGATGGAGAACGTCCGGGAGGTGGGCCAGAACCTGGCCTTTGTGGTCCTCCGGGATTTCTACGGAACCACCCAGGTGGTCATCGAAACTGAGGACATGATGGCCGCCGTGAAGGGGCTCAATAAGGAGTCCACCATCTCGGTGGAGGGGGTGGTCCGGGAGCGGGACAGCAAGAATCCCAAGCTGCCCACTGGCGACATCGAGGTGGTGCCCGCCAAAATCGAGGTGCTGGGCCGCTGCCGCCACAACGAGCTGCCCTTCCAGGTGAGCCGCTCCCGGGAGGCCGACGAGACCCAGCGGCTGAAGTACCGCTATCTGGACCTGCGCAACCCCGAGGTAAAGAACAACATCATCCTGCGCTGCAACGTGGTGGCCGCCCTGCGCTCCGCCATGCTGGCCCAGGGATTTTTGGAGATCACCACCCCCATCCTCACCGCCTCCTCCCCCGAGGGGGCCCGGGACTATCTGGTGCCCTCCCGCAAGCACCCCGGCAAGTTCTACGCCCTGCCCCAGGCCCCCCAGCAGTTCAAGCAGCTGCTCATGGCCTCCGGCTTCGACCGCTACTTCCAGATCGCCCCCTGCTTCCGGGACGAGGACGCCCGGGGGGACCGCTCCCCCGGCGAGTTCTATCAGCTGGATATGGAGATGGCCTTCGCCAACCAGGACGACGTGTTTGCCGTGCTGGAGCGGGTGCTCCCCCCCATCTTCGCCGAGTACGGCAAGTACAACGTGGCCTCCGCGGCCCCCTTCCAGCGTATCCCCTATTTGGAGGCCATGGACAAGTACGGCTCCGATAAGCCGGACCTGCGCATCGACCTGACTCTCACCGACGCCACTTCTCTGCTGGGCGGCTGTGGCTTCGGGCCCTTTGAGGGCAACACCGTCAAGGCCATCGTGGTCACCGATTTCCAGGGTACCCGGAAGCAGATTGACAAGCTGTGCGCCGATGTGGAGGTCCAGGCCGGGGAAAAAGCCTATTGGTTCCGCTACGACGAAAATAAAGAGATCGTGGGCGGCATCGCCAAGTTTGTCCAGCCCATCAAGGAGCAGGTGGTGGAGGCGTTGGGCCTCACCCCGGGCTGCTTCGTGGGCCTCACCGCCGGGAAGCTCCTCACCGCCCAAAAGACCGCCGGGGTGCTCCGGAACAAGCTGGGGGCCTTCTGCCCCAATCACATGGACGCCCAGCGCTACGAGTTCTGCTGGATTGTGGACTTCCCCATGTACGAGATTGGCGAGGAGTCCGGCGAGCTGGAGTTTTGCCACAACCCCTTCTCCATGCCCAACGGCGGGCTGGAAATTCTCAAAAAGGCCGCGGCGGGCCAGGTGGACCCCCTGACCATCACCGCCTTCCAGTACGACCTGGTGTGCAACGGCGTGGAGCTGTCCTCCGGGGCGGTGCGAAATCACGACCCGGAGATCATGATCGAGGCCTTCCAGCTGGTGCGGCTGGGGGAGGACGACGTGAAGGCCAAGTTCCCCGCTATGTATAATGCCTTCACCTATGGAGCGCCCCCCCACGCCGGCATCGCCCCCGGCGTGGACCGCATGGTGATGCTTTTGGCCGGGGAGGACTCCATCCGGGAGATCATCCCCTTCCCCATGAACAAGAACGCCCAGGACGTGATGATGGGAGCGCCCAGCTTCGTCGAGCAGAAGCAGCTGGACGAGCTGAACATCGTATGTACCGCGAAGGAAGAAGAGTAAACAAAGGCCCCTCCCATATGGGAGGGGCCTTCGCTTACCGTTCTATTTTCATGACCTTTCCAATATCGGACCCTAACGCGGCCTTCCACCCCGCCGTGAACGCCGCCCGAATCAGCTCAAATACCGCCTCGTTTGCCTCTTCACAGCGGTCCTCATCTAAAAACTTGGACAGTGCCTGGTCAAATTCGATCTCATTCATTTTCTCACCCCCCTATTAACACTATTATACAATATGATATCGTGTAAATCAATACTAATTAGTAAATCATAGTATTATCTCATATAGAGGTGATACTATGAAACCGATAAAGAAGTCGATCAGCATAACACTTGACTATCCAATTTTAGAAAAAATCAAAGAGCGGGCGGAAGCGCAGGACCGTTCTGTTTCCAGCTATATCAATCTTGTCATGAAAAAGCACTTTGACCAACTGGAAAAGAAACAGCAAAAAGAAAGCGCCGGGTGATCCCGGCGCTTTTTATTTCAGTTTTTGCCACTCTCCCACCGCCAGCTCGTCGCAGCGGTTATTGTAGGGGTTATCGGCGTGGCCCTTCACCCAGTGGAGGTTAAGGGTATGGGTGTCGCACAACGCCAGCAGGCGCTCCCACAAATCGGGGTTGAGGGCGGGCTTTTTGTCGCCCTTCACCCAGCCCCGGGCCTGCCAGCCCTTGGCCCAGCCCTTTTCCAGGGCGTCAATGACGTATTTGGAGTCGGAGTAGAGGTCCACCATACAGGGCTCCTTGAGGGCTTCCAAACCCTTGATGACGGCGGTGAGCTCCATGCGATTGTTGGTGGTTTTGGCCTCGCCGCCGCTGAGCTCCTTCTTGTGCTCCCCGAACAGGAGGATGGCCCCCCAGCCGCCGGGGCCAGGGTTGCCCGAACAAGCTCCGTCCGTATATAAGGTCACTGTTTTCATGAACAGAAATTCCTTTCCTTCTTTGAAGCCCTCCGGGCCTCCGGCGGCCTACTTTCTGCTTGTGCAGAAAGTAGGCAAAGACACACTTAAGGGGGATGCCTCCGGATGGAAACGGCCCGAAGGGCGGGCCATTTCCATAGTCGGCCTCCCCCTTAAGGATCCCCCGTTTTTACGGGAGAGTCCTACTGGCAGGCGGGCAGTGCCCTATCGGCGCCAGCGGCCTTCGACGCGGGTACTTCTATTTGCGCTACCGCCGGTATCCAGTCATTGCACGAGCCGGTCCTATCGACCCGCGCCTACGGGGCGCACCCACCTGACACCGAAGCGCCAACGCAGGCGCTTTCAGGAGAGGTACAGCCTTTCATACACTGACACCCCCAGGCCCCTGTGGGCCGGAAGGCGAAGCGCGCCTTATCCGTCAGCCGCGCTAGCCGGATGGAAACTGCCTGTTGAAAGCGGCGGTCCTTTCAAACAGGGGGTTCTTAGGGGGGAAGATCGTGCGAGCGAGAGCGCGTCCTTAGCGCTCGAAGCCGAGCCGGATCTTCCCCCCTAAGCGCGCTCTTTGGTTACTTTCTCTCGCGAGAGAGAAAGTAACGCCCCCCGTCACTCCTGGCCAGAGGCGACCTCCTCCGCGGGAGGGGTATCCTCCTTGTCCGCCAGCGACATGGCGATCACCCGATCCCCCTCCTCCTTGAAGCGCATGACGATGACGCCCTGGGTAGAGCGGCTCATGAGCTTAATCTCGTCCACATCCATGCGAATGAGCGTCCCCGACTGGGTGACCAGCAGCAAATCCTCGCTGCCGTCCACCACCTTGACCCCCACCACGCTGCCGGTCTTGTCGGTGAGGCCGTAGTTCTTGATACCGTAGGCGCCCCGCTTGGTGACCCGGTAGTCCTCCACCGGGGAGCGCTTGCCATAACCGTTTTCCGTGATGGTGAGCACCGCCCTGTCCGGCTTGGCCCGGGCGGCGGCCACCACGTAGTCGCCTTCCCGCAGGCGGATTCCGATGACGCCCATGGAGCCGCGCCCGGTGGGACGGACCTGGTTTTCGTCAAAGCACATGGCCATACCGTCGTGGGTGGCGATGAGGAGATTCTGCGCCCCGTCGGTCTCCCGGACCTCGATGAGCTCGTCCCCCTCCTCCAGAGTGATGACCCGCAGGCCGTTGTTACGCAGATTCTTCAGCGCCGAGGCGTCCAGCCGCTTCACGGTGCCCCGCCGGGTGAACATGGTGAGGTAACGGGGGCTCTCCCCCTCGCTGATGTCCCGGGTGTGGATCATCACCGCCACCTTCTCCCCCTGCTCCACCTGGAGGACGTTGACGATATTGGTGCCCCGGGCGGTGCGGCCTGCCTCCGGAATCTCATACCCCTTCTTGCGGAACACCCTGCCCTTGTCGGTGAAAAACAGAATATAGTCGTGGGTGGAGGCGGTGAACACGTTCACCACATAGTCCTCCTCCCGGGTGGCCATGCCCTTGCGGCCCTGTCCGCCCTTGCCCTGGGCGGCGTACTCGCTGGCGGAGGTGCGCTTGATGTAGCCCCCCGCCGTCATGGTAAAGACGGACTGCTCCTCCTCAATGAGGTCCTCGATGTCGATCTCGTCCGCCACGTCCTGAATCTCGGTGACCCGGTCGTCGCCATACTTGTCCCGGATCTGGACCAACTCCTCCCGGAGCACGCCCTTCAGCTTCTCCTCGTCGGCCAGCAGCTCCTGGTAGTAGGCGATCTTCTCCTCCAGTTCCTTGTACTCCGCCTCCAGCTTCTCCCGGTCCAGCCCCTGTAGACGGCGCAGCTGCATCTCCAAAATGGCCTGGGTCTGCACGTCGTCCAGCCCGAAGCGCTCCATCAGCCGCTCCTTGGCGTTGTCGTAGCTGGTGCGAATGATGTGGATAACCTCGTCGATATTGTCCTGGGCGACCAGCAGGCCCTCCAACAGGTGGGCCCGCTCCTGAGCTTTCCGCAGGTCGTACTCGGTGCGGCGGCGGATGACCTGCTCCTGGAAGGCGATATACTCGTCCAGGATGTTCCGCAGGGACAAAATCCGGGGCTGCTTCTGGTCATCCACCAGGGCCAGCATGATGATAGAGAAGTTGGACTGCAAGGCGGTCTGCTTAAAGAGCTTGTTCAGCACCACCTGGGGGTTGGCGTTCTGCTTCAGCTCAATGACAATGCGCATGCCGTTGCGGTCGGTCTCGTCCCGCAGGTCGCTGATGCCCTCCAGCCGCTTGTCCTTCACCTGGTCGGCGATGGCCCGGATGAGCTGGCGCTTGTTCACCTGATAAGGCAGCTCGGTGACGATGATGCGGGTGCGGTCCTTGCCGTATTCCTCGAACTCGGTGCGGGCCCGCAGCACAATCTTGCCCCGGCCGGTGGCGTAGGCCGCCCGGATGCCCGCCCGGCCCATGATAATGCCCCTTGTGGGAAAGTCCGGGCCCTTGATGCGCTCCATCAGGTCGGCCAGGGTGGCGTGCTCGTCGTCCAGCACACAGATGACGGCGTCGATGGCCTCCCGCAGGTTGTGGGGGGGGATGTTGGTAGCCATGCCCACGGCGATGCCCGACGAGCCGTTCACCAGCAGGTTGGGAAACCGGCTGGGCAGCACCCGGGGTTCCTTCAGGGACTCGTCGAAGTTGGGGTCCCAGTCCACCGTGTCCTTGTCGATGTCCCGGAGCATCTCGTTGGCTACCCTCGCCATACGGGCCTCGGTGTAGCGGTTGGCCGCCGGGGGGTCGCCGTCCACGTTTCCGAAGTTGCCGTGGCCCTCCACCAGGGGGTAGCGCATGGAGAACTTCTGCACCAGGCGGACCATGGCGTCGTAGACGCTGGCGTCCCCGTGGGGGTGGTAGTGACCCAGCACCTCGCCCACGCAGGTGGCGGACTTCTTGAAGGGCTTGTCCGAGGTGAGCCCCGTGTCGTACATGGAGTACAAAATCCGGCGGTGGACGGGTTTTAAACCGTCCCGCACATCGGGCAGGGCCCGGCCCACGATGACGCTCATGGCGTACTGCTTATAGCTCTCCGCCATCTCCCCCACCAGCTCGGACTCGGTGATCACCTGGTTGGGAAAGGCGATGTCCTCCGGTTTGTAATTTCGATTGTGTCCCATATGTTCCTCCGCTTGCGTTCAAACTCTGTTTCACACCTTTTCCCTGCCCCCGGCGGGGAAAAGGTTCTTAATAGTCAAGGTTAAGGGCATATTTTGCGTTCTCCTCAATCCATTCCTTGCGGGGCTCCACCTTTTCGCCCATGAGGATGGTGAAGATGTTGTCCGCCGCCACCGCGTCCTCCAGGGTGATCCGCCGCAGGGTGCGGGTCTCCGGGTTCATGGTGGTGTCCCACAGCTCGTGGGCGTCCATCTCGCCCAGGCCCTTAAAGCGGCTGATGTCCACCTTGGCGTTTGGGTTGCCCTCCCGCATCTCGGCGGATACCTTGTCCCGCTCCTCATCGGAGTAGGCCACCCGGGTGGTCTTGCCCCGGGTGAGCTTGTACAGCGGCGGCACGGCGGAATAGACGTAGCCCCTCTCAATGAGAGGACGCATATACCGGAAGAAGAAGGTCAGGAGCAGGGTGCGGATGTGGGCGCCGTCCACGTCCGCATCGGACATGATGATGATCTTGTGGTAGCGCAGCTTGTCGATGTTGAACTCGTCCCCGATCCCGGCGCCCAGGCCCAGCACCAGGGGATAGAGCTTGTCGTTGCCGTAGATCTTGTCCGCCCGGGCCTTTTCCACGTTGAGCATCTTGCCCCACATAGCCAGGATGGCCTGGAACCGGCTGTCCCGGCCGTCGATGGCCGAGCCCGCCGCGGAGTCGCCCTCCACGATGTAGAGCTCGCACAGGGCCGGGTCCCGCTCATTGCAGTCCTGGAGCTTGTCCGGCATCTGGCCCGATTCCAAAGCGGTCTTGCGGCGCACGGACTCCCGGGCCTTCCGGGCGGCCTCACGGGCACGGGAAGCCATCAGGGCCTTGTCCAAAATGGCCTTGCCCACCGCCGGGTTCTCCTCCAAAAACTGCTCCAGCTTGTCCGATACCACGTTGTTGACCAACGTGCGCATCTCGGAGTTGCCCAGCTTGGCCTTGGTCTGGCCCTCGAACTGAGCCTCGGTGAGCTTCACGGAGATGACGCAGGTCAGGCCCTCCCGGCAGTCGTCGCCGGACACCTTGTCCTCGTCCTTCAGAATCTTCACCTTTTTGCCGTAGGCGTTGAGCACGTTGGTCAAGGCCCGCTTCAAGCCCTCCTCGTGCATGCCGCCCTCCGGGGTGTGGACGTTGTTGGCGAAGGACACAATGATCTCGTTATAGCTGTCCTCACAGTATTGCAGGGCGATCTCCGCCATGGAGTCGTCTTTGGCGCCGGACATATAGATGACCTGCTGGTGCAGAGGGGTCTTATTTTGGTTGATGAAGGTGACAAACTCCCGGATGCCCCCCTCGTAGTGCATGGACTCCTCCTGCTCCTGTCCCGGGCGGCGGTCGGCCATGAGAATGCGCACCCCGGCGTTGAGAAACGCCTGCTCCCGCATCCGGCGGTGGAGGGTCTCGTAGTCGTATACCGTGTCGTCAAACATCTCCGGGTCCGGCTTGAACACCACCTCGGTGCCCGTCTTGTCGGTCTTGCCGATGACGGTCATCTCCTGGGTCATATTGCCCCGGGAGAACTTCACTTCGTAGATCTGCCCGTTTTTGTGGACCCGGACCTCCATCCACTGGGAGAGGGCGTTGACCACGCTGCCGCCCACGCCGTGGAGGCCGCCGGACACCTTGTAGCCGCCGCCGCCAAACTTTCCGCCGGCGTGGAGGACGGTGTACACCACCTCCAGGGCGGGCCGGCCCGTCTGGGCCTGTATGTCCACCGGCACGCCCCGGCCGTTGTCGGTGACCCGGATCACATCCCCCTCCAGAATTTCCACGGTGATGTGGTCGCAATAGCCCGCCAGCGCCTCGTCGATGGCGTTGTCCACGATCTCATACACCAGGTGGTGCAGGCCGGAGGAGGAGGTGGAGCCGATATACATGCCCGGGCGCTTCCGGACGGCCTCCAGGCCCTCCAGCACCTGGATTTCCGACGCGCCGTACTCGTGGTCGGTCTGGGTGGTGCTCAATTCGTTCAATTCACTGCGTTCTTCTGCCATGATGTTCCTCCGCACAGTCTAAGTTTAGTCAATATCGCACCCGTCGTCCTCGTCCGGGTCAAAGCCAAGCCCGTCCTCGTCGTGAAGGCTGGGTCCGTCCTTGCCCAGCAGCTCGGTGGCCCGCATTCTGCGCCGGTCCTTGGCCTGCTCCACGCTCTGATGGATCAGCTCCTTCACCTGGCGGGGGTGCTTCACATTTTTCAAATCCAGGTGGGGCATACTCTTGTCCGACGAGTGGACGCACACCGTCCCCACCCCGAAAATCCGCTGGCCCAGGGTCATGGTCAGCTCCAGATCCTGCACACGGTAGAGCAGCACCTCGTCCGACTTCAAATTGAGAAAGCCGGTCTCGCAGAACAGCCTATCCTCGCTGAGCGAGTAGCGGGTGAAGGACAGGGGCAGGCCAAGCCGCCTCCTGCGGTCCTTCCACCGGTATTCCATCGCTTCCATTTGACATCCTCCCGTCATATGCTCATTCAAAGCTGTTTTTCCCTGCCCGGACGGCCAGCGCCGCCGGAGACAGGGGGGTGAGATAGACCGTAGGCTCCTCGCCCCTCCCCTGGGCCAGCACAAAGGAGCGGGGCAGGTCATCCCCCACGGTCTCCACCCGCCCCTCCCGCTCCGCGCGCTCCAAAAAGCGGCGGGTTCGGAAGGACCAGGTGGTGTTGTCCAGATCAAAGACGCCGATGAGGTCCCCGTGGGGGACCATCACGTTTTGGCCCAGGTGAAGGTACACCCGCAACCCTCCCTTAAAAGGCCCGTTAAGCGGGAAACAGGGAGCCGTCCCTGACATAAAAGGCTTTTCCCTCCCGCAATCGGGCCAGCTTCTCCTCCTCGCAGCAGGTGATGAACACCTGCCCCGAGGTGATGCGGTTGAGGACAAACTCCTGCCGCCGCTGGTCCAGCTCGCTGAGCACGTCATCCAGCAGCAGCACCGGCCACTCCTCTGCCTCCTGGCGGAAAATATCCCGGGCGGCCAGCTTCAGCGCCAGCGCCGCCGTGCGGGTCTGGCCCTGGGAGGCGTAGGCCTTGGCGGCGTTTCCGTCGATCTCCACCGTCAGCTCGTCCTTGTGGGGGCCGGACAGGCAGGCCTTTGCCCTGATTTCCGCCTCCCGGTGGGCCTCCTGGTGGGCCAGCAGCTGGGGCAGGATGGCCTTGGGCGGGGCCTCCGGGTCGGTGACGGTGGACACCGTCTCATACCGAAGCCCCAGCCGCTCCCGCCCGCCGGAGCACTCGAAGTGGATGGGGGGGGCACACTCCACCAGCCGCTTGACAAAATGGGCCCGATAGTGGACGATCACCGCCCCGCACTGGGCCATTCTCAGGGAAAAGTCGTCCAGGGCGTCCAGCAGGGAGGGATAGCGCTCGCTGTCCTTTAAGATCCTGGTCTTGTGCTGATAGAGCCGCTTGTACTCCGCCAGAGCCTGGGCGTACCGGGGCCGGAGCTGGCAGATGCAGCTGTCCAGAAACCGCCGGCGCGCCTCCGCCCCCTCCCGGATGAGGTAGAGATCCTCGGGGCAGAAGAGCACCGTGTTCAGTATGCCGGACAGCTCCCCCGCCGTTTTCAGCTTCACCCCGTTGGAGCGCAGCTGCCGCCTGGCCCCCCGGTGGAGGCCGGCTTCCAGGGTGATCTCCCGCCCCCGGCTGGTGATCCGCGCTTTGAGAAAGGCGTGGTCCTCCCCATGGCGGATCAGCTCCCGGTCGTACCGGGCCCGGTGGGAGGAGGCGGAGGACAGATAGGCGATGGCCTCCAGCAGGTTGGTCTTGCCCTGGGCGTTCTCCCCCGCGATGACGTTGACCCCGGGGTGAAAGGAGGCCTCCCCGTGGGCGTAGCTGCGAAAGCCGTCCAGGGCGATCTGGTCAACGGTCATTCCACCACCAGCGCGGCGCCGGGGAGCTCCACCCGGTCCCCCGGGCGCAGCTTTTTCCCCCGCATGGCGCAGATCTCTCCGTTGACCTTGACCTCCCCATTTTGAATAACCAGCTTGGCCTCCCCGCCGGTCTCTGCCGCCCCGGCGAACTTCAAAAGGGCGTCCAGCTTGATAAACTCCGTATTGATCTTGATGTGTTCTTCCCGCATAGCAATATCTCCTGTTCGCGGCGTAAGGGCCTTCTTTTTCTTATCTGAAGAAAGAAAAAGAAGCAAAAAGAAAGACTTCTAGACTGTTTCCAAAGTAACGGGGCAATTTTATTGGCTTTTACTATTTCAATAAAGTTTAAAAGTTTCTTTTTTCGCTTCCTTTTTCTTTTCAAAGAAAAAGGAAGGCCCTTTTCACTCTGCCGCCCGAAGCCGCACCGGCAGCACCATATAGAGGAAGTTGTCCGGCTCGCCCTGCTTGGGCAGGATAAGGCAGGGGGAGGTGGCGGTGTTCAGCTCCAGCCGCACCCGGGAGGCGGGGGCGGCCTTCACCGCGTCCATGAGGAAGCGGTTGTTAAAGCCGATCTCCAGCCCTCTGCCGTCGCCGGAGATGGGGCAGGTGTCGAAGGCGGAGCCCATGGCGGTCTTGGAGGTGATGGACAGCACCCCGTCGTCGAATTTGCACCGCAGGGGGCTTTTCAGCTTGTCGTTGATGATGAGGGAGGCCCGGTCGATGGACCGCTGGAGGTCGGCGGCCTCCGCCTCCAGCACGATGGAGTTGTTCTGAGGGATGGTCTGGCGGTAGTTGAGGAATTCCCCCTCCAGCCGCCGGGCCACCAGCAGGGTATCCCCCATCTGGAAGGTGACGTGGCGCTCCCCCTGGGTGACGATGGCCGGCTCGTCGCTGTCGGCGCAGATCTTCTCCACCTCTTTCAGCGCCGCTCCGGGCACCACGAAGGACAGAGCCTCCCCCGTCTCCTGGCCCAGCAGCTTCTCCCGGCGCAGGGCCAGCCGGTAGCCGTCCACCGCCACCATGGTGAGCTCTTGGCCGTCGGCCTCGAAGAGGGCGCCGGTGTGGATGGGGCGGCTCTCATTGTCGCTGACGGCAAAGGCGGTCTGCCCGATCATGGAGCGCAGGCTGCCCTGGGCGATGGTCAGGCCCCTGCCGTCCTCCACCCGGGGCAGGTCGGGGAAATCCTCGTCGCTGCTGCCCAGGATGTCGTAGGAGGTGGGGCCGCACTGGATGTGGACGGAAAAGCCCTCCACGGCGATGGACACCGTGTCGTCGGGCATGCGCCGGAGGATCTCGCCAAACAGCCGGGCGGACAGGACGATTGCCCCGTCCTGGGATACGTCCGCCGGGACGCTGGTGACGATGCCTGTCTCCAGGTTATAGCCGCTGAGGCTCAGCCCGTCCCGGCCGGCCTCGATGAGCACGCCCTCCAGGGCTTGAATGGAGCTCTTTGGGGCCACCACCCGGCCGGCGGTGGTGACGGCGGATTGGAGGATAGCCTTTTCACAGGAAAATTTCATACGCGGTTCCTTTCTCCCTCCTCCGCAGGAGAGGAGGGGTGTTAATTTTCGCAGTAGTCCGTAGGGGGCGCGCGGGCTGTGGAAAACTTGGAAAAGCGGGAAATTTCAAGGCTTTACCCGTCCACAGCGCCCTTCACAATCCTTCCACAGCTCAGACAGGTTCTGCCCGCCCCTTTCGTATCTCCACAGCCTTCCACACCACAGCCCACAGGATTGTGGAAGCTGTGGGACAATTAGTAAGCCGAATTGACGGCGTTGGTGATGTCCCGGATGATCTCCATTAATTCCGGCTGCTGCTTCATCATTTTCTGCACGCGGTTGATGGAGTTGAGCACGGTGGAGTGGTGCCGCCCGCCAAACTGCTGGCCGATCTCCGCCAGGGACAGCTGGGTCATCTCCCGGATGATGTACATGGCCACGTTTCGAGCGCTGCTGATCTCCTTGTTCTGGCTCTGTCCAGTGAGGGCGGCGGCGTCCAGCTCGTAGAACCGGGCCACCTCCTGGATGATGGTGTCGGAGGAGGGCAGGAAGTTCTCCTTGGCCCGCAAAATGTCCCGCACCGCCCGGATGGTGGTCTCCACATCCACCTGGGCGCCCATCAGTTCCTGAAAGGCCATGATCTTGTTGACCACGCCCTCGATCTGCCGCACGTTGGAGGTGATGTTTTCCGCCACATAGGACAGCACCGGGTCGGGCAGGGAGATGCCCCGCTCCAGGGATTTGTTTTTCAGCAGCGCCACCCTTGTCTCGTAGTCCGGGGGCTGGATGTCGGCAGGCAGGCCCTGCTCAAACCGGGTGCGCAGGCGCTGCTCCAGCCGGAGCATCTCGTGGGGGGGGCGGTCGGACGTAAATACAATCTGTTTTTTCTGCTCGTAGAGGGTATTAAAGGTATGGAACAGCTCCTCCTCGCTGGAGTCCTTCCCCGCGATGAACTGCACGTCGTCCATGAGGAACAGGTCCACCAGCCGGTACTTGTCTCGGAACTCCTGCATATCCTTGCCGTGGCGGACGTTGTTGATAAACTCGTTGACAAAGTCCTCGCTCTGGACGTATAAGATGCGGTAGTTGGGGTGCTCCTGGCGGACCAGGTTGGCGATGGCGTGGAGCAGATGGGTCTTGCCCAGCCCCGACTGCCCGTAGATGAACAGGGGGTTGTAGGCCCCCCCCGGCTCCTCCGCCACCTTTTTGGCGGCGGTGTAGGCGAAACGGTTGGTGGAGCCCACCACGAAGCGCTCGAAGGTGTACCGCTCCGCCCCGTCCCCCCCGGTCTGGGCCGGGGCGGCCTGCCGGGCGGCGTAGGCGTCCCGCTCCTCCGGGAGCAGCAGGGCCACGTCCACGTCGAAGGAGAACAGCTCCTTCAGCGCCGCCTCCACCCCGGACTGAAACCGGGTGCGGATGATGTTGCGCTTGAAGTCGGTGGGCACGCACAGCACCAGCCGGGTGTCCTCCAGGGCGACGGCCTCCACGTCGCCGAACCAGGTCTCGATGGAAACGGCGGTCATGCTGCCCTCCATCAGGCTTTTCACTTTTTCCCAGACGTCGGCAGCCGATTTCATGGGCAGCAGCCTCCTAAATCCTCTGATATCGTAACTAATCAATTATACCAAAAAAGGGAACGCCATACAAGTGGTTTCGCCCATTCTTTTTTATAATAGTATGGGAAAAGGGCCCGGTTTTTTTGGTAAAACGGGCATGGGAGGGAATAAGAGCACAATATCTTGTGTTTTTCGGGGCAAAAAAGAATATTGCCGATTTTTTGTTGACAGCCGTTTAAAATCAAGGTATAATCACAAGAAGCGTGATTTGCGCGATATCTGCCAACCGCGCCTTTTAAAGGCGTTGTGGAACGCGCCGCCCCGGTGTGGTGGGCGCGTAAAATCAGATCAGGAGGTGTTCCCGCATGAAGCGTACCTATCAGCCCAAGAAGCGCCAGCGCGCCAAGGTCCACGGCTTCCGCAAGCGCATGGCGACCAGCAACGGCCGCAAGGTCCTCGCCCGCCGCCGCGCCAAGGGCCGCGTCCGCCTGAGCCACTGATGGCGCACACATCGGGATAACGATACGACTTGGGGCGCGGGAACTTTTCCCTCGCCCCTACGCTCGTATGCGCGGAGAAGTGGTCAGCGAGGGAGCTTGGACTGGAGCGAGGGCAAAAAACCAAGATTTGCGGAGCAAATCTGTATTTTGCCCGAGTCGAAAGGAAAGCGACCGAGCGACCTGACCACTTCGCAGCGTAGCAACACCCCGCGTCAGATTATCCCACAACGGAGGTCTAGATGAAGAAAACCGTACCGCTCAAGGAAAACCACCTGTTCCGCCGGGCCTACAGCCGGGGCAAGACCGCCGCGGACAGCCGCCTGGCCCTCTATGTCCGGGGCAACGGCCAGAGGGAAAACCGGCTGGGCCTCACGGTGTCCACCAAGGTGGGCTGTGCCGTGGTGCGCAACCGAATCCGCCGCCGCCTGCGGGAGATCTACCGCCTCCACGAGGGGCAGGTGGTGGGAGGCCGGGACGTGGTGGTGGTGGCCCGGGCGCGCTGCGCCTCCAGCGACTACCATCAGCTGGAAAAGTCCTTTCTCCGGCTGGCGGACAGGCTGGAGCTGCTGAAAAGGGAAGGGTCCAAGTGAAAAGGCTTCTTTTGGCCCTCATCCGCCGATACCGGCGGGAGGTCTCGCCCAACCGGCCCCCCTGCTGCCGGTTCATCCCCACCTGCTCCACCTACGCCCTGGAGGCAGTGGAGGTCCACGGCGCGGTGAAGGGCGGGGCGCTGGCCCTGTGGCGGATTTTGCGCTGCCACCCCTTCCACCGGGAGAAGGGCTTTATCTACGACCCCGTGCCCCCCAAGAAAATCAAACGAATTTAGGAGGCCAAACATGGATATTTGGCAAATCCTCATGACCCCGTTCAGCTGGCTGCTCAAGCTGTTCTGCCAGGTGTTCGACAGCTACGGCATCGCCCTGTTCCTGTTCACCATCGTCATCAAGGTGGTCCTCTTCCCCTTAAATCTGAAGGGCAAAAAGAGCATGATTAAAATGAACGTGCTCAACGCCCAGGTCCAGGAGATCCAGAAGCGCTGCGGCACCGACAAGGAGCGCTATAACCGGGAGGTCCAGCAGTTCTACGCCGACAACAACGCCAACCCCATGGGGGGCTGCGGCTGGTCCTTTATCCCCCTGATTATCCTGTATCCCCTGTACGCCATCATCCGCCGCCCGCTGAAGTACATGATGTGGCTCACTGAGGACGCGGTGAAGGCGGTGGCCAACGCCGTGGGCTGGAGCGCTAAAATGGGGAGCGAGTTCACCATCACCGGCTCCAACGAGCTGCTGCTGGCCCCCATGCTCAACACGGGCAATCTGGAGGCCGCCAAGGCCGCTGCCGCGGCCACCGGTGTGTCCGCCGCCAGCATGTTTATCATCAACTTCGACTTCTTTGGCATCGACCTGTCCAAGGTCCCCCAGCTCATGTTCTGGAAGGAGGGGCTGAGTTGGGGCTCCATCGGGCTGTTCCTGCTGCCCGTCATCTCCGCGGCCCTGTCGGTGGTCACCATGCTGGTCACCCAAAAGACCAACCAGATGAACAAGGACCAGGCACCCCCCAAGATGAACATTTCCCTGATTCTCATGGGCCCCATCATGTCACTGTGGATCGGCTTCGCCCTCCCCGCCGGCATGTGTATCTACTGGATCGCCAACTCCCTGCTGGGCATGGTGCAGGAGGTCATCTGCGGCCGGATGCTGCGCAAGGACTACGAGGCCGCCCAGAGGGAGATGGAGGAGCAGGCCAAAAAGGCCAAGGAGGCCGAGAAGGAGCGCCGCCGCGCCGCCGCGGAGAAGAAGGCCGCCGCCATCGCCGCCGGCAAGGACCCCAAGAAGGCCCACCAGAAGAAGAACAAGGAGCCGGGGGTGGACCTGTCCGCCAGCCGGGAGGGCCTGCGGGCCTACGCCCGGGGGAGGGCCTACGACCCCAACCGCTACCCCGTCACCCCCTACTGGGACCCCGACGGCCCGGCCAAGCCCGTCCAGGAGGAGAGCGCTGAGCTCACCGAGGAGGAGAAGCAGATCGTGTCTGAGTCCAATCCCCAGCTGGCCGCCCAGGCGGAGGCCGCGGAGAAGGCCCAGGAGGCCGCCAAGCCCTCTGAGGAGAGCGCCGGGGAGGACGGCGGGGACTACGAGGAGGCCTACGCTGAGGACGAGGAAGAGCAATAAGGACCAGCGTCCATTCCCATTCAACATGAAATGAAGGAGTGCAGTTTTGTGCTGAAATATATGGAATTTACCGCTAAGACGGAGGACGAGGCCATCGCCAAGGGTTTGGCCCATCTGGGTCTGGACCGGGACGACGTGTCTGTGGAGATCCTGGAGCGGGGCAAGACCGGCTTTTTGGGCATCGGCTCGGTGCCCGCCAAGGTGAAGCTCACCTATGAGGCCCCAGATGAGCCCGAACCGGAGCCCGTAGTGGAGGTCAAGCCCGTCCCGGCTCCCAAGCCTCAGCCCGCCCCCAAGCCCCGGCCGGAGCCCGCCCCGAGACCCCAGTCTAAACCAGAGCCCAAGCCCGCCCCCGCCCCTGTGCCCGCTCCCAAGGGCGAGCCAGCGGAGGACGAAGTGGCCGCCGCCATCGTGAAGTTCCAGACAGGCCTCTTTGCCCATATGGGGGTGGAGGCCACTCCCGTGGTCACCCGGGAGGGCGACACCTATCAGGTGGTGCTGGAGGGGGAGAACATGGGCGCCCTCATCGGCCACCGGGGGGAGACCCTGGACGCCGTCCAGCAGCTCACCGGCTACGCCGTCAACAAGGGCCGCAGCCACCGGGTGCGCATCCATGTGGACGCCGAGGGCTACCGGGCCCGCCGGGAGGAGTCCCTGAACCGCCTGGCCCGCAAGACGGCGGGCAAGGTGGTGAAGTACCGCCGGAACATCACCCTGGAGGCCATGAACGCCTACGAGCGCCACGTGATCCACACCGCCCTCCAGGACTACCCCGGGGTGTCCACCTTCTCCACCGGCACCGAGCCCAACCGCCGCACCGTGGTGGCGTACGACCCCAGCAAGCAGTAAACGGCAGGGGCCCCTGCCGGGGGCGTCCCTTTCTCTCACGCGAGAGAAAGGGACCAAAGAGCGCGCATAGGGGCTGTGCCCCTATGTACCCCCTTTGCCGCTTTCCAGTGTCAGGGAAGTGACCGGCTACAGCGGCTTACGAATCAGCTTCCCTTCTATTTCCGGCCCACACCGGGCCTGCCATTTTCAGGCATTGAAAAGTTTGGATTCTCTTGTCAGCGCCTAAGCGGCGCCCTGGCGGCACCGCGCAAAATTTGCAAAGCAAAGGCCCGGTGCGTCCGCATCGGGCCTTTTTCAAAAGGAGTGTTTTTATGGAGATCAGCGTGCTTCGCCTGGGCCAGATCGGCACCAACTGCTACATTTTCCGCAAGGAGGGCGCTTACAAGTGCGGCGTGGTGGACCCCGGCGACCAGGGAGAGCAAGTGGCCCGGTGGCTGGTGGACAAGGGGCTGGAGGCGGAGGCCGTCCTGCTCACCCACGGCCACTTCGACCACATCCTGGGCATCCCCGGCCTTCGGGAGGAGTGGCCGGACCTGCCGGTGTACTGTCACCCCGCCGACTTCGGCCAGGGTGAGACCACCGGGATATTCGGGGAGCGCTTCCCTACCGTCAGCTCCTTTGGGGATATCACCCCTTACAAGGAAGGGGACGTGGTAAATGTGGCGGGCATCGACGTGGAGGTGCTGGAGACCCCCGGCCACACCCCCGGCTCCGTCACTCTCCGGGCGGAGGACGTGCTGTTCACCGGAGACACCCTCTTTGCCGGGTCCATGGGCCGAACCGACCTGCCCGGCGGGGACGAGGCCGCCATCATGAGGTCCCTGAAACGGCTGGGGGAGCTGGAGGGGGACTATCAGGTGCTCCCCGGCCACGAGGGGCGGTCCACCCTGGGGCGGGAGCGGGGGAGCAACTACTGCCTTCGGGCCGCCATGATGGGCTGAGATGAAGCTGTGGTTCGTGCCCGGCCGCTGGCCCTGGGCGGGGGAGCGCTTCCGCTTTCCCGCCGAGCAGATGCTGCTCACCCTCTTTCCCGGGGAGAGGCCCGAATATCCGGAGAGTTTCCCGGAGGGGGAGGGCGTGGCCATCTCTCTGGACCGGGAGGGGGAGACGGCCCGGGTCGCCGTCCTGGTGAGTCTGGGCGGGCGCCGGGAGACGGGGGAGGCCCGCTTCCCGGCGGAGGAGCTGGACCGGCGGTGGGAGCAGGTGTACCACACCGTGTCCCACGCCCTGAAGCAGGCTTTTTACCAGGCGGGGACCGCCCTGCTGGGCCATGAGCTGCCCTGGGGGTCGCTGACGGGGGTGCGCCCCGTCAAGCTGCCCACAAAATCCATGCTGGCGGGCGGCACCCCAGGGGAGGCGGAGCGGGAGCTGCGGGAGGTCTACCGGGTGTCCCCGCCCCGGGCGGCGCTGGCGGTGGAGTGCGCCCAGGCGGCCCTTGATGTCCAAAGGGGACTGGATGGGGACAGTCTGGCCCTCTATCTTGGAATCCCCTTTTGCCCCACCCGGTGCGCCTACTGCTCCTTCATCTCTGCCGACGTGAAGCGCTCCCTGTCCCTGGTGGAGCCCTATGTGGACGCTTTGTGCCGGGAGGTCCGGCTGGCGGGGGCGCTTCTCCGGGAGGAGGGGCTGCACATCTCCTGCGCCTATATGGGGGGCGGCACCCCCACAACCCTGTCGGCGGAGCAGCTGGACCGGGTGTTGTCCTGTGTGGAGGAGTTTCTCCCCATGGAGGAGTGCGGCGAGTTCACCGTGGAGGCGGGGCGGCCGGACACCATCACCCCGGACAAGCTGGAGACCCTGAAAAGGCACAAAATCCATCGCATCTCCATCAACCCCCAGACCATGGAGGACCAGGTCTTGCGGGCCATGGGGCGCTCACACACCGCCGGGGAGATCGTGGAGGCCATGGCTCTGGCGAAGGAGTGCTTCGGGGGGCTGGTGAACATGGACCTCATCGCGGGCCTGCCCGCGGACAGCCTGGAGGGCTTCGGCCGCACCCTGGACCAGGTGCTGGACATGGAGCCGGCCAATATCACGGTGCACACCCTGGCGCTGAAAAAGGGTTCCCGCCTCACCCAGGAGGGCGGGGAGCTGTGCCCGGCGCAGACGGTGGAGGCCATGCTGGGCCTGGCGTGGTCGCGCCTGCGGGGGGCGGGATACGCGCCATACTATCTCTACCGGCAGAAATACATGTCCGGGTCCTTTGAGAACGTGGGCTGGACCAGGCCGGGGGGCGTGTGCGCCTACAACATCGTGATGATGGAGGAGCTGCAGAGCGTGCTGTCCCTGGGGGCGGGGGGGATCACCAAGCTGGTGGACCCGGCCCAGGGGAAGATCCTCCGGCTGAATAACCCCAAATACGCCAAGGAGTACCTGGACAGCTGGGACAAGGTGGCCCGGGACAAGGAAACCGCCGCCCGCTTCCAGGGGGAGCTGGCCCGCCGGGCCCGGTGATGTGGAACAAAAAGGAGGGAGCGCCCAGGGGCGCTCCCTCTTTGTTGGGAGAAAGAGATCACTTTTTGGTAAAGACCATGGGGTAGAGGGCCTTGGTGTCGTCGTCCTCCACGCCCTCGCCGGTGAGGGTGAGCTTGCCGTCCTCCAGCTTGTAGGACTCCAGGCCGGTGCCGTCGTCGTCGGTGAGATAGAGCACGCCGCCCTTGGCCTCAAAGGTGCCCTTGCTCTCCATGCTGTCCAGAGAGGACATGACGTCGTCCTTGTCGAAGGCCTGGGCCAGCATGTCGTCCAGGGTGATGCCCAACTGAGCGAAGAAGTCGTCCACGCTCATCTCCACGCCCTGGGCGGCGATCATCTCCTCCACATACTGGGTGAGGCCCGTCTTGAAGGAGGCGATGACCTGGTCCAGAGAGCTCTCCAGGGCGGCCTCGTCCACGGACATGGCGTATGTATTGTCCTCGTTGAAGGACAGGGACAGCTCCATGGTGAACTTCTCCACGGTGAGGTACTGGAGCATCTCATCGTCGTTCAGGCCGGCCTTCATCTCGTCGTTGATCATGTCGGTCAGGTCGATGGAGGTCTCCCAGTCGCCCAGCAGGGCCTTTTTGTCGCCGCCGCCACAGCCGGAGCACGCCAGCAGCAGCGCGCACATCAGGCTGAGACAGGCCAGAAGGGACAGGCTTTTTCTCAAATTTTCGCGTTTCATCGTTTCCCAATCCTCTTTTCAAAGAGCTTCTCAACAGGCCGGGCAGCCGTATCCGCCATATTCCGCGAAAGCCGCGCGCCTGCGGTATGCTGTGCCCGGGGCCGTCGGGAATATTTTACTACCGGCCCATGGGTTTGTCAATCGGGGACAAAAGTAGAAAATTATCATCTCATCCCCTTGACAGGGAGAGGACGGGCTGATATACTATCAGGGCCGCATGGACTGGGTAGAAGCGCGGAGAAGCGGACAGTGAGGGAGCTTGGACCGGAGCGAGCTTTACAAACCAAGGATCGCGGAGCGATTCTGTTTGTGAAGCGAGGCGAAGGGAAAGCGACCGAATGTCCTGGCCGCTTCGCAGCGTGACAATGAAGAAGCGCGGAGCCGTCGTGAGCAGCGCGGATGGAGCGGAGCGAAAGCAAAAGCCCAAGACTCACGCAGTGGGACTGGGTTTTGCTTGAGTCGCAGCGAAGCCGCGCGTCGCGAACAGGCGCAGCGTGACAACAAGTGGGGACCATCCCCCGCCCCCGACAGCGAGCCCGTAATAAAGGAAAGGAGTGCAGATATGCACGCGATCATCGAGACCGGCGGCAAGCAGTACAAGGTGGCCGAGGGCGACACCCTCTACATCGAGAAGCTGAATGTGGAAGCCGGTGAGACCGTCACCTTCGACAAGGTGCTGGCCGTTTTGAGCGACGACAACGCCAAGTTCGGCGCCCCCACTGTGGACGGCGCCTCCGTCACCGCCAACGTGGTGAAGAACGGCAAGGGCAAGAAGGTGCTGGTGTTCAAGTACAAGCCCAAGAAGAACTACCGCCGCCGTCAGGGCCATCGCCAGCCCTACACCAAGGTGGAGATCACCAAGGTCAACGCCTGAGGGAAAAGCAATGACCACCGTCACCTTCCACAGCGGCTCTGAGCGGATCGACGGCTTTGTGGTGGAGGGACACAGCGGGTACGCCGAGGCGGGTGCGGACATCGTGTGCGCCGCCGTCTCCGCCGCCGTGGGGCTCACCGAGTGCACCATCAACGAGGTGCTGGGCCTGGGCGCCCCGGTGAAGGCCCGGGAGGAGACCGCCCGCGTCTCCCTCAAGCTCCCCGGTGGGCTGAGCGGGGAGAACGAATATACCTGCCAGAATTTGCTGACGGGCATGATGGTCTACCTCCAGGCCATGGCGGAGCAATATCCCGAATATCTCGTCGTCCTGATGGACGATGATGACGAGAAGCGCTGAGCCGTCGTGAGCAGCGCGGATGGAGCGAAGTGAGGGCAAAAGCCCAAGACCCACGCAGTGGGACTGGGTTTTGCCCGAATCGGAGTGAAGCCGCGCGTCGCGAACAGGCGAAGCGTGACAACTAACCTTTGACAGAAAGGACGGAAACGACTATGCTGAAGCTCAACATCCAGTTCTTCGCCCACAAAAAGGGCGGCGGCTCCACCAAGAACGGCCGTGACTCCCAGGCCAAGCGCCTGGGTGTGAAGCGCTCCGACGGCCAGTTCGTGCTGGCGGGCAACATTCTGGTGCGCCAGCGCGGCACCCACATCCACCCCGGCGTCAACGTGGGCAAGGGCAGCGACGACACCCTGTTCGCCCTCAAGGACGGCAAGGTAAAGTTCGAGCGCCTGGGCAAGGACCGCAAGCAGGTCTCCATCGTGGAGACCGCCCAGTAAAATTTGCCTGGAAAGCCGCAAACGGGGGACCGTTTGCGGCTTTTTGTTGAAAAGGAGGTCTTTATGGCCAATCAATTTATCGACACCGCCCGGATCACCGTCCGGGCGGGGGCAGGCGGCGGCGGCGCGGTGGCCTTCCACCGGGAGAAATACGTGGCCGCCGGAGGCCCCGACGGCGGCGACGGCGGGCGGGGCGGAGATATCATCCTGCGGGTGGACCCCCATATGTCCACCCTGATGGATTTCCGCTACAAGCGCAAATACACCGCCGAGAACGGCAAGGACGGCCAGGGCAAGCGGTGCTCCGGCAAAGACGGGGCGGACCTGGTCATCCGGGTCCCCCGGGGCACCGTGGTCCGGGATTTGGAGACGAAGGAGATTATCTGCGACATGTCCGGCCAGGAGGACTTCGTGCTGGCCCGGGGCGGCAACGGCGGCTGGGGCAACCAGCACTTCGCCACCCCCACCCGGCAGGTGCCCCGGTTCGCCAAGGCGGGCCTGCCGGGGCAGTACCGGGAGGTCCTTTTAGAGCTGAAGCTGCTGGCCGATGTGGGGCTGGTGGGCTTCCCCAACGTGGGCAAGTCCACCCTGCTCAGCGTGGTCACCCGGGCACAGCCCAAGATCGCCAACTACCATTTCACCACCCTCTCCCCCAACCTTGGGGTGGTGGCCGTGGACGAGGGGACCTCCTTCGTGCTGGCGGATATCCCCGGCATCATCGAGGGGGCCGCCGACGGCGCGGGGCTGGGCCACGACTTTCTGCGCCATGTGGACCGCTGCCGCCTGCTCATCCATGTGGTGGACGTGTCCGGCTCCGAGGGCCGGGACCCGGTGGCCGACTTCGACGCCATCCGCGAGGAGCTCCAGCGCTGGTCCCCCGAGCTGGCCTCCCGGCGGATGCTGGTGGCCGCCAACAAGGTGGACATCATGGAGGACCCGGAATTGCTCCAAAAGCTCCGCTCCCACGTGGAGGCCAAGGGCTGCCCCCTGTTCGAGCTGTCCGCCGCCACCCATAAAGGGACAAAGGAGCTGATGTTCGCCGCTGCCCAGGAGCTGTCCACCCTGCCCCCGGTCATCGTCTACGAGCCCACCTATGTGGAGCGGCCCCCGGAGGTGGACACCTCGGAATCCCTGGACATCCAGCGGGACGAGGACGGCACCTGGCTGGTGGACGGGCCCTGGCTGCGCCAGCTCATGGCGAACGTGAACTTCGGCGACTACGAGAGCCGCAACTGGTTCGAGCGGAAGCTGCGGGACGCCGGGCTGTACCAGCAGCTGGAGGATTTGGGCGTCCAGGACGGGGACGCCGTGTGTCTCTACAATCTGGAGTTTGAGTACCAGCGCTGAAAACCCCGCCGGAGGCTGCCTCCTCCGGCGGGTCCTTTTTCCCATGCGAGGAAAACGGGTGGCAGGGTTTGCGCCCTGCCGGGGGCGTTCCTTTCTGCTCGTGCAGAAAGGAACCGAAAGACACGCTTAGGGGGTGGCCGCCGGTTCGACTCCGGGCCAGAGGGCGGCCCTGCGCTCACAGGCTGGTCACCCCCTAAGGACCCCCGTTTTACGAGAGAGCCCGATACGAGGATGGGCATTGACCCTTCCGGCGCGTGGGGCTTTGCGAATGGCGGCCCCCTATTGGCGCTGCCGCTTGTCTCTAAACACTGACAGGCGGATGGGGTCCACCGCCTGCGCCTCCGGGGCGCACCGTCCCGGCTGGGCGGATCACGGCCCCGCGTCGAACCGTGGGCAAACTTAGGCGCGGGACGATAGGCCATAGCGGCAGTAATGACCAAACACCGGCGGCAGCACAAATAGGAGCATCTGGGTCGAAAGGTACATGCGCCGGAAATCTATGCCCACCCGCCGTATAGGGCGTCCCTCGTAACAGGGGGGTCTCGGGGGGAGGCCCGACTGTGAACATGGCCCGCCCTTGGGGCCGTGTTCACCCGGAGGGCCTCCCCCTGAGTGTGTCTTTGCCTACTTTCTGCACAAGCAGAAAGTAGGGCCGTTTTACGGCTGGTAAAGTCTTGCCTCCAGCTTGGAGTACACGATATTTTGGCTGGAATACAGCGAGTACCGCCCGCTGACCAGGAAGCTGAGGGCGCAGGCCAGGGCGAAAAACAGCAGGCCCTCCCCGCCGAACAGCTCGATGGCCAGGAAAATGGAGGCCAGGGGGCAGTTCACCACCCCGCAGAACAGGGCGATCATGGAGATGGCCGCCCCAAAGGCGGGGTCCAGCCCGAAAAGCGGCCCCACGGCGCAGCCGAAGGTGGAGCCGATGAACAAGGTGGGCACGATCTCCCCGCCCCGGAAGCCCGCCCCCAGGGTGAGGGCGGTGAATATCATTTTGAGCAAAAAGGCCCAGGGGACGTGGACCTGCCCCTCCACCGCCAGCTCGATGATGTGGCCCCCGGCGCCGTTGTAGTCGCCGCTGCCCTCAAGGATGGTGAGGATGATCACAAAAGCCGCCCCCGCCAGCGCACGCAGATATTGGTTGGGGATATACTTTTTGTAGAGATGGCCCGCCTCGTGCATCAGCACGCAGAAGGCGATGGACACCAGCGCCGCCAGCACCGCCAGCGCCCCGCACTGGAGCAGGGAGACCGGCCCCAGCTGGGGCAGGCCCCCCAAGTGGTAGCCTTCCGCGGGCAGGCCCAGTGAGCGAGGGATGGCGTTGGCGATGAGGGCGGACAGCAGGCAGGGGAACAGGGCGGCGTAGCGGAAATGGCCCACGTTCACCACCTCCATGGCGAACACGGTGGCGGTGAGGGGGGTGCCGAACAGGGCGGAGAACAGCCCCGCCATGCCGCACTGAATGATGGTGTTGGTGTTGCGGTCCCCCAGGCGCAGCAGCCGGCCAATGCCCGCCGAGATGCTGCCCCCGATCTGGAGGGCGGCCCCCTCCCGCCCGGCGCTGCCGCCGGTGAGGTGGGTGAGCACCGAGCCCAGGAAGATCAGCGGGGCCAGCCGAGCCGGGGGGCGCTCCCCGCCCCGGACGCTGGCGATGATCTGGTTGGTGCCGCTGTCGTTTTCCATTCCGGCGGTCCGGTAGCTCCACACGATGATGAGGCCGGCGATGGGCATACAGAACAGCAGCCAGGGGTGGGCCCCCCGCAGGGCCGTGGCCTGGGCCACGCACCAGGTGAACGCCGCCCCCGCCAGCCCGCAGGCCGCCCCCGCCAGCCCCGAGAGCACCAGCCACTGCCCCAGGGTCCGGAGGGTGGGCAGGATGGCCTCCAGCCGCGCCTTGAGTTTTTCCACCATAGGGAGCTCTCCCCTCTCGCGAAATTCATAGACTCTATTATACCAGCCCTGTCAAGGCGGGGGAGGGCCCCAAAAGATCTCTTCGTTCAGGGCACTTCCCGGAATTGCCGGTTTATGGGAAAAGAAGGACCAAAACCCCCACTTCTTGCCATTTTGCCGAAGCTGTGAGAAAAAAGTTTGAAAAATTTTTCACAATACCTCTTCCCTTTATCGTGCCGTTAGAGTATAATAATACCGCGAGACCCAATCACCACCATTAATTATATTAAGGAGTGATACCAATGAGCATCAAAGTAGGTATTAACGGTTTTGGCCGTATCGGCCGCATGGTATTCCGCGCCAGCGTGAACCATCCCGAGATTGAGATCGTGGGCATCAACGACCTGTGCCCCGCCGACTACCTGGCCTATATGCTGAAGTACGACACCATGCACGGCAAGTTCGACGGCGAGGTTTCCGCCACCGAGAACGCCATCGTGGTCAACGGCAAGTCCATCCCCATCTTCGCCGAGCGCGACCCCAAGAACATCCCCTGGGGCAAGCTGGAGGCTGAGTACGTGGTGGAGTCCACCGGCCTGTTCCTGACCCAGGAGAAGGCCCAGGCCCACATCGACGCCGGCGCCAAGAAGGTGGTCATGTCCGCCCCCTCCAAGGACAGCACCCCCATGTTCGTGTGCGGCGTCAACCTGGACGCCTATACCCCCGACATGAAGTTCGTGTCCAACGCCTCCTGCACCACCAACTGCCTAGCCCCCATCGCCAAGGTGCTCAACGACAACTTCGGCATCACCGACGGCCTGATGACCACCGTGCACTCCACCACCGCCACCCAGAAGACCGTTGACGGCCCCTCCATGAAAGACTGGCGCGGCGGCCGTGCCGCTTCCGGCAACATCATCCCCTCCTCCACCGGCGCCGCCAAGGCCGTGGGCAAGGTCATCCCCGCCCTGAACGGCAAGCTGACCGGCATGTCCATGCGCGTGCCCACTCTGGACGTGTCCGTGGTGGACCTGACCGTCAACCTGGCCAAGCCCGCCACCTATGACGAGATCTGCGCCGCCATGAAGAAGGCCAGCGAGGGTGAGCTGAAGGGCATCCTGGGCTACACCGACGAGGCTGTGGTGTCCAGCGACTTCCTGGGCGATCCCCGCACCTCCATCTTCGACGCCAAGGCCGGCATCGCCCTCACCGACACCTTCGTGAAGGTGGTGTCCTGGTACGACAACGAGATGGGCTACTCCAACAAGGTGCTGGAGCTCATCAAGCACATGTACTCTGTGGACCACAAGTAATCCAGTTGTTTTTAGCCCCCCGGCCTTCGGCCGGGGGGCTGTTTATCCCTGGACCACATGTGATCGCGGTCAAAACCGAAAAAGAAAAAGCGCCTCCTGGGCTTCCAGGGGGCGCTTTTTTGTGTTACCATGGGAGAAAGAGCATCAAGAGATAGAGGGCCAGGAGGATCAGCGGGGGGACGAGCTTGACCCACAGGGGCTTGTCCCGCAGCCAGTCATAATAGGCGCCACGCACATCGACGATCTCCCAGATCTGGTCGATCACATCCCGCCAAGACCCCTTCATGATAGCCAGCCTCCCCGGTAAAAAAAGGGAGAAGCGGAACATTTGTCTGCTTCTCCCTTTTGTGTCATTGAATCTGATAATCCTTGCCGAACTGCAAGTCGGTATACCTCCGGGTGGCGTCCGGGTCCAGCTCGAACTCCTCCTGGGGGGTGAGGGGGGCCTCCTCCTCCCGCTGGGCCATGGGGACGAAGTCCTCCGGCAGGGGGGGCACGTCGTCGTCGGGCCCCACCGCCACCACCCGGCGGGTGGCGGCCTGCTGCTGTTCCTCCTCCTCCCGGCGGGCCTGGGCGTCCAGGGCGGCCTTGATCTCAGCGGAGGGATCGTCTTTCACCGCGGCGGCCACCTCCGGCGGCACCAGGCTGCCCAGATTGGACAGGAAGGCCATCTCCTCATCGTGGGCCTGGGCCAGCCTGCGCACATAGGCGGCGGTGGACTCCTGGGCCTTCTTCAGCCGGTACTCCTCGGAGGACACCTGCTTCTTCAGCTCGTCCACCCGGGCCTGCACGTCGTGCTCCGCCTCGCTGACCAGGGCGGCCTGCTTCTTCTTGGCGTCCTCCACCAGGTCGTCGGCCATCTTTTGGGCGGCCAGCAGGGTCTTGCGCATGGTGGCCTCGGTGGCCCGGTACTCCTCCACCGTGTCGGAGAGCACCTTCAGCTTGTTCTTTAAAATGGCGTTTTCGTTGTAGAGAGCGGTATAGTCCTCGGTGAGCGCGTCCAGAAACTCATCCACCATGGCCAGGTTATAACCGCCCAGGGTGGCCTTGGCAAAGGAGTGGCTGGCCACCTCCTGCGGAGTCATCATAGCGTCAAGTCCCCCTTATCTCAGAAATAAAGGCCGTTGTTTTCCAGCTCGTCGATGAGGTCGCCCAAAATTTCCACGTTGTAGGGGGTGATGATATAGGTGGACAGGGCCACCTTCTTGATGGTGCCCTCGTTGGCGTAGGCCACGCCGGACAAAAAGTCAATGAGGCGGCGGGCGATGTTTTTGTCGGTCTGCTCCAGGTTGAGCACCACCGTGCGCTTGTCCCGCAGGTGGTCGGCAATCTCGCTGGCGTTCTCAAACCGGGTGGGGCTGACCAGCACCACCTGGAGCTGGGTGGTGGTGTGGATGTTCACCACCTTGTTGCCGCGGCGGTCGGGCTCCCGGTCCCGCTCACGGTCGCGGTCCCGCTCCCGGGGGACCTCCCGCAGGTTGTTCACCGGGGTGAAGTCCTCCTCATACTCGTCCTCCTCCTCGTCCTCATAGGGGCGGGCGAGGCGCTTGAGTTCATCGAATAAGCTCATATTGGCAGTCTCCCTTTCATCGGAAATCAAGGAAAAGACCAAGGGTCAGTCCTTCCGGGGTGACATAGGCGGGCGGGGTCCAAACAGGGCGGAGCCTACACGGATGCAGGTGGACCCCGCGGCGACGGCGTCTGGATAGTCGCCGCTCATCCCCATGGAAAGCACGTCCATATCTCTGCTATTATCTAACATTTCCTGCGTTATGTCAACAGCTAACTGGCGTAATTTTTGAAAATATGGAAGATTGTCCCCCGGGTGGAGGGCGGCGGGGGGGATGCACATGAGCCCGCGCAGCCGCACGCCGGTCAGCTCCGCCGCCAGACGGGCGGCGGGCAGGGCCTCCTGGGGGGAGAAGCCGGACTTGGACGCCTCCCCGGCCAGATTGACCTCCAGCAGGATGTCCTGGACCAGCCGGAGCTTGTCCGCCTGGGCGGACACCGCCCGCAGCAGCTTTTCCGAGGAGATGGAGTGGATCAGCTCCACCCGGCCCACCACGTACTTCACCTTGTTGGTCTGGAGGTGGCCGATAAAGTGGACCTGGGCGCCCTCATAGGCGTTGTCCTCCAGGTGGGCGATGAGCTCCTGCACCCGGTTCTCCCCGCACACCGTGACCCCGGCTTTGACCGCGGCACGGATGGTGTCCGAGCTCTGGGTTTTGGTGGCGGCCAGCAGGGTGACAGTTGCCGGGTCCCTCCCCGCGGCCCGGGCGGCGGCGTCGATGTCCGCGCGGACCTGTTTCATATTCTCTCTCAAGTCCATAATTATAGGAGACCTCCAATTGTTGCTACGCTTCGCCTGTTCGCGACGCGCGGCTTCCTTTCGACTCGGGCAAAACCCGCCTTCGCTATGCGGCGGCTGGGCTTTTGCCCTCGCTCCAGTCCATCCGCGCTGCTCACGACGGCTCAGCGCACTACTTTTCCATCGTATATGCCAGAGGAGTTCAAAATGACCTCGTCCCCCGCCCGCAGGCGGGTGGAGGACCCCTGGTCCACCGGGCGCACCAGGTAGTAGGTGTCGGCGGTGTGGAGCACCTCCACCTCCTGCTGCTCCGCCTGAGAGCGCACCACGGTGAACACATAGTAGTGATTCACCTGGCTGACGGCTCCGTCCTCCCCCGTCTCCTCCTGGGTCTCCACCCGCAGGGCCTTCCGGGGAACCCGGATGCCCTCCAGGGTCTGGGTGACCACGTTGACCGCCTGGACGCGGAGCATGGCGGTGTCCGCCAGGTGGGAGCGGCAGGAGAAAATGGCCAGGGTCCGCTCCCCCTCCAGGGACACCCGCTCCAGCTTCATGGGGATCTGCCCATAGTAGTCGCCGGTAAAGCCCAGGGAATAGGTCCTCCCCGCCTGGAGCCCGGTGTCGGTCCCCTCCAGCAGGGCGGCGTAGTACCAGGTGGACTCCGTGACCAGCTTGCCCACGGCGGCGGGGTCGGGGCTGTGGCTCTCCTTGAGCAGGGCGGCCAGGCCGTCGGCGGTGAGGCTGTCCAGGATGGCGGGGGTGGCGACGCCCTCCCAGCCGTCCACTCCGGCGGAATAGACCCCGGCGGCGGGGGCGTACACCGTGGTGGACACCTGGTTCAAGGAGTGATTCAGCTGGTCCAGCTGGGCCTGCTTGTCCGAGATGAGCTGCTCCAGCTGGCCCGCGGCGGCGGTGTCGCCGTAGGTGTAGTCCCGCTTGAACACCATGGAGCGCAGATTCAGCGCGCAGTCGTCCAGCCCCGTCAGATCCCCCCGGGCAGCCAGGGAGCGCAGGGCCACGATGGAGGAGATGACCTGGGCGTCCAGCCGGGCGGCGTCGGTGTTCTGGGTGCTTGAGTCTAAGGCGTGCCGGAGCTGCTCGATCTCCGCCTCCAGGGTCCGGATGGACTGCCGGGTGGTGAGGGCGGAGGGGTCCGAGTACACCAGGGCCACCGGGTCCCAGACGGCGGCCTTGGAGCCCTCGGCGGCGAGCTGGTCCACATAGCCGCCCCCGCCGGTGAGGGGGGTCTCCGCCCGAATCAGGATGCCGTGGGCCTCCCGCCCCACGTCCAGGGAGTAGGTGTAGGCCAGGGTGGTGACCACGTCCTCCTTCCAGCCCTGGGCGAGGTAGATGGCCAGATAGACCGTCACCCCCAGGCACAAAATGGCGATCATCACTTTGGTGGCGATGGTGCTTTCTTTCATGGGATGGGTTCCTTTCTTTCTCTAGGCGGGGGCCCCTGCCGGGGGCGCTATGCCTCCAGTTCGATCGGGTGTTCCGGGGCGATGGTGGAGATGGCGTGCTTGTAGATCACCTGCTGCCTGCCGTCGGACACCACCACCACCACATAGGGGTCAAAGGCGGTGATGACGCCCCGGAGCTGATAGCCGTTCATGAGGAACACGGTGACCCGGGCGGCCAGCCGGCGGGCGGTGGACAGGAACGCGTCCTGGATGTTGGGCTGCTTGGTGACGGACACGGTGGATGTAAGACTCATGTAAATGCACTCCTCTATCTGATGATGTCACGCTCGGATTGGCCGCGCGGCCGGGTCGCTTTCGCTACGACTCAGGCAAGACCCGCCTCCGCTGCGCGGCGGCTGGGGTCTTGAGTCTCGCCTTTGGCTCGGTCGGCGATGGGCGCTTGCCACTGGCAAGCATCGCCCTTCGCTCCGTTCCAAGCTCCCCTGCGCGGCTATCCTCACGCTTCGAGCGCATTTATTGTAATCCACACTCCCTGACAAGTTCTGTCGAAAAATCCAGGGCGGCGGAAAAATCTGGAATTTTTTCCCAGCTAAACCAATAAGCTTGCTTGTTCCGCCGGAACCAGGTGAGCTGCCGTTTGGCGTACTGCCGGGAGCGCAGTTTGACCTCCTGCGCCCCCTCCGAGACGGGGCGGCCCTCCAGAATGGCGGCGGCGATCTCCTTGTAGCCGATGGCCTGCATGGCGGTGCACGCCCGGGGTACGCCCGCCTCCAGCAGGGCGCGGACCTCCTCCTCCAGCCCCCGCTCCATCATCTGGTCCACCCGGCGGTCGATGCGCTCCCACAGCCAGGGCCGCTCCTGGAAGCTCAGCGCGATGGTCAGGGGGGTGTAGCGGTTGGAGAGGGCCCGGCTCTCCGCATCAAACTGGGTGATGGTCTTTCCCGTGGACAAATAGACCTCCAGCGCCCGGAGGGTGCGCTTCTCGTCGTTGGGGTGGATCTTTGCCGCCGCCGACCGGTCCACCCCCTCCAGCTCCCGCCGCAGGGCGGGCAGGCCCTCCGCCTTGACCCGGGCCTGGAGATGCTCCCTCAGGCCGCTGTCCGGCACAAAGGGGGCGAACTGCCGCCCGGCCACCAGGCTGTCGATGTAGAGCCCCGTCCCTCCCGCCACAATGGGCAGCTTTTCCCGGGCCAGAATATCGTCCACGATGGGAACCGCGTCCTGGACGTACCGGGCCACGGAGTAGTTCTCCTCCGGGTCCGCCACGTCCAGCATGTGGTGGGGGACGCCCCGCATCTCCCCAAAAGTGGGCTTGGCGGTGCCGATGTCCATGCGGCGGTAGACCTGCATGGAGTCGGCGGACACCACCTCCCCATTGAGCTGCAGGGCCAGCTCCACCGCCAGGGCGGTCTTGCCGGAGGCCGTGGGGCCGCAGATGACTAAGATGTTCGGTTTCACGCTCCCGCCCCCTTCCAACCGGTTTTTGATATTATAGCGGATTTCGCCCCGGATTACAACCACCTGTGGGGGCCGCCGAGGTATTGACATTTGGCGGGGGGAGCGGTTATAATTCAAGGTAAGATGAGGAGGGGACCACCATGGGCTTTTTTGCTTCCCTGTTCGGGCGTTCGGACAGCGTACAGGAGGAACCTGAGAACGAGGCGCTGGGGACGTTTCCCGATCTTTACAACGGCATGACCTTGGATGTGGAGACCAACGAGGGCCAGCATATCCTCACCGGCCGGCTGTCGGGCTACACCGAGGGGGACACCTCCCTGACGCTGGAGCGCCTGCCCGGCGCGCTGTCCCTGGAGACCCGGGAGATGGGCGCCACGGTGGTGGTCCGGGGGGTCAGCGAGACCATGACCCAGTTCTTCCTCCGGGGCACCGTGCAGGAGTCCACCCGGCTGGTGTGCCGCCTCAAGGACGTGAAGGTCAAGGCCATCAACGAGCAGCGCCACGATTTCCGGCTCCAGATGGGTATCCCCGTGGCCATGTACCAGCAGGCCGACGAGAGCCGCAGCAACCCCGAGGCGTGCACTCTGATTGACATCAGCGCCGGCGGGGCCTGCATCGAGTCGGAGTACCTCCACGCCCAGGACGAGGTGCTGAGGCTGCGGGTGAAGCTGATGGACTACACCCCCATGGAGTTTTTAGGGGAGATCATCCGGGTCAGCGAGTACCAGCCGGGAAAATTCCGCTACGGCTTCCTCTTTGCCCAGCTCAAGGAGCGGGAGCTGACGGAGCTGACCCGCACGCTGTACAATATCCAGATCGGCAACCGCTCCACCTGGGTGCGCACTGAGAGCGGGCACTGGTGAGATGAGCAAAAGGGCGCCTATCCCAGGGGATAGGCGCCCTTTTTGTGCCGGCTGGATCACTTTTGCGCAGCGATGAGATAGCGGTGGATGGTGCCCTGGAGCCTTCCCTCCCGCTGCACCTCCTCCTGTAGGGCGCAAAGGGCATCAAAGCAGCGCTCCACACAGAAGCCGGGGAATTCCCATTCGATGACCCGGGCGAACCAGACGAAGGCCCCCACGTCATAGAAAAAGATCGGCCGGTAGGCCTCCTTCGCCTGGAGGACGCGGAACCCCGCCTCCTCAAACTCCCGGCGCTGGCGGGACAGGTACAGGTGGGGATAGGGCTTTTCCGTCCCCGGCAGCACCCGCTCCACCAGATCCCGGTCGTTGTCGCCGCCCACCTGCTCGGTGAGGAACACGCCGCCGGGTTTTAACAGCCGGTGCAGTTCTGTGGGACAGAACTCCCCGTGGCGATTGATGATGAGGTCGAAGCTCCCATCGGGAAAGGGGACGGCGGCGGGGTCGGCGCAGGGCCTGAAGTCGATCCCCAGGGGCAAAAGGACGTCCCGGCACAGCGCTATGTTGGGGGGATAGCCCTCGGTGGCGGCGGTGCTTTCGTGGGGGTGGCCCAGAGACAGCAGGAACTCGCCGCCCCCGGTGTCGTAGTCCAGCAGCCTGGCGTCCGGGCGCAGATACCGCCGGACCAGGGCGGGGTAGTCCCAGGGCAGGTCGTGCTCCTCCTCATACCGCCCCCGGATGTGGGAGAAGTCCCAGCCGTGGATGTGGGCCTGGTCCTCCTCCCGCTTCCAAATGGCCCTGAGCGCTGAGCGGTCCATATAGTCCCTCCTTTTGATTTGAGCTTTACGGATATCATACTACAGGACGGCCCGGCGGCGCAAGAGGGACCGCCCCAAGATCACTCTTGCTACCGCCGTTTTTTTCTGGTATAATATTTTGATTTCGCCGCGCTCCTGATTTTGGAAACCGGCGGCAGAGGGCGGTTGAGGGGGCACAGGAATGGACAATATAATCCTGACCGGGATGCCCGGGTCGGGCAAGAGCACCGTGGGCGTGGTGCTGGCCAAGGCCCTGGGGATGAAATTCCTGGACGTGGACCTGCTGATTCAGGAGCGGGAGGGAGAGCTGCTCCAGGCCCTCATCGACACCCGGGGGGTGGAGGCTTTCCTGGATTTGGAGCGGGACGCCATCCTGTCCCTCAATTGCCGGGGGACGGTGGTGGCCCCTGGGGGGAGCTGCGTGTGCCGGGAGGAGTCCATTGCCCACATGCGGGGGCTGGGCAGGGTGGTCTACCTTCAACTGAGCCTGGAAGAGGTGGAGAGGCGCATCCACAACCAGGCGTCCCGGGGCATTGCCCTCTCCCCCGGCCAGACGTTGGCCGATGTGTACCGTTACCGGGTCCCTCTGTACGAGAAATGCGCCCACATCACCCTTCCCATCAGAGGCCAGAGTCTGGGGGAAACGGTGGAAGCAGTACGAAATGCTCTGGCTGCTTACCAAAGCAAATCCAGAATAGGATAGGACGTAGAACAGTTTATGAATTTTCGAGACCTGGGGCTCACCGCCCCCATTTTGAAGGCCCTCACCCAGGCGGGGTATACCGACCCCACCCCCATCCAGCGCAAGGCCATCCCCCCCGCCCTGGCGGGGCGGGACGTGCTGGGCTGCGCCCAGACGGGCACCGGCAAGACCTGCGCCTTCGCCACCCCCATCCTCCAGCGGCTCAGCAAGGCTGTCCCCAAGCCCCGGGTGATCCGGGCGCTCATCCTCACGCCCACCCGGGAGCTGGCCATCCAGATCCAGGACAGCTTTTTGGCCTATGGCCGCAACCTGCCCCTGCGCTCCGCCGTCATCTTCGGCGGGGTGGGCCAGCAGCCCCAGGTGGACGCCATCAACCGGGGGCTGGACATCCTGGTGGCCACCCCGGGGCGGCTGCTGGACCTCCACGGACAGGGGTTCGTGGACCTGTCCCATATCGAGATCTTCGTGCTGGACGAGGCCGACCGAATGCTGGACATGGGCTTCATCCACGACGTGAAGAGGGTCCTGAAGCTGCTGCCTGAGAAGAAGCAGACCCTGTTCTTCTCCGCCACCATGCCCCCGGAGGTCATGGGGCTGGTGAACGGCCTGCTCCACGACTACGCCAGGGTGGCCGTGGACCCGGTGTCCTCCCCGGTGGAGGTCATCAAGCAATCGCTGTATTATGTGGACAAATCCAACAAGACCAAACTGCTGGCCCATTTGATGGAGGAGCGGCACATCTCCTCCGCCCTGGTGTTCTCCCGCACCAAGCACGGGGCCAACCGCGTCGCCCAGGACCTCCAGAAGCGGGGCATCTCCGCCGCCGCCATCCACGGCAACAAGAGCCAGACCGCCCGGGTCCAGGCCCTCAGCGACTTCAAGGCGGGCCGGGTGCGGGTGCTGGTCGCCACCGACATCGCCGCCCGGGGTATTGACATCGACCAGCTACCCTTCGTGTTCAACTACAACCTGCCCGACGTGCCCGAGACCTACGTCCACCGCATCGGCCGCACGGGCCGCGCCGGGCACGAGGGGGAGGCCGTCTCCTTCTGCCAGTTCGACGAGAAGGACGAGCTCAAGGCCATCGAAAAGCTGTTGGGCAGGCCCATCCCGGTGGTGGAGGACCATCCCTACCCCATGGAGAACTTCGACCCGCCCCAGAAAGACAAGCACGGCCGGCCCGTCAATTCCGAGGACGCCGAGGCCCGGGCGGCGGCGAAGGAAAAACGCCGCCAGAAGGATGCAGAAAACAAGGCCCGCGCCGAGGAGCGCAAGCTGGCGGTCGCCCAGGCCGCGATGGCTCCGGTCCAGCCCGGCCCCGAGGACGAGCCAGACGCCCCGAAAAAGAAAAAGCGCCGCCGGAAAAAGAGCGGCGGCCAGGAGGCCCCGGCGGAGGCCGCGGCCCCTGCTTTGAAAGACGCGACGCCGGTCTTGCGGGACAGGCCGGTTGGCCGGGGCGTGCGCCAGGGACGCATCCACGACACCCTGCCGGAGGACCCCTCCATGCCCGTCACCGATTTTTACAAGCCCAACCCCCTGGACTCCGACGTCATCATGGACGCCACCGCCCGGCTGCTGGCCCCCCGCCGTCCCGCCCCTCGGCCCCAGGTCCGGGAGCAGGGCCGCCCCGAGGAGCAGAAAAAGCAGGCCCGGGAGCCCAGGCCCCAGCAGCAAAAGCCCCGCCGCCAGGGCAAAAAGCAGGGCGCCCCGGCCCAGCCCGCCAAGGAGCCCGTCCTGCCCCCCTCCCTGGCTGGAAAGAAGCGCCGCCGCCGGGACGACCGGCCCCGGCCCATCGAGGCCCCCCCGCGCTCCGACCGGCAGAAGGACTCCACCCAGCACAAGAGCCTGATGCGGCCCTATTACCTCCATGACGGGGACTGAGCGGAGGAGCGCTCCCCGAAATAAGCGCCGCCATCCCCTGCGGTGGCTGCTGGTTCTGGCGGCGCTGGCCGTGGGCGGCTGGCTCTGGTTTCAGTGGCAGTGCTGGGGCCTCCAGGTGACCCACGCCCAGGCGGCGCTGAAGGGCCTGCCCCAGGGCTTTGACGGTTATAAGATCGTCCACCTGTCCGACCTCCACGGCCACGAATATGGGGAGGGAAATCGGGAGCTGCTGGACCGGGTCCGGGAACAGGCCCCCGACCTCATCGTCATCACCGGCGACCTCATCGACCAGAAGAGCCAGCTGGAGATGGCGCCCGCCCTGGCCCGGGGGCTGGCGGGCATCGCCCCCACTTATTACGTCACCGGCAACCACGAGTGGGCCCTGGGCACCGGGGCGGTGAAGGAGCTGAAAACCCTGTTGAGGGAGTGCGGGGTGGCGGTGCTGTCCAACCAGTACCAGGTGCTGGAGCGGGGCGGGGACAAGCTGGCGCTGGCCGGGGTGGACGACCCCAACGGCTACGCCGACCAGACCACCCCGGAGGAGCTGTACGCCTGGATTCAAGGGGAGGCCCCCGGCCTGTTCACCCTCCTGATGGCCCACCGCAACGACCACTTCGGCCAGTACGCCAACGCGGGGTATGACTTCGTCATGTCAGGCCACGGACACGGGGGGATCGTCCACCTGCCCTTCGTGGGCGGGCTCATGGGCACCGACCGGCGGTTTTTCCCGCCCTGGACCGCGGGGGTATACACCGTGGGGGACAGCACCCTGTTCGTCTCCCGGGGGCTGGGGAACAACACGGTGCCCTTCAAAGGCTTCCGCCTTTTTAACCGCCCGGAGCTGGCGGTGGTGGAGCTAAAGCGGGGGTAGGCCCCCGCTTTTCGGCCCCCTCGGTGGGGCCTCCGGCGGGGTACTTTCTCTCACATGAGAGAAAGTACCCAAAGAGAATGCTTAGGGGGCAAGCCTCCGGATGGAACCGGCCCAAAGTGCGGGCCGCTTCCATAGTCGGCTTTCCCCCTAAGGACCCCCTGTTTTACGGGAGAGCCCGGTTCGATCAGCGGGCATTGCCCTCCCGGCGCCAGCGGCTTTCGACTGGTGTCCCCCTATTTGTGCTGCCGCTTGTGCCTGAGCACTGACAGGAGGGCACGGTCCACCCCCTGCGCCTCAGGAGTGCGCCGTCTGCGCCGGGGGCGCCAATCGCGCAATCTCAACCGCCAGCCTCAGCATGATCTGAAACATGGCCTTGTCGTAGAGTGTTTCAATATCCGCCTCCAAGTTATTCAGTTCATCCAGCAGCTCCTCCCCGCCCTCCCCGAGCTGCTCTATGATTTGCTCTGTCATTGCTGCCCTCCGCCGCATTAGGACCCTCCTCTCCGCCTTCTGTGCACACAGCTTCCCCGCTTCTTCCTGCAACATGTAATAAATCTTATCCATTAGCTCAGTCATGAAAATCAGTCCTTTGTACTAAACTAGTTGATATGCATGAACTATGCGTATTATAATACGCATAACTATTGCATGTCAAGAGGGAGAATAAAAAAAGTGAAACTTGCAGAGCGTTTACGGGAGCTGCGCGGCAAAAAAGGCGTCACCCAAAGCCAAGTAGCTGAATATCTGGGATTGAAATTGCGGGCTTATCAATATTATGAAAGCGGCGAACACCGCCCCGAGTACGAAAAGCTCATGGCGCTGGCAGACTATTTCGACGTGACCACGGACTATCTGCTGGGCCGGACGGACGAGCCGCGTTAACGCGCCGGAAGCATAGCTTTGCCCCGGAGGCGCGGGGGGTTAGACGCAGTATTTTCAGTGTCTAGACACCAGCGGCAGCACAAACAGGAGCACCGGCGTAGAAGGCCGCAAGCGCCGGGAGGGTAACTCCCGCCTTTCGAACCGGGCTCTCCCGTAAAAATGGGGGATTCTTAAGGGGGAGGCCGACTATGGAGTTGGCCCGCCCTTTGGGCCTGCTCCATCCGGAGGCCACCCCCTTAAGTGTGTCTTTGCCTACTTTCTGCACAAGCAGAAAGTAGGTCCTCGAAGAGAGAAGAAGGAGGCCGCGTCATGCGCTATGACGCCGGACAATTTGACATCGCCGTCATTGGCGCGGGCCACGCCGGCATCGAGGCCGCCCTGGCCGCGGCCCGGATGGGGCTTTCCACGGTGTGCTTCACCATCAACCTGGACGCGGTGGGCAACATGCCCTGCAACCCCGCCGTGGGGGGCACGGGCAAGGGCCACCTGGTGCGGGAGATTGACGCTTTGGGGGGCGAGATGGCGAAGGCCGCCGACAAAGCCTGCATCCAGTACCGGATGCTCAACCGGGGGAAGGGCCCCGCGGTATGGTCTCTCCGGGCCCAGGCGGACCGCCGCCGCTACCAGGAGGTGATGAAGCACACCCTGGAGCTCCAGGAAAACCTGTGGGTAAAACAGGCTGAGGTGACGGAAATCCTCACGAAAAACGGCGCGGTGTCCGCTGTGGTCACCGCCACCGGGGCCACCTACGCCGTCAAGGCGGTGGTGGTGGCCACCGGCACTTACCTGGGGGGCCGCACCATTGTGGGCGAGGTCACCCGGGACTCCGGCCCCGACGGTATGGCGGCGGCTTTGCCGCTGACGCAGTGCCTGGTGGAGCTGGGGCTGTCCATCCGGCGGTTCAAGACGGGCACGCCCCCACGGGTGAACCGCCGCAGCGTGGACTTCTCCAAAATGGAGGTCCAGCCGGGGGACGAGGTCCCCGTGCCCTTCTCCTTTACCACCGAAGCGCCGCCGGAAAACAAGGCGGTGTGCTATCTGACCTATACCAACGAGGCCACCCATCGGGTGATCCGGGACAACCTCCACCGCTCCCCCCTGTTCTCCGGGGTCATCGAGGGGGTGGGGCCAAGGTACTGCCCCTCCATCGAGGACAAGGTGGTGCGCTTCGCCGACAAGCCCCGGCACCAGCTCTTTGTCGAGCCCATGGGCCTCAACACCGAGGAGCTGTACATCCAGGGCTTTTCCTCCTCCCTGCCCGAGGAGGTGCAGGTGGAGATGCTCCACACCATCCCCGGCCTGGAGCGGGCGGAGATGACCCGGTGCGCCTACGCCATCGAGTACGACTGCGTGGACCCAACGGAGCTTTTACCCACGCTGGAGTGCAAAAAAATCCCCGGCCTGTACGGCGCGGGGCAGTTCAACGGCTCCTCCGGCTATGAGGAGGCCGCCGCCCAGGGGCTGGTTGCGGGGATCAACGCCGCGCTGAAGATCGAGGGTGAGCCGCCCCTGGTGTTGAGCCGAGGGGACGGCTACGTCGGTGTGCTCATCGACGACCTGGTGACCAAGGGCACGCCAGAGCCCTACCGGATGATGACCTCCCGAACGGAATACCGGCTCATCCACCGGCAGGACAACGCCGACAAGCGGCTGGCGGCTTACGGCCACCGGGTGGGGCTGGTGAGCGGGGCGCGGCTGGCCCAAGTGGAGGAAAAGTACGCCGCCGTGGACCGGGAGATCAGACGGCTGGAGCACATGGGGGCGGCGCCGTCTCCCCAATTGGATAGGCTGCTGGAGGACAAGGGGGAGCCCCCCTGCCCCCACGGGGCCCGGCTGGTGGACCTGCTCCGCCGCCCCCGGCTGAGCTACGCCGATCTGGCCCCCTTTGACCCGGACAGGCCCGCCCTTTCCCGGGAAATCGCGGAACAAGTTGAGATTTCCGTCAAGTACCAGGGCTACATCGAGCGCCAGAACCGGCAGGTGGAGGAGCTGCGGAAGCTGGAGGACAGACCCCTGCCCCCCGACGTGGACTACCTGGGCATACAGGGCCTGCGGCTGGAGGCCCGGCAGAAGCTGGACAAGATCCGTCCGCTGAATTTGGGCCAGGCCTCCCGGGTGTCCGGGGTGTCGCCGGCGGATGTGACGGCGCTGATGATCTATTTGGAAAGAGGGTGAGGGAGTGGAGATCGTCGTCCAGGAGCTGCCTTCCCTCTCTGTCTTGGGCATAGAGGGAAGGGCGGAATCAGGTAATAACCCCGCTCCCGCCCTGTGGGAGGAGGCCAACGCCCGATTTGGAGAGATCGAAGCGCTGGCCCTGCGGGATGAAAACGGCGCGCCCGTGGGGGTTTGGGGCGCGATGAGCGACCTCTCCCGCTCCTTCCTGCCTTGGGAGGATGGATTTTCCAGGGGGCTCTACCTGGCGGGGGTTCAGGTCCCCCCGGAGGCCCTGCCGCCGGAGGGCTGGGTGAAATGGACGCTGCCCGCGTTCGCCTGCCTTCGAGTGAAAGTGGTGGGGGACTACGCCGCCGCGTTCCGGGCGGGGCTGGACGAATTGGAGCGCCGGGGCCTTACCCTGGCCGGGGCTGTGCAGGACTGCCACCGCCCGGCGGAGGGCGGGCAGCTGTATTTGTTCTTCCCATTTAAACGACTGTGAGAGGAAGCATAAGAGATGAGATTATTTCTGGCCATTGTGGTGTGCAAGGTCCTGCGGTTCGTCGGCGGGCTCATCGGCAAGGGCAGCTCCCTGCCGGGGCAGTTTGCCCTGAAGGTATGCCCCGATGTGCTGGGGCGGGTGAAGCTGCCCGCCCACATCATCGCCGTCACCGGCTCCAACGGCAAGACCTCCACCGTGGAGATGATCGCCGCCATTTTGACGGCGGACGGAAAGCGGGTGGTGTATAACAAGGAGGGCTCCAACCAGATCGAGGGTGTCGCCACCCTGATTTTGTCCCACTGCTCCCTGGGGGGCAAAATGAGGGGGGACGTGCTGCTGCTGGAGAGCGACGAGCGCTACGCCCGGCACACCTTCCGCTGGTTCCATCCCACCCACTTCGTCATCACCAATCTGTACCGGGACCAGCTCACCCGCAACGGCCACCCCGAGTGGGTGTACGACGCTGTCAAGGCCGCCATCCATCCCGACACCACCCTGGTGCTCAACGCCGACGACCCGCTGGTGTCCTGCTTCGCCCGGGACCACGACCCGGACAAGGTGAAGTGGTTCGGGCTGGATGAGTGCTCGGTCAGCACCAAGGAACACCGGGGCGTCTACCACGACGGCGCCCGATGCCCGGTGTGCAAGGGGCGGATGGAGTACTCCTGCTATCACTACGCCCACATCGGCCACTACTCCTGCCCCTCCTGCGGGCACAAGCGGCATGACACCGACTTTGCCGTCACCGCCCTGGATTTGAAGGAGGGAACGCTGACCATCAACGGCGAGACAGAGATCTCCCTGGCCTTCAAGAGCATCTATAACGTGTACAACATTCTGGCGGCCTGGTCGGTGTGCGCCCTGGCGGGGGCGGACAAGGGGGCCATGGCCGGGGTGATTAACAACTATATATTGAAAAATGGCCGGATGATTACCTTCCGTTTGGGGAATCACCGGGGCACCCTGCTCACCTCCAAGCACGAGAACTCGGTGGCTTACGACACCAACCTCAGTTATATCGCCGCCGTGGACAAGCCCTGCACGGTGCTGGTCATCGTGGACGCCATCAGCCGGAAGTACTTCACCGGCGAGACCAGCTGGCTGTGGGATATCGACTTTGACCGGCTCAACCTCCCTCACATCCAAAAGGTGATGCTGTACGGCAAGTACTGCGACGACCTGGCGGTGCGCTTCAAGTACAGCCATGTCCCGGCGGACAAAATCGAGGTGGGCGAGAGCATTTCCACAGCGGCGGAGTTTTTGCGGGAGAACGGGGACGAGGACCTGTTCGTGGTCACCTGCTTCTCCGACCGGGACAAGCTGCTGGCCCATGTGGAGCGGGACTGACCTACTTTTTCTTGAAAGAAAAAGTAGGCAAAAAGAACTTTTAATTCGCCACAGAAGTGGTTGGAATCAAACGTTTTCTGCACGGTAACGAAATGTGCTGTTGATAAGGAAGGAAATTATATGGAATTGACCATGTTACACCTTTATCCCGACTGCATGTCCCTGTACGGGGAGTACGCCAACGTGGCGGTTCTCCGCCGCCATCTGGAGGCCCTGGGGGTGACCGTAACGGTCCAAACGGCCCTGTTTGAGGACACGCCGGACTTTGCGCGGGCGGACTTCATCTACATGGGCGCGGGCACCGAGCGCACCCAAAAGGCGGCGCTGAAGGCCCTGCTCCCCCATAAAGACGCGCTGAAGGAGGCCATTGACCGGGGGGCGGCGGTGCTGTTCACCGGAAACGCCATGGAGATGCTGGGGGCCAGCGTCACTGACGCGGGGGGGGACGCCTGGCCCGGGCTGGAGCTGGCCGGCTTCACCACGGTGGAGACGGATTTGCGCTCGCCCGAGGACGTGGTGGCCCACACCTCCCTGTGGGAGAGCCCGGTGGTGGGCTTTATGAATAAGTGCTCGGTGACCCGGGGGGTGGACTCCCCCCTGTTTGACCGGCTGAGCCTGGGCTTTGGCAGCGAGGAGGAGAAGGGGCCGGAGGGCTATGTGTCCGGCAATGTGTTCGCCACCCACATCACCGGGCCGGTGCTGGTGAAAAACCCGGACTTTGTGGACTTCCTGATCAAACGCGTCTTTTCCCTCAAGGGGTGGGAGCCGCCGGAAACGCTCCCCGTTCTGCCCTACGAGCGGGAGGCCTACGCGGTGACCTTGAAGGAGCTGACGGCGCGAACTGGGGATTAAAAGTCCCCATGCAACCCAAACGTTACATTTGGAAACGGTAAAAAGCTGGTCAAACCAACCGGTTTTGGTATGCTGGGAGCATCCATTCGACGAGGTGATACCATGAGCTTAGGAAACAAACTGGCGGCGGCCCGGCGGGCCAAGAACCTGACCCAGGAGCAGCTGGCCGAGCAGCTGGAGGTGACCCGGCAGGCGGTGAGCCGCTGGGAGTCGGACGCGGCCTATCCGGAGACGGACAAGATTGTGCGCATGGCGCAGATTTTGGAGGTGAGCTGCGACTACCTGCTTCAAGACGGCGTGGACGAGAAAGGAAAGCCCAACCCGCCCACAGTGACCCGGCTGCTAAAACAGGCCCAGGGGAAACGGGTGCGGCTCACCTTTTACGAGGACGACGGAATGCCCATCGTCCACGAGTGGTGCGTTATCCAGGACTTCGACGGGGCCTGGGCCAACGTGGAGGTGGTGGTGAACAAGAAAAAACCGGAGAAAAACGAGGCGCGGCTTATCCCCCTGTCCGCCATCAGCACCATCACCTTTCTCAAGGACGGGGAGGCGGCCCGCCGCTCTTTCCTGGAGCTGAACTGAGGGGGGCCGGGGCATGGAATATTTTGGCGTGTTCTCGTTTATCATGGTGCTGGTCCTCATGGGCAAGGTGAGCCGGCTGGAGCGCGTTTTGCGGGACAACGGCATCGGCACCGTCCGGGCCGCGGGGCTGGGGGAGCAGATGAGGAAGCAGGTGGGAAACACCGTCACCCTCACGGTGGAGGCCGGCGACGGGGACATTATGGGGAAACAGTGCAGGGTGCTGGACGCCGACGAGAGCTGGGCCCTTGTCCTTGCCAACGAGGGAAAGAAGAACGAGTGCGAGAAGCTGATCCGGCTGGACAGCGTCAAACAGATCAAGATGCGCTGAGCGACCGAGCGTCCAGCCGCCCGCGAAGCGTAGGTACATGGGGGCAATCATATGAGCGAACAGTGGCTGGAGGTGACCCTCCCCGTCCCGGCGGAAAAGCTGGAGCAGGTGTGCGACCTCCTCACCGCCAACGGCATGACCGGGCTGGTGGTGGAGGAAGAGGGGGATTTCCTCCGCTTTCTGGAGCAGAACCGGCAGTATTGGGACTATGTGGACGAGGACTTGGCCCAGCGCATGAAAGGGGCCAGCCGAGTAAAGTTCTACGTCCCGGACAGCGAGGAGGGGCAGAGACAGCTGCGCCAGTATCTGGCGGGGCTGGAGGAGTATGAGCCCCAGACCGTCTCCCTCCGGGAGGAGGACTGGGCCACCTCCTGGCAGAAGTATTACCAGCCCATCCCGGTGGGGAAACGGGTGTACATCGTCCCCGACTGGATGCGGGGGGAGCCGGTGCCGGACGGGCGGGTGCCGCTGTATCTCAACCCCGGCCTCACCTTCGGCACCGGGGCCCACCCCACCACCCAGCTGTGTCTGGAGCTGTTGGAGGAGGTCTTGAAGCCCGGCGACAAGGCGCTGGACCTGGGCTGCGGGTCGGGCATCCTGGCCATCGCGGCGCTCTCACTGGGGGCGTCCCGGGCCATCGGGGTGGACATTGACCCCAAGGCGGCGGACGTGGCCTTTGAGAACGCCGCCCTCAACGGCGTCGGGCCAGACCGGCTGAGCGTGTACGCCGGGGACGTGCTCAGCGATAAGAGGCTGGCGGCCAGGCTGGAGCCGGGCCAAAACCGGGTGGTGCTGGCGAATATCGTGGCGGACGTCATCATTCCCCTGTCGGCCAGGGCCGGGGAGTTTATGACGGAGGATGGGGTGTTCCTCACCTCCGGCGTCATCGAGGGGCGGCAGGAGGAGGTCATAGCCGCTTTGGAGCAAAACGGCTTTGCCGTCACCCGCCACCTGGAGCGGGGCGGCTGGCACGCCTTCCAGGCTGTGCGGGATTGAAGGGCCCCGCCCTCCGGGGGCCTACTTTCTGCTTGTGCAGAAAGTAGGCAAAGACACACTTAAGGGGGCGGCCTCCGGGTGGAGCAGGCCCCAAGGGCGGGCCAGCTCCACAGTCGGCCTCCCCCTTAAGAATCCCCCGTTTTTACGGGAGAGCCCGACACGCGAGGTTGGCATAGCCCTTCCGGCGCCAGCGGCCTTCGACGCAGATGCTCCTGTTTGTGCTGCCGCCGGTGTCTGGGTACTGGATTTGGGTGGGCCTATTGGCCTGCGCCTCCGGGGCGCACCGCCCGCGCCGGGGCGGTGATCGGCTGCGCGGAACGAATGCGGCGAGGGGCGTCCGCCGTTTTTTGTGGAACTTTTCCCGGGAAAACGGTTGACAAATTTCGTTTTCGCCTATAATATAAATAGCGTCCGCTCTGTCAGGGCGAACGCTATATCACAAGGCTTGGATCAGGACGAGTAGCCGGAAAAGCTGCCTCTCAGAGAGCTGCCCACACGGTGGAAGGGCGGCGGGGCCGACCCGGCGAATATCCCCTGGGAGCCGCGGACCCAACGCTTTACGCCAGTAGGCTCCGCCGGGTGTGCCCGTTACAGCGCGAATGAGCGTCATACTGTATAGTATGGAAATCGGAGTGGTACCGCAGAGGTTTGCGCCTTTGTCTCCTTTTGGGGACAGGGGCGTTTTTGTTTAGCTCGGAAGAGCTAGGCGAATCCCAATGGCAAGGGCCACCCGGGTCATGGCTTCCCGCTCCAGGGTTTCCATGGACAAGTCCGCCGCCTTGGCCTGCTCCAAATGGGCCTTTTCCTCACCGCCCAAATGCTCCTCCAGCCATTGATAATGCTCTAACGCGCTCTGCTGGCTTCGGCGGTATTCCCCCTGCGCGTAAAAATAGGGGAACGCGCCCCGCTCGATCTCCTGCATCAGCATCTCAAGTATATCGTCCATATTAAGCACACCCTTAACAACAAACTATACCCGTTTGGGTATGATTATTATACTATACCCGAACGGGTATGTCAAGGGGGTTTATCATGAAATTAAAAGAAAGAATGAAGGAGCTCCGAACGGAAAGAGATCTCAGCCAAAAAAAGATTGCCGCCGAGCTGGGTATCGGCATTACGACCTATTGCCGATATGAATTGGGTGAACGCGAACCCGGCGCTTCCCTTTTAGACCAAATGGCAGATTATTACGGCGTCACCACCGATTATCTGCTGGGCCGCAGCGATGACCGCAAATAAAATAAAAAATTCTATTTAGGAGGAATCCCAATTATGGACTACAACAAGACCGTCCACCTGCCCCAGACTGATTTCCCCATGCGGGCGGGGCTGCCCAAGCGGGAGCCGGAGCTTCTGAACCCGGAGTGGGCCAAGGTGACCTACCACAAGCTGATGGACAAGAACGCGGGCAAGCCCCGGTTTGTCCTCCACGACGGCCCCCCGTATGCCAATGGCAATATCCACATCGGCACCGCTATGAACAAGATCCTGAAGGATATTATCGTCAAGTACAAGAACATGACGGGGTATCAAGCGCCCTACGTCCCCGGCTGGGACACCCACGGCCTGCCCATCGAGACCGCCGTCCTCAAGGACAAGAGCGTCAAGCGGGAGGAGATGTCCGTCCCCGAATTCCGGGACAAGTGCCGCCAGTTCGCCACCCAGTACGTGGGCCGGATGACGGAGCAGTTCCAGCGCCTGGGTGTGCTGGGCGAGTGGGAGAACCCCTATATCACCCTGCTGCCCGAGTTCGAGGCCAAGCAGATCGAGGTCTTTGGCAAGATGGCGGAGAAGGGCCTCATTTACAAGGGCATGAAGTCCGTCTATTGGTGCCCCCACGACCAGACCGCCCTGGCGGAGGCGGAGATCGACTACCAGGACGACCCCTGCACCACCATTTTCGTCAAGTTCCCGGTGAAGGACGACAAGGGCAAGCTGGGGCAGTACTGCGATCTCAGCAAGCTGTTCTTCGTGATCTGGACCACCACCCCCTGGACCATTCCCGGCAACACGGCTATCTCCCTGAACGCGGACTTTGACTACGTGCTCCTCCAGGCCCCCAACGGCGAGGTCTATATCATGGCGAAGGAGCTGGCCGAGGGCGTGTGCAAGCAGGCGGGGCTGGACTTTGACGCCTGCAAGGTCCTCGCCACCCTGAAAGGCTCTGACTTCGAGCTGATGGTGGCAAAGCATCCCCTGCTGGACCAGGACAGCGTGATCCTGAACGGCGACCACGTGACGCTGGAGGCGGGCACCGGCTGCGTCCACACCGCCCCCGGCTTCGGCGCGGAGGACTTCGATGTGTGCCAGCGGTACGACAACGCGGGGCTCACCCACATCGGCGTGCCCGTCCCCGTCAACGCCAAGGGGGTCATGACCGACGCCCGCTATAACGGCCAGTTCTACGCCAAGGGGAACGATCAGGTGGTCATCGACCTGGAGAAGGAGGGCTTCCTGCTGGCCAAGGCCCAGATCACCCACTCCTATCCCCACTGCTGGCGGTGCAAGCACCCCATCATCTACCGGGCCACCGAGCAGTGGTTCTGCTCCGTGGACGCCATCAAGGATCAGGCGGTGAAGGCCTGCGACGGCATCCAGTGGCACCCCGCCTGGGGCAAGGATCGCATGGTGTCCATGATCACCGAGCGCAACGACTGGTGCATCTCCCGCCAGCGGGTGTGGGGCGTGCCCATCCCGGTGTTCTACTGTGACGAGTGCGGCGAGTCCATCGTCACCCCCGAGACCATCGCCCACGTGGCGGACCTGTTCCGCCAGCACGGCTCCAACGTGTGGTTTGAAAAGACCGCCGACGAGCTGGTCCCCGCCGGATTTAAGTGCCCCAAGTGCGGCAAGACCCACTTCTCCAAGGAAAACGACATTATGGATGTGTGGTTTGACTCCGGCTCCACCTGGGCGGCGGTGGCCGACCAGAGGGACAACCTCCAGTACCCCGCCGACGTGTATCTGGAGGGGGGCGACCAGTATCGGGGCTGGTTCCAGTCCTCCATGCTCACCTCCATCGCCTGCAACGGTATCGCGCCCTACAAGCAAATCATCACCCACGGCTGGACGGTGGACGGCGAGGGCAAGGCCATGCACAAGTCCCTGGGCAACGCCATGCCGCCGGAGGAAATTATCAAGGACTACGGCGCGGACATGCTGCGGCTGTGGGTGTCCTCCGCCGACTACACCCAGGATATGCGCATCTCCAAGGAGATCATGAAGCAGCTGTCCCAGGCGTATTTGAAGATTCGCAACACCGCCCGGTACATGCTGGGCAACCTGGACGGCTTCGACCCCAACAAGGCCGTGGCGGTCAAGGATATGGTGGACCTGGACAAGTGGGCGGTGGCGGCCTTCAACGATTTGGTGAAGGCCGTGCGGGCCGGGTACGACGCCTATGAGTTCCACACCGTCTACCGGGCCATCTACAACTTCTGCGTGGTGGACATGTCCAACTTCTACCTGGACATCATCAAGGACCGGCTGTACTGCGGGGATGACGCGGGCCGCGCCTCCGCCCAGTCCGCCCTCTACCTCATCCTGGACGGCATGACCCGGATGCTGGCCCCCATCCTGGCCTTCACCAGCCAGGAGATCTGGACCGCCATGCCCCACCAGAACGGGGACGACCCCGAGTGCGTGCTGTTCAACGACATCCCGGATTACGACCCCGCCCTGGCGCTGGGCGAGGGGGACGCCTCCAGGTGGGGTGTGCTGATCGAACTGCGGGACGCCGTAAACAAGGCTCTGGAGGACGCCCGAGAGCAGGGTATTAAGAAGAACCAGGACGCGGAGATTACGGTGAAGATGGATGAGAACACCTTCTCTTCATGGCGGGACGGCCTGATTCTGTCCGGATTTGACGAGGCCGACCTGGCGACCCTGTTCATTGTTTCTAAGGTGACAATGGCGGCGGAGCCGGGGGCCGCTTGGCCCACGGTTGAGGTCAAGCTCTCCGAGGCCCCCAAGTGCCCCCGGTGCTGGAACCACGACGAGCACATCGGCACGGCCGGGCATCACGCCGAGCTGTGTGACCGGTGCGCCAAGGTGCTGGGCGAATAAGCCACTGCACCGCCGTTTACGCGCCCCGAGCCAGACGGCGCACCCACTCAGGCGCAGTCCAATAGACCCACGCCGCTCAATGACTAAACACCGGCGGCAGCACAACTAGGAGCACCTGCGTCGAAAGCCCCGCGCGCCGGAAAGTAATTTCACCCTATCGTATAGGGCGTCCCCCGTAACAGGGGGTTCTTAGGGGGAAAGCCGCCTGTGAGCGAGGGAGCGCCCTTTGCTCCCGAAGTCGAACCGGCGGATTGCCTCCTAAGCGCGCTCTTTGGTTACTTTCTCTCGCGAGAGAGAAAGTAACGCCCCCGTCCCGCCCGCAGGCGGCCCCTTGCCTCTTTGCATAAGAAAACCCTCTCCCAAGGCGTTGGGAGAGGGTTTTACATTTACCCGTTGGGCTGATTCACGACCCCGGTGAACAGGGGCAGGCCGCTTTCGGCGGTGATTGAAAACAGGAAGGGCCGGTCCAGTACGAAGTCCACCTCGTCGTCAGGAGGCATGGCCGCGTCGCAGGCCTCCATCAGGACGGTGTAGGCCGCCGCCTCGCAGCCCTTCTCGTCCACCTTCACCCGGGCGGCGTGCTTGGCCTGGGAGACGTACAGCGGGTCGTCGGTGGACGCCTCCAGGGGGTCGAAGTTGGACAGGCTGGGGTCGAACACGTCGGTGACGCCCAGCTTTTGCAGGCCCTCGATCAGGTCCAGGTCGGAGGACACGTCGAACCTGGGCATGGACAGGTGGATGGTGAGGTACTTCTGCCCGGTCCAGCCCTGGCTAGTCACACTGCCCTTGTCGTCGTACTGGTCAGATTTGGGAGAGAGGAGGAACTCCATGGCCTCGCCGGTCTGGAGCAGCTGGTCCACGCTGTATCCCTCGGCGGGAAGGATCAGCCACATGGACCCGCCCTCCTGGAAGCGGAGCTGGACGGCGGTGAAGTTGTCCCCCCAATAGAAGGTGCTATCCATGGTGCGGCGCATGAATTCCGCGTCCACATCGCCGGACAGGGCGTGGAACGTGTCGATCTCCGTGAAATCCTTGTGGAACTCGTCGCTCCAGGCCGCCTTGAAGTAGATGGTGGAGGCCAGGGCCAGCACCGTCTCCGGCTTCATCTCCAGCCCCTGGGCCTGCTCGGCCAGCAGGCCGTGGGTCTGCTCGTTGAGCCAGTCCCGCAGGGCCTGGTTGTATTCCTCGGTCCCCATTTTGCCGGAGAAGGAGGAGGCATAATAGTCCTTTGCCAGGATGTCCAGCACCTCTTGGCTGTAGGTCATGCCGTCCCGCAGCCACAGGGAGTTGCCCAGGATGGTGGTCACCATGCCGTCGTCCCGGTAGTGGTCCCGCCACAGGGCCCGGGCCTGTTCCCGCAATGACTCGATGGAGCTCACCTGCAAGAGGTCCAGGATCTGCGCCCTGGAATCGCCCCCGGTGGTCTCCGCCAGCATGGACAGGGCCATGTAGACATTCAGCGGGGAGTAGACCCGGTTGTCCTCCCCCGCCCCGGCGAGAAATTGGGCGGTGGAGCGGGACAGGAACTGGTCCATCAGCCCGGTATAGTCCGTGTGGGAGCGCAGGGCGTCCCGGTCCTCCCACCAGGCGTCATAGGCCTTGTTATAGGCCCTGCCGGCCTTTTCCCAGGCGTTCTCGCTGTCGCCAAGGCCAGTGAAATAGTCCTCCTCCCTGGGATAGGGGTGCATCTCCGGGTATTCCGCCAACCCCAGGGCCGTGGCCTGGGCGGTGGAGCCTCCCACCGTCCGGCTGGTCCCGTCCAGAGAGAACGGGGCGGGGCCCTCCGGATTGTCCGCGCTGGGGCCCGCGCTCCTTCCCGGCCACATGGCGATCCCTCCTAAAATGACCACCGCCAGCACCGCCGCCACCGCCTGGGTCCAGCGTACGTAAGGGCGGTCTTGAGCGGGCCGGGCGGCCGTTTCCTTCAGCTCCTCGGGGGCGTGGATGCCCTCGTTTGCCTGCTTGTAGCGTTTCAAAGCTCTACCTCCTTCAGCATATCCCGCAGGAGGGCCCGGCCCCGGCTGAGCTGGGACTTGACGGTGCCCTCCGTGGAGTTCAGGGCGGCGGCTATCTCAGCCACCGACAGGCCCTCGAAGTAGTGCAGATGGATGACCGCCCGGTACTTCTCGGGCAGGGACAGCACCGCGCTGTACACCTCGCGGTAGTCGTCCTCCACACCCACCTCCTCGGCGGTCTCCAGGGGGACGGTGCGGCGGCGCCAGGGGGAGGCCAGCAGGCTCTTGCACCGGTTCAGGGTGCAGCGCAGCAGCCACGCCTTGCGGTATTCGTCGCTGTGGAATTTTTCCTCATGGCGGAAATAGCGCAAAAAGACCTCCTGAAACACGTCCTCCGCGTCGGGGACGCTGGCGGTGCGGGCCAGGGCCAGACGGTACACCATGTCGCCCCAGCGCTCCACCACCTGGGTGCGCTGCTCCTGTGTCAAGGCCATCGCCTTCTTTCCCGCGCGCCTCGGCCGCGGCGCGTTTTGTGCCTGTCTAATGATAATACCCTCAGAGGAGGCGCTTCGTTGCGCGTTGGACAAAAAACCGCCGTGGCACGGCGGTTTTTTCAACGGGTCACGCCTGGGGAGGGGCGCCGCCGCTCTTGCGGCGGTGGTGGGGGCGGTAGCGCCGCTTGTGGCTGGAGCCGGAGGCCTGGCCCTGGGGCTTTGGCTCGGCGGCGGGCTGGGCCTGCTTTGGCTGGCGCTGGGGAGGCTGGGGGGCGCGCTCCTGCCGGGGGGGCTGCTCGCTCTGGGCGCGGCCCTGGCCGCCGTGGCCCCGGCCGCTCCGGCGGCTCCCCTGGCGCTGGCCCTGGCTGGGCTGCTGCTTCTGGCCGCCGTCGGCCAAGTAGCGCTCCAGCACCTGGTTCAGGTTGCCGGGGCCGTCCAGCTTTCTGCCGCCGCGAAGCTGCTCCCCCTCCTGGGTGCGCAGCTTGTCCAGCTCCGCCCTGGGGGGCGGCTCGTAGCCCTCGGGCCGGCGGCCCTTGCCGCTGCGCACCACCCGGATCTCGTCGGTGAGGTAGCTCTTGGGCTGCTCGGTGGAGTCCTCCAGCCGGACCTTCACCTGCTCCTTGAGCAGGTTGACGGAGGACACCGTCCCCGCCCCGTCGGGGCACTCCACAAAGGACTCCTGCTTGGGACAGCGCTTCACCGCGTCCTCATAGGCCCCCTGCTCGTACTTCAGGCAGCACATCAGCCGCCCGCAGGTGCCGGAGATCTTGGTGGGGTTCAGGGACAGGTTCTGGGTCTTGGCCATCTTGATGGACACGGGCTGGAACTCGTCCAAAAACTGGGAGCAGCAGAAGGGCTTGCCGCAGATGCCAAAGCCCCCCAGCATGCGGGCCTCGTCCCGCACGCCGATCTGCCGAAGCTCGATGCGGGCCCGGAAAATGCCCGCCAAGTCCTTCACCAGGGCCCGGAAGTCCACCCGGCCGTCGGAGGTGAAGAAAAACAGGATCTTGCTGCCGTCGAAGCTGTACTCCACCTGGACCAGCTTCATGTCCAGGCCGTGGCGCTCCACCAGCCGCTGGCAGGTGCGCAGGGCCTCCTTCTCCTTGCCCCGGTTCTCCCGGACCTGCCGCTCGTCCTTCTCCGTGGCCAGGCGGACCACCGGGCGCAGGGGCTGGACCACCGCGCTGTCCTCCACCTGGGTGTTGCGGCGCACACAGGTGCCGTATTCCAGGCCCTTGCCCGTCTCCACGATGACGCTTTGGCCCTCGGCCACGGCGAGGCCCGCGGGGTCGAAGTAATATTGCTTGCCGCCCGGCCGGAACCGGACGCTGACGATCTCTGTCATAGGGGTATCCTCCGTAAAAGTTGTTGGAAGGGCCTTCTTTTTCTTTCTGAGGAAAGAAAAAGAAGCAAAAAGAAAGACTTTTAGACTGCTCTGAGTTTTAAGGCCGTGTTTATGATAAAAGTTTCTTTTTTCGCCTCCTTTTTTTTTCAAAGAAAAAAGGAGGGACCTTAAAAAACGTGGGTAATCAGCAGCCCGAGGGTGTGCCCCGCGCCGGGGTTGTATACCATGTTGTCCCGGCAGGTCTTGAGGGCCTGGAGCACCCTCACCCCCCGCTGGGGATACCGGGCCAGCTGCCGGGAGACCTGGCTCTCCACCTGGGTGAGCAGGGCGGAGAGCTGGTCGGGCTTGGGCTTGTCCAGCTCCACCTCCACCAGGGCCTGGGCGATGGACAGCTCGTCCCCGGTGAGCAACACCTGGGCCAGGGCGGCGGCCCGCTCCAAGAGCTCGGGGTCCGGCGGGGCCTCCTCCTGCGGGAGGGCCAGCAGCTCGCACCGGGAGCGCACCGTGTCCAGCAGCGGCCCCGGCTGGGCGGCCAGCAGCAGGAAGGCGGCATAGGCCGGGCCCTCCTCCAGCACCTTCAGCAGGGCGTTCTGGGCGGCGGGGTTCATGGCGTCCGCCGGGTCGATGACGTACACCTTCCGCGCCCCCTCGTTGGGGCGGATATAGGCATCGGCGCGCAGGGCGCGGATCTGGTCCACGGTAATCTCCCGCTTGTCCGGGGCGGGGGCGGTGAGGGATACGTCCGGGTGGGCGCCGCCCAGCACCTTCCGGCAGTCCCGGCACGCTCCGCAGGGGGCCGCCCCTCCCCCGGCCCGGCACAGATAGGCCATAGCCAGCCGTTTTGCTAAGGCGGCGCGGCTGTCCCCGCCGCCCCCGGTGATGAGGTAGGCGTGGGAGAGGGGATATGGCAGCGACCTCATAGCCGCTCGAACCGCTCCACGTCCACCACGAACAGGGTGGCCCCGCCCACGGTGACCTCCACCGGCATGACGGGCATGAAGCCGTGGCTCATCTCGGTGATGGCGGGCATCAGCTGCTTGCGGCTGTGGGAGTGCTGGCGGATGATGTCGATGACCTGCTGGACCTGGTCCTCCTCCACGCCGATGAGCAGCGTCACGTTGCCCGCCAGCAGAAATCCGCCGGTGGTGGACAGCCGGGTGGAGGAAAAGCCCTGCTTGGACAGGGTCTGGACCACCGTTCCGGCGTCGTCGTAGTTGACAATGGCAATGATAAGCTTCATGAGCGTTCCTCCCGGGAATGGCGCGTGGGCGCGCTACAGGATCAGGTCTGCCGTGGGAATATTATATCCTATTTGGGCCAAATAGGCCAGATGTTTTTTTCCGATCCGCTCCCCGGGGGCCACGACAGGCACGCCGGGGGGATAGGGGGCGATCTGACCGGCGCACACCCGGCCCGCGCTCTGGGCCAGGGGGACCCGCTCCCGGGGGGCAAACAGGGCCTGCCGGGGGGTGAGGACGGCCTGGGGCGGCTGGACGGGGGCCGGGATGGGGGCGCAGGGCCCGGTGAGGCCGCAGCCCTCCAGGGCCCGCTCCAGCCGGGCAAGGCGCTCCTCCCCGTCGGCGCAGGTGCAGATGCACACCACGTGGCCCCGGTCGGCCATCTCGGGGTACACCCCCCGCTCCCGCAGGGCGGCGGCCAGGGCGAAGCCGTCGGGGCTGGTGAGCACCAGACGGGCGGGGTCCAGGGCCAGACCCTCCCGCTCCCCCAGGGCGGGCCAGGTCCGGCGCAGGCGGGCCACCAGGCGGGTCGTCTCCCGATAGCGAGCGCTCCCCTCCCCCTCCATATGATGCCGCGCCGCGTCCAGGGCGGACATGAGCACATAGGACGGGGACGAGGTGCCGTACACCGACCCCCAGCGCTGGAGCTCGGACAGGGGGAAGCCGTTGGCAAAGAGCAGGGCGGCCTGCCCGGGGGCGGGCAGGGTTTTGTGGGCGGACATCACCACCACGTCCGCCGCCTGATAGCCCGTGTACCCCAAAAAGGGCAGGTGCGCCCCGTGGGCGCCGTCCACCATCAGGCGGGCCCCATGGGCGTGGCACACCAACCCGATGGCGGGCAGGTCCGACAACACACCGTAATAAGTGGGCGAGGTGATACACACCGTTTTAATATCCGGGTGGGCGTTCAGCGCCTCCTCCACCGTTTCGGGCAGGATCGGCCCGGTTACCCCCTCCTCCTCCAGCCAGGGCCGGAGGAGAAACTGGGGGCGCAGGTCCAGCAGGGCCAGGGCGTGGTAGGCCGAGCGGTGGCTTCCCCGGTCCAGGGCCAGGGCGCCCCCCTCCCCCGCCAGCAGGGCCAGACCGGCGTGGATGCCCTGGGTGGAGCCCCCGGTGAGGAACAGGCAGGCGTCGAACCCGAACCGCCTCGCCCACAGCTCCTCCGCCGCCTGGATGGCGTCGGGCTCGCCGCCGTACAGGTCGCCGGTGGCGCCGTTTTCCGTGAAGTCCAGCTCCGACGGCCAGGGGAAGCCACCCGGCAGGGGCGCGCCGTGGTGGCCGGGCATGTCCAGCCGCAGGGGGTGGGCGTCCGCCAGCGCCCGCAGCCCGTCGTAAAGGGGGGCGGGCATGGTCAGCACCCCTCCAGAAAGGCGTGGGCCTTTTCCAGCACGTCCCGGTCAGAGGGGTGGGTCAGGGCCGATAGCGCCTGGCCGAAGGGCAGGAAACGGGCGTCCGCCACCTCCTCCACCTGGCAGGTCAGCACGCCCCCGGACAGGCGGGCCAGGAAGAACACCACGTCCTTGGTGACCCCCGGCTTGGGGGAATAGGTGATGACCTGTCGGAAGCCGTCCACAAAGTCCACCGTCAGGGCGGTCTCCTCCATAATCTCCCGGAGGGCGGTCTGGCGCTCCGTCTCCTCCCCCTCCACATGGCCCTTGCACAGGGTGGTGTGGCCCTGGGTGCTCTTCAAAACGAGATATTGGCGCTGGGCGGCCTCCCCACGGAAGATCACGGCCCCGCAGCTCTTTTCCTGTTTCATAATCTAGTCAAATCCTTTCCCGAACGGTCAGTCGTCCGTGTCGTCGCCCGCCAGCTCCAGCAGCCGCATCCCCGCGGTGCCGGTGACGGGCAGGGAGAACACGATGGACTTGGCGGCGGTATTCATTCCCGCCTTGTCCATGATGGAGCGCATGATCCGGTCCTTGGTGGCGGTTTTCACCACGATGAACACCATCTCCTTCTCGTTCACCAGGGAGAAGCCCAAAAATTTTTCCGCCTTCTCCATGCCGGTGCCCTTGGCGTGGAGGACGGTGCCGCCCCCCGCCTGCTCCTCCCGGGCGGCGTCCATGATCAGCTCTGTGTGGCCCTGGTTCGCCACCACCACCAGCAGCTCGTATTTGGTGTTCTTCAAGACGCTCTCCTCCCCCGCTTCAAACTCCTGGCCGTCGGTGAGGAAGGCCAGGGACTTTTTCCCCCCGATGCTGCTCAGGGGGATGATGAAGGCGATGCCCGTGCCGGGCACGTCGATGCGCAGCTCCCGCTGCATGGCGCTCTTCACCGCGCGCCAGACCGACCGGGTGACCACGGAAAAGGTGACCACCTTCTCCGTCTTTTCCAGGCCGAAGTAGTCCAGCAGCTGGCTGCCCGCCGTGCCCTGGCCCAGGGTGCTCAGGGTGACGGTGACGTGGTGGGCCGCAAACAGCTCCAAAAACTGCCGGGCGGAGCTCCGGGGCGCGATGGCGACCATTAAATATAGCTCATTCATCAGAGTCCTCCCTTTTTAAGGCCCTACAGCTCGATGATGGCGTCGTCGTCCAGATCGCCGAAGGCCGGGCCCGGGGCGGCCTGGGCCCTGGCGGCGGCCCCGCGGCGGGCCTGGTAGACCATGCCCAGGACCTGGATGGCGATGAGGGGGGTCATGGCCACCATAGCCACCACCCCGAAGGCGTCGGTGACGATATCGCCCCCCACCGCCACGCAGGCCCCCTGGGCAAAGGGCAGCAGGAAGGCGGCGGTCATGGGCCCAGAGGCCACTCCGCCGGAGTCAAAGGCGATGGCGGTGAAGATTTTAGGCACGAAAAAGGACAGGGAAATGGCGATGGCATACCCCGGGATGAGGAACCACAAAATGGAGACGCCGGTCAGCACCCGGGCCATGGCCAGCCCCACGGAGGCCGCCACGCCCAGAGACAGGGCGGCCCCCATGGCGGCGGAGGAGACGGCCCCGTCGGTGATCTCCTCCACCTGGCGCTGGAGCACGTAGACGGCGGGCTCCGCCCTGACGATGAAGTAGCCGATCACCATGCCCACCGGGACGATGATCCAGGGGTGGTCCAGCCCGGCCAGCACCTGGCCCAGGTAGCTGCCCGCAGGCATGAAGCCCACGTTGGCCCCGGTGAGAAAGAGCACCAGGCCGATATAGGTGTAGACCAGCCCCACGGCGATCTTTTTCAGCGTCCGAGAGGACAGGCGCAGGGACGCCAGCTGAAACACCCCGAACAGGGCGGTGATGGGCAGCAGGGAGACGGCAATCTCCCGCGTATAGGTGGGCAGCTGGGAGGAAAACAGGGCCCACAGCTCCACCGAGTCGGCGATCTCGGGCAGGACAGGGGGAGCGTAGGCCCCCTCCTCCGGGCGGAAGATCATGCCCAGGACGAGCACCGCCAGGATGGGCCCCACCGAGCACAGGGCCACCAGGCCAAAGCTGTCGTCGGCGGCGTGGCGGTCGTTCCGGATGGCGGAGATGCCCACGCCCAGGGCCATGATGAAGGGCACCGTCATGGGCCCGGTGGTGACGCCGCCGGAGTCGAAGGCCACCGCCAGAAAGTCCCGGGGCACAAAAAAGGCCAGAGCGAACACCAAAGCGTAGGAGCACACCAGCATGGGGGCCAGGGCCACCCCCAGCAGCATACGCAGCAGGGCCAGCACCAGAAACACCCCCACCCCCGCCGCCACGGCCAAGATCAGCACCAGATTGGGGACGGCGGGCACCTGGCCCGCCAGCACCTGGAGGTCCGGCTCCGAGATGGTGATGAGAAAGCCCAGCAGAAAGCCCATGGTCACGATCACGCCCAGGCTGCGGCTGCGGGTGACGGCGGAGCCCACCCGCTCCCCCATGGGGGTCATGCTGGCCTCCGCCCCCAGGGTGAAGAACATCACGCCCGCGATAATCATGGCAGCCCCCAGCAAAAAGCACAGCAGGACGCTGGGGGAGATGGGGGCCGCGCTGAAGCACAGCGCCAGCACGATGCCCACAATGGGCAGTACCGCCTTGAGCGCCTCCGCCAGTTTTTCCTTCAATTTTGGGAGCAGACCCTGCAACCGGCCCACCGTCCTCTCCGCGGCACATACTCCACCATTTTAATTCTTATGTGGCAGTATATCAAAAAATTGAAAGATTGCCAATGGGGAGCGGGAAATTTTTAGAACTGTTTACAATTCGACATAACAGACAGAAAAAAGCGGTTTGTGGTTGTTTTCAGCAGGTTACTATGGTATACTAGAATATAATGTGACTTGGCCGGCGGGACCGGCGGAGCGGAGGAGGCTGCTGATGGACAGGAATAGACGGATTTTTGGCCGTATGCCGGATGGAACGCGGGTGGAGGAGCTCACGCTGCGGGATGGGGCGCTCACCTGCAAGGTCATCACCTACGGCGGCGCGGTGCGCTCGCTGACGGCGCCCGACCGGGAGGGCAATCCCGTGGACGTGGTGCTGGGCTTCGACACCCTGGAGGACTACATGGCCCAGGACAAGTATCTGGGCGCCATTGTGGGGCGGTACGCCAACCGCGTCGGCGGGGCCAGGTTTACCCTGAACGGCGTGGAGTACAGGCTGTGTGCCAACGACGGGGAGAATTCCCTTCACGGGGGGAAGGTGGGCTTCGACAAGCGGGTGTGGACGGTGGAGGCGCTGACGGAAAATTCTGTGGTGCTCTCCCTGGTCAGCCCCGACGGCGAGGAGGGCTACCCCGGCAATCTGGCCGTGACGGTGGCCTATACCCTGAGCGTCGGCGGGCTGGGCATCGAGTACCGGGCCCGCTGCGACCGGGACACCGTGTGCAGCCTCACCAACCACAGCTATTTCAACCTGTCCGGCCACGACAGCGGGAGCGTGGAGGGGCAGCGCATCCGGGTGCTCGCCACCCACTACACCCCTGCCCTGCCCGGCTCCATCCCCACCGGGGAGCTGGCCCCGGTGAAGGGGACGCCCATGGACCTGTGGGAGGAGCAGGAGATTGGGGCCCACATCGACGACCCCTTTGAGCAGCTGGCCATGGCCGGGGGCTTTGACCACAACTGGGTGGTCCCCGACTGGGACGGGACCCTGCGGCCCATCGCCAGGGCCTGGTCGCCGGACACGGGGATTGTGATGGAGGCGTCCACCTCCCTGCCCGGGGTGCAGTTCTACACCGGCAACTTTTTGAGGGGCTGCCCCCCGGGCAAGGGGGGCGCGGCCTACGGCGACCGCCACGGCTTCTGCTTAGAGACCCAGTTCTTCCCCGACTCCCCCAACAAGCCCGGCTTCCCCTCCTGCGTGCTGCGGGCGAGGGAGGAGTACCGGCACAAGACTGTGTATCGTTTCGGCACGCTGGACGGCGCCCAGCGGCTGTAAAGAAAGAAGGGACACCATGACTGCCAACGAGAAAAAAACGCTGATGGTGAACGCCTGCAAGGTGCGCATCGGCGTCATTGAGAGCACCCACGCCGCCAAGGCGGGCCACCCCGGCGGGAGCCTGTCCTCCGCCGAGCTGTTCGCCTACCTCTACTTCAAGGAGCTGAACGTGGACCCCAAGGACCCCAAAAGGTGGGACCGGGACCGGTTTGTGCTCTCCAAGGGCCACTGCGCCCCGGGGCTGTATTCCGCCCTGGCGCTGCGGGGCTTCTTCCCCTGGGAGGACCTCAAGACCCTGCGCCACATCGGCAGCTACCTCCAGGGCCACCCGGACATGAAGTCCATCCCCGGGGTGGACATGTCCACCGGGTCCCTGGGGCAGGGGATCTCCGCCGCCTGCGGCATGGCCCTGGCCGCCAAGAAGCAGAATAACCCCTGCCGGGTGTACACCCTGCTGGGGGACGGGGAGATCCAGGAGGGCCAGGTGTGGGAGGCCATGATGTTCGCCCACCACTACAAGCTGGACAACCTGTGCGCCGTCATCGACAACAACGGCCTTCAGATCGACGGGCCGGTGGACCAGGTGATGAGCCCCTACCCCATCCTGGACAAGCTGAGGGCTTTCGGCTGGGAGGCGGTGGAGCTCGACGGCCACGATTTTGACGCCCTGGAGGGGGCCTTTGCCCAGGCCAAGACCGTGAAGGGCCGCCCCTTCGCCATGGTGATGAAAACCATCAAGGGCAAGGGGGTCAGCTATATGGAGAATCAGGTGGGCTGGCACGGCAAGGCCCCCAACGACGAGCAGGCCGAGACCGCGCTGAAGGAGCTGAACGCGGAGCTTGCCAGACTGGAGGGGATGTAAATGGCGGATGTGAAAAAAATCGCCACCCGGCAGGGGTACGGCGAGGCCCTGCGGGAGCTGGGGGCCGTCCACGACAACATCGTGGTGTTCGACGCGGACCTGGCCGGGTCCACCCAGACCGCCATGTTCGGCAAGGCCTTCCCCGACCGGCACTTCAACTGCGGCATCGCCGAGGGCAACATGATGGCCGCCGCCGCCGGGGCCGCCGCCATGGGCATGGTGGCCTTCGCCTCCTCCTTCGCCATGTTCGCCGCCGGCCGGGCCTATGAGCAGGTACGCAACTCCATCGGCTACACCGGGCTGAACGTGAAGATCGGCGCCTCCCACGGGGGTATCTCCGTGGGGGAGGACGGCGCCACCCACCAGTGCCTGGAGGACTTCGCCCTCATGCGCTCCATCCCCGGCATGGTGGTCATGTCCCCCGCCGACGCGGTGGAGGCCAAGGCCATGGTCAAGGCCGCCTATGAGCACCAGGGGCCGGTGTATATGCGCTTCGGCCGCTCCCCCGTCCCCGTGTTCCACGACGAGGACAGCTTCACCTTCACCATCGGCAGGGGCGAGGTCATGCGGGAGGGCACGGACATCGCCATCATCGCCAACGGCCTGCTGGTGGCCGAGGCGGTGGAGGCCGGAAAGCTGCTGGCCGGCCGGGGGATCTCCGCCCGGATCGTCAACATGGCCACCATCAAGCCCCTGGATGAGGAGATTGTGTTAAAAGCGGCGGCGGAGTGCGGGAAGATCGTCACCTGCGAGGAGCACTCTATCATCGGTGGGCTGGGAGAGGCGGTGTGCTCCCTGCTCAGCGAAAAGCGGCCCACCCCCGTGCGCCGCGTCGGCACCCCCGACGTGTTCGGCCACTCTGGCCCGGCGGCGGCGCTGCTGGAGCAGTTCGGGCTGTGCGCCGCCCACATCGCCCAGGTGGCCGAGGAGTTCTCCAAGGGCTGAGCCCATCCCCGTCCCCGGCCCCAGGGCCGGGGACGTTTTTTTGCAAAAGTGGAACTTCTGAGCCGGAATTGTAAAAATCGTGGAATTCACGGAGAATTTTCCCTTGACAGCGCTTTATGTAAACCCCGCTATGCAGGAAAACGCTCAGTGCATCCTTGCACAGGGTGTGGAAGTTTGTGTGGAAGTTGTGGAAGCCTTGAAAACAGGGGATTTTACAAAATTTGGGATGCAAGATGCAGGGAAACGGGGCCCCATTTATTTTCTCTGATTTGACCAAAATAACGGGGATACAACGAAAAAAGAGAGGCCGCGGGCCGGAACTTAGTTCCGACCCGCGGCTTTTTGTCAGCGCAGCAGGGTGTTCTCCCCGGCCACGGCGGACAGGGAGCCGCCGGTGGAGAAATACTGGGCCAGGATGCCCGCCGCCAGCTCCGCCAGGCTGCCGCCGGCGTCGCCCCCCTCCGCCACCAGGCACAGGGCGATCTGAGGGTCGTCATAGGGGGCGAAGCACACGAACACCGCGTTGGTGGACGCCGCCTTGGCGGAGGTCTCGGCGGTGCCCGTCTTACAGCCCACCTCCACCGGGAGGGAGTCGAACCACCGGGCCATGGTGTAGGTCTTGGACAGGTCGTACATGCCCTGCTTGATGGCCGCCAGGTGGGCGGGGTCGATGTCGATGGTGTTCAGCGGGGCGGCGTCGTAGGTCTGAGTGACCCGGCTGTAGTCGCTGGACTTGAACTCCTTGAGCAGGTGGCAGGCGTAGTGGTTGCCCCCGTTCACCAGGGTGGCCACGTAGTTGGCCAGCTGGAGGGGGGTGAACATGTTGTTGTCCTGGCCGATGGAGGCGTTGAGGGTGTTGCCGTCAAACCAGGGCAGGTCGAAGTGCTCCGAGGTCTCCGGCCCGGCCACCCAGCCCTTTTCCTCCGCCAGCTCAATGCCGGTGTATTCCCCCAGGCCGAACTGCTGGGCGTACTCCCGGAGCTTGGCGATGCCGGTGCGCCGGCCCGCCTCGAAGAAGAAGCAGTTGCAGGAGTCCTTGATGGCGTCGGTGACGTTCTCCCAGTTGTGCCGCCCGGGCCAGATCCAGCAGTGGGGCTGAGGCGTGGTATAGAAGGTGTAGGTGCCGGTGCACTCAATGCGCTCCCTGGGGGTGATCTTCTCCTCGGACAGCGCCGCCACGGCGGTGAGCATCTTGAAGGTGGAGCCGGGGGCATACCGGCCCATGGTGGCCCGGTTGTTCAGGGGCTCGCTCTTGTCGGCCAGCAGCTCACTGTAATTCTCCCGGAAGGTGGACAGGTCGTAGGTGGGGTAGGAGGCCAGGGCCAGCACCCCCCCGCTCATGTCCACCACCGCCGCCGCCATGCCCTTGGCGGGCTCCGGCTCCCCGTCCTCCCCCACCTTTACCTCCTGGCGGGCGGCGTACTGGGCCAGCAGGTCCTCGGTGGTGGACTGGAGGGCCATGTCCAGGGTGAGCACCGCGTTGTCCCCCGGCTCCGGCTCCCGGCTCCACTCCTGGCTGATCACGTTGCCGTCCTGGTCCTTCACGATGCGCCGGGTGCCGCTGGTCCCGTGGAGCTGCTCCTCAAAGGCCAGCTCCACCCCCTCCTTGCCCACAGTGGCGTTCATGGGGTAGTCCAGCTCCTGATAGTGCTCCCACTCGCTGCCCGGGTCGATGGCCCCGGTGTAGCCCAGCACGTGGGCGGCGTAGCTGGTGCCGTACCTCCTGGTGGTGGCCGTCTCGATGCGCACGCCGGCCAGGGCGTTTTCCTTCACCTTGGAGATGAAGGTGATGTCCACCCCCCGGGCAAAGACGTAGGTGTTATTGTTGATGCTGTTGCTGCGCAGGTACAGCTCGTACAGCACCCCCGCCAGCTCCCGCTCGGTGGCGCCGGGGACCTCCCCCTTCTTGACATCGATGAGGCGGAAGGAGGCGCACATGGAGGACAAGAGCTCCCCGGCGGAGGGGTTTTCCTTTTGGGGGTCGGACTTGTCCAGCCACTTGTACTGGGGCAAGGCGGCCAGGCTGCCCAGGGAGGTGGCCTTTTCCTCTGGCTCCCCGTCCCCGTTCTCCCCCTGGTAGGAATAGGGGGTGTCGGTGGTGAAGGTCCAGGGGGCGGTTTTGGAGATGGGCAGGCTGTCCGCCCACTCCACCCCCTCCTCCCGGCAGATCTCCAGCAGGCGCCTTAGAATCCCGTTGCGCTCAGACCCCATGGCGGAGGTGTCCAGCTCCACATTGTAGCTCACCTCGTTGGTCACCAGCATCCGGCCGCAGGTATCCACGATCTCCCCCCGGACGCTGTTGACCTGTTCGGTCTGGGGGATGCGCACGGCGGAGTTGGCGCGGTAGTCGCTGCCCCGCACGATCTGGGTCTGGTAGAGCACGGCCACAAAGCCGGCCAGCGCCGCGCAGAACAGCGCGATGAGCAGGTTGGTGCGCAGCTTGAGGCGGCGGGCCTCCCGCTCCGCCTTCTCCTCCTGGATGTGGCCGGGGTCAAAGGGGTTATTCATGGTAGATCCTCCCGTAGTGGATGCAGCAGAAGCGGCCCGCCCAGTACACGGGCAGGGCCAGGGCCAGGGTCCAGAGCAGCTCGGGGAGCGCGGTGCCCAGCAGCACCGCCGCAGAGGCGGTGTGGGACAAAAGGCGCACGCCCACCGTCCACCCCTCCCACAGCAAAACGGCGAAGGAGGTGCAGATGAGGTGCCCCCATACGTCCCGCCGGAGCAGGTACTGGGTGGTCAGCCCCGACAGCCACCCGAAGGCGGACAGGGAGAGAATGCACCCGGGGCCCAGGTAGCCCAGACAGGACATCACCGCCCCGCAGGCCCCGCCGTAGATGGCGCCGAAGGGGGCGCCCTCCAGGGTCCCCCCCGCCACCGCCAGCACGGGCAGCAGCAGGGGCAGAGAGATGGGCAGGGGGCCCAAAACGTAATAGTTGACCACCGCCACCAAAACCATGGCGATCAGGTAGGCGGCCCATTTCAAAATAATATCATGTCTCGTCATAATTCACCAAAAAGCGCCCAGGTGGAGCAGCTTGTGATCTTCACGTTCACGAACTGCCCGATGAGGGTGGGGTCCCCGCTCAGGTGGACCAGCCGCCCCCCCGCCGTCCGGGCGGTGAGGTTGTTCCGGGGGTCCTCCCCCGGCCCGTCGATGAGGCAGCGCTGGACCGTGCCGATGTAGGAGCGGTGCTTTTCCAGGGAAATGCGGTTTTGGGCCTCCACCAGCCGGTCGAAGCTGGCGGACTTCTCCGCCTTGGACAGGGGGTCGGGCAGCTCGGCGGCGGGGGTGCCCCGCCGGGGGGAGTAGATGAAGGTGAACAGGGCGTCGAAGCGCACCTCCTCAATCAGGGACAGAGTGTCCTCAAACTCCTGGGTGGTCTCCCCGGGAAAGCCCACAATCACGTCCGAGGTGAGCACTACATGGGGGACGCGCTCCCGGAGGGCGCGCACCTTGGCCAGGTACTGCTCCCGGGTGTACCGGCGGTTCATGGCGGACAGCACCCGGTTGTTTCCCGACTGGAAGGGCAGGTGGATCGCCGGGGCCACCCTTTCGCACCTGGCCATGACGTCGAAAAGGCGCTCCGTGGCGTCTTTGGGGTGGGAGGTCATAAAGCGCAGGAGAAACTCCCCGGGGATGGCGGCGGCCTGCTCCAGCAGGCGGGGGAAATCCCAGTCCCCCTCCAGGTCCTTGCCGTAGGAGTTCACGTTCTGCCCCAGCAGGGTGATGTCCTTGTACCCCTGGGCGGCCAGCTCCCGGATCTCATCCAGGATGATCTCCGGCTCCCGGCTCCTCTCCCGGCCCCGGGTGTAGGGCACGATGCAGTAGGAGCAGAAGTTGTTGCAGCCGTACATGATGGACACCCACGCCTTCAGCCTGCCCGAGCGGCGCACGGGCAGGCCCTCCGCGATGGCCCCGTCAACCGGGGCGGTCTCGAATACCCTCACCCGGCGCAGGTACACCCGGGAAAAAAGCTCCGGGAAGCGCCACAGGGCCTGGGGCCCAAACACCAGGTCCACATGGCGGTAGGTCTGGCGCAGCTTTTCCGCCACGTGGGGCTCCTGAGCCATGCAGCCGCACAGGGCGATGATCTGACGGGGGTTTTTCCGCTTGCCGTGGACCAGCGCCCCCACGTTGCCAAACACCCGCTGCTCGGCGTGCTCCCGGATGGCGCAGGTGTTGATGACAATCACGTCCGCCCCCTGGTCGGTGTCGGTGATCTCATAGCCCATGTCGCACAGCATCCCCCGCAGAAGCTCGGAGTCCGCCTCGTTCTGCTGGCAGCCGTAGGTGTCCACATAGGCCAGGGGGGGCGAGGGGAGCTGGGCGTTGAGGGCGCGCAGCTGGGCGCAATATTCCTTCTGCCGCTGGATGTCTTCAGCGGGGATGACGGGTGTGGTTCGTTTCAAGGGTCGGTCCTCCTGTATGAAGTTTGCCCCAGCGGGAAAAATTTGTGAGATAAGCCGGGGAAGTTTTCCTTGACAGAGGTTATGTCACCCTCAACACCGGGAAAAGGGATTGTGGAAAACTCTGTGCAACTTGTTGAAAACTGTGGAGCGGCGGGGGTTTGGGTCGAAGGCTGGAAAAATCCCTGTTACAATTTTGTAACTTTTTGGGGGAGAAAAATTGGACAATACGCGGGGAGCGCGGCTTATCCGTTCAGCCGCGCCGCCACAACACGGGCCGCCTTGACCCCCGACGCCCCCGCTTGCGCCAGACCCCGGGTGACGCCCGCGCCGTCGCCCACGGCGAAAAAGCCGGGCAGGGCGGTCTCCAGCTCGTGGGAGAGCCGGATGCGGGCGGAGTAGAACTTTACCTCCGCCCCGTAGAGCAGGGTGTCGTAGTTGGCGGTGCCCGGGGCCAGCTTGTCCAGGGCGTAGATCATCTCGATGATGTCGTCCAGCTGGCGCTTGGGCAGGGCCAGGGACAGGTCCCCCGGCACGGCGGCGGTGAGGGTGGGCCGGACGAAGGACTTGGACATCCTATGGTCATTGGTCCGCCTCCCCCCCACCAGGTCCCCGAAGCGCTGGACCAGCACGCCCCCAGCCAACATATTGGACAGAGAGGCGATGTGCTTGCCGTAGCGGTAGGGCTCATTAAAGGGCGAGGTGAAGCGGTTGCTGACAAGCAGGGCGAAGTTGGTGTTCTCCGAGCGCAAAGCCGGGTCGGAGTAGGAGTGGCCGTTCACCGTGTTGATGCCCTCCACGTTCTCCGCCACCACGTGGCCGTAGGGGTTCATGCAGAAGGTGCGCACCTGATCGCCGTACTGCTGGGTGCGGTAGATCAGCTTGGACTCGTACACCACGTCGGTGATGTGCTCGAACACCGTGGCGGGCACCTCCACCCGCACGCCGATGTCCACCTGGTTGTTCAAAAGCTCCAGCCCCAACCCCTTGCACTGGTTGGCGAACCACTCCGCCCCCGACCGGCCCGGGCCCGCAATGAGATAGGGGGCGGTGAAGCGCTCCCCCGCCTCCGTCACCAGGGTGTACACCCCGTCCTTGGCCTCGATGGACTCCACGGCGGTGTCGAACAGGAAGGTGTGCCTGTCCCGGATGGCATCGTAGATGCTGGTGAGGATCTTTAAATTGTTCTCCGTGCCCAGGTGCTTGCACTGGGCCTGGAGCAGGTGGAGGTCGTACTTCAGCGCCTCCCGCTCCAGCGCCCTGGCCGCCGGGGTGGAGGTGGAGTAGACCTCGGTGGTGGCCCCGTGCTTCACGTTCAGCGCGTCCACGTAGCCGATGAGCTCCATGACCTCTCTCTGGTCCAGGAAGTCGGTGAGCCAGCCGCCAAAGGCGGTGGTGAAGTTGAACTTGCCGTCGGAGAAGGCCCCGGCCCCCCCGAAGCCGCACATGGTTCCGCACACCCTGCACTGGACACAGGCCTTTACCTTGCCCGCCACGATGGGGCACTGGCGGCGGTAGATATCTGCCCCCTTGTCCACCACCAGGACACGGGCGGAGGGGCATTTCAGGGCCAGCTCATAGGCGGCGTAGATACCGGCCTCGCCGGTGCCCAGGATCATCACGTCGTAATTGGTGTTCATAGGGGCCTCCCTTCTGATGATGGGACCCTGGCAGGGGGCCCTGCCGGGGGCGTCACTTTCTCTCGCGCGAGAGAAAGTGACCAAAGAGCGCGCTTAGGGGCTGCGCCCCTAAGGACCCTGCTTTCATCGCTTTCAAGTGGTGGTCGAAACGGCTTTTGCGGCTGACGAATGGGTGCCGCGTCGATTTCCGGCCCACAGGGGCCTGCGCGGGCAAATCATTGGACCCGTACGGTCCTCCTGTACGCGCCTTCGCAAAAAGGATATACGAACACTATATTATAACATCAAATACCCGCGTTGTACAGGCGGGGACGCATAATTTACCTTTTGTTTAGAAATAATGAGAAGCGCGAGGATGGAGCCATAGGGACGGATGGACTGGAGCGAGGATGAAAACCCAGCCGCCGCAGAGCGGAGGCGGTTTTCATCTGAGGCGGAGGGAAGCCGTCCCGTAATGGCTCCAATCCGAGCGTGACAACAAGGCCAGGAGGCGGAACCCATGGGCATTTTCGGCACAAAAAAGCAGACGCCGCCCCCCCATCCCCGGCGGGAGCCCCGGTACGACATCCCCCTGACGGCGGACGCCGTGGCCGGGGTATTTGACAAGTGTGCCGACTTCAACCGGCGGACCCTCTACCTGAACAACGACCCCGCCCGGCAGGTGGAGATGCTCTTCATCGCCGGACAGGTGCGCAACGAGCGGGCCTGCGACTACGTCCTGCGGCCCCTCACCCAGAACGAGGCACTGCGGGAGGCCCCCGACATGGACGCCGCCTTTGACCTCATGCTCAAGGGGGGGCTTTACTCCCTGGTGGTCCAGAGCCGGGACACCGCCGACCAGGTGATTTTCGACCTCATCGACGGGTCGGCGGCCCTGTTTTTCCCGGGAAAGGAGCAGGTGCTCACCCTGTCGGCGGGGACGGAGGAGAAGCGGTCCGTCTCCGACCCGGAAAACGAGCCCGACGTGAAGGGAGCCAGAGATTCCTTCGTGGAGTCCCTGCGCACCAACACCTCCCTGGTGCGGCGGCGGTTCCGGGCCCCCGAGCTGAAAATTGAGGAGCAGATTGTGGGGCGGCAGTCGGTGACGCCGGTGGACGTGCTCTATGTGGAGGGCATCACCGACCCCGCTCTGGCGGAACAGGTGAAGAATCGGCTGGAGGGCATCGACATCGACGCGCTGCTGACCACCGGGAGCCTGGAGCAGTATATCACCGAGGAGAGCCGCACCGCCTTCCCCCTCACCGCCTACACCGAGCGGCCCGACCGGTTCTGCACCGGCCTGGCCGAGGGCCGGGTGGGCGTGCTGGTGGACGGCATCCCCATGGGCTGGCTCTTCCCCGCCACCCTGGACAGCTTCTTCCGCACCGGCCAGGACCGGAGCACCAGCTGGGCGGTGGCCGGGGCGCTGTCCGTGCTGCGCTACGTGTGTATGCTCATCACCCTGTTCCTGCCGGGGCTGTACACGGCGGCGGTGCTGTTCAATCCCGAGCTCATCCCGGTGAAGCTCACCTTATCCATCATCGCCGCCAAGGCCGACGTGCCCTTCTCCACCCTCACCGAGGTATTGGTCATGCTGCTGGCCTTCGAGGTGCTCCAGGAGGCGGGGCTGCGCCTGCCCTCCTCCATCGGACAGACGGTGTCCATCCTGGGCGGGCTGGTGGTGGGCTCGGCGGCGGTGGAGGCCAAGCTGGTCTCCCCCGCTGTGCTGGTGGTGGTGGCCATCGCCGGCATTGCCGGGTACACCGCCCCCAGCCAGGATTTCGCCGGGGCGCTGCGCATCTGGCGGTTTCTCATCACCATCGCCGGGGGCGTCCTGGGGCTGACGGGGCTGGTGCTGGCGGGGGCGGCGCTGGTATACCGCCTGGCCCAGCTGGAGACCTTCGGGGTGGCCTACCTTACCCCCTTCGCCTCCAACGCCGGGAAACAGCGGGAGGGGCACGTGGTGCTCCGGGAGCCCCTGCCTGAGGTCAAGACCCGGCCGGACTATCTCAACACAAGGAACAGGAGGAATCAGGGGTGAAGAAATGGTTGCTGCTGTGTGCCTGCGCCCTGGTGCTGCTGGCGGGGTGGCGGCCCGCCCCCAGGGAGCCGGAGGGGCTGGCCCTGGTGCGGGTGCTGGGGGTGGACGGCCAAGGCCCTGTTTTGCTGACGGCGGTGTGCGGCGGGGAGGACCAGGAGGAGCCGGGCCGGGGGCGGTGCACCGGGGAGAGCTTTGACGCCGCCCTGGAGGACCTGCCCTGGTCGGGGGAGCGGGAGCTGTCCCTCACCAGCGTCTCCTATATTATAGTGGGACGGGATGTGAATCTGCGGGAAATTCTGCTGGCCGTCCTGCGCAGCCGGGAGCTGGGGGCCTCCGCCACCCTGTGGCTGGCGGAGGAGGGAGCGGCGGAGCTGCTGGACGGCTGCGCCGACCCGGCCTCAGGGCTGGATTTGCTCATCCGGCGGGGGGTGGAGGCCCCCACGGCGGCCCAGGCTCTGGCTCGGCTGGAGGGCGGGGAGACCTTGACCCTCCCCCTGCTGGACGGAAGCGGCCCCGCTCTCATCGACTGGGAGGAATGGAGGTGGACGGGATGAACTGTGAAAAGCTGTCCGCCCGGCAGCTGTGGGTGGCGGTGATGACCGGAGGGCTGTCCGCCGGGGCCGCCGCTGCGGGCCGGGCGGATTGGCGGTGGCTGCTGCTGGCGGCGGTGCTGGGCACCGCCTTGGGCTGGCTGCTGCCGTGGCGGGTGGGGGGCAGGCCCCTCCACCCTGTTTTGAACATCCTGTACGCCGGCTGGGCGGCGGTGCTCATGGCGGATGTGCTGCCGCGTACGGCCCAGCGCGTCCAGCAGGCCACGGGAAAGGAGGGGCCCCTGGTCTGGCTGCTGGTGCTGCTGGCCCTGCCCCTGGTCTGGATGGGCTGGGGAAAGGCGGCGGCCTTTTTCCGGGCGGCGGAGATCTTCTGGCTGGCCCTGCTGGTGACGGTGGGCGCCATCCTCCTTCTGGGCCTGCCCCGGGTGAACTGGAGCTGGGCCATGGCGAGCGGGGGCGGCTGGCGGGAGTCCCTGGGCGCCGGGGGGCTCACCATGTCCACTGGGCTGTTTGTCCTGCCACACCTTTATAAAATAGAGTCCGAGCGGGACGGCCGCCGGGGACCGGCGTGGCTGGGGGCGCTGGGAGCGGCGTCCGCCGGGCTGGCGCTGCTGACGGCGGGGCTGCTCCACCCCGCAGTGGCGGCCCAGCTGAACGCTCCCTTTTTTACCGCGGCGGGGCTGCTGGGGGACAGCGCCCGGCTGGAGGGGCTGGTATCCGGGCTGTGGCTGCTGTCCGACCTGACCCTGGCGGGGCTGCTGGCCCGGTGCTGGGGGGAGGGGCACCGGCCCGCCCTGGCGGTCTTGGCGGCGCTGGCGCTGGCCCTCACCGGGGTGTTGGAGCGCCTGCCCTCAGAACTGCTCCCCCTGGGCTGCCTGGGGCTGGTCATCCTGACGGCGGCATTGCCGCCGGGGAAGGATAAATAGTGGTGGGACCACCGATGAAACGCAACATTTTGTGGGGAGAAAATGGCCCTGAAAAAAGACCGGAAAAATACGAAAAAAGGTGTTGACAAAGGGCTTGCGGTCTGGTATATTAGCAAAGCGCTCGACACGAGGGGCCGCCGCTCCAAGGCGGCCGGTCAAAACCTTTTGAGGGAAGGAAAAAAGGGGTTGACAAACCTCGGCGCGAGTGGTAGAATACAAAAGTTCGCGGCGAAGCTTGGATGAGGGCCTGGGCGGCTGGGGCAAAAGAAAATTTGCGAAAGCCGAAAAAAGGGCTTGACAAGCGAAACGGAAAGTGCTAGAATAAGTCACTGTCCGGTGAAGCGAACGGGCTTGCACCTTGTAAATTAAACAACGAAGAAACACGAAGCACCAGAAGGACTTGAGTCCTTCAAAACGCTGGAAACAGCGTGATGAAGGGTCTCATCAATTCTAACTTGAAGCTAGATTGGCTTCAATAAATTCGGTTTAAGCGCGGAAGCGTTTAGATACCATTTTATTGAGAGTTTGATCCTGGCTCAGGATGAACGCTGGCGGCGTGCTTAACACATGCAAGTCGA
>ERZ808042.68-NODE-68-length-103846-cov-7.662626_pt1 | contig 103846 bp, 106 predicted proteins | sample MGYA00380193_ERZ808042 | MGnify/ENA primary metagenome ERZ808042 (study PRJEB31490, sample SAMN06133401) | mouse gut metagenome | isolation source: M1_2 | host: mice | place: China: Chengdu | collected 2015-05 ...
TCCCGGCCTCCTTTAATGGATTGGCTATCTTCTTTCTATCTGTATTTCATTTTGTCCTTGACATTGGGTACACTTTAAGCCGTAGACGGTTCCGCCGTCATCGGGTTTCCCGACAACGGAGAAGCCGAAGACGGCCCTTCCGGGGGCGGCTCGTGAGAGGTGGGGTACTCCCGGATGATGTACTCATTGGCACCGAACTTCCCGGCCTTGTCAGTGGTCTGGCGGCGCTGGACATACCCGGCTTTCTCCAGTTCCACCACAGCGGCCCGGATGGTGTCCTTGCCCTCGGCGTTGATACGGGCCAGCCCCGCCAAGGTATAATCCCAATCTTCCGGGAGGCTCAACATCTGGGACAGCAGGCCCTTGGCCTTGAGAGACAGGCTCTTGTCCCGCAGGTGATAGTTGCTCATGACGGTGTAATTGTGAGTGCGCTCCACACGAAAAACTGCCATATTCTTTCACTCCAAATTCATAAAAATTGAGGCTGGGAAACAGTGCGATCCTGTTTCCCAGCCTCTTAAAAATTAGTTATAAATGGGGCAGCCATAGCCCCAGATTTCATAATATCCCACGCTGTAGCTGCGCTGACGGCAGCTATCGCCGGAGTTGCCCTCCACGGTGTAGACCACACCGTTCTCCACCCGCTCTACGATGCCCACATGGTCAGGGACATCATCCTGGGGGCCGGAGTATCCGCCCGGATCGTCCCAATCGAAAAATATTAAATCTCCAGGGCGCGGCTCATAGCTGCCGTCCTGCCACTGACCCCTGGCTTTGAACCAATTGGAGCCGCCCACGCAGCCGGCAAACTTGGGGATCACCCCGGCGTCAATGTAGCCGCACTCGTTGGCGCACCAGCTCACAAAGCAGGCGCACCACTCCACCCGGCTGTTGAAGCCATACCAGCTCCAGTAGGGCTGGCCACCCACGTTACCCACCTGGGACAGCGCCACGGCCACGATCTCACCGCTGGAGCCGTAGAGGAGGCTGTTCCACATCTCCCGGTTCGCCGCCGTCAGCAGCTCGTCCAGAGCGGCGTTCTGCTGCTCTGTGAAAGCGTAAAATACCCTCATATCGTCCGGTGTCCGGGGCGTGACCGTGATGGTCAGCACTTTCTCCGTCCAGGCAGGTGTGCCGCCCTCGGCAGGATGCTCTATCTCAGCCTCCGCTGTGGTGATCTTAGTCATATCCCAGAACACCGCCCGCAGCTTCTCAACCGTATCCGAGTCCAGGACAGCCACGGACTCTCCGTCTGCCGCTCCGGCAGTTTTGGCGGTGAACACCGCGAACACATCCACCCAGGCCGGCGGGCGGCCCTGGATCTCCACCCGGTCATAGGTTCCCCCGGCCTGTAGCGCGGACAGCGTATCCGCATACTCGCTGTTGATCTGCACGATTGCCGCCGTGGGTGATACCGCGTCCGGGGAGCTTCCGTCTGCAAAGAAGATGCCGAAGGGCGAGGCGATGAGCAGGCCGATCATGCAGATCACCAGCACGACTACGAGTACCACCCAGCCGCCAGCGGCGATGGCGGCGATCAGCTCCTGCATGGCCGCAATGGCCGCTTTTATCGCCGTCACGGTGGCCTTTGCTGCGGCCTTGGCCGTGGTCGCCGCCGCCTTTGCCGTGGCACGTGCGGTCTGTACGGCCCGCTGGGCGGCCTTGACGGTGGCCTGGGCGGTTTTGACCGTCTGCTGCGCGGTTTTTGCCGTTCGCTGGGTGGTCTTGACCGCCTTTTTTGAAAAATACTCCGCCGTTTTGATGGTCTGTTTGGCGGTACGCTCGGCGGTCTTTCTCCCGGAGCGGGCCGTTTTGACGATCTTTTGCCCGCCACCCCGCACAGGGCGGGTATCAGGTTCTCCTGTCCTGCGCACAGCCTGGGCCGGGGTGTGCCAGCCCTGCCCGCCAGCGTACCCACGCCGCGCCGGAGCGGGAGGGGTAGTCTCCCCGCCGTTTCCGGCTTGGGGGACGGTACCGTTCCCTCCCCGCTGGGCATCCGCCCGCTTTACGGCTGCAGTCCGGCCACGCTCCCGCATGAACTCCTGTTTGCCCTGCACAAGCGCCTGGGACGGTTGGTCTGGCGCGGATGCGGGCTGGCTCTGGATGTACGTATCCCTGGTCTTAATGGACAGCCTGTTAGCTGGCTGTCCATTGCCGGGAAAAGGCTCTGCCATCCTGTGGCCGGTGGGCGCACCGGAGGCGGCGTCCCTTGTCCTGACCTGCGGCGGCTCCGATCCGCCCTGTGAGGCAGGTGGCACATCCGGGCGCAGATCATGAACAGCGGATTCCCTGGTTTTGATCTGGGCCTGCCGCATCCTCTCTCCGGGGGACAGCCCTGTCCCGCCACTCTCAGTTGGCCCAGCGCCGGCGCCGCCCTCTCTGGCAGGGACAGCTTCCCGCGTCTTGATCCGGGGCTGCTCCCGTGCAGGCGGCTCCTGGGGCGAGGGCGGCCCTGCCGGGGACTCTGGGGACGCAGGCGAATCGGGGGTGCGCGGCTCCTCGTCCGGCAGCCGATCCCTGGCGGACTTTTTCTTCTTCAGCAGAGCCTCCACACCGCGCTGCGTCTGATATGCACCACGGGCGGCGATATCCTCGATCCGGTCGCCGCCGTAGTCGCTGGCCTGTCCCCGCTGGGCAGCCTCCCGGAGCTGACCGCGCAGGCGCTCCGTACCGTCATCCAGCCCGCGGTGGACAAGTTCCTTCGGAGCGGACTTGACTTTTTCCTTTAATTTGCCCTTTACCGTTCGCTTTTCCTTGATTTTTGCTATGATCTATCACCTCACTTTGCGTTCTTCGACATTTTATGCTACACTGTCTCCCAAAGGAGGGAGCGTTCATGGAACAAATTCGCAGATGTGAATGGGCCGGCCCCGACCAGATATATATTGACTACCACGACAACGAGTGGGGCCAGCCACTCCACGATGACAACAAACTGTTTGAGATGCTGATCCTGGAGGGGATGCAGGCTGGACTGGCATGGATCACGGTGCTGAAAAAACGGGAAGCCTTTCGCGCCGCCTTTGACAATTTTGATCCCCAAAAGGTTGCGCTGTATGATGACGCAAAAGTCGAAGCCCTTATGGCGGACGCAGGGATCATCCGGCACCGGGGCAAGATCAACGCGGCCATTGGCAACGCAAAAGCCTTTCTTGAAATACAGCGGGAGCATGGCAGTTTTGATGCGTTTATTTGGGCCTATGTCGGAGACACACCCATCATCAACGCCCCGCACAGCATGGAGGAACTGCCCGCGTCCACCCCGCTGTCTGACCAGATCAGCAAGGACTTAAAAAAGCGGGGGTTCAAATTTGTGGGATCTACCATCGTCTATTCGTTTATGCAGGCTGTTGGGATGGTGGATGACCACATGGTTTGGTGTCCCTGGCACACGAATAACAGGAAATAAACCGGATATTCAGGCGGCGTTTGTTTCACTGAGCTTGGTGGTCATCAAGCGGTAGAGTCGGTTCTTGGGGAAATTGTCCATAAACGGAACGATGGCGCTGCCGCATTTGATGAGGCCCCTGCCAAAGTCCACATTGGTGATGTAGGAGAGCTGGTTGTCCGAAATGTTCAGCAGCCGCGCCAGCTCCGCCCGGTCGGTAGCTGCCTGGTTCAGCATGACCAGAAATTCGCTGTTCGCCAGCATCGTCCGGGCGGTGTGGGACTGGAGCAGATCGTCCACGTTCTGGGTGAGGCCAGTGCAGCAGGCTCCGTACTTTCTGACCCGTTTCCACAGGGTAAACAGGAAATTTGCGCTGTATTCATGCTGGAACAGCAAATAGATTTCATCAATATAGACCCAGGTGTTCCGCCCCATCTGCCGGTTTCGGATGATGCGGTTGAACACGCTGTCCAGCACCACCAGCATCCCCACGGGCAAAAGCTGCTTACCCAGATCCCGGATGTCATAGCACAGGATTCGGGCGTCCGTGTCCACGTTGGTGGGCTTGGCGAAGGTGTTGAGGCTTCCCTCGGTGAACAGTTCAATTGCCAGCGCCACGTCCCGCGCCTCCGGCTCAGACTGGCGGAGCAGCTCGGCATGGAAGTCCTGGAGGGTGGGGGCCTTGCCCTGATAGCCGCCCTTGATGTAGCTGTGGTAGACGCTGGCGGTGCAGCGGTCGATGATGGACTTCTCCTTGGCGGACAGCAGCCGGTCGCCCATGAGCTGCTCACACAGGGACAGCAGAAATTCGGACTTCAGCACCACCGGGTTCTCCCCGTCCCCATAGCCCTGCTCCATGTCCATGGCGTTAATATGATTGGGCGAGGTGGCGGAAATGCTGATCACCTCGCCGCCCAGCCCTTCGATCAGGGGCCGGTACTCCGACTCAGGATCTATGACGATGATATCGTCATCGGTGGAGAGTGCCAGATTGACCATCTCCCGCTTGGCGGTGAAAGACTTGCCGGAGCCGGACACGCCCAGCACAAAGCCGTTGCCGTTGAGCAGTTCCTTCCGGTTGGCGATGATGAGGTTCTTGCTGATCACGTTCTGCCCGTAGTACACTCCGCCCTGGTCCCGTACCTCCTGGGCCTTGAAGGGCATCAGCACCGCCAGCGCCTCAGTGGTGAGCGTCCGCAGGGCGTCGATCCGCCGCAGGCCCAGGGGGAGGGCTGTCACCAGTCCGTCCGCCTGCTGCCAGTTCAGGGTGGCCAGTTGGCACAGGTGCTTCCGGGCGGCGGACTGGAGGGCATCGGTGTCGCTGTCCAGCTCCTCCTTGGAGTCCGCCAGATGCACCAGCGTCACCACGGCGAACATCATCCGCTGGTCACGGGTGGTGAGATCGTCCAGCATCTCACGGGTCTCCTTCCGCTGCTGCTCCAGATCATAGGGAACAACAGCGGAGAAGTTGTTGTTGCTGTTCTGCCGCCGCTGCCAGTTGGTGACGTTGGTCTCGACACCGAGCAGGCGGTTCTGCATCTCCCGGACGGCCTCGTCCGTGGGGACGGGGATCACGTCAATGGACAGCATCATGGTGCGGTTGAGGGCCGTCAGCTCGGAGATCATGCTGTCCTTGATATAGCTGGCGTACTCCTTGAGGAACAGCACCCGGCCATATTTGCCGCCCATGATGAAGTAGTCTTTCCTGAACTCCAGGCTGTCCGGGCAAATAGAGTCCTTGAAGCTGTGGCCCTTCCGCATCAGATCCCGGAGATCCACATGGAACTCCGTCTCCTCGCCGGTGCGGTAGAAATCGTGCAGCACCCGCAGGCGCTCCACGGCGTCCAGCTCCTCGCTGCGGGCGTCCAGGTGGCTCAGACGGGTGGTCACATCCGCCGTCACCCGGTCGAAGAAGGTCCGGGCCTCCTCGATGTTCTTGCGGTGGACGGACAGGGTGATGTACCGCTCCTGCACCACGCTGTTGGAGCTGTCGGTGACCTTGTCCATGAGCATGGCGTTGTACTCGGCCCGGTAGCCGTCCAAATAATCGTCCTGGCGGGGCAGCAGGATCTTCTGCTCGAAATCCTGGCGGTTGAGCCGCTTGTTGTTGATGGTGAGCTTGGTGGTGGAGCCGGTGTCCAGGGCGTTCAGCAGCTCCGAGTAGCCCAGGAACATGGACGTTTTGTCCTCTTTCGAGGCGATGGCGTAGTTGATGTCCGAGAAGCGGATGGTCTTGGAAAACTTGCTCCCAAACTGAAAAATCCCATCCGGCCAGAGGCGGCGGATGGGGATGGCGTCCTGCACGGACTTGGGAAGGACGAAGCCCTCCCGGTCCTGCTTCAGCGTATTTTGAAGGGTCTTAATCAAGCCGTAAAGCCTCCTTTATTGTGGAATGCTCCATCGCCTGGGCGTAGAGGTTCTCCGCCCGAAACACCAGCTTTCTGGGGTACAGCAGCTCCGAGCGGATGACGGCGAGGAGGAACTTTTCAAAGGTCATGCCGTTGTAGGTGAAAAAGCCGCCCAGGGCGAAGGGGAAGGCGGCCAGGACGCAGATCCAGCCGATCTCCCCGCTGCCCACCACGCTGTGCAGGCCGAAGTACAGCCCCACCGCCACCAGCACGGCCAGCAGGGCGAACAGGAACTGCCGCAGGGACAGCCCGAAGAACAGGCTTTCCTGATAGTCCCGGACTTCTTTGTTGATGCGGACTTCTATGGGTATCACCGCCTTTATTTTGAATAGATTGATTTGTGTAATGATTTGTGCTACTATATTAAAACATTGAACTTGAATTGGAGGAACGGCCAATATGGATAAGGCACAAAGAAAAGCACTTGTGGAAGAATGGAAAAACCGTTGCCCGGAGATGGGCGTGATCTCGATTCGATGCAAAGCGACAGGAGAGTCATTTTTGGGCGCATCAAAGGACACCAAAGCAGATTTTAACAGCAACCGTGCGAAACTTTCCAGCGGTACCCATCCAAACAAGTGCCTGAGCGCATTATGGGAACGATATGGGGAATCTGGGTTTGAATTTCTCGTTATAGCGGAGCTAAAGTGCGAAGATCCGACAAAGGATTACACTGCACAGCTCGAGAAGATGAGAGAACAGTGCTTATTGGAGGACACAAACGCAGTTAAAATTTGGCGCTAAAACTTGATTGAGATAATCGGCAGACAGACTGTTGCAAGGTACGCCTGCCTATGGTAAGATGCCACAAACTACTTAGAGGAGGTTGTGGCAATGATTTTTATGATTTTAGGTATAGGGCTTTTCCTGCTGCCCATCCTGTTCCGGCTGGCCCTGAAGCTCCGCTTGGGTATCCCCATGCTCTACGCAGTCCTGATGTTCACCGCATTCCACGGCTGGTATCAGGCCCACGTAGCTTTGGCGGACGGCATCTTCTTCGCCCTGATTGGCCTTGCCGCCCTGTCCTGGGTGGTAACGCTGCTCCGCCGCCTCTGGGATCTGCTGGAGGACTGGCGGGAGGAGCGGGCCATGGCGGATCTGCTGGCCTACCGTGTCCGGCAGGCCAGGGCCGCTGGCGAGTATGTCATCGACACCGAGGGCCTGTGGTAACCGTTATCCCAGCCCCATCAGCTCCCGGATCAGGCGGTCGCTCATTTTGATGCAGCCCACCAGCACCAGCATATTGAAGATCAGTTCGCCCACATAGTTCCACACGATGGTGGCCGCCGCCAGAGTATCGTCCGCGATGGCGGGCGGTGTGGTTGCGAACGCTGAAAAGATCACACAGGCCAAAACGATGATACAGCCCTCCAGACAGATGGCGGCATAGCTCTTGAGAAAGGCAACGCCAATACTGCTGGAGGGCTGTCCCGCGAAGCTGGCCATGGGGATGGGCGCGATAGCGGTGGCGAGGTAGAGCTTGAAAAACCGGGAATAAACCGTTAAAATCATGATCAGGGACAGCACCCAAATAAACAGGGACCCCAGCAGGGTGATGGCCCACAGGGGGATGCTCTCCAGAAAGCCCACGTCCTCGATGATGGTCACCATCTCGCTGGGCAGGGTGGTGTCGGCCAGCGCCGACAGCCCGGAGGCGTCCATGATGGTGGAGATCATGCCCTGCGCCACCTTGAAGAGCGCAGTCATCAGCTCCATACCGTGGGTCACCGCCGCCTGAGCCAGCACAAAACGGATAAAGCACTTGAATACCATTTCGGGCTTCTTTAATTCGGTAAAGCTCGAACACGTTTTTACAATACCCATGACGAAAAACAGCACCAGCAGGGCGCAGCCGATAGCCTGGAGCGCACCGTTGATGCCCTGGATGACCGTCCAGACTCCGCCGCCCTTGAAGTTTTCCGGGGTGGTACTGAGGAGCTGCCAGATCTCCGCCAGCTTCCCATTCCAGGTTCCCAAGGCGGAGTTGAGGTTGTCCACGATCCAGTTTCCGCTTCCTATTTTTATCACCTCACGATTCGTAATAAAAGTTGGTGGGATAGCCGCATTTGCAGCTATCCCACCATAAATTTAGAATTCAGTTTACGTGGCTTACTTTAGAAAATGGGCACCGATTTCCAATGCATTGATTGTTCTGCGCTGAGTAGCTGCAGACCACATCCGGCCTTTCCATTTCAACCGAAAAATGCTCTTTTACAAAATCCACTGCTGCCAGGACGGAAAGATAAGAGTCCCGCTTGCAGCAGCGCGGCCCACCAACTGTGCCGATTTGCTCCAGCGCCTTTGCCGTCATCAGATGGGATAGAGCAAAGGGTTTGACAGACAGCGGCGTGGATTTTGATATGATCGATACGAACATCCCGGTGCTGATACCTGCCCCGCAGGCGCCCCAGAAACCACAGGCTCCGCCTGGGACGCTTTTTCCCCGGCTCATCATCTCCGAAAGCGCCTGGTGCAGATCAATGTCACCACCGGCGTTCTTGTAAGCAGTCAAAAGTGCTGATCCTACCATGACATGGTGTTCCGGCCCGTGCATATGACAAAACGGCTGGCCCATCATTTTTTCGAGGATAGCCACCGGGTTAGATGACATCTCGTTCAGACACAGGCCGATGATGGCATCCATACCTGCGGTGTGGCATTCATTGCAGACGTAATGACCCTCTACACACCTCGTCTTGCTGAGTTCTTTTTTGTGGCAGATGGCACACTCCATCATCTTGTCTGCCTCTAAATATTCCAGCGGTGCTTTACATATTAGACACTCGTCTTTCATGGATGCGTCCCCCAAAATGCTTTTTTGTCATTATAACATGGAATATCGTGCTGGGGCAAGGGCCGTTTTATCCCCCGGTGATAAGGGTGAGGATCTCCTTAGTAAAGGTAATGACAATGCCGCCCGCGATGGTCAGCATACCGTTGGCCCGCTGGGAGGGGTCGTGGCTCTTGAGGGACAGGCCCAACTGGAGGATGCCGAAGCCCAGCAGGATCAGGCCGATGGCCCGGATCAGGGAAAAGATGAAGTCGCTCAGATTGGACACAATCTGCAGGGGGTCGCCGCCCGCAGCGGGAGCGGCGAGGGCGGGGACGATCATGACGGCCATGGACAGCACCAGACAGGCGAAGAGGGCATAGGCCCGCTTGGCGCGGCGCTCAACCTTCTTCTGGCGCTCCAGGGTGTTCAGGGGCTTCTGGGGGGTCTGGGACTTCTGAAAAATCTTCATAGGTTTCAGTCTCCTTTTCTTCATCAGATGGTTCGGTTTCCGGGGCGAACAGCGGTTCCCCCTGGAACTTGGGTTCAGGCTTCTCCTGATGGTGGATGTAGGGCGGCCCGCCGCCGTCTATGGTGTAGCGGATGGCGGGGTGTTCGGTCAGCTCATACTTCAGGTCCATCACCGGCTTGGCGCCGCGGATGAACAGAATGGCATAGCGGTTGTCCAGCCCCCGCACCTCGTCTGGGGTCAACAATTCGCGGCCGCTCATTTGAAAATTGGTGGAGTACGAGCCGGATTTTCCCTTGGTCTGGCCATGGGTTTTTGTATCGATAGTAGCTTTCCCAAGGGCCTCCGAAATGTACTTGTGGGTTGACGCTTCGTTGCCGCCCAGGTACAGAATTGTGTCACTATTGCCCGGAATTGTCTCCCAACTATCCTTATAAAGTTCTTTTATTTGTGCCATATTTTGAATAATTACACTGGCGGAAATGTTGCGGGAGCGCATGGTGGCCAGCTCACGGGTGAAGCCTGGGAGGGGCATGGCGGCGAACTCGTCCAGCACGAAGTGAACGTGGCAGGGCAAGGCCCCGTGGTGGATCTGGTCGGCGCTGTAGTAGAGGGTCTGGAATGCCTGGGAGTAGAGCAGGCTCACCAAAAAATTGAACGTCTGGTCATTATCCGGTATCCGCATATCGTGGAGCATCCTCTGGAATACGGCCAGCGCTGCGCTGTCCGAGCCGAATGTGATCTGATTTGTGATATTGTTTGGCATGGTATCCTCCTACCATCGCAGGTGTTCCTCTGCCCCGCAGCGGCGGCAGGACAGGGTGCTGGTCCCGTTCTCCGGGTCAGCATCTTTTTCTTTCCACAGATGCCCCTTCGCCTCGCAGACCATCATGGTCTCCAGGCATTTCCGGGCTTCTGCAGCGGCCTCCTCACGGAGCTGCTCCTCTGGCGGCACCGGAAGGCCCTGCGCTAAATAGTCATTGACCAATGCGCCAATATCCGTTTGAAAGTCATCCGATTGCAGATACCGCTCCAGCCGCCTTTCCAACTCAGTGATCATTACCACCTCCTTCAGCGTAAGCAGGGAGCCGTCCGTAAGGACAGCCCCCCTCAGTCATGATATTTCTGATTTTGCGCGGAGCCGCAGGTTTTCCTGCTCCAGACGGACAAGCTCCGCCAGAATCACCTTTGCGGCCACATCCTGATCCTCGTAAGCGCCCTGAGTGCCGTAATCCGGGTCGTTCGCCACCAGGGTCAGTATCCGTTTTAGATGGTGTAGGTATCCAGAACATCCCCAGGCTGTGGATGCTCCGGCGCGTAAACAGCGCCAGCCCGCTCTTGGATCTCAGCGAATTGGCAAATGTGGAAGGTCTCGCCGCCGATCTGGGCGTGGCTGGCGTCGATGTACCGGCAGGGGAGGATCCTGCGCCCATCATCAAAGGCGGTGAGGATGATATTGCCGCCGTCCGGCACATGAAACAGTGTATTGTAGCCGCTGTCAATAAAGCGGATCATTCCGCCGTCCGCGTCATTGGGAAAGGCCAGCACACCGGCGATATTGACAGGGGTATCACCGTTCATGGGGCATCCTCCCGGCCTCCCGCCCACAGGCTTCCGCCAGGGCCGCGGCCTGATCCGTCTGCTCCCAGGGGGCGTCCTGGTGGGTGAAGTGGCCGTAGTTGCAGAACCGGGCGAAGATAGGCCGGTCCAGCCCCAGGGCGGAGATCATCCCGGCGGGCGTCAGGTCAAACACAGCCCGGACGGCCCGCGCCAGCACAGCCTCCGGGTACTTCCCGGTCTGGTGGGCGTCGATGCCCACGGCCACCGGCTCGGCCCTGCCGATGGCGTAGGCGAGGCTGACGGTGCAGCGTTCCGCCAGTCCAGCGGCCACGATATTCTTGGCGATGTACCGGGCCATGTAGGCCCCGCTGCGATCCACCTTGGTGCCGTCCTTGCCGGACAGCGCACCGCCGCCATGGGGGGCCAGCCCGCCGTAGGTGTCCGCCATCAGCTTCCGGCCCGTCAGGCCGGTGTCCGCCTCAAAGCCGCCCAGCACGAACCGCCCGGAGGGGTTGATGAACACCTCCGTTTCCGGGTCGGGGTACAGGTTCCGCAGGGCGGGGACGATGACGTGCCGGATGATCTCCCGGCGCAGCTCGTCCATCCAGGACGCTGTCCGCGATGGTGTCGCACAGCTTGTCCGGGTGGCCCTCGGTGACCGACTCGGCGGTCAGGATACAGTTATCTTTCATAGTGGTTCCCCCTTTTCTTCTTTTGTTCAGATGTTTCGTGCTGGAGCTGTTCCCGGCACTGGGGCAGGTCGAAGCCCAGGGACAGGATGTCCTGGTTGGACATTGCCAGGGTGTCATGGAGAATGCCGTACAGTTCGGCGCTGGGGTACTGTTCTCCCATAAAGCCGATGATGGCGTCCACAAGCTCCTGCCGGGCCTCCAGCGCGTCAGCCACATTGGCCAGCGCGCTGGCATAGCCGTGGAGCCATGCGGCGTTGTAGCTGTCCTGGTCCAGCTCCTGGTTGGCTCGGACACGGGCCAGCTCGGCAGCGGCGGAGATAGCGCCGGGGCTGGACAGGTCATAGTTGGGCATCTGGATTCACCTCGATCCTTCTTGATTTTTTTGCTTTTTTGCGCGGTGGCACGGGCCGCTCGGATCTCCAGACTGTTACCATTGGGCTTCAGTTCAATGATCCGCTGGAAATCATCGATCACGTAGCCGGGGCACTCCAGTTCCTCCACCACCACCGCGCCGGTGGGCAGCTTGGACAGGTCGATGGTCCCGTCCTCCAGCGTGGTCATTTCGACAGGCCCCCAGCTCCCGTCCACCGCCGTGAATTTAAATTTGGCGTTGGCGATGGGCTTGGAGAGGTCGGCACTGTCCACCTTGATGAGGTGCATCCCAGGCAGCTTGTCGTTGAAAAAGACCAGCTCCTGGGTGGCGGTCTGACCCGCTTTCAGCTCGATCTGCTGCGGGGTCGTGCCCACAATGTGGGAGTCATCCGTTGATACTTCACGCACCAGATAGGTGCCCGGCTGGAGGTCATAGAGGTTGATCTCCCCGCTCTCTGGCGTGGTTACGGTGTCGAACAGCTCGGCGTCCTTGTAAATCTCAAAGGTGACGTTGGGCAGCTTTTCCTTACTCAGCCGGTCATATTTGATGATCCGCAGGGAGGGCTTGGACAGGTTGACCACGGTCAGCACCGGGTCATCCTCGATGGCGGGATCATAGGGGTCGATATGGATGCCGTGGGAGGTACGGTCCAGGACGTGCCCTGCCGGGGCCGTTTTTTCCACCACCTCGATGTAGGCTTCCTTTTGGATGCCGGTGACCCTGGCCTCGCCGGAGCTGTTGGTCTCAACGGAGGTGATGAATTTGCCGTCCGCGTACACATCGAACACCGCGCCCTCCAGGGAGGCCCCCAGCTCGTTCACCTTCAGGATGGTGAGGCTGATGTCCCTGACGTTCTCAAAGGTGAGCAGCACGTCCTTTTCACCCGTCCATTCCACGGTTTCCACCCGCGTATCCTTCAGGTAGCCTGCCGGACTGGACTGCTCCCACACCCGGTAGCTGCCATAGGGAAGCTCGTCGCCCTGGAAGGAGATGGTCCCGTCAAAGCCGGTGGTGCCGGTGGTCTTATAGGAACCGTCGATCTGCTCAAAGACGAACACAGCCCCCTGTAAAGACGCCCGGTTCTGGGCGTCGATCTTTTTGACGGTGAAGCCCTTCTCGGTGTCGTTGGGCACGGTGACATAGGTGGTGCGCCCCGGCTCCAGGGTGATGTTCATGGGGGCGATGAGCTGGTAGCCCTCCGGTGCGGAGTCCTCGGTCAAGGTGAAGTTTTCATCGGCGGGCAAGTCGGTCCAGGTCACCTGACCATTGCGGTCGCTGGTGCCGGAGACGGTGGTGCCGCCGCTGCCGGTGAGGGTGAACTCGGCCCCCTCCAGGGGCGCGCCACCTGCGCCGGTCTTGACGATCTGGAGGGTGGCGTTCTCCGGGATATCCGAGCCGCTCCACTTGAACGGGGCCTGGGCCTCCAGGTCGACATAGCCGGGATCGGAGATGATGTAGGACTGTTCGGTGGCGGAGGGGTTATAGGCCAGGAACAGGTTGAACTGCGCCACACCGCCCTTGGCCCGGATGGTAAAGCTGCCCTCATCGGGCACGTTGTCCACGGGGATACAGACCTTGAAGGCGCCGTAATACTCCGTGCCGTTGGAGTTGAGGTTGGTGCTGCGCTGCTTGCTGGTGTCCACCTTGTAGCAGGTGGTCCCGTTCTCCGGCACCGTCTCCAGAGGGGAGCCGTTCTCGGCGGTGAAGATCGTCCCCTGGGGCGCGTCCGTAGAGTAGACCTTGGTGGTGCGGCCATCGATCCAGGTGGAGGTGGCGGAAGAGACGTACATCACGCGGGTGTAATATTCCTTCCCGCCGATGGTCTCCTTTTTGATGCCGTCCTCATTGTCGGCGGCGGCGCCCTCCAGGCCGTACTCGTTGAGGACGTCCACGCCGCGGACATCCTTATCCTCCTCGGCCCGGATGGACAGGCCGGTGTGGAGGTTCTTCGTCCAGCCACTGGCAAGGCGCAGGATAGCCTTGACGCTGTCGTACACCCGGATCTTCTGGGCGTCCGCGGTCGGCTCCACCAGGGAGGCCCGGCCAGCGGTGAAGGAGGAGCCGGAGACGGCGAGCTGGCCGCAGGAGGCCCAGACCGCCAATTGGGTGGCGTACTTGTACTCGTCCTCCGTCAGACTGGCGATGCTGCGCACATCGTCCGCGTGAAGCTCCTTGAACTGAGCCAGCGTCCGGTTGGGGTAGCCGTTGGCAAAGACCCCCATGGTCTGGGGGTTGCGGTTGTATTCCTGAATGGTCAGGGACTTGGAGGGGGACACCCCCTTCAGAGCGTCCCGCAAACGGGGGCGCTCTCCCTGGCTGTTCGGTCGTTTCGCTTTCGTTGTTTTGACGGATGGCTGGGGCCTTTGCGGGGCTTGCTTTTCTTCGGGCGGGGGCCGTTACGCTGCTGTTATGTATACCATATTTTGGGCAAAACAGGGAAAACGCCACTATGGCTTGTATGGCTGGGGCAAAAGTGGTATACTGTCCCTCAGTGAAAAATATAGGGGGATGGGTCAAAATGGTGTTTGTCTGCGATCACTGCCACTTTGAGATCGAGGCCGTGTCCAAGCCCTGCCAGTGCCCGGACTGCGGGAAGCTGAACCGTATCCGCACCGCCACAGCGGAGGAGAACCGGGCGTTCCAGGCCCGGAAGCTGGAGGACGTCTGGCGTGACACGGTGCCTGTGCTGGCAAGCTGAAAACAAAAAAGCGCCCCGGAGGTTTCCCCAAAACTCGGGAAATCTCCGGGGCGCATTGCTGCTGTGGGTAGGAGGCCGTCACGCTGGGCCACACGGGGGCCAACGCTGCGTTTTACCGTCCTGGCGAGGTAGGGATGTCGCCCGCTCTCTGGGTGGGCACAAACGGCCTGAAACGGGCCGGGGCCGCTCCCTTTTGGAGCGGCCCCGGCTGTGGGTGTCAGCTCTCTTGCCCGGTGCTGTCGCCCGGCTCGTCACCGTTGCTGATGGGGGCGGCCTCCTCCTGCCGCTCCGCCGCCTCCAGGGCCTCCTCGATCAGCCCCAGCACGAACTCCCGCTGGGTCAGCTTCCTGCCGGTGCGCTGGGTCTCGCGCTCCAGGTGGGCCTTGATTCGCTGGAAAAACTCCTCCGAGATCTGGAAGGCCAGGGTCCGGGTGTTGTTGTTCGTCATAGTGATGTTCCCTCCATTTTCTTTTATTTTGAAGTATTCGGTGAGCAGTTCGGTGATGTACTGTGCGGTGGTCAGGCCCGCCGCCTCTCTGGCTTCGGAAATTTTCTGATGCAGGTCGAGGCTGATTTGCGCGCAGAGGTTCTTTGTGGTGGCCATGTGTCATTCTCCTTTCTGCCGGTTGCAGGCCAAGTATAGCTGAAAGGCATGGGGAAAGCTATTCACCAATACCACCAAGGAACCAAAGACAAACCAAGCATAACCACCAATCTGAACAGACTGGATAATGAAAAAGCCGCCCACGGTCTGCCTGGGTGGCTGGCAGACTGTGGGTGGCAAATCTCTTTTTTTGAATGCTGGGGAGTTCGAGTCATGTGTGCTTCTAAAAACTCCCAAATTCGGGGAATTTGCATCTCCGACACGTTATTTTTATTTTACGCACCCAAAATTTTGAAACGCTCGAAAAATATTCATTCTTTTTCGCTAAATTGCTGATTTAATGCAAAAATTCCACACCGAAGTGCGGAATTTTTGTCTGCATCTTTTTTGTCAATGCAAGTTGGCGCAGCGGGAGGGATTCGAACCCTCGAGCGGTTTCAGCCGCTACACGATTTCCAATCGTGCTCGTTATGACCTCTTCGATACCGCTGCAAATCGGTGGTGAAGTCACAATTCAACTCGCCGCTGTGGTGCGGCGCAACGTAGATTATTATAACAGCTTTTCCGCCGTTGTCAAGTGGATTCTACACAATTTTCCTGTTTCTTTTTTTGCCCCTCCAGCCAGGTGCGGAGCAGGTGGAGGGCCTCCGGGGAGAGCAGCAGCAGGGCGGGCAGGTTCACCGCCGCCAGCAGGCCGTTGAACACGTCCACCACCTGCCACACGGCCGTCACATCCCCCACAGCCCCTAAAAGGATGAAAGCGGGGAAGGCGAGCTGATACAGCCCCTGGACCAGCCGGGAGGAGGTAAGGGTCTCTACCCCCCGCCGTCCGTAGTACCCCGAGCCGATGAGGGAGGTAAAGGCGAACAGGACGAGACTCACCGATACGACCCACTCCCCGGCCTCGCCGAACAGGGTGGCGAAGCCCGCCACCGTCAACGGCGCGCCCAGCAGCGTCTGCGGTATAGTGCCTGCCTCGGCCAGCGGGAGCATTTGGGCGGGGTCGTACACCCCGGAGGTGAGGACGACCAGCGCGGTCACCGTGCAGATGACCATGGTGGCGAAAAAGACCTCAAAAATGCCCCACATGCCCTGCTGCGCCGGCTCGTCTACGTCGGCGCAGGCGTGGGCGATGGCGGACATGCCCACCCCGGCCTCGTTGGTAAACACTCCCCGGGCCACGCCGTACCGCAGGGCGGTGCCCATGGCGTAGCCCCCCGCCACGGCCCTGGGGGCGAAGGCGTAGGCAACGATCTGCTGGAAAGCCGCGGGCACGGCCTGATAGTTGGCGGCGATCACCGCCAGCCCGCTGCCTACAAAGAGCAGGGCCATGGCGGGCACCAGCAGTTCACAAAGCCCGGCGATGCGTTTGACGCCCCCCATCAGCACCAGGGTGGTGAGAAGAGCCAGCACAACGCCCACGGCGGCTGGGTTGACCCCTCCCGCGGCGGACAGGGCGGTGGCAATGGAATTGGCCTGGGCCAGGTTGCCTCCCGCCAGGGTTTCTGCGACGCACAGCAGCGCGAAAAGCTTTGCCAGCCCCGGCAGGCGCAGCCCCTTGTCCATGTACTGCATGGGCCCGCCCCGCCACTGCCCGTCGGGACCCCGCTCCCGGTGGCGCACCGCCAGGATTTTCTCTCCACACCCCGTCATCATCCCGAGAAAAGCGGACATCCACATCCAAAACACCGCCCCCGGCCCGCCGTAAGCGATGGCGGTGGCTACCCCGGCGATGGAGCCAGTGCCGATGGTGGCGGCCAGGGCGGTGGACAGGGCCTGGAGCTGGGTGACGCCCCGTCCCTCTTTTTTCTCCCGCTTCCGGCGGAACAGGGAGCCTACGGTGGTGGACCACCAGGTGGGGAGCCCAAAAATCTGGAAAAACCCGGAGCCCAGGGAGTACCACAGCCCCACCACCAGAAACATCGCCAGCAGCGGCCCGCCCCACAGAAAATCCCCCAGCGCCTTAAAAAATGCCATGTCCGCGCCTCCTCTCCTGGAAAGGTATGCGGACATGGCACAGGTTATGCGGCTTGGGCGGTCACTCCTCCCAGGGGGCGGCCTGCTTGGGGGCTTTTCTCTCTGACAGTTTCCATAGCTTCAGCCGGGCGGCCTGGTCGGGCAGGAAGCCCATGCGGTGGAGGATGGGCAGCAGGGCGGCCAGCAGCGCCGCCAGCATGACGGTCTGTATGGGCAGCATAATAGCGTTTTTTACCGCGCTCCCGGCCACAATGGCCCAGTAGCCCTTGCCGCCGGAATACCAGAGGTAGGTGCCCAGCCCCCCTAAAAACACGTTTTGCAGGTTGGTGGCCAGCTTGGCCAGAAACACCCGCAGCACCGTCACCTCCGAGCGGTAGAGGAACAGCGCGTAGGTGAACACCCCCAGCATGGTGGTGAGGATGTAGAAGGGATTATACCCCTCGGAGGGGTCCATAAAATAGCCCACCGTGTCCTCCACAGCGCCGAACACCAGGGCGTTCACCGGCCCCCCCACCAGGGCGCACAGGGCTCGGGCCAGAAAACCCCAGCTCACCCGGATGTTGTTCACCACCGGCACGGATTTCAGGTAGCCCAGCGCCACGCAGGCGGCCACCATCAGGGCGGAGAACACCAGGGTGCGCAGCTTTTTGGAGTCCCGGACGGCGCACCGCCAGTAGGCCCGGGAGAAGGGCGTTTTGAACAGTTCCATGAAAAAAGACCTCCTTTTTTTCGGCAGCACCCGGGACGGGTCAGCCGCATAAAGGAAGCCGTAAAAACGCGGTCCGCCATGCGGCAGCGGGATGCGGAACACGCACTGCAAGCCTGACGGCTTTTCGTCCGGCGGACAACTCCCCGTCCCGCCGGCACTTCTACACACGCGCTCCTACTCTGCCTGTTGGGGATAGTTTACCCCATCCGCGGGCAGATTGCAAGGGGTGATTTTTGAGAAGCGCGTCCCGTCTTAAAGGGAATTTAAATAATTTCCCCGTTGCAACTTAATCGGCGGCCTGGTAACATGAGAAGTGTGGAACCGTCGTGAACAGGCGGAATGTGACAACAGAGGGAGCAAGGGGGAGTATGACATGTATACGGTGCTCATCTGCGACGACGACAAGGACATCGTCTCGGCGCTGGAGATCTACCTGACCAGCGAGGGCTATCAGACGGTGTCCGCCTACAACGGGGAGGAGGCCGTCCGGGCGGTGAACGAGGGCAATATCGACCTCATTTTAATGGACATCATGATGCCCCAGCTGGACGGCATCCGGGCCACCGCCCGCCTGCGGGAGTCCGGGGGCAACATCCCCATCATCCTGCTCACCGCCAAGAGCGAGGACAGCGACAAGGTGCTGGGGCTGAACATCGGCGCGGACGACTATATCACCAAGCCCTTCAACCCCATCGAGGTGCTGGCCCGGGTGAAAAGCCAGCTGAGGCGGTACACCACCCTGGGCGGCAAGGTGACGGCGGAGGGGGCGGAGGGCGCTTTGCGCAACGGCTCCATCGTCATGGACGACCAGGCCAAGTCGGTGACGGTGGACGGCGAGAGCGTCAGCCTTACCCCCATCGAGTACAACATCCTGCGCCTGCTGATGAAGAACCTGGGCCGGGTGTACTCCACCGCCCAGATCTATGAGCAGGTGTGGAACGACCCCGCTCTGGGCTCAGAGAATACGGTGGCCGTCCACATCCGCCACCTGCGGGAGAAAATTGAGATCGACCCCGCCAACCCCCGGTATCTGAAGGTGGTATGGGGCCTGGGCTATAAGATGGAGAAAATGCAATGAAGTGGCGGGAAAATTTAGCGGTGAAGGCCCTGGCCTTCACCGCGGCTGTGGCGGCCTTCACCGCCACAGCCATCATGGGCTGGTATCAGCTGGCCAATTTTGACGCGCTGTGGGGCGGCAGCTTTTACGGCTACGACGGGGAGCTGGGGGGCTACACCCGGACTTATCTGGTGCGGCAGGACTATTTTATGGTGCGTTATCTGGTGGATCTGAAGGACAAACAGGCGGCGGGGGAGGGGCTGGACCTGTCGGAGCGGCGGGCTATTGAGCGGTACGAGGCGGAGTTTGACGCCGGGGCCACCAACCTGCGCTGGCAGCTGCTGGACAAGGACGGCAAGGTGATCTACGGCAACACCCAGGAGGACAGCGCCCAGGCGGACGTGGCCTACGAGGTGGATTACCGCCGGGGCGGGAATCGGACCATGGGCGCCGATGCCCAGTGGGAATATTATGACCCGGGCCTCCTCCAGGAGGCCGTCAACGCCAAGGACTACGACAGCATCTGCTATAATTCCACATGGCGGGAGCTTCTGCCCATCTGGGTGGAGATGCGAAGCGACCCGGAAGCGGAGGACGCGGGGCGGTACGAGGTGACGGACAACAGTGGTGACCTTGCCGCCGTGACGGAAGATCAGGTTTTGGCGGACGAGAGCGGAGAGACCAAGGTCCTCCGGGTGACGGACGCGGAGGGCGATCTTTATATTTTCTATCCCACCATTCAAGCCTGCCTGGAGGCCAACCAGTTCGGCTACATCTTCGATCCCTACGGCCTGGAGTGGGCAATGACCTCGGAGGCCGCCGCCGAATCGGAGGCGAGAAACGCCAGCCTGATTTTGTGGGTGGACGACGCCCTCCGGGTGGACGACCAGTACAGCAAGGCGGCCGCGCAGCTGGCCCACTGGCAGGCGGACCGGGAGTGGTATCTGACGGGCACCATCGTGCTGGGTTCGCTGGGCCTGCTGCTGACGGTGTACCTGTGCTGCGGCGCGGGCCACAAACGGGAGGTGGAGGGCATCTACCTCAACTGGTTCCACCGCCTCCCCGGGGATGTACTGCTGGCCCTGCTGCTGCTGGGCGGCGTGGGTTCGGTAGCGCTTGGGGTGGCCATTGTGGCCGACGCCTATGGGGACGCGCCCATGTTCATGCAGCTCATCGGTGTGGGGCTGGGGGTGGCCGCGGCGGCGGCCATGGGGTTGGCGGCGCTGGTGACGGTGTGCGCCCGGTGCAAGGCCCACACCCTGCTGCGCAACACCTGGACCTGGGCCGTCTGCGCCTGGTGCTGGAAGCTGTTTTTGAAGCTCTGGTGCTGGATGGGAGAGCTGTTTCGGACTGTGGGGCGGGCCGTCCAGGCCATCCCCCTCATCTGGAAGGCGGTGATAGGCTGTATGGCGTACCCGATCTTCACATTGGCGACCATCCGATGGGCCGCTGGTCCGTGGCTGCTGGTGAGCTTTCTGGCGGCGGCCTATCTGTGCACCTGGGCCTACCAGTGGAAGCGCATCCGCCACGGCACCCAGGAGATCATCGGCGGCAACCCCAACTACCACATCGACACCCACCGGATGCTCCCCGACCTGAGGGGCCACGCCGACGAGCTGAACAACCTGGGCCACGCCATCTCTACGGCGGTGGACGAGCGGATGAAGAGCGAGCACTTCAAGGCGGAGCTCATCACCAACGTGTCCCACGATCTGAAAACCCCGCTGACTTCCATTATCAACTACGTGGACCTGCTGAAAAAGGTGGATATCAGCGACCCCAAGGCGAGGGAGTATATCGAGGTGCTGGACCGGAAGAGCCAGCGGCTAAAAAAGCTGACGGAGGACCTGGTGGAGGCGTCCAAGGCGTCCACCGGCAACCTGACGGTGAACTGGGAGCGGCTGGACTGGGCCCAGCTCACCGACCAGGCCCTGGCGGAGACCGGCGAGCGGCTGGAGGCTCAAAAGCTGACGGTGGTGCGCTCCCTGCCCGAGGAGCCCATGTGGGTGGAGGCGGACGGGCGGCACCTGTGGCGGGTGCTGGACAACCTGCTCACCAACTGCGCCAAGTACGCCCTGCCGGGCACCCGGGTGTATGTGGATTTGCGGCGCAGCGGGGACTGGGCAGTACTGTCGGTGAAGAACATCTCCCGGGATGCCCTGGACATCCCCGCCGAGCGGCTCATGGAGCGGTTCGTCCGGGGGGACGAGTCCCGCAACCAGGCGGGCAGCGGCCTGGGCCTGTCCATCGCCCAGTCGCTCACAGAACTCCAGCACGGGAGGTTTGAGATCAGCATCGACGGCGACCTGTTCAAGGCCATCGTCACCCTGCCTCTGGCGGGGGAGCGGCCCCAGGACCCCATTCAACTGATTTTGTCGTAAACCAAAGCGCCCCCGGCGGGATTCCGCCGGGGGCGTTCTTTTTTACCGTTCCATCAGCTCCACCACCGTCCGGGCGTAGAGCCGGGCGGCGGTGATGGCCTCCTGGAGGGTGTTGCCGTGGGTGCCTACCTCCACCAGAATGGTGCCGGTGGACAGGTGCTGGTTGAACCGGGTGGGCCGGAGCACCAGGGGACGGGCCAGGGTGGACCACTTGTCCGCGATGGCCTTCTGGATGGACAGGGCCAGGGAGAGGTTCACCTTCCAGTTGGGGTGGACCTGGCCGCTGGCGTCGCTGCCCAGCACCATCATCACCTGGGCGCAGTCGTCCACCGTCCCCGCCACCACCTTATAGATGGTGCCGTCGCTGGCCACCAGGGCGTCCCGGTGGACGTCCAGGGCCAGCACGATGGAGGGGTACTTTTTCAGGTTTTCCGCCACCCCCTGCACCGAGCGGTTGTAGGCGTCGTTGTAGCTGGGGTAGTCGTACAGGGTGGTGTCGTGGACCACGCCGATGCCCGCCGCCTCGAACACCGCCTTCATCTCTTCCCCCACCCGGACCATGTTATAGTTGGTGTCCAGAGTGCGGTGGTCGCCGCTGGGCTCGTACACGTCCGTGCCCTCCATGGTGTAGGACTCGGTGGCGTGGGAGTGGTAGATGAGCACCTTGGGGCCCTCCCCGGCGGCGGACAGCTTTGGGGCGTTTTCAATGAGGGCGGGGATGTCCACGGGGTAGTCGGTGTGGTTGTAGACGGACACGTTCCCCGATGTGACGTATTTGGCGGAGGAGCCTGCCATCATGGTCTTGGGGATGATGCCCTCGGGGGCGTCGGCGGAGGGCAGGGAGGCGCTGGGCTCCTCGTCCTCACCGGGGGGGTCCAGCTCCAGCAGGTCGCCGCTCTCCGATGGGGGCGGGGCGCTCTGCTTCGGCTCGGGGGAGGACAGCACGCCCCCCAGCAGGGAGGACTGGGCCAGCACCAGCCTGTCCCAGCGGGACAGGCCCGACGGGTTTTCCTCCAGCCCCAGTTCCGCCGACAGCAGGGCCAGGGACACCTGGGCGCTGCCCGCCCACTCCCGGAGCTGGTCCAGGGCGGCGGCGGGGTCGCCCACCAACCAGGCCAGCCACACCGCCAGCGCCCCCACCAGCACCGCCGCCCCGGTCCGCAGTCCCCGGGCCAAGGGCCGGGTTGTCCTTTTCTTTCGCATACGCTTCACCTCCCTGCATCCTATGCGGCGGGGGAAGGAAATAGACGCTTGACAAGGGTGGTTTCCTGAGTTATACTAAGTGGGAAAAGTATAACTAATAGGAGTGGTGGGTATGGATATGAAAAATCCCCGGGATGAATTCCTGGGCCCTGTGCGGCTGGGGAGGGAAGGCCAGCTGACGATCCCCCGGGAGGTGCGGGAAATGTTCGGCATCAAGCCGGGGGATAAGCTGCTGCTCCTGGCGGACAAGAAAAAGAGCATTGCCCTGCGGAGAGGTGTGCTATGAAGCTGAAGCTGCCGCGGGACCAGTTTTTGAGCACCGTCCGGGTGGGGGACAAGGGCCAGATCGTCATCCCCAAGGAGGTGCGGGAGCTGTTTGAGATCGAGCCGGGGGACAACCTGCTGTTGATGGCTGATAAGAAGAAGGGCATCGCCATCGTGGCCTTCGACGGCATGATCGACTTTATGGACGAGTCCATCCGGCAGGCCCGAAAGGCCCAGGAGGAGCAGGAGAAGGAGGGACCAAAGTGAACGCCATTGAGATTTTGAGCCTCACCAAGGAGTACGGGGGCCAACCGGTGGTGGACCGGCTGGAGCTCACGGTGCCGGCGGGGGAGCTGTTCGCTCTGCTGGGGGTGAACGGGGCGGGGAAGTCCACCACCATCAAAATGCTCTCCTGCCTGTGCGCCCCCACCCAGGGGGACGCCCGGCTCATGGGGCACAGTGTGAAAACGGACAGCCACAGGGCCAAAGAAATCTTGGCGGTGTCCCCCCAGGAGACCGCCGTGGCCCCCAACCTCACCGTGGCGGAAAATCTGGAGCTGATGGCGGGGGTGTACGGCCGCCCAAGGGAGCGGGTGGATCAGGTGACCGCCCAGCTGGGCCTGGGGGAGTGGGCCAAGCGGCGGGCCAAGACCCTGTCCGGCGGCTGGCAGAGGAGGCTGTCCATTGCCATGGCCCTGGTGTCCCAGCCGGAGGTGCTGTTTCTAGACGAGCCCACCCTGGGCTTGGATGTGCTGGCCCGGCGGGAGCTGTGGGGCGTTATCCGGGGGCTGAAGGGGCATACCGCCATCATTTTGACCACCCACTACCTGGAGGAGGCGGAGGCCCTGGCCGACCGGATCGGAATCATGAACCAGGGCCGCCTCCAGGCGATGGGGACGGCGGCGGAGCTAAAGGCCCTGGCGGGCTGTGAGAGCTTTGAGGACGCCTTTGTGGCGTTGGCGGAACGGGGGGCGGCTTCATGAGAGTGAAAGCCTTCGCGAGACGAAATGGGAAGGAGCTGTTTCGGGACCCGCTGACTCTGTTTTTCGGGCTGGGCTTCCCTCTGGTCCTGCTGGTGCTGATGAACGTGATTCAGCGAAACGTCCCGGTGCACATTTTTGAGCTGGACACCCTGGCGCCGGGCATCGCTCTGTTCGGGCTGACCTTCCTGGCGCTGTTCTCCGGGCTGCTGTTGGCCAAGGACCGCTCCACCGCTTTCCTGGCCCGGCTGGCGGCCTCCCCCATGACCGCCTCCGACTTCCTGCTGGGCTACCTGTTGCCCATGCTGCCCATGGCGGCGGGGCAGAGCGCGATCTGCCTGGGGGCGGCGGTGGCGCTGGGCCTCCCGCTGAGCTGGAACCTGCTGGCTGTGGTGCTGTCTCTGCTGCCCTCCGCGCTGCTGTTCATCGCCTTGGGGCTGCTGTGCGGCACCCTGTTCAACGACAAGCAGGTGGGCGGCATGTGCGGGGCCATTTTGACCAATGTGACCGCCTGGCTGGCGGGGATCTGGTTCGACCTGTCCCTGGTGGGCGGAGCGTTCCAGAAGATCGCCTACGCCCTCCCCTTCGTCCACGGCGCGGACGGGGCCAAAGCCGCCCTGGCGGGGGACTGGGCCGCTCTGCCTGGGCACCTGCTGTGGGTGTCCGCCTGGGCGGCGGGGGTGCTGGCCCTGGCGGTGTGGCTGTTCCGCAGGCGGCTGGTAGAGCGGTAATTTCAACGCGGCAGAACCATATTCAGACTTGAAATTTCCTTTGGCCTGTGCTAGTATGGAGGGCACAAGCAGGAGAGCGAAAGCCTTGCTGCAGGCGGGTTTCCAGCCTCTCCCATTAAGGAAAGGTGAGGTCGCAATGGGTTTTTTTGGAATGCAGAAAATTGACTCCCCGGCAGAGGTCCCGGCCATGCCTCAGGAGGAGCCGGTGAGTGCCCCGGCCCCTGTCCGGGCGGGCAGCACTGTCATTGCCCAGGGCATTACGCTGACCGGTACGCTTCGGGGCGAGGGCGTGGTCCAGGTGGAGGGCGTCGTGGAGGGCGAGTTTGACATGACCGGGGCGGTGATTGTGACGGAGTCCGGCCTGATCCGGGGTCCTGTGGCGGCGGACGTGGTCCGTGTGGCGGGCCGGGTGGAGGGCAATATCCACGCCCGGGAGCACATGCGCCTGGAGTCCTCCGGCAGCTTGGACGGCGATGTGGCCACGGCCTCCCTGGTGGTGGAGGACGGAGGCGTCCTCAACGGGCGGTGCACCACCGTGAAGCCCCAGCCCGCGCTGGAGCCGGAGCTGAGCGAGGTCCGCGGGCCCGGCACGCTGGAATTCGGCCCTGAGTTCGAGCTGGACGAGGAGAAGTGACCTACTTTTTCTTTGTAAAGAAAAAGTAGGAAAAAAGAAACTTTTGACCCGCTGCGGTCCGATGAACAGTGCTGGAATGTATCCGCCTGGTAACGGACCAACCGCAGAACCCAGGTAAAAGAGAACATATAAAAACTCGTGGCCGAGTGGAAACTGGAAGGTTTCCGCCCGGCCACGAAAGCTATTGCAGACAAATAGACAGCAGTCTAAAAGTTTCTTTTTTCGCTTCCTTTTTTCTTTTCAAAGAAAAAGGGAAGAATCAAATCCCTTGCCACAGCATGGCGTCGGCCACCTTCAGGAACCCGGCGATGTTGGCGCCCGCCTGGATGTTGCCCTTCATGCCGTACTTCTCGGCGGCGGCGGCGCAGGCGGCGTAGATGCCCTCCATGATGCCCTTCAGCTTGGCGTCCACCTCCTCAAAGGTCCAGCTCAGCCGCTCGCTGTTCTGGCTCATCTCCAGGCCGGAGGTGGCCACGCCGCCGGCGTTGGACGCCTTGGCGGGGGAGAAGAGGATGCCCGCGGCCTGGTAGGCGGCGATGGCGCCGGGGGTGGAGGGCATGTTGGCCCCCTCGAACACGCCCATACAGCCGTTGGCGATCAGGGTCTTGGCGCTGTTCTCATCGATCTCGTTCTGGGTGGCGCAGGGAAGGGCGATGTCGCAGGGCACCGTCCAGATCCCGGAGCAGCCCTCCACATATTTGGCGGAGGGGACGTAGTTGAGGTAGGTCTTGATCCGGTCCCGCTTGACCTCCTTGATCTCCTTGATGACCTTGTAGTCGATGCCGTTTTCGTCCACGATGTAGCCGTTGGAGTCGGACATGGCGATGACCTTGCCGCCCAGAGCGGCGCACTTCTGGTTGGCGTAGATGGCCACGTTGCCGGAGCCGGAGACGACCACCTTCTTGCCCTGGAAGGACTGGCCGTTGTCCCGCAGCTGGGCGTCGGCGAAGTAGCACAGGCCGAAGCCGGTGGCCTCGGTGCGGGCCAGGGAGCCGCCGTAGCTCAGCCCCTTGCCAGTGAGCACGCCGGTGAACTCATTGCGCATCTTCTTGTACTGGCCGAACATAAAGCCGATCTCCCGGGCGCCCACGCCGATGTCCCCGGCGGGCACGTCGGTGTCCGGGCCGATGTGGCGCTGCAATTCCGTCATGAAGGACTGGCAGAACCGCATGACCTCGCCGTCGCTCTTGCCCTTGGGGTCGAAGTCGGAGCCGCCCTTGCCGCCGCCCATGGGCAGGGTGGTGAGGGAGTTCTTGAAAATCTGCTCAAAGCCCAGGAACTTGATGACGGACAGGTTGACGGTGGGGTGGAACCGCAGGCCGCCCTTATAGGGTCCGATGGCGGAGTTGAACTGCACCCGGTAGCCCCGGTTTACCTGGACCTTGCCACTGTCGTCCACCCAGGGCACCCGGAATATCACCACGCGCTCAGGCTCCACGATGCGGCCGATGATGTTCTGGGCCTCGTAGCGGGGGTCGGCCTCCACCACCGGCTCCAGGGACTCCAGCACCTCCTCCACGGCCTGGAGGAACTCCGGCTCGTGGGCGCTCTTCTTCTTCAGGTCGTCCAGCACGGACAGCAGGTAAGCGTTTTTAATTGACATCGTTGTCAGCATCCTTTCTTCATTGAAGGTGGGGCTTGATTACAATGCGGTATTTTACACCATTAAAGTGAATTTTGCAAGTCCGAGAGTGAAAAATTGCAAAAACGATTTTCACAAAAAATTTTGGCGGCGCGGGAACCTTTTTGGAGGTCCGCGCGTCTTAGGTATGTCCGGACAAGCCAGACGCGAGGAGATGGTATGACAATGGAGTGGACGCGGGAGGAATTTGCCGCCGCGGTGACTGAGCACGGCCGCCGGATGTACCGGGCGGCCCGGGCGGTGCTGGACAGCGACGCCGACGCCCAGGACGCGGTGGCTCAGGCGGTTTTGCAGGCTTGGCAGTCGCTGGACAGGCTGAAAAACAAAGAGGCCGTCCGGCCCTGGCTGGTGAAGATCGCGGTGAACTGCGCCTACGCCCAGCGGAGAAAGCAGGGCAGGGTGGTCTATCTGGACGACCTGCCCCAGGAGCCCGCCGCCCCGGAGCGGCGGGACTACGGCGGGCTGTGGGAGGCGGTGTGCGCCCTGCCCCCGGACCGCCGGGCGGTGGTGACGCTGTTCTACTATGAGGACATGACGGTGGACGAGATCGCCCAGGCGCTGCGGGTGCCCCGGGGGACGGTGAAGTCCCGGCTGTCCAGGGCCAGAGGACAATTGAAGGAAATGCTGCAAGAACAGGAGGGCGAATATGGAACGGTTTGACGAAAAGCTGAGGGCAATGGCGGAGCGGGAGGCTATCTCCGCCCCGGAGGGGTTCGATGGACGCCTGCAAGAGTCGCTGGACAGTCTGCCGCCCCGGGAGAAAAAGCGTCGTGGGCTGGGGGCGGTGAAGGGCGCGCTCATCGCGGCGGCGGCCTGCGCGGCCCTGGTGGGCACGTCGCTGGCGGCGTCCCCCGGGCTGCGGGAGGTGCTGGGCCAGGCGCTGGGTGGCTTCGCGCCCTACGCCCAGGAGCAGGAGGACAAGGCTTATGTCATCGACGGCATCGAGTTCAAGGTGAAGTCCGTGCTGGCGGACGACTTCACCATCCGGGCCTACCTGGAGGCCCGGGACGTGGAGGGAGATATCTTCGACAAGATCGACGACATCACCATACCGGGCCGTGTGGCTGGCGGGGTGGATGCTCCCTTGATCCATGAGTGGCTGGCAGCCGACGCCACTGAAAGCTGGATGCATGGTACAGAGTGCCTGGGCTATGACGAGGAGAGCCGGACTGCTCTGCTGGTGGTTTCCGCCTGGAAAATGATGCCGGAGGACCTGACCCGGGCCGAAGTTGAGATGTACAGGATCGTCAGCTACTTGACAGGAGAGTACGAAGAAGTATGGACGAATAAGTGGGGCAAGACCATCCCGGTGGAGGTAAAGCCGGTGGAGACCACCGTGCTGGGCAGGGAGTCGGCGCTGGTTTCTGCTCTGGACGCGGAGGAGGCCCACCTGTCCCCTCTGGGCCTGACACTGATCTTCCACGATTACGAGATCTACCGCCCCATCCTGGAGGGGGAGGCCCTTAATGGGACCGATGGGGCCAATGTCAGCGTCAAGCTGGCGGACGGCTCCGTCGTGGAGGCTCCGTGGGGCGGCCAGTGCGGCGTGTTCCTTCCACCCTATGACGAGAACAGCAGCCGGGTGATAATCATGAACTTCCGGGAGCCGGTGGAGGTGGAGCAGATCCAAGGCGTCTACGTGGGGGAGGACTACTACCCCCTGTAGGGGCTGTACTGCGCCCCGTGAGGCGGCGCGGACAGGGCGGACCCGGGATTTTTCCCGGGTCCGCTTTTGATAAAAATGCTTGACAAGCCCTTCCAGGTGTGATAAACTATCTCCACCTGTGAGCAGGGCTTTCTTTTTGTGCGTATTTTTACGGGGTGCGCGCAAAAACCCTGGCTCCCCTGAGGACCACAGGGAGGCAATGCGCCGGTTCCCCGCAAGCGTACGCAATGGGCGTATCCTGCCCATTTCCAGCGCCGGAGCCGGCAGAGGCTTCCGGCGCTTTTTTGCTGGACGCCAAATTCAATAAGGAGGTGCCGAGAATGGCGAAAGCCGGTAACCGTGTGAAGATCGTCCTGCGCTGCTCCGAGTGCAAGCAGCGCAACTACAACACCAAGAAGAACAAGCGCAATACCACCGAGCGCCTGGAGCTCAACAAGTACTGCCCCTTCTGCAGAAAGCACACTCTGCACACCGAGACTAAGTAATGAGCGCCGCTCACAAGGAAAGAAGGGTTAAAGTTAATGTCTGAACAGGAAAAGCGGGACAACGCGGCTCAGGAGCCCGTAAGCTCCGACAAGAAGGCCAAAGCTCCCAAGGAGAAGAAGAAGGAGAAAAAGCCCAACCGTTTCCTGCGCTGGCTGAAGGACCTGAAGGGCGAGCTGAAAAAGGTCACCTGGCCCACCGCCAAGGACGTGGTGAAAAACGTGGGCACCGTCATCCTGTGCGTCATCATTGTGGGCGCCTTCATCTGGGTGTTTGACTTCCTGGCCCGCGCGGTGATCGACGCCCTGCTCCAGCTCTTCGGCTGAGGCGAGCCATGGCTGAGGAACTGAAATGGTATGTGGCCCACACCTACTCCGGCTACGAGAACACCGTGGCCATGTCCATTGAGCAGGCTGTGGAAAACCGCAATATGCACGACCTCATCGCCGAGGTGTCCATCCCGCTGGAGACCGTTACCGAGATCACCGACAACGGCCCCAAGACCGTGGAGCGCAAGGTCTTTCCCGGCTACGTGCTGGTGAAAATGGTCATGACCGACGAGACCTGGCACCTGGTGCGCAACATCCGTGGCGTCACCGGCTTCGTGGGCGCGGCCAATAAGGCCATCCCCCTCACCGACGAGGAGATCGCCGCCCTGGGGGTGGAGAAGCGCGAGGTGGTGGTGGGCTACGCCGTGGGGGACAGCGTGAAGATCACCGACGGCGCCCTGGCCTCCTTCATCGGCACGGTGGAGGAGCTGGACACCGAGCGCGGCAAGGTCCGGGTGGTGGTCTCCATGTTCGGCCGGGAGACCCCCGTCGAATTGGAGCTGGACCAGGTAGAAACCATCTGAGCGTCCGAGCCGTCGTGAGCAGCGCGAATGGACTGGAGCGAGGGCGAGCGGAGGGCCGCGCAGCGGCCCGCAGACCAGCCCGAGTCGAAAGGAAGCCGCGCGTCGCGAACAGGCGAGGCGTGACAACATCAGGCAGGAGAGACTTCCTGTCACGTGGGAGGAGTAAATAGATAGCTCCGTCACCACCACATTTCATGTAGGAGGTGCTGTTTCAAATGGCACAGAAAATCACTGGATATGTAAAACTGCAGATCCCCGCCGGCCAGGCAACTCCGGCCCCCCCTGTGGGCCCCGCCCTGGGCCAGCACGGCGTGAACATCGCCGCTTTCACCAAGGAGTTCAACGAGCGCACCAAGAAGGACATGGGCCTCATCATCCCCGTGGTCATCACCGTGTATGCCGACCGCTCCTTTACCTTTATCACTAAGACTCCTCCCGCCGCCGTGCTCATCAAGAAGGCGTGCAACATCGAGTCCGGCTCCGGCGTGCCCAACAAGACCAAGGTGGCCACCCTGTCCAAGGCCGACTGCCAGAAGATTGCCGAGACCAAGATGCCCGACCTGAACGCCGCCAGCCTGGAGGCTGCCATGAGCATGATCGCCGGCACCGCCCGCTCCATGGGCGTGACGGTGGAAGAGTAAGGGAAAGGAGGAAGCACAATGGCTAAGAAAGGCAAAAAGTATGTGGACAGCGCCAAGCTCATCGACCGCGCCGCCCAGTATGATGTGAACGAGGCCATGGAGCTGGTCATCAAGACCGCCACCGCCAAGTTCGACGAGACCGTGGAGCTCCATGTAAAGCTGGGTGTTGACTCCCGCCACGCCGACCAGCAGGTCCGCGGCGCCATCGTCCTCCCCCACGGCACCGGCAAGACCGCCCGGGTGCTGGTGTTCGCCAAGGGCGACAAGGCCGACGAGGCCCGTGCCGCCGGCGCCGACTTCGTGGGCGATATGGACATGGTGGAGAAGATCCAGAAGGAGAACTGGTTTGACTTCGACGTGGTCGTGGCCACTCCCGACATGATGGGCGTTGTGGGCCGTCTGGGTAAGATCCTGGGCCCCAAGGGCCTGATGCCCTCCCCCAAGGCTGGCACCGTCACCCCCAACGTGACCCAGGCCGTCAACGAGATCAAGGCCGGTAAAGTGGAGTACCGTCTGGACAAGACCAACATCATCCACTGCCCCATCGGCAAGGTGTCCTTCGGCCCCGAGAAGCTGGGCGACAACCTGATGGCCCTCATGGGCGCCATCGTCAAGGCCAAGCCCGCCGCCGCCAAGGGCCAGTACGTGAAGAGCTGCGTCGCCGCCTCCACCATGGGCCCCGGCGTGAAGCTGAATACCGGTAAGTTCGCATAAGAAGCGCGAGGATAGACCCATAGGGGCGGATGGACTGGAGCGAGGACGAAAGCCCAAGGCCCGCGTAGCGGGACTGGGTTTCGTCCGAGTCGGAGGGAAGCCGCCCCGTGATGGGTCCAATCCGAGCGTGACAACTGGGGACATATGAGAAAAGCCGCCGACGATCGTCGGCGGCTTTTTCGCTTTAGAACTGCCTGCCCAGGAGCATACTCAGCACGCACACGACAGCCCCCGCGGCCAGGAACAGCAGCCCCACGCCGAACCGCTTCTTGCGCCGCGCCATGAGGCCTTTCTGCTCCTCCGTCATGGACAGCACTGGGTATTTCCTGCGCCCAATGAGGTACAAGATCAGCCCCGACTGGCCGTTTCCCGTGATGGAGAACAGCCCCCACAGCTTTGGGTGCTTCAGCCCTCGGCACTCCGCGTCCACCTGCACCAGCTTGTAGATCTGGTACACGCAGAAAAAGCTGCCCACAATGACTCCCGCCGCGCCCACGACGGCAAAAACAATGTAAATATGGTCCATGTTTACTCCCTCATATCCTTTTCACGATTTGGTACAGCAGGAACGCGACGCTCACCACCGCCAGGCAGAACACACAGGCGACCATGAACACGCTCTCCGGCAAAAATGCCGCCATCAGCAGGCAGGCCAGAAACACCACGATATTGGCGGCCACCGCCAAGATCAGTTTTTGATTGCTTTTCACCACATCGGTGCTCTCTTCCAAATGCTCCAGCATTTTGGTATCCCCTTTCAACAATTCGTCTAAGCTGATGGAATACAGGTCGGACAGCTTGATGACGCTGACAATGTCTGGGTATGTCTTTTCGTTTTCCCAATTGGAGATGGTCTGGCGGGATACGAACAGGCGCTCCGCCGCCTGTTCCTGAGTCAGCCTCGCCCCCAGGCGCGCCTCCTTCAGCTTCTTCCCTATTTCCATGGGCACGTCCTCCTTTCAGGACCTATCATCTCAAAATGCCCCGCTTTTGTCTATCAAATATCGTTGGCGGACCGGCTTTTGGGGATGTCAAAGGGCTTTGACATGTGGGTTTTGCCAAGAAGGAGCCCCCGGCGTGGCGCCGGGGGCTCCTTTGACCTTATTGGGGCCATTGATAGGGCTGGTCCAGCGGCCAGGACAGGCCCAGGTCGGGCAGCTCCAGGGGTTTTTCTCCCTCCATGTAAAAATAGACGTCCAGATTGTCCGGGTCTCCGGGCGGGATGACGAAGTTCTCCTGAAGGGTCTTTTGGATGCTGTCCAGAATGGTCTGGGCCAGCTGCTCGGCGCTGTACATGTGGAACTCGTCCTTCTGGGGGTCCGGCGGGCCCTGGAACAGGGAAGAGCTGTCCGCCAGGCACACGCTCATGCCCCCCTTGCCATCGATCACCGGCTCAGCCAGGGTCAGGTCCCACCCGGTCAGGCCGGCCATCATTTCGATCAAAATATCTGGGGTGACCGTCCCCTCGCCCAATACGGAAAAGGAATATTCCTGGAAGCCCGCCGTCCTGGTCCCGATATACAGCGTGGCGGTGGGGCTCTGTGAGGAGCTCGCCTCCGGCTCCGGCTGCGCGGGGGAGGGCGGGGGGGAGGGGGACTGCTCCGGCGGGGCGGGGGTCGTCTGGCTGGGGACGGGGGGAGCGCTCTCTCCAGAGGGCTTCGGAGCGTCACAGCCCAGAAGCGCCAGACACAGCGCCAACCACAGCGGCAAGAGACAACAGCGTTTCAGTTTCATGGTTCCTCCTTACAGGACCGGTTTTCTCAGCCCGGCCTCAGCTCGTCCTGTTGATTTCTCCATCCCGCTCCATTATAGGGGCGGGGCCAGAAAATGTCAATGGCCGGCCTGAGCCCGGCGAGGATATCTTTATTTCTGATTTTTTTCCAATTTCCCTTGACAAACGCCGGGATAACGTATATAATGCGAGACGTGTTCAAAGACAGCGAGTGGCTCCGGTCGTAAATCTCGCCGAGAATGCAGCCAACAACGTCATGTTTGCGCTGTTTTCGTGTGGACACGAAGGCAGTGCTTTTCTTTTGAAAAACACCTGCCGCGACAAAATTACCCGGAGGTGAATTCAAACAATGCCTAACGCAAAGGTTCTCAGTGAGAAGCAGGCCATCGTGGCCGCTCTGGTGGATAACCTGAAGGCCGCCAGTTCCGGCGTCCTGGTGGACTACAAGGGCATCACCGTGGCCGAGGACACCGCCCTGCGCCATGAGCTGCGTGAGAATGGCGTGGAGTACGCCGTGGTGAAGAACACCCTGCTGCGCCGCGCTCTGGACGACGTGGATCTGGGCGAGTTGGACGGGGTGCTGAGCGGCACCACTTCCATGGCGATCTCCAAGGAAGACCCCATCGCCCCCATGCGCATCGTCAATAAGTACGCCAAGCAGATGGGCGACCGCTTCAACATCAAGGCCGGCTTTATGGACGGCAAGGTGCTCCCCCTGGACGACGTGTACGCTCTGGCCGAGCTGCCCTCCAAGGACGCCCTGCTGGGTCAGGTCCTGGGCATGATGCTGGCCCCCATCACCAGCCTGGCCATCGTCATCAAGGCCATCGCCGAGAAGGACGGCCAGCCCGCCGCCGAAGCCCCGGTCGAGGAGGCCCCCGCCGCCGAGTGAGCGGCACACATACCTTAACATTTGAAAATTAGGAGGAATATCATCATGGCTAGCGAGAAGATCACTGCTCTGATTGAAGAAGTCAAGGCCCTTACCGTTCTGGAGCTGAACGACCTGGTCAAGGCTCTGGAGGAGGAGTTCGGCGTTTCCGCCGCCGCCATGGCCGCTCCCGCCGCCGGCCCCGCCGCCGCCGCTGTGGAGGAAAAGACCGAGTTCGACGTGGTTCTGGCCGGCTTCGACGCCGCCGCCAAGATCAAGGTCATCAAGGTGGTCCGCGAGATCACCGGCCTGGGCCTGGCCGAGGCCAAGGCCGCCGTGGAGGGCGCTCCCAAGACCCTGAAGGAGGCCGTGTCCAAGGACGAGGCCGAGGAGCTGAAGAAGAAGATCGAGGAGGCCGGCGGCAAGGTGGAGCTGAAGTAAGCTCTCTGTCCCGCAGGATTCAAAAGCCCGGAGCGGTCCATTGGGATTGCTCCGGACTTTTTTCACATGTGTTAGAGAGGTGAGCGGCAGTGCGTGTCATGGCCATTGACTACGGCGACGCCCGGACGGGGGTGGCGGTGTCCGACGCCGCCGGGCTGCTGACGGGTTACACCACGGTCATCCAAAGCCGGGACTCGGAGCGGGCGGCGGAGGAGATCGGCCGAATTGCCCGGGAGCGGCAGGTGGAGGAGCTGGTGATGGGCTTTCCCCGGAACATGGACGGCACGGAGGGACCCAGGGCGGAGCTGTACCGTTCCTTCGCGGCGCTGGTGGAGGAGAGGGTCGGGACGCCGGTCCGGCTTTGGGACGAGCGGCGCACCACCATTGAGGCCCATCAGATCCTTCACGCCTCCGGGAAGCGGATGAAGGCCCACAAGAAGAATGTGGACGCGGTGGCGGCGTCTCTCATTTTGGAGGGGTATCTGGCCTGGCGGGCCAGGAACCCCTGACTCCCGGAGCGCCGCTCCGCGGGGGGTTACTTTTGCCACGCGGCAAAAGTAACCAAAAACGCGCCAAAGGGGCTGCGGCCCCTTTGGTATCCCCAGGGGCGCGCGGTCCGGCAGGGGCGGTTGCGACCGGCTATGGCGTGACGGTCTGTGGGTCGCGCTGTGCCCCGGCCTTCGGCGGCCTGCGTCTGCGCGGGCCCTTTCCCATTTGCGCCGTTCCACCGCGCCTGGGCGGGCAAAACTACGTTAGACCAAAAAACGGCGGGGCAGGAACGAGCCGGTCCCTGCCCCGCTTTTATAGATCGAAGTCTAAAAGTTTCTTTTTTCGCTTCCTTTTTTCTTTTCAAAGAAAAAAGGAAGTCGCCGAAGGCAGGTCCTTACGCCAGCTCAGCCGTATCCAGCGCGATCATCAGCTCCTCGTTGGTGGGGATGAGCAGCACCTTCACCTTGGAGTCGATGGCGGAGATGATGGCCTCCTTGCCCCGGATGTTGTTGGCGTCGGCGTCCATCTTGACGCCCATGAACTCCAAACCGGAGGCGATGGCCATGCGCTGCTGGGCGTCGTTCTCACCCACGCCGGCGGTGAAGATGACGGCGTCCACCCCGCCCATGGCGGCGGCATAGGCCCCGATGTACTTCTTCACGCCGTAGCTGAACATGTCCAGAGCCAGGGCGGCCCGCTGGTTGCCGGCTTCGGCGGCGGAGCCCAGGTCCCGGAAGTCGGAGGACACGCCGGACACGCCCAGCACGCCGGACTTCTTGTTGAGCACGTTGAGCATCTCCTTGATGTCCATGCCGTGCTTGTTCATCAAGTACTCCATCACGCCCGCGTCCAGATCGCCGGACCGGGTTCCCATGGGCAGGCCCGCCAGGGGGGTGAAGCCCATGGAGGTGTCCACGCTCTTGCCGCCGGACACCGCCGCGATGGACGAGCCGTTGCCCAGGTGGCAGGAGATGAGCTTCAGCGACTCGATGGGCTTGCCCAGCATGTCCGCCGCGCGCTGGGTGACATAGCGGTGGCTGGTGCCGTGGAAGCCGTAGCGGCGCACCTTGTCCTGCTCGTAGTACTCATAGGGCAGGGGATAGGTGTAGGCCACGGGGGGCATAGTCTGGTGGAAGGCGGTGTCGAACACGGCCACCTGGGGCACGTCGGGGCCCATGACGGCGGTGCACGCCTTGATGCCGGTGATGTTGGCGGGGTTGTGCAGGGGGGCCAGGGGGATGTTCTCCTCCAGAGCGGCCATCACCTTGTCGTCGATCTTGACGGAGCAGGCAAAGGTCTCGCCGCCGTGCACCACACGGTGGCCAACCGCGTCGATCTCGCCCATGGAGGAGATGACGCCGCCCTCCGGGTTGACCAGGGCGGCCAGCACCGCCTGGATGGCCTCGGCGTGGGTGGGCATGGTGACATCCGCCGCGTCCACGGTGGGCTTGCCAGGGGCCTTGTAGGTGAACTTGCCGTCGATGCCGATGCGCTCGCACAGGCCCTTGGCCAGGACCTCCCGGCTGTTGGTGTCCAGCAGCTGGTACTTCAGGGACGAGCTGCCGGCGTTGATGACGAGAACTTTCATGTTCCGCACTCCTTTGTTTCCGGCCCCGCGCGCGGGGCCTTTGATATAACTGGGTATTTACTTTGACTGCTTCAATGTATATAATGGGGGACAGTCAAATCCCGATGTGACCGCTCTGCGGTCAGTTTAACGCACATATTATACTACGCTGACGGGGAAACCGCAAGTATTTTTCCCGCTTTTGACAAAAAAGAAGCGCAAGCGGAGGCTGGCCAACCCAGCGCGAGCGTGACAGCGAAGAAGCGCGGAGCCGTTGTGAGCAGCGCGGATGGACTGGAGCGAGGGCGAGCGCAGGCCCGCGTAGCGGGCCAAGACCAGCCCAAGCCGGAGGGAAGCCGCGCGTTGCGAACAGGCGCAGCGTGACAGCGAAGAAGCGCGGAGCCGTCGTGAGCAGCCCGGATGGACCAAAATGAAGGGAAAGGAGGGAACCCGGATGGTGGCGGCGGGCGTTATAGCCGAGTACAATCCCTTTCACGCCGGGCACGCCCTCCACATCCGGGAGACCCGCCGCCAGGTGGGAGAGTGTGCCGTCATCGCCGTGATGAGCGGGAACTTTGTCCAGCGGGGGGACTGCGCCGTCCTGGACAAGTGGGCCCGGGCCAGGGCCGCCCTGGAGGGGGGCTCGGACCTGGTGCTGGAGCTGCCCACGGTGTGGGCCGTGTCCTCGGCGGAGTCCTTTGCCCGGGGGGCGGTGGAGCTGCTGGCCGCCACGGGGGTGACAACCCACCTGAGCTTTGGCAGCGAGTGCGGGGACATAGACAAGCTCCAGCGGGTGGCCGCCTGCCTGGACAGCGAGGCCTATCAGGCCGGGCTGCGCCGCTTTCTGGACGAGGGGATGCCCTTCGCCGCCTGCCGCCAGGCGGCGGCGCGGGGGATGGTGGGGGAGGAGCTGGCCGGCCTGCTCTCCCGGCCCAACAACAACCTGGGGGTGGAGTACCTCCGGGCGCTGAGCGCTTTGAAAAGCTCCATCCGGCCCGTGACCGTCCCGCGAAGGGGCTCGGGCCATGACGGGGGAGACCACCCGGACTATCCCTCCGCCTCTTTTGTGCGGGAGAGAATTTTGACGGGGGAGCAGCCCGCCGAAAACCCCGCCAGCCTGAACTACGGGGAGCGGGGGGCGCTGGCCCTCCTGCGCTCTATGGATGAGGAGGACTTCGCCGCCCTGCCCGACTGCGGGGAGGGGCTGTCCCACCGGATCTATCAGGCGGTCCGCCGGGGCCGGACCCTGGAGGAGGTGTACGACCTGGCCAAGACCAAGCGCTACGCCCATGCCCGCATCCGCCGGGCGGCCCTGTGGGGGGCGCTGGGCCTGAAGGAGCGCGACCGGCCCGCCCACCCCCCCTATCTCCGGGTGCTGGGGGCCAACGCCCGGGGCCGAGAGGCGCTGCGGGAGATGAAGGAAAAGGCGTCCCTGCCCGTCCTCACCAAGCCCGCCCATGGGAAGGGGATCCCCCTGCTGGAGCTGGAGGCCCGGTGCACCGACTTTTATCAGCTCTGCCGCCGGGAGCCGGGCCCCTGCGGGGCGGAGTGGACCACAAATCCCGTTATGCTGTGAATTTTATCAATGAAAGGAAGTTTTACTGATGCGAGCCTGTGAACGTCTCATGAAGTATGCCCAGGTCTACACCGAGTCCGCCATGGACACGGAGGCCATCCCCTCCACCCCCGGCCAGTGGGACCTGGCCCGGCTGCTGGTGGACGAGCTGAAGGAGCTGGGACTGGAAAACCCCAGCGTGAATGAGTTTTGCGTCGTCACCGCCTGGCTGCCCGCCACCCCCGGCTGTGAGGACGCCCCCGCCCTGGGCCTGCTGGCCCATATGGACACCGCTCCCGCCTTTTCCGGGAAGGATGTGCGCCCCATCGTCCACGAGAACTACGACGGCGGGGATATCGTCCTGCCCCAAGGCGGCCAGGTGATCCGGGCGGCGGATTTCCCCTTCCTGGTGGGGCTCAAGGGCAAGACCCTCATCACCGCCGACGGCTCCACCCTGCTGGGGGCGGACGACAAGGCGGGGGTGGCGGAGATCATGACCCTGTGCGAGCGCCTCATCAGGTCAAAGACGCCCCACGGGCGGCTGTGCATTGCCTTTACCCCCGATGAGGAGGTCGGCGAGGGCCCCGACCACTTTGATGTGGCCGCCTTTGGGGCGAAGTACGCCTACACCGTGGATGGCGGCGCGGCGGGTTCCATTGAGTACGAGAACTTCAACGCCGCCACCGCCACTGTGGACATCACCGGCGTGTCCGTCCACCCCGGCACCGCCAAGGATGTGATGGAGAACGCCCTGCTCATCGCCCAGGAGCTCAACGCCCTGCTGCCTCCCGACGCCGTCCCCGCCAAGACCGAGGGCTACCAGGGCTTCTTCCACCTGGACCGGATGGAGGGCACCGCCGCCTCCTGCTGGATGGAGTATATCGTCCGGGACCACGACAAGGGTGAGTTCAACGTAAAAAAGGCCCTGATCCAGCGGGCCGCCGCCCAGGTCCAGGCCGCCCACCCCACGGCCAGGGTGGAGGTGACGCTGAAGGACAGCTACTACAACATGAAGGAGAAGCTGGCGGACTGCATGCACCTCATCGACAACGCTAAAAAGGCGGCGGAGCTGGCGGGGGTGGTCCCCACGGTGGAGCCCATCCGGGGGGGCACCGACGGGGCCCGGCTGAGCTATATGGGGCTGCCCTGTCCCAACCTGGGCACCGGCGGCTATAACTTCCACGGGCCCCAGGAGCTGGCCTGTGTGGAGGAGATGGACGCCGTGGTGGACATCCTGGCCAATATCGTGGAGCTTTACAGGAAATGATTCACAGTTTGTTGATTATTTTCCCGCTCCAGTGGGGTAGAATGGTGTCAATGAGCGAAAAGGAGATTTGTCCATGATATACCGCAACGACCACTACGGTCCCATTGACCGCTTCTGCGCCAAGCACCCCCGCTTCGGCATACCCAATCTGGTTTTGTACATCGCCATCGGTCAGGTCGCCGTGGGCGTGCTCAGTCTGCTGCCCCCGCTGCGGGCCCTGCCCGCCCTGCTGTCCTTCAGCCGGTACTACATCCTTCATGGGGAGATCTGGCGGCTGATCACCTTCATCTTCGTGCCCACCAGCACCAACCCCTTCTACCTGCTGCTGGGGTGCTACGTAATCTACTGGACGGGTCAGATGCTGGAACGGGAGTGGGGCACCACGAAATTTACCCTGTTTTACCTGTGCGGGGTGCTGTGGTCCATCGCGGGCGGGATGCTCTTGGGTGTCATCAGCATCTATTACATCCACCTGTCCTTTTTCCTGATCATCGCCACCATGTACAGCGAGATGCAGGTGCTGTTTATGTTTGTGCTCCCCATCAAGATGAAATGGCTGGCCCTGTTGGACGTGGCTCTCATTCTGCTGGAGGGGCTGGAGAGCGGCCCCTATGTCATTTTGCTGGCCCTGCCCAGTTTCATCAACTACTTTATTTTCACCTGGCCCTTCTGGTCCGCGAGGCTGGGGTTTGTCCGCCGCCGGGCGGACCCTCAGGTCATTAACTTTAAAAAAGCCCAGCGCCAGGCTCAGAAAAAGGCCAAGGAGACCGGGGGCTATCTGCACAAGTGCGCGGTGTGCGGCATCACCGACCAGGACGACCCCAATATGGAGTTCCGGTACTGCTCCAAGTGCGACGGGTACTACTGCTACTGCGCCAACCACATCAACAATCATATCCATATTCATAATGATTAAAGGGCACCCCCCGCCAACGGCGGGGGGTGCCCTTCACCATTCGCCCCTTCCCGCCATAGGATAGCTTGCGGACCATCCGCGGGGCGGTCCGCGCGGGAAAGGAGCTATTTGATATGTATGAAGCGTTGTGTTTATCCGCTCTCAGGGAGGGGGAGAGCGCCTATGTGACCGAGGTGAACGCGGGGCCCGCCATGGACCGGCGGCTCACCGACCTGGGGCTGGTGCGGGGTACCCGGGTGACCTGTGTGCTGCGCAGCCCCGCCGGGGACCCCTGCGCCTATCTCATCCGGGGGGCGCTCATCGCACTGCGCCGGGCGGACGCCGACGGCGTGACCCTGGAGCGGCAGGCCCAGCCTGTCCCCGCCGGGGCGGTGGCCACATGATTCGGGTGGCCCTGGCGGGCAACCCCAACGTGGGCAAGTCCACCCTGTTCAACGCGTTAACTGGTCTCAGACAGCACACGGGGAACTGGGCGGGCAAGACGGTGGCCACCGCCCGGGGGGAGTACATCTTTGAGGGACGGGAGTACCAGCTGGTGGACCTGCCCGGCACCTACTCCCTGGCCGCCCACTCCCAGGAGGAGGCGGTGGCCCGGGACTACATCCAAAGCGGCCAGGCGGACGGGGTGGTGGTGGTGTGCGACGCCACCTGCCTGGAGCGCAACCTGATTTTGGTGCTCCAGGTACTGGAGCTGACGGGCAAGGTGCTGGTGTGCGTTAACCTCATGGACGAGGCCAGGCGGCTGGGGGTGGAGGTGGACCTGCCAGCCCTGTCTAAGCGGCTGGGGGTGCCTGTGGTGGGCACCGCCGGGGGCCGCCAGGACGGGCTGGAGGAGCTGAAGGCGGCAATTGCCCGGCTGGTGGGCGCGGACGCCCCCACCGCCCCCCGGCGGGAGCCCCAGGAGCGGGTCACCCTGGCGGAGCGGTACGCCGCCCAGGTGGTGCGCAGCGAAAAGGCGGACCGGCTGCGCCGCCAGCGGCGGCTGGACCGGCTGCTCACCTCCAAATCCACCGGCATTCCCCTGATGCTGCTGCTGTTCGGGCTGGTGGTGTGGCTGACGGTGGCGGGGGCCAACGGGCCGTCGGCCCTGCTCACCGCCCTGTTCGCCCGAATCGGGGAGGTGCTGGAGGGCTGGCTGGCAAACGCCCCGGCGTGGCTGCGGGGGGTGCTGCTGGACGGGGTGTACCGGGTCACCGCCTGGGTGGTGGCAGTGATGCTGCCTCCCATGGCGATCTTCTTCCCCCTGTTCACCCTGCTGGAGGACCTGGGCTATCTGCCCCGGGTGGCCTTCGTCATGGACCACGCCTTCCAGAAGTGTCGGACCTGCGGCAAGCAGTGCCTGACCATGTGCATGTCCATGGGGTGCAACGCCTGCGGGGTCACCGGCTGCCGCATCATCGACAGCCCCCGGGAGCGGCTCATCGCCATTTTGACCTCCTCGCTGGTGCCCTGCAACGGAAAGTTCCCAACCCTCATCGCCCTCATCACCATCTTCTTCGTGGGGGGGCGGGCGGGCCTGCTGGCCTCGCTGGAGGGGGCGGCCCTGCTGCTAGGCACCCTGGTGCTGGGGGTGGCGGGGACGCTGGCCTGCTCCCGGCTGCTGTCCGCCACCGTGCTGAAGGGGATGCCCTCCTCCTTCGCCCTGGAGCTGCCCCCATTCCGAAAGCCCCGGGTGGGGGAGGTCATCGTCCGCTCAGTGCTGGACCGGACCCTATTTGTGCTGGGACGGGCGGTGGCGGTGGCGGCCCCGGCCGGGGCTGTGATCTGGCTCATGGCAAATGTCACGGTGGGGGACGTCTCGCTGCTGGCCCACTGCACTGGCTTTTTGGACCCCTTCGCTCGGCTCTTCGGGCTGGACGGGGTGATCCTGATGGCTTTCCTCCTGGGCTGGCCCGCCAACGAGATCGTCCTGCCCGTGATGCTCATGGCCTACCTCGCCACCGGGAGCCTGGTGGAGTTTGACGACCTGGCCGCCCTGGGCCAATTGCTCACCCAGCAGGGCTGGACCTGGGTGACGGCGGTGTGCACCATGCTGTTCTCCCTGTTCCACTGGCCCTGCTCCACCACCTGCCTCACCATCTACAAGGAGACGGGCAGCGTGAAGTGGACGGCCCTGTCCGTGGCCCTGCCCACCGTCCTGGGGCTGGGGCTGTGCCTGATCGTGTCCACGGCCGCCCGCCTGCTGGGGCTTGCGTGAAAAACGCCGCCGGTCGTCCTGACCGGCGGCGCTTTCGTCATGGCTTTTGTGGCTTGGGGAGCTTGTTCTGCTCCTGGATCTGATCCCAGAGCTGGAGGGACACGGCCAGCACGAAGGTGGCCACCGCCGGGGACACCAGGGCGTGGCCCGCCAGCACGGAGATGGCGAAGCCCGCCAGGGTGGTGTACAGGGCGGTGCAGCAGCACAAGCTGTCCAGCCGCTGAAGAGGGCGCTTGAAGAACTGGACGATGGACCAGCCGATGAACCACAGGTAGGGCACGAAGTACAGGATGAAGCCCACCACGCCGTGGCGCAGGAGGACGGCCAGGGGGTCCAGCTCCACCATGAAGTACATCTCCCGGCTGTAAGAGGGGGCGGTGGCGTAGCCGATGCCCAGCAGCTTGCCCAGGATGCCGCTCTCGGTGTACACCTGGACGGCGGGGGAGGCGCTGATGAACCGGCGGCTGAAGATTTGGTCGATATCGGCGATGGCCTCGTTGGATTTGATCAGGTCATAGAGCCAGGTGTTTTGGCAGGCGTGGGCGATGGCCTCGTCCCAGACCTCCACCGTGGCCTCCGGAGGCCGGGGCAGGTTGGTGATATAGACCTCGATGAGGTAGCGCAGGAAGGGGGAATCCGGGGTGACCACCAGGAAAAGGAGCACCAGGACGGCGGCGGCGGCGGTCTTGACGATATTGGCCCGGGAGCGCTCCCGGATCAGCCGGACCACCTGCCAGACCAGGACGGCCAGGCAGTAGAGGAAGGTGAAGGCAAAGACGATCTTGGTGCCCAGGGAGGTGGCGCTGATGGCCACGGCGATCAGCGCCCAGGCGGCCAGGGCCCCCTTCCACCAGGTCTTTTTGGTGACGGTGGGGAGGAGCTCCAGACAGTACCACACGGTGAAGGGGGCGGTGATCGCCAGGATGCAGCCCACCTCGTTGGCGGCGTAGAACCAGCCCCGGTTGCCGTAGCCCGAGCTGGTGTAGGACACGAAGCCGGTGCCGGTGAGCTGGGCCAGGGGGATGACGGTGGCGTACAGCGCCCCCGCCCAGGCGATGGCCTCGCAGGTGATGAGGTAGCCGAACTGCCGGTAGATGGACCACAGGAAGAGGAACACGAAGGGGGCAAAGAAGGTCTTGACCACTTCTTTCACGTTGGCGACGCACAGGGACAGCCCGCCCAGGGTGAAGATATAGCCCATGAACAGCACCAGGTAGCCCACCAGCGCCCCGGTGTAGATCATCCACCGCTTTTTCCCCGGGAAATCGCTGATAAACACGGCGTAGAGGAAGGCGAACACGATGACCAGGGAGCGGACCACCACCCCTGCGGTGACGGGGTGCCCGGCCTGGGCGCCCAGGCCGGTGAGCGCGTCGATGAGGGGCTGGCAGAGAATATAGATGGCCAAGAGCATGGGCAGGCGGACTCTGGAGGCGTCCTGGAGCCTGGCGCGCAGTTGATTCATGACAACACATCCTATTTTCAGCGGGCGGGCCCGCGCAGATTGGCAAAACAGCTTTTTCAGTATAGTATAACATGGCGGAGAATGCAATAAAAAATGTCTCAAAAGAATGTGAACATTTTGCAAAGAAGGAAGAAAGGACCGCCGCGCACAAGCGCGGCGGTCCTGATGTAAGCGGTTTACAGCGCGGCCTTGATGGCCTCCACCTCGTCGCCGCAAGCTTCATATCCCTCGCTTTCGCCTTCGGCAAAAGCTCGCTCATTTCGCTGCGGCTCCTCTCCCCACAAAGCCTGAAGGGCGGCTTTGCGGGGGCCCCAGTCAGCATTTTATAGTGCCGACTTGATAGCCTCCACCATATCGAGCTTCTCCCAGGGCAGGTCCAGCTCCGGGCGGCCGAAGTGGCCGTAGGCGGCGGTCTGGCGGTAGATGGGCCGGCGCAGGTCCAGCCGTTTGATGATGGCGGCGGGGCGCAGGTCGAACACCTTGTCCACGGCGTCCTCCAAAGCGGCGTCGGACACGGTGCCGGTGCCGAAGGTGTCCACCCGGACGGACACCGGCCGGGCCACCCCGATGGCGTAGGCCAGCTGGACCTGGCACCTGTCGGCAAGCCCCGCGGCCACGATGTTCTTGGCTACCCAGCGGGAGGCGTAGGCGGCGGAGCGGTCCACCTTGGTGGGGTCCTTGCCGGAGAAGGCGCCGCCGCCGTGGGGGGCGGTGCCGCCATAGGTGTCCACGATGATCTTCCGCCCGGTGAGGCCGGAGTCCCCCTGGGGACCGCCCACCACGAAGCGGCCGGTGGGGTTGACCAGGACGCGGGTGTTCTCGTCGAACAGCTCCGCCGGGATGGTGGGCTTGATGACCAGCTCGATCATGTCGGCCCGGATCCGCTCCAGGGTGGCCTCGGGGGCGTGCTGGGTGGATACCAGCACCGTGTCCACCCGCAGGGGCTTGCCGTTCTCGTCGTACTCCACGGTGACCTGGCTCTTGCCGTCGGGCCGGAGGTAGTCCACCAGCTTTTCCTTGCGCACCTGGGCCAGCCGCTGGGCCAGCTTGTGGGACAGGGAGATGGCCAGGGGCATGAGCTCCGGGGTCTCGGTGCAGGCGTAGCCGAACATCATGCCCTGGTCCCCGGCGCCGTTGTCCAGGCCGTCGGTGAGGGCGCCCTCCTTGGCCTCCAGGGCCTTGTCCACCCCCAGGGCGATGTCGGGGGACTGCTCGTCGATGTTGGAGATGACGGCGCAGGAGTCGCCGTCAAAGCCGTACTTGGCCCGGTCGTAGCCGATGTCCCGGATGACCTGGCGGGCAATCTTGGGTATGTCCACATAGCAGGAGGTGGTGATCTCCCCCATGATGTGGACCAGGCCGGTGGACACGGTGGTCTCGCAGGCCACCCGGGCCATGGGGTCCTTCTCGATGATGGCGTCCAGGATGGCGTCGGAGATCTGGTCGCACACCTTGTCAGGGTGGCCCTCGGTGACGGACTCAGAGGTGAATAGACGTTTTGCCATGGTGTTTTCTCCTTTCTTAATGAGGGAGGAGACGAGGGCTGAAAAAACCCTCCGCCGGAATGGCGGAGGGTCGGAGGGTTCAGAATTTTCCTCATCTCGCGTTTCCGCCGGACTTGGCACCTTGCAATGCAGGTTGCCGTGGCTTCATTGGGCCGGTCCCTCCGCCACTCTTGATAAGGGATATTAAATTGTACGCTTTTATTATAGCACACGCCGGGCGGCTGTCAATGGGCAGATGAAAAAAACGTAAAATTTTGGCTCACTGCGCCGCGGGGGCCCGCAGGGGCAAAATGTCCCGGTGGTACACCCGGCGCATAAACAGGGCGCACAGGGTACAGGAGAACAGCTCGGAGATGGGGAAGGCCAGCCACACTGCCTCCAGCCCGAAGGCGCGGGACAGGATAAAGGCCACAGGCAGCAGCACCGCCAGCTGGCGCACCACGGAGGTGGTCAGGCTGAGCACGCCATGGTCCAGGGCCTGAAACACCGAGCCGGACACGATGCCGAAGCCCGCCAGCAGCCAGCTGTAGGAGATGATCCTCAAAGCGGGCACGCCGATGGTGAGCAGGTTGCCCGCCACGTCCTCCTCCGAGCGGAACAGGTCCAGCAGGGGGCCGGGGAAGAGCTGGAACACGGCGAAGCCGATGGCCATGAGCAGGGTGGCGTAGACGGCGCTGAGCTTGATTGTCTTGATGATGCGGTCCGGCTTGCGGGCGCCGAAGTTGTAGGCCACGATGGGCACCATGCCGTTGCACAGGCCGAACACGGGCATGAAGAAGAAGGACTGGAGCTTGAAGTACACCCCGAACACCGCCGTGGCGGTGTCGGTAAAGGCGATAAGGATCTGGTTCATGCCGAACACCATCACCGAGCCGATGGACTGCATGACGATGCCGGGCAGGCCCACGGAGTAGATGGCCCGGATGGTGGGGCCGTGGGGGCGGAAGCCCTTGATGGACATTTTGATGTCCGGGTTGCGGGTGAGGTTGAAGAAAATGCCCACGCCGCAGCCCAGGAACTGGCCGATGACGGTGGCCAGGGCGGCGCCCGCCACCTCCATGCGGGGGAAGGGGCCCAGGCCGAAGATGAGGATAGGGTCCAGGACGATGTTGGTCAGCGCCCCCACCGCCTGGGCGATCATGGTGTAGAAGGTGCGGCCGGTGGCCTGGAGCATCCGCTCCATGCACACGGCGGTGAACAGCCCCGTGCTCAAGGCGCACACGATGGTCAGATAGTCGGTGCCGTACTCGATGATGCCGGGGATGTCGGTCTGGGCGGTGTAGAACAGCCGGGAGCAGGTGAGGCCCAGCGCCACGAACACCAGGCTGCTCACCAGGATGAGGAACAGGCCGTTCACCGCCGAGCGGTTCACCATCTCCCGGTCGCCCTGGCCCAAGCTCCGGGACAGCAGGGCGTTGAGGCCCACGCCGGTGCCCACGCTGACGGCGATCATCAGGTTCTGCACCGGAAAGGCCAGGGACACCGCGTTCAGCGCGTCCTGGCTGATCTGGGACACAAAGTAGCTGTCCACCACATTGTAAAGGGCCTGCACCAGCATGGAGATCATGATGGGGATGGCCATGTTCAGCAGCAGCCGGTTCACCGGCATGACGCCCATTTTATTTTCTTTCTCGGGCCGTTCCACTTAAAAGCTCCTCCTTTTCCTGCGGGGCGTACCCCGCGCGCGTCATTTCACACTCTTAGCAGTAACGCACTATTATAGAGGAACATGATTTTATTGTCAATGGGGGAGGACGATCTTGCTCTCCGGCAGGTCAGCCCAGCATCCATTTTGCCAGCAGGAAGGCCATGGCCGCGCAGGCGGGGAAGGTGAGCGCCCAGGCCCCGGCCATCTGCGCCATCACGCGCCTGCTGGCGCCCCGACCGGCGCCGCAGATGGCGGACACCTTGGCGTGGGTGGTGGAGGCGGGCAGACCCAGGACGGAGCACACCAGCAGCACCCCTCCGGCCCCCAGGTCCGCCGCCAGCCCGTCGGCGGGGGAGAGGGAGGCCAGCTGGGTGCCCACCTTTTCCACGATGGGCTTTCCCCCCAGGGCGGTGCCCAGGGCCATCACGGCGGCGGTGAGCAGGGCCAGGGCCAGCCGGGAGGAGGACTGCGCCCCGTCCAGCCCGTCGGTGAGCAGCAGCAGGGCCAGGAACTTCTGCCCGTCCTGCACCCCGTGGAGCAGGGCGGTGAGGGCGGCGGCGCCTGCCTGCCACGCCGCCGGTCGGCGCACCCGGCCCGCCAGCAGCCGCCGGAACAGCCGCCCCGCCAGCACTCCCGCGGGCAGGGACAGCCCCAGCCCCGCCAGCGCCCGCAGCCAGGCCCCGGCGCTTAAGCTGGCCGCCCCCGCCCCCAGGGCCAGCGCCCCGCCGGACAGCCCGGCCAATAGGGCGTGGCTCTCGCTGGTGGGCAGGCCGAACCGCCACGCCGCCACCGCCCACAGCACGATGGACAGCAGCGCGGCGTTGAGCGCCGTGACGGCGGCGCGGGGGTCGGAAAAGCGCACCAGCTCCCCTACGGTGTCCGCCACGGCGGGGAAGCACAGGCAGGCCGCCGCCGACCCGATAAAATTACACACCGCCGCCATCCACACCCCCCGGCGGAAGCTCAACGCCCCGGAGCCCACGGCGGTGGCGATGGCATTGGGCGCGTCGGTCCAGCCGTTGACGAGGATCACCGCCAGCACCAGCAGGCGGGCCAGGTGGACGCTCATAGTCATGGCACTCCCTCCCGGAGGGAGACTATGGGGGCCGGGAGAAAAATATGCGAAATTTTTTTAAAAATAAAAAAGGGTTTTTCAGATGGACGGGGTATAAGAAATAGACAGCGTCTCTGCCTCTCATACAAAAAATAGGAGGAAATTGGAATGGAGCAGACCATCCGGGAACGCACCGAGGCCCTGGAGCGCCAGACCCTGTCCCCCCGGGCCTGCCTGTCCCAGCAGTCCAAGGGGCGGCCGGTGGACATCCCCCCCTGCCCCATGCGCACCTGCTTTCAGCGGGACGTGGACCGGGTGGTCCACTGCAAATCCTTCCGGAGGCTGAAGCACAAGACCCAGGTGTTCCTCCAGCCCGAGGGGGACCACTACCGCACCCGGATGACCCACACCCTGGAGGTGTCCCGCATCGCCCGGACCATGGCCCGGGGACTGGGGCTCAACGAGGACCTGACCGAGGCCGCCGCCCTGGCCCACGACCTGGGCCACACCCCCTTCGGCCACGCCGGGGAGCGGGCCCTGTCCCGGATGGTGGAGGGGGGCTTTCGCCACTACGAGCAGTCCCTGCGGGTGGTGGACCGGCTGGAGAACGAGGGGGCAGGGCTGAATTTGTGCCACGAGGTGCGCTCGGGCATCCTGTGCCACACCAGGGGGCCGGTGGCGGACACCCTGGAGGGCCAGCTGGTGCGCTTCGCCGACAAGATCGCCTACATCAACCACGACATTGACGACGCCATGCGGGGGGGCATCATTTTCCCCACCGACATCCCCGTCCACATATCCCAGGTCCTGGGCTTTACCCACGGGGAGCGCATCGAGACGCTGACCCTGGACATCATCCGCGAAAGCGCCGAGGGGATGCTCATCCGCCAGTCGCCGGCGGTGGCCAAGGCCATGGCGGAGCTGAAGGAGTTCATGTTCCAGTCGGTGTACTTTAACCCCCTGGCCAAGGGGGAGGAGGGCAAGGCGGAGGACATGATCTGCCTGCTGTACGAATACTATTGCAAGCACGAGGACAAGCTGCCCCCGGAGTATCAGGACATCCTGGAGCGAGAGGGAAAGGAGCGGGCGGTGCTGGATTACATCGCCGGCATGACGGACACCTACGCCGTGGAGCAGTTCAGCGACCTGTTTATCCCAAAAGGATGGGTTGTGAAATAGAAGCGCGAGCGTAAGCTGGCAGGCCCGGATGGACTGGAGCGAGGACGAGCGCAGGCCCGCGCCAGCGGGCCGGAGACCAGTCCGAGTCGGAAGGAAGCCGGGCCGTCAAGCCAGCCCAACGCGAGCGTGACAACAGGTGGGGATAAGTATGACGGAGTATTTCGTTCCAACAAAGCCCTCTGAAACAGAATTCACCGAAAAGCGCTCCACCTTCATCGGCCACGTCTGGCCGGTGGAGACGGAGGAGCAGGCCCGGGAGCGCGTCGACGAGATGAAAAAGAAATATCATGACGCCCGGCACAACTGCTGGTGCTACCTCATCAAGGACGGCCCGGCGCGCTACTCCGACGACGGCGAGCCCCAGGGCACGGCGGGCCAGCCCATGCTGGGGGTGTTCCAGAAGGAGGGGGTTACCAACGTGTGCTGCGTGGTGACCCGGTACTTCGGCGGGGTGCTGCTGGGGGCGGGGGGCCTGGTCCGGGCCTACACCCAGAGCGCCAAGGACGCCCTGGACGCCGCCGGCGTCTCCGTGGTCCGCCGCTGGGTGGAGCTGGCGGTGGAGTGCCCCTACAGCTTTCTGGAGCGGGTGAAGCTGGAGTGCGCCGCCCAGGGCGGCGTGGTGGGAGACATTGAATACGCCGCCGCCGTCACTGTCCACGCCCTGCTGCCCGAGGGGAGCGTGGAGGGGTTCCAGGCCCGGATGGTGGAGCTGTCCGCCGGGGCGTTTTCCGCCGTGGAGCTGGGCGAGGTGCTTCAACCGGTCCCTGTTGACCGATAAATTCCCAAAACAGTGATAAAATAGAGCAGAAATGGCTATTATCAGGAGGTGAGACCATGGCCATACCCGATTCCTTTCTGGATGAGCTGAACGGACGGCTCAACATTGTGGACGTGGTCTCGTCCTATCTGCCCCTGACCAAAAAGGGGGCCAACTACTGGGGGCTGTGCCCCTTCCACCATGAAAAGACCCCCTCCTTTTCCGTCAACGAGTCCAAGCAGATCTTCCACTGCTTTGGCTGCGGCAAGGGGGGAGGCGCCATCCGGTTTGTCATGGAGATGGACAGCCTTTCCTTCCCGGAGGCGGTGCGCAAGCTGGCCCAGCAGGAGGGGATGGAGGTGCCCGACGACAGCCCCGGCGACGGCGCCTGGCGGGAGAAGCGCAGGCGGGTGCTGGAGCTGAATAAGGAGACCGCCCGGTTTTACCGCTCCATGCTGTCCGACCCCCGGGGGGCGGCGGTGGCGTCCTACATCCGGGACAAGCGGCGCATCAGCCCCAAATTTTCCGCCCGGTTCGGCCTGGGGGCCGCGCCGGAGGGCTGGGACAATCTCATCACCGCCATGCGGGACAAGGGGTACGACAAGGCTGACCTCATCGACGCGGGGCTGGCGGTGGCGGGGAAGAACGGCGGCGTGTACGACAAGTACCGCAACCGCCTGATGCTCCCCGTCATCGATGTGCGGGGGGACGTGATCGGCTTTACCAGCCGGGTGATGGACGACTCCACGCCCAAGTATCTGAACACCCCGGAGACCGCCATTTTCAAAAAGCGGTCCATCCTCTACGGCCTCAACTACGCCAAGAACACCAAGCGCCCCAATTTCATCCTGGTGGAGGGCAACATCGACGTCATCACCCTGCACCAGGCGGGCTTTGACAACACGGTGGCCACCATGGGCACCGCCCTCACCGAGGACCATGTGCGGCTGCTGGAGCGGTACACCAAGGAGCTGGTGCTGTGCTACGATAACGACGCCGCCGGGGAGGACGCCACCCAGCGCGCCATCGCCCTGCTGAAAAATTCGGACATTGGCGTGCGGGTGCTGCGCCTGCCCAACAAGCAGATGCCGGACGGGACCCTGGGCAAGCAGGACGCGGACGACTACATCAAAAGCTTCGGCCCCGGGGCCTTTGAGGGCTTGATGGAGGGCAGCGCCAATTCGGCGCAGTACCGTTTGGACGTGGTGCGGGGGCAGTTTGACCTGAGCCGGGACGACCAGCGCTCGGCCTATCTCCAGGCGGCGGCGGAGGTGATCGCCAGCCTGCCCAGCCCGGTGGAGCGGGAGGTCTACGCCGGGCGGTGCGCCGAGGAGGCCAGGGTGTCCAAGGACGCGGTGCTCCAGGAGGTGGACGGCCTGCGGAAAAAGCGGGTGCGCCAGGCACGAAGGCAGGAGGAGCGCCAAAACCTGGCCCCCGCCCGGCAGCTCCAGCCCAAGAGCCGGGAGCTGCGGTACGAGAACGTCCGCTCCGCCCGGGCGGAGGAGGGCATACTGCGGATCGTCCTGCTGGACGGCGACTACTTCCGGCAGGTGGAGCCGCTGAATGAACATCACTTCACCTCGCCGCTGCTGAAAAAGGCGTTTGTGCTGCTGCGGGAAAGGTGGAAGGAGGGCAGGAGCGTCACCCTCTCCGCGCTGGAGGGCCGGCTCACCCCGGAGGAGATGGACCAGCTCTCCGCCGCTGTCCAGGAGAGCCAGCCCCGCAGCACCGCGCAGGCGGCGCTGGAGGATTATAAGCGGGTGATCCTGCTGGAAGCCAGCAGGTCAGACATAACGGACGAGAACGACCTCGCCGCATTGAAAAATGTACTCAAACAGAAAAAAGCCTATGGAGGATGAGCGACCAATGAGTGAGAAGAAAAAGACCGTAAAAAAGGCGGACGCAGCGCCCCACACCCAGGCCAGCCCGGAAAAGCTGGAGGCGGCCAAGGCGGAGCTGAGCAAGATGGTGGAGGGGGTCCAGAACGGGGAAAAGCTGCTGGAGCTCATTGACACCGGCTACAAAAAGGGAAAGCTGTCCTCCGGAGAGATGATGGAGACGCTGGACTCCATCAGCCTGGAGAGCGAGCAGATGGACAAGGTGTACGACGTGCTGGAGAATCTGGGCATCGACACCGCCGGGGACGACTTTCCTCCCGAGCTGGACGACGACATCCTGCCCCCTGCCGCCGAGCTGGAGGAGATCCCCGAGGAGGAGATCGTGGACCCCAACACCCTGGTGGACTCCTTCGCCATTGACGACCCGGTGCGCATGTACCTGAAGGAGATCGGCAAGGTGGACCTGCTCACCCCCGAACGGGAGGTGGAGCTGGCCCAGGCCATGGGGGCCGGGGCGGCGGCCAAGGAGCAGTTGGCGGAGCTGGAGAAATCCGGGGAGGAGATCCCTGAGGATGCCTTGAAGGAGCTGAAAAAGGCCGTCAAGGGGGGCGAGCGGGCCAAGCAGCAGCTGGCGGAGGCCAACCTGCGCCTGGTGGTGTCCATCGCCAAGCGGTACGTGGGCCGGGGAATGCTGTTCCTGGATCTGATCCAGGAGGGCAATTTGGGCCTCATCAAGGCGGTGGAGAAGTTTGACTACACCAAGGGCTACAAGTTCTCCACCTACGCTACCTGGTGGATTCGCCAGGCCATCACCCGGGCCATCGCGGACCAGGCCCGGACCATCCGCATCCCGGTGCACATGGTGGAGACCATCAACAAGGTCATCCGGGTGAACCGGCAGCTGCTGCAGGAGCTGGGCCACGACCCCACCCCGGAGGAGACCGCCGAGGAGATGGGGATGCCGGTGGAGAAGGTGCGGGAGATTTTGAAAATCGCCCAGGAGCCGGTGTCTCTGGAGACCCCCATCGGCGAGGAGGAGGACAGCCACCTGGGGGACTTCATCCCCGACGAGGACGCCTCCGAGCCCTCCGAGGCCGCCTCCTTCACCCTGCTCAAGGAGCAGCTGGTGGATGTGCTGTCCACCCTGACTCCCCGGGAGGAGAAGGTGCTGCGGCTGCGCTTCGGCATCGAGGACGGGCGGACCCGGACCTTGGAAGAGGTGGGCAAGGAGTTCAACGTCACCCGGGAGCGCATCCGGCAGATTGAGGCCAAGGCCCTGAGGAAGCTGCGCCACCCGTCTCGGAGCAAGAAGCTGAAGGACTTTTTGAGCTAGATCTACGTGAAAAGCCCGTCTCCAGATCAGGAGACGGGCTTTTGCCGGCTCATCGAAACACCCGGTTGAAATCTCGGGGCATCTTGGCCTTGAAGGTGACCCGCTCCCCGGTGGCGGGGTGGGTGAAGGACAGCTCGTTGGCGTGGAGGCACAAACGCCCGATGGGGTTGGTTCGGGCGCCGTACTGCTTGTCCCCGGCCACGGGACAGCCCTTTTCCTTCATGTGGACCCGGATCTGGTTCTTCCGACCCGTCTCGATAGAGATGTCCAGCAGAGAGTACCCGTTCGCGGCTTTCACCACCTGATAGCTGGTGACGGCCTCCTTGGCCCCTTTTCCCGGCGCGCCGGAAAAGCTCAGGTGGGTGTCCGTCTCCACCAGGTACGAGCGGATGGTGTCCCGGTCCGGCTTGGGCACCCCCTCCACCACCGCCAGATAGCCCCGGCGGGTGATGAGCTCGTTCCACCTGCTCTGAAACAGCTCCTTGGTCTCCGGGTCCCGGGCGAACATCAGCACCCCGGAGGTGTCCCGGTCCAGCCGGTGGAGCACGAAGATCCGGTCGTCCACCCGCCTGCTCTTCACATAGTCGGTGACCATGTGATAGGCGGTGCGGGTTTTTTCTCTATCAGTGGCTACGCTGAGCAGCTTGGCGGGCTTGTTGACCACGATGAGGTACTCATCCTCATATAGGATAGGGAAGGGCAGGGCGTCCGCCCTGGGCGCGGAGGCGGGGAGTATGCTCACCTGCTGGCCGGGGGCCAGGGGGGCGTCGAACCGGGAGACGGGGACCCCGTCCACCGCCACCAGCCGCCGGGACAGCAGGGATTTCACGTTGTTGCGGCTTTTGCCCTTCACGCTGGAGAGCAGGAAGGGGAGCAGGGTTGTGGGCTCCTCCACGGTGTAAACAGGGGCCTTGCCCTGGCGTCTATTTTGTTGGTCCATTTTGTCACCTGATTTCCTGATTTGCCCACATTGTACCACAGCGGTGGGAAAAAGTCCACGAAATTCCGGTGGACAGGCAAGCGGGGCCGGTCCGGCTCATAAGCTTGCCAGAGGTGATGCATCGTGGGGGAAAAAGAGAGCTTGCTGCTCCGGGCGTCCAAGCTGTTTGACCTGCCCGCCGACGCGCTGGCGGGGGCGCCCCGGGTGGAGGTCATCGGGGACGGCGAGCTGCGCATGGGGCCCCACCGGGGCATTTTGGCTTACGGCCCTGAGGAGATCCACATCTCCGGTGGCAGCCTGGTGGTGCTGGTGCGGGGCAGCGGCCTGGAGCTGCGGGCCATGACCCCGGAGGAGCTGCTCATCACGGGGACCATCACGGCAGTAGAGTTTATGAGGTGAGGCAATGAAGTGGCTCATTAACCTTTTGCGGGGCTATGTGGAGGTCCATGTCACCGGGGCCTTCCCGGAGCGGCTGTTGAACCTGTGCGCGCAGCACAGCCTCCAGTTCTGGAGGCTGTGCTGGCATGACGAGACCAGCTTCACCTTCCGCGTTTCCCTGCGGGACCGAAAGCGGCTGGACGAGCTGGCCCAGCGGTCCATGTGCGAGCTGCGGGAGGGGGGCCGCCGGGGGGCCGCGGCGGTGGCGGAGCGGATGGTGCGGCGCCGCTGGGGCTTTGTGATCGGGCTGGGGCTGTGCTTTTTGGCGGTGAGCTTCCTGTCCAAATTCCTGCTGGTGGTGGAGGTGACGGGCAACGAGACGGTGCCCACCGCCGTCATCCTGTCCCAGCTCCAGCGGGTGGGGGTGCGGCCGGGGGCCTACGGGCCCGCCATCCGAGAGAAGGAGGTTGCCAACGAGGCTCTGCTGGGCCTGCCCGAGCTGAGCTACCTGGCGGTCAACATCTATGGCACCCGGGCGGAGGTGGTGGTCCACGAGGCGGAGAAAAAGCCGAAGCTGCTGGACGAGAGCATCCCCACCGACGTGGTGGCCAGGGCGGACGGCATCCTGGAGGACATCAGCGCGCAGTCGGGCCGGGCCCTGTTCCAGGATGGGGACGTGGTGGCGAAAGGGGAGGTGCTCATCACCGGGGAGCTGGACTTAAAGGAGCCGGAATACGGCACGGTGGACCTGGGGCGGCTGGTGGTCCACGCCGCCGGGTCGGCCACCGCCCGGACCTGGCGGACCCTGGAGGAGACCGTGCCCCTCACAGCCTGGGGCAGGGCGTACACCGGAGAGGCGCGAAAGGGGTACGGAATAAAAATTTTGTGGTTCGACCTGGATTTTTTACAAAATAGTAGCATTTCTGGTGGAAGGTATGATAAAATAACCAGGACTGAGCAGCTGACCCTCTTTGACCACCCCCTGCCGGTCTGGTTCACCTCCACCACCCTGCGGCCCTACGAGCTGGAGGAGCGGCTGGTGGACCAGGAGGAGGTTGTCCTGCGGCTGGAGCAGGTCCTGTCCGCCCGGCTGGCGGAGCTGATGCAGGCCAATCATGGGCAGGTGCTGCGCACCGACTTTGTGACCAGGGAGGAGAACGGGCGGCTCACCGTAACCCTGCTGGCGGAGTGCCGGGAGGAGATCGGTCGGACGGTGAGGCGGGACGGGGAAGTGGGCCGGATTCCCGGCACGGCAAATACCAATGAAAGCGGCTGAACGCCGCGCGAAGGAGACACAGGATACCAATGACAGAACAGAGCATCAGCATCGAGCGCATGGAGGAGGCCGTCAACCTGTTCGGCCTGTTTGACGAGAATATTCGGCTCATCGAGCAGGAATTGAACGTATCGGTGGTGAACCGGGAGTCCAACCTGAAGATCTCCGGCGAGGGCGAGGACGTGATGCTGGCGGTGAAGGCCATCCAGGGCCTGCTCACCCTGTCCGCCAAGGGGGAGGCCATCGGCCAGCAGAACGTGCGCTATATCATCGAGCTGGTCCGGTCGGGCAACGAGGGCAAGATCGCCCAGCTGGCGGGGGACGTGGTGTGTGTCACCGCCAAGGGCAAGCCCATCAAGGCCAAGACCATCGGCCAGCAGAAGTATGTAGACGCCATCAAAAACAGCACCGTCACCATCGGCGTGGGCCCCGCCGGCACCGGCAAGACCTACCTGGCGGTGGCGGCGGCGGTGGCGGCCTTCCGGGAGAAGCAGGTGAACCGGATCATCCTCACCCGCCCCGCCGTGGAGGCCGGGGAGCGGCTAGGCTTCCTGCCGGGGGATCTGCAATCCAAGGTGGACCCCTACCTGCGCCCACTCTATGATGCGCTGTTCGACATGCTGGGGGCGGAGACCTATCAGAAGTACTTGGAGCGGGGGAACATCGAGGTGGCCCCCCTGGCCTATATGCGGGGCCGGACCCTGGACGACTCCTTCATCATCCTGGACGAGGCCCAGAACACCAGCCGGGAACAGATGAAGATGTTCCTCACCCGGCTGGGGTTCGGCTCCAAAATCGTCATCACCGGCGACGCCACCCAGATCGACCTGCCGGTGGACAAGGTGTCCGGCCTCAAGGAGGCCATGCGGGTGCTCAAGGGGGTGGAGGACATCTCCATCCGCCAGCTCACCGGGGCGGACGTGGTGCGCCACGTCATCGTCCAGCGCATCATCAAGGCGTATGAGGAGGATGAAAAACGCCGTTCTTCTAAACGGCGGTAGAAGGGCCGCCTCTGGCGGGGGCGCTGCCCCTCCTTACCCTTTGCAGGGTTGCGCCCTGCCGGGGGCGGTACTTTCTCTCACGCGAGAGAAAGTACCCAAAGAGCGCGCCTAAGGGGCTCCGCCCCTTAGGTATCCCCTTTTACGGGAGAGCCCGGTACGAGAAGCTTTAAGACCCTTCCGGCGCCAGCGGCTTTCGACGCAGGCGCCCCGTTTGTGCTGCCGCCGGTGTCTAAACACTGAAAGGCGGGCGGGGCCCACCACCCGCGCCTGAGTGTTGGACCCTTCGGCTCGTGGGCTATAACTTTTCCAGGCAGGCGTCGGTTAGCTGTATTCCAAGCTGGAGCCCTTGATAGAAGGACCAGAGGCCATGGCCCTGGACTGGGTCTTTTTTAAAGTAGTCCGGCCAAAAATGCGGGTCGGGCTGAGTTACGAAATAACGATACAATGAATCCACAATCAAAGGGATTTCATGTTCCATGGAAGTTCCTCCTTACTATAAGCCAGTACTGGCTTATAGTATAATACGCCTATACTGGCTTGTCAAGAGGTGTGCTATGATTTTTAACGAAAGATTAAAGATTTTGCGGGCAGAAAATAGGCTGACTCAGGAGGGGGCCGCAAAGGGAATAGACGTGCCCCTTCGTAGCTATCATCGGTTGGAGACAGACGGTGCAAAAACCCACTACGACACCCTTATCAAAATTGCGGATTTTTACGATGTATCAGTGGATTGGCTCATGGGTCGCACGGACAAACGGGCGGTCAATCGGTGAGGGAGTGCCCGGGTGGGGGGGGAGCGCGAGCTGAGGCGCGGCGGCGTGGACCCTGCCCACGGGGGGTGCCGCATAAACGGGCGGCAGCGCCAATTAGGGGGACACCAGTCGCAAGGCCGTGTGCGCCGGAAGGTCACCCAAAGCTTCCCGTACCGGGCTCTCCCGTAAAAGGGGATTCCTAAGGGGCGGAGCCCCTTAGGCGCGCTCTTTGGTTACTTTCTCTCGCGAGAGAGAAAGTAACGCCCCCGGCAGGGGCCCCTGACGTAACGCCCCCGGCAGGGCGTGCCGGCAGAACGCCCCCGGCAGGGCGCAACCCTGCTGCGTGGGGGCGAGCAGGCCGCCGGAGGCCCGGAGGTCCGGAGGCCACAGAGAGGAGAATTTCCATGCCAAAGCATGAAATCAGCATTTCAGCGGACGTCCCAGGCGTGGACGACGACCTGCGCGGCTTCCTGCGCGGGGTGATCCGCGCCGCTCTGGAGGCGGAGGGGGTGGACGTGCCCTGCGAGGTGGACGTGCTGGTCACCAACGACACGGGCATCCGCCGGGTGAATCTGGACATGCGGGGGGTGGACGCCCCCACCGATGTGCTGTCCTTCCCCATGTTCGACCTGGCCCCGGGGGACAAGCCCTCTTTGGAGGAGGCCGACCCGGCCACGGGGCTGGTGCCCCTGGGGGATATGTGCCTGTCCCTGGAGCGGGCCCAGGCCCAGGCCGAGGAGTACGGGCACTCCAGCCGCCGGGAGCTGGCCTATCTGGCGGTGCACTCGATTCTCCACCTGCTGGGCTACGACCACCTGGACGAGGGACCCATGAAGGAACAGATGCGGGGGCGGGAGGAGGCCATTATGGACGGCCTGGGCCTGCCCAGAGAGAAGTGAGCGCCATGGAGACACAAAAAAAGCAGCGGGAATTCGGTCTGGATTTGGCCCGGGCGGCGGCGGGGGCGCTCACCCTCAGCGTCCACTTTTTCCTGAACAACGGCTTTTATGAGACCCCCGCGGCGGGAAAAACCATGCTGGCGGCCTGCATGGTCCGGATGCTGTGCATGACCTGCGTGCCGCTGTTTTTGCTGATTACGGGGTATACTTGTATCGGGCGAAGGTGGTCCAAAGGGTACTACCGCAAGCTGCTGCCGGTGCTGTTCACCTATGTGCTGGCGGGCGGGGCCTGTGTGGCGTTCCGGGTCCTGTGGCTGGGGGAGCGGTTCGGCCTGCGCGGTCTTGTGCGGCAGTTCACCACCTACGCCGCCGCGCCCTACGGCTGGTACATCGAAATGTACATCGGGCTGTTCCTGCTCAGCCCCTTCCTCAACGCCGCCTGGCACGCCCTGGACGAGGGGGGGAAGAAGGCGCTGGTGCTCTCCCTGGGGGGGCTGACGGCGCTGCCGGGGCTGGTGAACCAGCTGGGTACCCTCCTGCCCGTGTGGTGGGTCAGCGTATACCCGTTGACCTATTACGTCCTGGGGGCCTGGCTGCGGGAGCACCCCGTCCGGCTCAAGGGCTGGCAGCTGCTGGCGTGCTGGGCGGGGCTGGCGGCTGTGGTGGGGGTGAAGGGCTATCTCACGGCGGCCGGCGGGCCCTATGTCTGGATGCCGGAGGACCAGTGGGGGAGTTTTGCGCTGACTCTGGAGGCGGTATGCCTGTTCTCCTGCCTGAGCCGGGCGAAAGGGGAGGGGCTGCCCGCCCCGGTGCGTTGGTGCGTGGCCCGGGTGGCCAGGCTGGCCCTGCCCATGTACCTGGTGTCCTACATCGCCGACCAGATTGTGTACCCGGCGCTGGCCCAGGCTGTGCCGGAGGCCCACAAGCGGCTGTTCGCCATGCCTGTGGTGGTGCCGGTGACGGTGCTGTGCTCGCTGCTGCTGGCCCAGCCCATCGACTGGGCGGCGGGGGCGCTGATGGGTCTGGTGCCCGCGAAAAAGCAAAATGCTCAAGAAAGTTGAGGATCACCTGAGATGAACATCAAGAAAAGCGGTATCATCACCATCTGCGGACGGCCCAACGTAGGCAAGTCCACCCTGACCAACACCCTGACGGGGGAGAAGGTGGCCATTGTCTCCCCCAAGCCTCAGACCACCCGCAACCGCATCTGCGCCGTCCTGAACCGGGGGGACAGCCAGTTTGTGTTTGTGGACACCCCCGGTCTCCACAAGGCCCGCACCCGGTTGGGGGATTACATGGTCAAGGTAGTGCGCCAGAGCGTGGCGGACGTGGACGGGGTGATGCTGCTGGTGGAGCCGGTGGACCGCGTCGGCCCCGCGGAGCAGGAGCTGATTGCCCGCATCAAGGCGCTGGGGGCCCCCGCCGCCCTGGTTATCAACAAAATTGACACGGTGGAGAAGGAGAAGCTGCTCTCGGTGATGGCGGTGTACGGCGCGGCCCACGACTGGGACGCGGTGGTGCCCATCTCGGCCAAGACGGGCGAGGGGGTGGACGAGCTGCTGGAGGTGCTGGGCACATGGCTGCCCGAGGGGCCCCAGCTCTTCCCCGACGGGGCGGTCACCGACCAGCCCGAGCGGCAGATCATGGCGGAGATCGTCCGGGAAAAGCTGCTGCGGGAGCTGGACCAGGAGATCCCCCACGGCACGGCGGTGGAGGTGACCAAATTCTCCCAGCGGGACAACGATATCATCGACTGCCACGTGACCATATACTGTGAAAAGGCATCCCATAAGGGCATCATCATCGGAAAGGGCGGGGGAATGCTGAAAAAAATCAGCACCCAGGCCCGGCAGGACATGGAGGCGTTCATGGGGGCCAGGGTATACCTGGAGACCTGGGTGAAGGTAAAGGAGAACTGGAGAGATAATCCCACGGCCATCCAGAATTTCGGGTATACGGAGGACTGAGCCCCGGGAACACAAAATTTCCCTGACATATTCGCCGCCGCCCTGTCCATGCTATCAGCGTGGACAGATGAGCTTCTCTCCCCGCCGGAGGCGGGGAGAGAAGCACTTCCTCCATCCATGCTATCAACGTGGACAAACGGGAGGGACGGCAATGGATACAGGGTATTGGCGGCTTTTTTGGACCACGGGGATGCCGGAGGCGTGGCTTATGAGCCGCGGCGAGGAGCGCCCGGAGCCCTTCCGGGCCCAGCCAGAGGGCGGGGAGAAGGCGGACGGGCAGACAGGCCGCCCGGAGGCGGTCCCCGGCGGCCTGGTGGGGTTCCGCTGAAAAATAACAGGGCCCCGGCGCCGCCTGGGGCCTACATAGGAGCGTTTGTATGCACCTGACCACCAACGCCCTCGTGCTGCGCGAGGTGAACTATAAGGAATCGGATAAGATCCTCACCCTCCTCACGGAGCGGGAGGGTAAGCTCACCGTGTCCGCCCGGGGGTGCCGGAGAAAGGATAGCCCCATCGCCGCGGTGTGCCAGCTGCTGGCCTGGGGGGAGTTCACCCTGTACGAGTACAACGGGCTGTGGTCGGTGAAGGAGACCGCCTCGGAGCGGCTGTTTGACGGGGTGCGCACCGATTTGGAAAAGCTGGCCCTGGCCAGTTACTTTGTGGAGGTCACCGAGGCCCTGGCGGAGGAGGGGCAGCCCGAGCCGGGACTGCTGGCGGTGACGCTGAACTGCCTCCACGCCCTGGATAAGCTGAACGTGCCCCTTCCCCAGGTTAAGACCGCCTTTGAGTGGCGGTCCATGGCGCTGGCGGGCTACGAGCCCCAGATCGAGCGGTGCGGCGTGTGCGGCAGGCCGGAGCCCAAGGACCCCTGCGTCCATCTGGGGGAGGGCACGGTCCACTGCGCCGCCTGCCGGGAGGGCCTGGGAGAGGGAGTGTCCATGCCCCTGACCACGGCGGGGCTGGCCGCCCTGCGGCACATCACCTGGGGTTCCAGGAAGCGGCTGCTGTCCTTCCGGCTGGACGGGGAGGGGCTCCGGCGCCTGTCCCAGGCGTCGGAGGCATATCTCATGACCCGGCTGGAGCGGGGGTTCCGCACACTGGATTTCTACAAGCGGATCAGCCCGGAGGGCTGGGAGAAGTAAAAGGGGATGTCCGAAATGGGTGAGGAGACGCGGCTGGGGGGCGAGAGGGCCTGGAGCGCTCTGGAGCGGCTGCTGCTGGGGCTGGCCTTCGGCTGCTTCACGCTGATGGCCCTGGTGGTGTGCAAGGTGAGCCTGGAGCGGTTTTTGGAGGGCGAGGGGAGCTGGCCGGTAAAGCTGCTGTGCGTGCTTTTGCCCGCCGCGGCCCTGGCGGGGACGGCGGCGCTGAGCCGGAGAGCGGAAGCGGGCGGCGCCCGGCGGTTTGCCCTGCTGTTGTTTCTGGCCGCCTTTGCGCTGAAGGGAGCCTTTGCCGCCGTGGTGGACACCAGGCCCGCCAGCGACTTTGCCGTGCTCTACAAGGCCGCCGTGGGGCTGGCTCAGAAGGGTACGTCCCTTTCGGCGCAGCCCTATTTTCAGATGTGGCCCTATCAGAGCGGGCCGGTGCTGTATCTGGCGGCGCTGGTGAAGCTGTTCGGGGAGGGCCTGCTGTGGCTCAAGCTGTTCAACGCCCTGTGGGCCGCCCTCACCAGCGTGATGGTGTACGCCCTGGCCCGGCGCTTTGCCTCGGAGGGAGGCGCGCGGACGGCGGCGGTGCTGTATACGTTTTATCCGGGCACATGGCTTCTGCTGCCGGTGCTCACCAACCAGCACCTGTCCGAGCTGCTGTTTGTGCTGGCCCTCTGGCTGTACACCGCCCCGGCGGAGACGGGAAAAAAGCGGCTGGGCCTGACGGCGGCGGCGGGGGCGGCGCTGGCCTTTGGAAACGCCATCCGGCCGGTGGCCGTGGTGGCCCTGGCGGCGGCGGGGTGCCTGATGATATTGGAGCTGCTCCGGGAGCGCCGGAGCGGCGGGCGGAGGCTGTGTGCCGCCCTGGCCCGCTTCGCCCTGTTCGCGGCGGTATACGCCGGGGTGATGGGCGGCTTGAGCGGGCTGGTCCGGCTCAGCGGGGTGAACGAGGCCGGTCTGAGCAGCAGCTGCCCGGAGTGGAAGTTTGTGTGCGGGCTGAATGAGGAGACCGGCGGCTTCTATAGCGAGGAGGACGCGGCGCTGGTGTTCACAAGCGAGGACCCCAGGCAGACTGCCCGGGAGCTTGCGCTGGAGCGAATCCAGATGCCGCCCGCCCGGCTGCTGGGACTGCTGGACAGCAAGATCAAGGGCATGTGGGGCAGCGTTGAACTGACGGTTTGGATGCTGACCCCTAATGTGATGGATCAGGTCAACGCGTCCCCCTTCCCAGGGGGGACGGAGCGGCTCACCCGCTGGATCTGGCTGCTGTCCGGCGGGTGCTATCTGGTAAATTTCCTGCTGTCGGCCCTGGGCGGGGTAAAAGCGCTGCGAGGTGAGGGCGGGAAGAGGGGGACGGCACAGATGCTGGCTCTGGTATCGCTGGCCTACTTCGGGGCGCACCTGCTCATCGAGATCCAGCCCCGCTACCGCTCGCTGATGTACGCCGCGGCGTTCCCGCTGGCCGCCCTGGGCTTCGACGGGCTGGGGGCCCTTTGGGAGCGAAGGAAAAAGGGCCGTCCCGGCCCGGAAAACATAGGAAAATATTGAGGAAATTGTTATGACGCCATTATTTGAGAAATCCATAGAGACCCTGGAGCTGCCCCGGGTGCTGGAGCTGCTAGCGGCGGAGGCCAGCACGGAGGAGGGGAAGGAGCGCTGTCTGGCCCTGCGGCCTGTGAGCGTCCAAAGCGACGTTCTCCGCCTGCAAAAGCAGACCTCCGCCGCCTTCGAGCTGCTGGTGAAGCACGGCACGCCGTCCCTGTCCGGGGTGAAGCCGGTGGCGGCGGCCCTCCAGCGGGCGGACCGGGGGGGCGCGCTGAACACCCGGGAGCTGCTGGACATCGCCCAGGTGCTGCGCTGCGCCCGCTCCGTCCACGAGTACGGCGCGGGGGGCGGCGAGGGCAAGACGGTGCTGGACGGCTACTTTGACAGCCTCACCGCCAACCGCTTCCTGGAGGATAAGATCACCGGCTCCATTTTGAGCGAGGATGAGATTGCCGACTCCGCCTCCTCTGAGCTGGCCGATATCCGGCGGCACATCCGGGCGGCGGCGGGGAAGGTGCGGGACGTGCTCAACCGGCTCATCTCCTCCAACCAGTCCAAGTATCTCCAGGACGCCATCATCACCATGCGGGGCGGGCGCTATGTGGTGCCGGTGAAGAGCGAGCACAAAAACGATATCCCTGGCCTGGTCCACGATGTGTCCGGCTCGGGCGGCACCTTCTTCATCGAGCCCATGGGGGTGGTGAACGCCAACAACGAGCTGCGGGAGCTCCAGGCCAAGGAGCAAAAGGAGATCGAGCGCATCCTGGCCGAGCTGTCCGCCGACTGCGCCGGATTTAAAGTGGACATCGAGGACGACTACCAGACCCTGGTGTCCCTGGACTGCATTTTTGCCCGGGCCAAGCTGTCCTCCGCCATGGGGGCCATGGAGCCGGCGCTGGGCAATCACATTGAATTGAGGAAGGCCCGCCATCCCCTGCTGGACCCCAAGACCGCCGTGCGCAACGACCTGGCCCTGGGTGGGAGCTTCGACACCCTGGTGATCACCGGCCCCAACACCGGAGGAAAGACCGTCACCCTGAAAACCCTGGGCCTGCTGACGCTGATGGCCCAGTGCGGGCTGCACATCCCGGCGGCGGACGGGTCCACGGTGAAGGTGTGCTCCGCCGTGCTGGCGGACATTGGGGACGAGCAGTCCATCGACCAGTCCCTGTCCACCTTCTCCTCCCACATGACCAACATTGTGGCCATCCTGGAGCAGGCGGACGACGAGACGCTGATTTTGTTCGACGAGCTGGGGGCGGGCACCGACCCGGTGGAGGGCGCCGCCCTGGCCGCCGCCATCATCGAGTCCGCCCGGGCCATGGGGGCCACAGTGGCGGCCACCACCCACTACGCCGAGCTGAAGGTGTACGCCATGACCACCCACGGGGTGGAGAACGCTTCCTGCGAGTTCGACGTGGAGACCCTGGCCCCCACCTACCGGGTGCTCATCGGCATCCCCGGCAAGTCCAACGCCTTCGCCATCTCCCGGCGGCTGGGTCTGCCCGACTATATCATCCAGAAGGCCGCCGACCGTATCGACGCGGAGAACGTCCGCTTTGAGGATGTGCTCAGCCAGCTGGACCTCCAGCGCCAGGCCATGGAAAAGGAGAAGGAGAAGGCCGCCCAGCTGCGCCGGGAGATGGAGGAGGACCGGGCCCGAGCGGAGGAGTACCGCGCCCACATCGAGGAGGAGCGGAGGAAGGCCACCGAGAAGGCCCAGGCGGAGGCCCGGGCCATCCTGTCACAGGCCCGGGACGCCGCCGACCAGACCTTCAAGGAGCTCAACGAGATGCGTCGCCGCCAGGAGCAGGCCAAGGACTGGGTGGACGACAACGGGCAGAGAGCCGAGCTGCGCCGGAAGCTCAACGAGGCGGACGCCGCCCTGGGCGGGCAAAAAGAGGAGCTGCCGCCCCCGCCCCCCACCCGGGACGCGGTCATGGGCGACACGGTGGAGCTGATCAAAATGGGCACCCAGGCGGAGGTCGTCGGGGTGAACAAGGACGGCACCCTCCAGCTCCAGGCGGGCATTTTGAAGATGAAGGCGCGCCAGAGCGAGGTGCGGGTGCTGGAGGACGTCACCGCCCGGAAGAAGCGGAGCGCCAAGGACAAGCAGCGCTCCGCGGCGGTGAGCCGCCCCTTCCGGGCCTCCGCCGCCAAAGCGGAGTTGGACCTGCGGGGCATGATGGTGGACGAGGCCCTGGGGGCGGTGGACCTGTTTTTGGACAACGCCCTTATGGGCAAGCTGGAGACGGTGACCATCATCCACGGCAAGGGCACCGGGGCGCTGAGGAAGGCGGTGCGGGAGCACCTGAAGAAGAGCCGCTATGTGAAGGAGTACCGCCCCGGCGTCTACGGGGAAGGTGAGGACGGAGTGACGGTGGCCACGCTGAAATAGCGGGGTTTCATCGTGATTTCTTGGCGGTTTTTATGAATGATCACTGTGATTTTTGGTGAAAATGCTCTTGACGATGTCGGCTAAATTTGGTATTCTATCAAAGTACAAGAATTCGGAACAGGTTCGGTGCGCCAGCCCCATATGACCGAAGCTGAGTTTTATGATGGAGGGAATCGTCCATGTTCATGAAAGAGACTACGGTAAACAACCAGGTCGGCCTGCATGCCCGTCCGGCCACGTTTTTTATCCAGAAGGCCAACGAGTTCAAGAGCTCCATCTGGGTGGAAAAGGACGACCGCCGCGTGAACGCCAAGAGTCTGCTGGGCGTCCTGTCCCTGGGGATTGTGAAGGGCACGACCATCAACCTCATTGCCGACGGCCCTGATGAGGAGGCTGCCATCAAGGCTCTGGTGGAGCTCATCGACTCTGAGTTCACCGAGTGATTCTACGCTGACCGTGAAAAAGCGCCGCAGATGCGGCGCTTTTTTTGTAAGAAGCGCGAGGGCAGGCGCATAGGGGAGCTTGGAGTGGAGCGAAGGCAAAAGCCCAAGGCCCACAAAGTGGGACTGGGTTTTGCCTGAGTCGCAGCGAAAGCGACCCGGCCATGCGCCCAGCCCGAGCGTGACAGCGTCGCCGCAGGCTCCATATCCTTCGCTTCCGCCTTGCGGCGAAAGCTCACTCATTTTGCTGCGGCTCCTTTCCCCACAAAGCCTGTAGGACGGCTTTGCGGGGGCCCCAGTGCAGGAGGTGACACTCTTTGACATTTGACGAACTGCGGGACAAGGCCCACGCCCTGCCCTTGAAGCCTGGGGTCTATATCATGCAGAACGCCGCCAGCGAGGTTATCTACGTGGGCAAGGCCAAGGCGCTGAAGAACCGGGTGAGCCAGTACTTCCAGGACCAGTCCCGGCACAACGAAAAGACCCGGGCCATGGTCAGCCAGATCGACCACTTTGACGTCATCGTGGTCCAGTCGGAGTTTGAGGCCCTGGTGCTGGAGTGTGCCCTTATCAAGCGCCACCAGCCCCGATACAATATTTTGCTCAAGGACAGCAAGGGCTTTCCCTATATCCGGCTCTCCCCGGGGGACTATCCCCGGTTTTCCCTGGCCTCCAAGGCGGAGGACGACGGGGCCCGGTACTTCGGGCCCTACGGCTCCCGCTTTGCCAGCCAGGGCATCATTGACGCCCTTCGGGAGGCCCTGCGCCTTCCCGCCTGCCGCAGGAAATTTCCCAAGGACATCGGGAAGGAGCGCCCCTGCCTCAACTTCCACATGGGGGTGTGCGACGGCTACTGCCGGCCCGAGATGGACCAGTCCCAGTACGGGCGCTCCATCGACCAGGCGGTGCGGCTGCTGGAGGGCCGGCTGGACGAGGTGGTGGACGAGCTGGCGGCGGAAATGGAGCTGGCGGCGGAGGAGCTGCGGTTTGAAAAGGCCGCTCAGCTCCGGGACCGTATCCGCTCCATCCAGCTGCTGTCCACCCGGCAGAAGGCGGTGGCCGGGTCGCTGGCGGACACCGACGTGGTGGGCTATCACCGGGGGGAAGCCAAGAGCTGCTTTGTGGTGCTCCACTACATCGGCGGCGAGCTGGCGGCCAAGGACTGGGAGCTGCTGGCCGTCCCCATGGAGGACGAGCAGACCACCGTGTCCACCCTGGCGGCCCAGTACTACGGCGGGCGCGGCCAGCTTCCAAAGCAGATCCTGCTGCCCTGCGACATCGACGAGCAGGTGGAGCTGGCCCGGATGCTCACTGAGGCGGTGGGCCGCAAGGTGGAGGTGCTCACCCCCCAGCGGGGGGCCAAGATGGAGCTGGTGCGCCTGGCCAACGAGAACGCCGCCGAGGAGGCGCTGCGGGCCACCACGGCGGAGGAGCGCCGCTCCAAGCTCACCGAGGCCCTGGGGGCGCTTTTGGGGCTGGAGGAGCCCCCCCACCGGATCGAGGCCTTCGATATCTCCAACACGGGGAGCTCGGACATCGTGGCCTCCATGACCGTCCACATCGACGGCAGGCCGCTGAAGCGGGACTACCGTCATTTCAAACTGAAAGACATGCCCCACGCCGACGATTACGCCTCCATGGAGCAGGTGGTGGAGCGGCGGTTCCGGCGGTATCTGGACGGGGACGAGAAGTTTGGGGGAAAGCCCGACCTGCTGTTGATCGACGGCGGGGCGGGGCAGGTGAAGGCGGCCCAGGAGGCGCTGCAAAAGCTGGGGCTGGGGGACATCCCGGCCTACGGCATGGTGAAGGACGACCGCCACCGCACCCGGGCCCTGGTGGCCGGGGACGGCCGGGAGATTGGCATCCAGGCCAACCAGGCCCTGTTTTCCATGGTGGGCCGCATCCAGGAGGAGACCCACCGCTTTGCCATCGAGTTCCACCGCCAGCAGCAGGCGGGGCACCTGAAGGGCTCGGCGCTGGATGGAATACCGGGGGTCGGCCCCACCCGGAAGGCGCAGCTGCTGAAGGCGTTCAAAAGCGTGAAGGCTGTCAAGGCCGCGTCGTTGGACGAGCTGGCCGCCGCTGTGCCCAAAAACACCGCCCAGGCGGTTTACACCCATTTTCACCCATCCGCGGGGCAGCAGGGAAAGGACGAGAGGGTATGAGAGTCATCACGGGACTTGCCAAGGGGCGGCGCTTAGAGGAGCTGCCCGGGCTGGACACCCGCCCCACCACCGGCCGGGTGAAGGAGGGGCTGTTCAGCGCCATTCAGTTCGACATCCAGGGGCGGCGGGTGCTGGACCTGTTCGCCGGAACGGGTCAATTGGGCATCGAGGCCTTGAGCCGGGGGGCGGCCTTCTGCGACTTTGTGGACAGCGCCCCCGCCGCGCTGAAAATCGTCCAGCGCAACGTGAAAACCTGCGGCTTTGAGGACTGCTCCGCCTGCCATGGAACGGATTTTACCGCCTTTCTCACCCGGCGCCGGGAGAAGTACGGCCTGGTCTTTCTGGACCCGCCCTACGCCTCGGGGAACCTGGAGCGGGCGCTGGAGCTGATCGCCGCGATTGACATTGTGGTGGAAAATGGTATAATAGTGTGCGAAAGTCCGGCGGACCACCCCTTGCCGGAGCTTCCGGAGCCCTATGAGCGGGGCCGGGAGTATCGCTACGGCAAGATCAAATTTACCCTTTACCGCAGGAGGGCATGACCCATGAAACGCGCCATTTATCCAGGCAGCTTCGACCCGGTGACGTTGGGCCACCTGGACATCATCAAGCGGGCCGCCGCCATTTTTGACGAGCTGATCGTGTGTGTCAGCGTGAATTCCGCCAAGGACCACGGCCTGTTCACCCCCGAGGAGCGGGTGGAGCTGATCCGTGCGGTGACGGAGGACCTGCCCAATGTGCGGGTGGACTGCTCCCAGGAGCTGGTGGCGGAGTATGCCCGGCGCAACCGGGCCAGAGTGCTGGTGAAGGGATTGCGGGCGGTGTCCGACTACGAGTCGGAGATCCAGATGGCCATGCTCAACGCCAAGCTGTACGCCCGGCTGGACACGGTGTTCCTCTACACCCGGCCCAAATACGCCTTTCTCAGCTCCACCGTGGTGAAGGAGCTGGCAAGATATGGGGCGGACCTGTCCGATTTCGTGCCATGGCAGATCATTGACCGGGTGAGGGCCAAGGTGGCGGACGGGAGGCACGGCGGCGCATAGGCGGACGGAGAGGTTCTTACATTTAAAAAGGAGTGACGGCACATGGCGACAGCGGTGGACGAGCTGCTGGATATGCTCTTTGATATGATAGACGAGGCGAAAAACGCCGCGTTCAGCAGCGACAAGTGTGTGATCGACCGGGACAAGGCCCTGGATCTCATTGAGGACGCGAAAAAGCAGCTCCCCGTGGACCTGGCGGAGGCCCGGAAAATTTTGAACGCCCGGAACGAGTATTTGGCCGCCGCCAAGCGGGAGGCGGACGAGATCCGCAAACGGGCGGAGATCGAGGCCAACCAGATGGTGAGCGAGGCCCCGGTGATGGCCCAGGCCCGGCAGAAGGCCCGGGAGGTGCTGGCTCACGCCGACGAGGAGGCCAAGAAAACCTGCCGGGAGACCAACGAGTACTGTGTGGACCTGCTGCGGCGGACGGAGGACGCCCTGGCCGCCGCCCACGCGGAGATGCGCCAGGTGCACAATCAGTTCCGCTCCGGTATGGGGAGTACCTCTTCGGGGGAGCGGGAGCGTCCCGCCGTCGGACGGATGTACGACGCCGAGGCGGACGAGTGAGACGCCCCTCCAAAATAGAAAATTCAGGAAAAATCCCTTTCACAGATGGCTGTGGAAGGGATTTTTTTGACGTATTTTTACAGGCGGCGGAGGGCCTCAAACCCCTTGCGGGAAGCGGGGTCCAGGGGATGCTAACGAATGATTGTTCGATTAAATTCCGCCAATAGAGAGCGGAAAATGGGCGATTTCACCGAAAAAAAGTTCTTGCAATTTGTGGGAGGCTACGGTATACTGAGAGGCGTAGTGGAGTGAAATGGAGTAAATCTGCTATAATTAGGAGGAGAGTGGAGGGAACAGGATGACCGGCACCTATGAGCACAGCATCGACAACGCCGGACGCCTCATCGTGCCCTCCAAGCTGCGGGACAAGCTGGGCTCCAGCTTTTATCTGGCGGTGGGGGTGAAGGAGAACCTGACCCTCTACCCCATGGAGACCTGGGAGCGGCTGCGCCAGCGGGTGTCCGAGCTGTCCACCAACGACGCGGCCTCCATGGATCTGTTCTTTGCCTCCGCCCAGCTGTGCGAGGCGGACAAGCAGTGGCGCTTTCAGATCCCCTCCTATTTAAAGGACTACGCCAAGATTGACCGGGACGTGGTGGTCACCGGCAACAATGACCGGGCCCAGATCTGGAGCGCGGACAACTGGAGGGCCAAGACCCAGCAGCAGCTCAACCCGGAGACCATCGCCAGCCTGATGAGGAATTTGGGAATCTGACACTTTTTCTTGAAAGAAAAAGTGTCCAAAAAGAACTTTAATTCGCTGCCAAAGGACTGCAAACCCTCCGTTTCCGCCCGACAACAAAAGGTAATCTATAGTTGAGATTAGTATGAGTATGGAATACACCCATAAGCCGGTGCTCCTGCGGGAGTGCCTGGACGGACTGAACATACGCCCGGAGGGGGTCTATGTGGACGGCACCCTGGGAAGGGCGGGCCACGCGCGGGAGATCGCCAAGCGGCTCACCACCGGGCGGCTCATCGCCATCGACCGGGACCAGGCCGCGCTGGACGCCGCCCCCGCCCGCCTGGAGGGCCTGATGGACAAGGTGACCCTGGTGCGGGGGAACTTTGGCGGTCTGGCCGATATCCTCGCCGCCCTGGGGGTGGACGGGGTGGATGGGATGCTCTTCGACCTGGGGGTGTCCTCCCCCCAGCTGGACGACGGCAGCCGGGGTTTTTCCTACCTCCAGGACGCCCCCTTGGACATGCGCATGGACCAGTCCGCCCCCCTCACCGCCCGGGAGGTGGTGAACGGCTGGAGCCGGGAGGAGCTGAAACGGATTCTGTGGCAGTACGGCGAGGAGCGCTATTCCGGCCCCATCGCCGCGGCCATCGCCCGGGAGCGGGCGCGCGCGCCCATTGAGACCACCGGCCAGCTGGCGGAGATCATCCGCTCGGCCATGCCCGCCAAGGCGAAACGAGAGAAGCAGCACCCCGCCAAGCGGTCTTTCCAGGCCGTCCGGATCGCCGTCAACGACGAGCTGGGGGAGGTGGAGCGCCTGCTGGACAGCGCTCTGGATGCTCTGAGGCCCGGTGGACGGCTGGCCGTCATCTCCTTCCACTCCCTGGAGGACCGGCTGGTGAAAACCGCCTATGGAGAGTGGGCGAGGGGCTGCACCTGCCCTCCGGATTTCCCGGTGTGCGTGTGCGGGAAAACGCCCAGGGTGAAACTGGTCGGCAAGCGGCCCATTGTGGCGGATGAAAAAGAACTGGCGGAAAATCCCCGGGCCCGCAGCGCCAAGCTGCGCCTCGCGGAAAAATTGTAACCTTGCCCCTGCGGGTCTTACGGTAGGGCGCGGACCAACACAAAGGAGAATGCCCTATGGCGACTGAGCGCAGGAACGACACAAGGAGATACCGCACCAGCGGCAACGTGGCCTATCAGCCCGAGTTTGAGCAGGAGCCTGTCCGAAAGCCCTCCCGCCAGCAGGTGCGGGGGAATACCGTCCGGCGCCCGGAGCCTGCCCGGCGCCCCCAGGTCCGCCCCCGCCGACGCCCGGCTGTCCGGCCCGACATCCAGGTCCGGCCCCAGAGCGCCGTTGCCCCCTTCACCGTGGTGGGGCTGTTTGCGGTGCTGGCCTGCGCGTGGCTGCTAGTGGTGAGCTGCGCCCAGCTGGCGGTGGCCAACAACGACATCGTGGACCTGCGCGGCCAGCTGGCCGACCTCCAGGACGAGGGGCGCAGCCTTCAGGCGAAGTATGAGCTGGTGTACGATTTGGAGGCCATTGAAAAGCAGTTTTTGTCCGACGGCTCCATGGTGCGCCCCGGTACTGGCCAGACGGTGTATCTGGACCTGTCCGGCGGCGACCGGGTGGTGTACTGCGACGGGGCGGGGGAGGGCCTGTCCGGCCTGCTCCAGCGGGCGGAGCAGTTTTTCGCCGGAGGGCTGTCATAAGGGGCCCGGTTTCCCACATACATTTGCCTATAGAGAAAGAGGAGGGGCGTGAGGAACGCACAGGGTTCCCGCGCCCCTCTCCCCATCAAACCCTGTGGAAGGAAAGAACAGGAGCGAAGCCCATGCAGGACCCCAGCCGCAAGCCCCGCCGCGCAGACGGCAGAAACAACCGAAGCCTGTTCCGCCGCACCATTTTCCTGATGGCGGTGCTGGGGGTGGGGATGTTCCTGCCCCTCATCGCCCAGCTCTACAAGCTCCAGATCGTGGAGCATCTGGAGTGGGAGGAGCGGGCGGCCAACCAGCAGACCAAAAGCGTGTCCGTGCCCGCCAACCGGGGCACCATCTACGACCGGGAGGGCCGGGCCATGGCCATGTCCGCCACGGTCTACAAGCTGATTTTGTCCCCCATGGGGGTGTATGACGCCGTCGACCGGGATAAGTACAAGAAGGAGGACGGCTCCCATGACGACGCGGCCTATGAAAAGGCCCTGTACGACCTGCGCAAGCTGATCGTGGACTGGGTGTCCGGCAACCTGGGCTACGACGAGGAGAAGCTGTGGACGCGGCTGGAGAACACCAAAAACGCCTACGTGGAGCTGTACACGGAGCTGGAGGAGGAGGACGCGGAGAAGGTCCGGGAGTTCACCAGCGAAAACCACATCACCGGCCTTTTGTACCTCACCCCCAGCAGCAAGCGGTACTACCCCTTTTCCTCCATTGGCTCCCACGTGCTGGGCTACATGAACCAGAACGAGAACAGCGGCACCAACAAAGTGGGCGCCATGGGGGTGGAGGCCGGCTATGAGGACGCTTTGTCCGGCGAGCTGGGCCGGGTGGTCACCTCCACCAACGGCTGGGGACAGGAGATGATCTCCGGCTACGAGATGTATTTTGATGCCGAGAACGGCTATGATGTCCACATCACCATGGACGAGCGCATCCAGGCCATGCTGGAGCAGACCCTGATGGAGGGCATCGAGACCTACGACGTGCAGGCCGGGGCCTTCGGCATTGCCATGGACCCACAGACCGGGGCGGTGCTGGCCATGGCCAGCTCCCCGGACTTCGACCCCAACAACTGGAACGCCATCCTCAGCCAGGAGCTGCAGGCCCAGATCGACCAGGTGGCGGCGGAGAAGGGGGAGGACAGCGAGGAGGTGGGCGACGCCTGGAGGGCCGCCTGGAACAAGCAGATGCGCAACCGCACCCTGGACGAGACCTATGAGCCGGGGTCGGTGTTCAAGCCCATCACCGTGTCCATCGGCCTGGAGGAGGGCATCATCTCCCTGGACAGCACCTACAACTGCGGCGGGTCCAAGCAGAACCCCGACTGGCCGAAGCCCATCCGCTGCCACAAGAGAGGCGGTCACGGACAGCAGGACCTTACCAAGGCGGTGGGCAACTCCTGCAACGTGGCTCTGATGGACATCGCCGAGCAGATCGGGCCCGAGCTCACCTGGAAGTACTGGAAGGACTTCGGTCTGCTGGAAAAGACGGGCATCGACCTGAGCGGCGAGGAAAAGGGCATCTTCTGGGATGAGGACTACTTCACAAGCCGCAACGCCAGCTCCTCCATCGAGCTGGCCACCTCCTCCTTCGGCCAGCGGTTCAAGGTGACGCCCATTGAGATGATCACCGCCTTTGCCGCCGTCATCAACGGCGGGCACCTGCTCCAGCCCTATGTGGTGCAGTCCATCACCGACGGGGACGGCAACACCACCTTCTACCACGAGACGGTGGAGGTGCGGCAGGTCATCAGCGAGTCCACCTCTGAAAAAATGCGGGGCATCCTGGAGAGCGTGGTAGCTAATGACTCGGGGCACAACGCCTCCCAGAGCGGCTACCGCATCGGCGGCAAGACGGGCACCTCCGAGCTGCTGGACCGGGAGAACCAGCCCGGCTACAACAAGGACGTCATGTGCTCCTTCATGGGCTTCGCCCCGGCGGACGATCCCAAGGTGCTGGTGCTGGTGGTGTACGACACGCCCAAACGGGCCGGGATCGGCGCCACATCCACCGCCGGGGGCACCTACATCAGCGGCGGCAACATCGCCGCCCCCATGGCGGGGGCGCTCATCGCCAACATCCTGGACTACATGGGTGTGGAGCGGCAGTACAGCGCCGACGAGCTGACCGGGGCGGACACCCCCATGCCCTACGTCACCGGCAGGGAGCTGACGGTGGCCAAGGGCACGCTGCAAAACGCGGGCTTTGAGTGCCGCACAGTGGGCACGGGCAGCGTGGTCACCCATCAGGTGCCCGCCGCCGGCGTGCCTATCCCGGGCGGGTCCAACGTGATCTTGTACCTGGGTGACGAGGCCCCCGCCGAGCAGGTGGAGACCCCGGACCTGACGGGTCTGAGCCCCGCGGCGGCCAAGACGAAGCTGGAGGAGCACGGGCTGTTCATGCGGGCCACCGGCGTGGTGGACTCCAACTCCACCACGGTGATGGCGGCCCAGTCGGTGGACGCGGGGGTCATGGTGTCCCCCGGCACCGTGATAGAGGTGAGATTTGTGAGCGATATTGAATATGGAGACAATTAAAACCAGGCAGGAGGCCCCGGTGGCCGTTGTGGGCCGGGGCGGTACGCTCACCGCCGGGCTGCTGCGCGCCCTGGTGCCCGGCCCGGTGGTGGAGCTCACCCCCTGTCAGGCGGCGCTCTACGAGGGGCGCTGCCGGGCGGTGGTGGTGGAGAACTTCGACCCGCCCCCGGGGCGGACGCTGAGCGGCTGCGCCGCCGCCCGGTGGGCGCTGTCCCCCCGCTCGGGGGTGACGGTGGTGGGGCTGGACGACCCGGAGGGGCGGCGGCTGGCCGGGGCCATGCCCGGGGCGGTGTACGCCTATTCCGACGGGCGGCCCCAGGCGGACCTGACGGCGAAAAACGTCCGGGTCCGGGGGAAGCGGCTGGAGTTCGAGGTTTTGACCACCGGGGGAGAGCTGGCCCGGGTCCGGGTGAGCGCCGGGGCGCGTCCCCGGCTGTACGACCACCTGGCGGCTCTGGCGGGGGCGCTGGCCCTGGGGGTCCCCCTCACCGAGGCGGCGCGGCGGCTGGGGAGCTGAGAGAGAAGGAAACACGAAAGAAAACGCGGAGGAGAGAGTTATGGTACGGATTCTGCTGGCGGCGCTGACCGCCTTTGTCATCTCAGCGGCGGTGGGATGGGTGCTGATCCCCATTCTGCGCGCGATGCACGCGGGCCAGTCCATCAAGGAGATCGGCCCCAACTGGCATAAAAACAAGGAGGGCACCCCCACCATGGGGGGGATCATGTTCATCGCGGCGGTCATCGTCGTGGTGCTGGCCTTCGGCTGGCGGGATATGGCCCAGGGGAGCTGGCAGGCGGTGTTTGTGCTGGGCTTTTCCCTGGTGTGCGGGGCCATCGGCTTCATCGACGACTACGCCAAGATCCGCAAGCATGAGAACACCGGCCTCACCGCCGGGTGGAAGTTCCTGCTCCAGCTGGCGGCGGCCATCGCCTTCCTGGCCCTGCTGCGCTGGAGCGGACACCTGACGCCCAACCTGTATATCCCCTTTGTCAACATCACCGTTCCCCTGAACTGGGGGGTGTATCTGGTGTTCGCCGCCTTTGTCATGGTGGGGTGCGTCAACGCGGTCAACCTCACCGACGGGGTGGATGGCCTGGCCGGGTCGGTGACCCTGGCGGTGGCGGTGTTTTTCGCCGTGCTGTCCAAGTGGTGGGACTACGGCGCGGTGGGGGTGTTCGCCGGAGCGCTGGCGGGGGGCCTGCTGGGCTTTCTGGTATACAATTTCCACCCCGCCAAGGTGTTCATGGGGGACACCGGGTCCCTGTTTTTGGGGGGGGCGGTGTGCGGCATGGCCTTTGCCCTGGACGCGCCCCTGGTGCTGGTGCCGGTGGGGATCATCTACATCGCGGAGACCATGAGCGACATCCTCCAGGTGGGCTATTTCAAGCTCACCCACGGCAAGCGGATCTTCCGCATGGCCCCCCTCCACCACCACCTGGAGCTGGGGGGCTGGAGCGAGGTGCGGGTGGTGCTCACCTTCACCGGCATCACGGTGGCGTTCTGCCTGCTGGCGTTTGTGGGTGTCATGTATCGGTACGCCATCTGAGCGCGGAGAAGCGGACAGCGAGGAAGCTTGGAGCGAAGCGAGGCCGAGCGCAGGGCCGGGGTCCTACCCGGCCCGCAGACCAGGCCGAGTCGGAGCGAAAGCGCCCGAGCGGTTTGGCCGCTTCGCGGCGTGACAACAGCGGAGCGGAAATCTTCAGGAAAAGAGGGTGAGACCCATGGCCAGAAAAGCGAAACGGGACCTGACCATCGAGCAGAAGCTGGCCCGGGGTCCCATCGACCTGCCCTTCTTGGCCCTGGTGCTGCTGCTCACCGCCATCGGCCTTATCATGGTGCTGTCCGCCTCCTACGCCTCCGCCATGTATAACAGCAGCGCGGGCATCAACACCGAGGGGGACCCCCTCTACTTCTTCAAGCGGCAGTTCGGCTTTGCGCTGATCGGCGCGGCGGGCATGTATATCATCTCCAAGATCGATTACCAGCATTTCAGGTGGATGTCTGTGTTCGTGCTGGGGGCCTCCATCGTGCTGATGCTGCTGGTGTTTACCCCGCTGGGGCGCAGCGGCGGCGGCGCACAGCGGTGGGTCAAGATCGGCCCTATTCGGTTTCAGCCTTCTGAGGTCGCCAAGGTAGGGGTCATCATGTTTTTTGCCGCCGGACTGTCCAAGCGGACGGGGCAGGTGGGCCTGGACCGAAGATGGAGCAAGCGCACGTTTACCGGCCGGATGGCCGCCCGCCTGGACCGGGTGGGGCTGCTGGAGCTGATGCCCTACGGTTTGGTGCTGGTGGTGGTGCTGGGCATCATCGCCGCGCAGCACCACATGTCGGCCATGGTGCTGGTGATTGTGGCGGCGGCCTCGGTGCTGTTTGCCGCCGGGGTGTCCCTGGGCTGGTTCGCCGCCGGGGGGGCGCTGGTGGGGGCGGCGCTGTGGTTCATCATCACCCAGACCACCTATATGAAGGCCCGCATCAAGATTTGGCAGGACCCCCTCAGTGACCTGAAAAACGGCGGCTATCAGCCCTGGCAGTCCCGGATTTCCATCGGCTCCGGGGGGCTTCTGGGGGTGGGTCTGGGCAACAGCCGGCAGAAATACTCCTTCCTGCCGGAGGAGCACAACGACTATATCTTCTCCATCGTCTGCGAGGAGCTGGGAATGGTGGGGGCCCTCATCATCATGGCCCTGTTCGCCCTGCTCATCATCCGGGGATACTGGCTGGCCCTCCACGCCAGGGACCGGTTCGGGACCCTGCTGGTGGTGGGCGTCACCTCGCTGACGGCCTTTCAGACCTTTTTCAACATCGGCGTGGTCACCGGCTTTCTCCCCCCCACCGGCATCTCTCTGCCCTTTTTCAGCTACGGCGGCACGGCCCTGGCCATCCAGCTGGCGGAGATGGGCATGGTGCTCAGCGTATCACGGCAGATCGCCGCGCCCAAAGCGGAATAGAGGAGGGCATCCACAGTGAAGGTCATATTTACCTGCGGCGGGTCGGCGGGCCATGTGAACCCCGCCCTGGCGGTGGCCCAGCAGTTTGAGCAAAAACACCCCGGCTGCGAGATCTTGTTCGTGGGCGCGGAGCGGGGGATGGAGCAGCGCCTGGTGAAGCAGGCGGGCTATCCCATCGAGACGGTGAAGGTGTCCACCTTCGAGCGCTCCTGGAGCTGGAAGGTGCTCAAGCACAACCTGAGCAGCGCCTTTAAGCTCCCAGTGGGCCAGCATGAGGCCGCCTCGGTGCTGAAAAAGTTCAAGCCGGACCTGGTGGTGGGCACCGGGGGATACGCCTCCTATCCCGCTGTCCACGAGGCGGCCCGGCGGCGTATCCCCTGCGCCATCCACGAGTCCAACGCCTATCCGGGGCTGACCACCCGCGCGCTGGCCAACAAGGTGGACCTGGTGATGGTGGGCTTCCCCGAGGCGGCGGCCTACTACAAGGACGCCAAGCGGGTGGCCGTCACCGGCACGCCGGTGCGGGGGGAGTTCTTCACCCTGGACCGGGAGCAGGCCCGGCTGAAGCTGGGGCTGATGGACAGCCAGCCGCTGGTGATCTCCTTCTGGGGGTCCCAGGGGGCGGGGCACATGAGCGAAAAGACGGTGGACCTGGTGGAGCGCTGGGCCGCCGAGGGCCGCCGCTTCCACTATGTCCACGCCGCCGGGCGGGACTATGAGGATATGACCGCCGAGCTTGCCAAACGGGGTGTGCCGGTGACGGACCGGGAGGTCCGGCCCTACATCGACGACATGCCGGTGGTGATGGCGGCGGCGGACCTGGTGATCTGCCGGGCGGGGGCGTCCACCATCGGGGAGCTCACCGCTTTGGGCAAGCCCGCCATCCTGGTGCCCTCCCCCTTTGTGGCGGCCAACCACCAGTTCAAAAACGCCAAGGTGCTCTCCGACCGGGGCGGGGTGGAGCTGATGGAGGAAAAGGACTGCACCGGGGAGGAGCTGTACCGGACGGCCATGGACCTGCTGGCCGACGGCGCCCGCCGGGCGGCCATGGGCCGGGCGCTGAAGGAGCTGGCCGCCCCCCACGCAGCCCAGGATATTTACGAAAACCTCATCCAGCTCATGAAATAACGGCCCAAAGCCCTTCCGCATAGAATGAAGCGAGATTTCTTTCTATGGGGAGGCTTTGCCATGAGCGTGATGTATCTTCGGGGCGGAACGCCGCTGGAGGGGGAACTGACGGTCCACGGGGCGAAAAACAGCGTGCTGCCCATCCTGGCCGCCTGTCTGCTGGCCCGGGGGCCGGTGAAGCTGCGAAACTGCCCCCGGCTCACCGACGTGACGGCGGCGCTGGGTATACTGCGCCGCCTGGGCTGCCGGGTGGAGCAGGAGGGCCACACCGTCGTTGTGGACCCCGCCGGGGCGTCGGGATGCTCCATCTCCGAGGAGCAAATGCGCGCCATGCGCTCGTCCATCATCTTTCTGGGTCCGCTGCTGGCCCGGATGGGGGAGGCCCACCTGACATATCCCGGCGGGTGCGAGCTGGGCCCCCGGCCCATCGACCTGCATCTCAGCGCCATCCGGGCCATGGGGTGCGAGGTCAGCGAGGACCGGGGCATCCACTGCCAGGGAAAGCCCAGAGGCGGAGAGGTCCAGCTGGCCCTGCCCAGCGTGGGGGCCACGGAGAATGCCATTTTGTGTGCCGTGGGGGCGAAGGAGTCCACCACCATCGCCAACGCCGCCCGGGAGCCGGAGATCGGCGACCTCCAGAGCTTTCTCAACAGCCTGGGGGCCTGTGTCCGAGGGGCGGGCAGCTCCACCATCACCGTGGAGGGAGGCCGGGAGCTGTCCGGCGGGGAGTACACCGTCATGGGGGACCGCATTGTGGCCGCCACCCTGCTGTCCGCCGCCGCCTCCGCCGGGGGCCGGGTGCGGCTGAGGGGGGTGGACTGGCGGCATCTGGCCACGGTGCTGTCCGTGTTCCACCAGGCGGGGTGCCGGGTGGAGAGCAGGCTGGAGTACGTGGAACTGATTCGAGACGGGAGCACGCCCTTAAAAGGTGTCCCTACCATCCGGACCGCCCCCTATCCCGGCTTTCCCACCGACGCCCAGGCTCCCGTCATGGCGGCGCTGGCGGCCTCCCAGGGGTGCACCCTGTTTGTGGAGACCATGTTTGACAGCCGCTACCGCCACGTGCCCGAGCTCATCCGCATGGGGGCGGACGTGACCACCGAGGGCCGAGTGGCCCTGGTCCGGGGGGTGGAGCGGCTCCACGGGGCCAGGGTGGAGGCCTCCGACCTGCGGGGCGGCGGGGCCCTGGCCGCGGCGGCCCTGGGCGCGGAGGGGACCACCGTGCTGTCCGGCCTGCACCACGTCGACCGGGGCTACGAGGGCCTGGAGGAGATGCTCAGCGCTCTAGGCGCAGATGTGGAACGCCGGGAAAATTAGACACAGCGGAACGGAGGTGATCGCCTTGGCACGACAGCGCAGGCACAAGCGGCCCACCCGGCGAAGAGGCCGGTTCAGCGGGCTGTATAAGGTGCTGTCCGTCCTGCTGGCCGCCGGGGCGGTGATCGCGGCCTGCATCGTATTTTTCCGGGTGAATACCATCGAGGTGTCGGGCAATGTGCGCTACACGGTCCAGGAGGTCATTGACGCCTCCGGGATCAAAACCGGCGACAACCTCATCGCCCTGCCGGGGGGCCGGGTGTCGGCGTCCATCCGCGCTCAGCTCCCCTATGTGGAGGGTGTTACCCTCCAGCGGGCCTACCCGGACAGGCTGGTGATCCGGGTGACGGAGCGGGTGGCGGCGGCGTCGGTGGACTCCGCCGAGGGCCGCTGGCTCATCTCCGCCCAGGGCAAGCTGCTGGAAAAGGACAACGGCTCCATCCAGACCATCCAGATCGCCGGTATGACGGCGGTGGGGCCCTACGCGGGAGGGATGCTCCAGACGGCGGCGGAGGAGAGCCTGACGCTGGACTATGTGAAGCAGCTGCTGGCTGTGCTGGAGCAGGAGGAGATGCTGGGACAGTGCACGGAGCTGGACTGCACCGCCGCGGCGTCCATGACGCTGCGTTACGGCATCTACCGCTTGAAGCTGCCCCGGGGCGGGGACTACGGCTACTATATCCAGCTGGCCCAGTCGGCCCTGTCCGCGGGGCTGGAAAAGGGCTTGATCCAAGAGGGACAGGGCGGTCTGCTGGATTTGACGGTGATGGATGGGAAGGCCCATTTCCGCTCGGATCAATCGTAAAATTTTGGACGGGCGGCAAAAAACTGCGATTTTCTATTGACCGCCTGGGGAAAAAAGGGTACAATACTACAAGATGTGGTTTCATGTCTTATTTGGAATGACGAGTTCCGTTTTACATAGGAGGGTCACAGGATGGCATTTGTAATGGATTCCGCCGCCAGTCATGAGGACGTATTAAAGGTCATTGGTGTGGGCGGCGGCGGCAATAACGTGGTGAACCGGATGGTCCGCGCGGGGATGCAGGGCGTGGAGTTCATCGCGGTGAACACCGACCGCCAGTGCCTCAACGCCTCCGAGGCCACCCAGAAGCTGGCCATCGGCGAGAAGCTCACCGGCGGCAAGGGCGCGGGGGCCAACCCCGAGGTGGGCCGGGAGTCCGCCAAGGAGAGCAAGGAGCAGATCACCGCGCTTTTGGACGGGGCGGACATGGTATTCGTCACCGCCGGCATGGGGGGCGGCACGGGCACCGGCGCGGCCCCCGTGGTGGCGGAGATCGCCAAGGAGAAGGGCATCCTCACCGTGGGCGTGGTCACCAAGCCCTTCAACTTCGAAGGCCGCCGCCGCATGGAGCAGGCCGCCCAGGGCATCGAGGAGCTCAGACAGAAGGTGGACTCCCTGGTCATCATCCCCAACGACCGGCTCCAGTACGCCACCGACGAGAAGATCACTTTCGCTAACGCCTTCGCCATTGCCGACGACGTGCTGCGTCAGGCGGTGCAGTCCATCTCCGACCTCATCAAGACCACCGGCCTTATCAACCTGGACTTTGCTGACGTCACCGCCGTCATGAAGGACGCGGGGCTGGCCCACATGGGCGTGGGCCGGGCGGCGGGCAAGAACAAGGCCGAGGAGGCCACCCGCATCGCCATCAACAGCCCCCTGCTGGAGACCTCCATCCAGGGGGCCAAGGGCATCATCGTCAACATCACCGGGCCCATGGACATGGGCCTGGAGGAGGTGGAGCAGGCCGCCGAGATGGTCAAGCAGGTGGCCGACCCCGACGCGCTGTTCATGATGGGCACCGCCTTCGACGACACCCTGGAGGACGAGCTGCGGGTCACCGTCATCGCCACCGGCTTTGGCACGGTGGACAACCCCGTCCCCGCCAAGGAGGGGGAACAGCCCGCCCAGGTCCAGCAGCCCCAGCAGTCCGTCCAGCCCCAGCAGGTCAGGCCCCAGCCCCAGGCCGCCGCGGCGGAGGACAGGCCCAAGTGCGTGCCCGCCGGAGTGGGCCCCATCACTCCCCCCAAGCCCCTGTCGGAGACCGCCGCCGAGCCGGTGGAGGACGACCCCTTTGACGATATCTTCCGCATTTTCCACAAGAGATGAACCACGCCCCTTCCGGCGGACAGCCGGGAGGGGCTTGCGCCATCTGCCGGACAGGAGGAGGGGCGGACATGGAATATATACCGGCCAAGCATCTGCTCCACCGCAGCCGGACCACCCAGTGGTTCGGTACCGACCACACCATGAACATCTACCAGGGGTGCTGCCACGGCTGCCTGTACTGCGACAGCCGCAGCGACTGCTACCAGATCGACGGCTTTGACCGGGTGCGGGCCAAGGCGGACGCCCTGCGCGTTTTGCGGGACGACCTGGCCCGGAAGGTGCGGCCCGCCTTTGTCGCCACCGGGGCTATGAGCGACCCTTACAACCCCTTTGAGGAGGAGCTGCAGCTCACCCGCCACGCCTTGGAGCTCATTGACGCCTACAGCTGTGGCGTGGCGGTGGCCACCAAGAGCGACCTCATCGTCCGGGATATCGACATTTTGACCTCCATTCAAAGCCACTCGCCGGTGATCTGTAAGCTCACCGTCACCACGGCGGACGACGCCCTGGCGGCGAAAATCGAGCCCCAGGCGCCGCCCCCCAGCCGCCGCCTGGCGGCGCTGGACAAGCTGTCCGGGGCGGGGCTGTTCGCCGGGGTGCTCCTCATGCCGGTGCTGCCCTTTTTGGAGGACAGCGAGGACAATGTGCTGGGGGTGGTGGAGGGCGCCGCCCGGGCGGGGGCGCGGTTTATCTATCCGGCCCTGGGTGTCACTATGCGCCAGGGCCAGCGGGAATATTTTTTGGACGGGCTGGAGCGGGCCTTTCCCGGCCAGGGGCTGAAGGGGCGCTATCTGCGGCAGTATGGGGAGCGCTACCAGTGCGCCAGCCCCCGGGCGGGGGCCTTGTGGAAGGTATTTTCCAAAGCCTGCCGGGAGCGGGGCATTTTGTACGACATGAAGTCCATCATTCGGGCGGCCACCCTGGGCTATGGGGACGGCCAGCTCACATTTTTTGACTGAACAGAGAAGTCGAAGGGGGAGGTCCCATGAAGGTGAAAGGCCGTTTTGCCCCCACCCCCAGCGGACGGATGCACCTGGGCAATCTGCTCTCGGCGCTGCTGGCCTGGCTGGACGTGCGAAGCGCCGGGGGAGAGCTGGTGCTGCGCGTCGAGGATCTGGACCGACAGAGGACCAGCCCGACCTTTGCCGCCCAGCTCATGGACGACCTGCGCTGGCTGGGGCTGGACTGGGACGAGGGAGGCTTGGAGCCCGCCTACATGCAGAGCCGCCGCACAGCCTATTATGAGGAGGCGTTCCAAGCGCTGGAGGAGCAGGGGCTGGTCTATCCCTGCTACTGCTCCCGGACACAGCGCATGGCGGCCTCCGCCCCCCACCGGGACGACGGGGCGGTGGTCTATAGCGGCAAGTGTTATCATTTGACAGCGGAGGAGCGGGCGACGCTGGAGCGCCAGGGCCGCCGCCCGGCCTGGCGGGTGCGGTGCCCCGACCTCACCGTGGCGCTGGAGGACGGGAACTGCGGGCCCTATTCCGAAAACCTGGCCCGGGACTGCGGGGACTTTATCGTCCGGCGCTCCGACGGGGTGTTCGCCTACCAGCTGGCGGTGGTGGTGGACGACGCGCTCATGGGGGTGAATCACGTGGTCCGGGGACGGGACCTGCTGTGCTCCGCCCCTCGGCAAGCGTGGCTCCACCGGGTTCTGGGCTATGAGCCGCCCCGTTTTTTCCACACCCCGCTGCTGCTTGCGCCCGACGGGCGGCGGCTGGCCAAGCGGGACCGGGACCTGGATATGGGGGCGCTGCGGGAGCGATATACGCCGGAGGAGCTCACCGGTCTGCTGGCGTGCTACGCGGGGTTGGCGGACCGCCCGGAAAAAGTGACAGCCCAAGAGCTCGTATCTCAGTTTTCCTGGGCAAAAGTGCCGAAAAATGACGTTGTGGTTTGTTTATCTTGACAGAGACCTGGGCAAAGCGTAAAATGGGAAAAATTAAGAAATAGGAGGATGAACTATGGCGCGGATGGATTGGAACGACAAATTCGGCAAGCGGGGCCTCACCTTTGACGACGTGCTTTTGATCCCGGCGGAGAGCAGTGTGCTCCCGGCGGACGTGGACCTGCACACCCAGCTGACGAAAAAGGTCACCCTGAATATCCCGGTGATGAGCGCGGCCATGGACACGGTCACCGAATCCCGCATGGCCATCGCCCTGGCCCGGGAGGGCGGCATCGGCGTGATCCATAAGAACATGTCCATCGGCCAGCAGGCCGAGCAGGTGGACATCGTGAAGCGCAGCGAAAACGGCGTCATCACCGACCCCTACTGGCTGGGCCCTGGCCACACCCTGGCGGAGGCGGACGAGCTGATGGCAAAGTTCCGCATCTCCGGCGTGCCCATCTGCGACGGCGGCAAGCTCATCGGCATCATCACCAACCGAGACATGAAGTTCGAGACCGACATGAACCAGCTCATCGACAACGTGATGACAAAGGACCACCTGGTCACCGCCCCCGAGGGCACCAATCTGGACCAGGCCCGGGAGATCCTCCGCAAGCATAAGATCGAGAAGCTTCCCATCGTGGACGAGCAGTTCCACCTGAAGGGGCTTATCACCATCAAGGACATTGAGAAGGCCCAGGTCTACCCCAACTCCGCCCGGGACGAGAAGGGCCGTCTGCTGGTGGCCGCGGCCATCGGCGTCACCCCCGACGTGCTGGACCGGGTGGCCGCCCTGGTGGACGCGGGGGCGGACGTGCTGTGCCTGGACTCCGCCCACGGCCACTCCCGGAACATTTTGGAGTGCGTCATGCGCATCAAGTCCCTGTACCCCGACGTGCAGCTGGTGGCGGGCAACGTGGCCACCGCCGAGGGCACCCGTGCCCTTATTGAGGCGGGGGCGGACTGCGTGAAGATCGGCATCGGCCCCGGCTCCATCTGCACCACCCGGGTGGTGGCGGGCATCGGCGTGCCCCAGGTCACCGCCGTGTTCGACGCGGCCCAGGTGGCGGCGGAGTACGGCGTGCCCATCATCGCCGACGGCGGCATCAAGTATTCTGGCGACATCGCCAAGGCCATCGCGGCGGGGGGCAACGTGGTCATGCTGGGCTCCCTGCTGGCGGGCTGTGAGGAGTCCCCCGGTGAGACCGAGGTGTACCAGGGCCGTCAGTTCAAGGTCTACCGGGGCATGGGCTCCCTGGGGGCCATGGCTAAGGGGTCCAAGGACCGCTACTTCCAGCAGAACAACAAGAAGCTGGTGCCCGAGGGCGTGGAGGGCCGGGTGCCCTACAAAGGGCCGGTGTCCGAGACCATCTATCAGATGATGGGCGGCCTGCGCTCCGGCATGGGCTACTGCGGCTGCGCCACCATCGACGAGCTGCGCACCAAGGCGCAGTTCACCCAGATCACCGCCGCGGGCCTCAAGGAGTCCCACCCCCACGACATCTATATCACCAAGGAAGCGCCCAACTACACCATCAATCCCCAATAAAAGTGCTGAACTCCCCCGGCGTTGCCGGGGGAGTTTTATATGGCTGGGAAGCGCCCAACTGCACCATTGACCTATAATGAAAATGGCCCTCCGACTGTCCGGAGGGCCCGTTTCAGGTCATGCCGCGATGTCTTTTCGTGTGTACCGCCAAAGGCCGAAGCCAGCCCCCAGCGCCCCCAGGGCGCAGCCCGCCAGCACTGGGGCGGTCTGGGTCTCTCCGGCAAAGAGCCGGGCGGCGTCGGCGTAGTAGTAGGGGGTGACGAAGCGCAGCCAGTCCAGACCCTGGTCCAGGTTGAGGAGCAGCCCGGCGAAATACAGCAGCGCGGCCAGGCCCATGCCCAGCCCCAGCCCGCCCCGGCGCAGCAGGGAGGACAGGCCGAAGCACAGCCCGCCGATCTCCAGCTGCATCAGCAGCAGCGCGCCGTGATAGCGCAGCAGATCCTCCCACTCCACCTCCTCGCCGATGGCCAGGATTCCACCCGCGCCGCAGGCAAAACAGATCAGGTTCAACCCAATCACCAGGACGGCCAGGGCCGCCAGCTTTTCCGCCGCGATCCGCAAGCGGCTGACGGGGTGGGTGAGCAGGAACTCCGCCGTGTGGCCCCCCTCCTCGCCCGCCAGCAGTCCCATGGCGGTGACGGCGGCGTAAAAGGCCCCACCCAGGCCCAGGATATTGCCGCACTCCGTGCCATAAAAGCCCAAAATGGTGCCGAATTGCAGCTTGTCAAGGCCAAAGGCGGCGGAGAAATCTCCCATCCCGGCGAACAGGTTGGACACATCCCCCATGGAGTCGGAAAAGGAGGGATACAGCCCCACGCACACCGCCATCAGCCCGCCGACCACGGCGGACCACACCAGAAAGCTGAGCGCGCCGGAACGCAGCTCCTTGCGAAAAACCGTCATTGGGATACCCTCCCCTCGTAGTAGTCGAAAAATTTGTGCTCAATGTCCAGCTCCTGGGTGGTGCCCTCCACCACCAGCCGCCCCTCCCGGATGATGGCGGCCCGGTCGCAGTAGCGCTGAACCTCGTAGAGCACGTGGGAGGATAAAAATACGGTGGCGCCCTCCTTGCGCCGCTGCTCCAGCTCGGACCAGAAGGCCCGCTGGACCAGGGGGTCCAGGCCGCTGGTGGGCTCGTCCAGGATGTACAGCCGGGGACGGTGCTGCATGGCGCACACGATGGACACCTTTTTCCGGTTGCCCAGGCTCAGCTCCCGGATGCGCTTTTTGGTGTCAAGCTCTAGCGCCTCGCACAGCGCGGTGGCCTGGGCCTGGCAGTCTGTTTTGCGCAGGTCGGCAGACAGGCGGATGACCTCGCTGACCCGCATGTCCGGGTAGAACATGGCCTCGGAGGGCATATAGCCCACCTGGGCCAGGATTTTTTCCCGCTCCCGGACGCAGTCCAGCCCCAGCACCTTGGCCGACCCGGCGGTGGGGGAGAGGAGGCCCAGAAGAGTGCGGATGGTGGTGGACTTGCCCGCCCCGTTGGGGCCGATGAAGCCAAAGCAGCCGCCCTCCGAGACGTGGAGGGTCAGGTCCGTCACCCCCCGGGCTTTGCCGTAGGTCTTGGTGAGATGGTCGATCTGGATCACAGGTACTCCTCCTTATAAAGATGCTGGCGCAGCATATTGGCGTATTTTTGGTACTCCTGAAACAGCTTGTCGATCTCCTCCGGTGTGCAGGCTTTTGTCTCCGCCAGCATGCCCTCCGCCGCCAGGGTCAGCAGCCGGACCAGTATTTTGGGGTCCACGCCGTCCTTGAATTTGTGCAGGTCCATCCGGGCGAGAAAGCTGTCGGTAGTATCCCTCAATACGTCGTTCAGCTTTTTTCGCAGCTTGGGGGTGAGCACGTTGTCCCCCTCATAATAGGCCCGCATGACGAAGCGGAACAGCCCCGGGTGACGGCGCACCATGTCCATCTTCACCTGTTGGCCGACCTCCAGGGTCCGGAAAAAGTCCGTCTCCCCAAAATAGACGGCTTTCAGCATGTGGCGGTCGAAGATATGCATACACTCGTCGATGGCATACTGGAACAGATAGAGATACAGCTCCCGCTTGTCCTTGAAATAGTGGAACAGCAGCCCCTTGGACACTCCCGCCCGCTTGGCGATGGCGTCGGCGGAGGTCTTTTTGAAGCTGCCCTCACCGAACTCGATCATGGCGCTGTTGCGGATGAGGTCCTGGCGCTCCATGGGGAGGCTGAAAAACTTTTGGTTCATGGCCGGCCCTCCTTTCCTCTCCACCATACCGCCGTTGACCAAATCGGTCAACCCCCCAAATTTATTTGCTTTGGACCCAAACTGTACCGTTATCCGTCTAATAGATGTGACCGGTCAACACAGCAGTACGAAGAAGGGATGACATGGAAGAACTGATACAGCGGGCCAGGGCAGGGGACGCCTCGGCCTTCGTGGAGCTGATGGAGGGCCAGAAGAGCACCCTCTACAAGGTGGCCCGGAGCTATCTCCACAACGACGCGGACGCGGCGGACGCCATCAGCGAGACGGTGTTGGCCTGTTTTGAGAAGCTGGACACCCTGCGCCAGCCCCAGTATTTCCGCACCTGGCTGGTGCGCGTTTTGATCCGCAAGTGCCAGGACCTGCTCCGGGAGCGCAGGCGGAGCGTGCCGCTGGACGAGATCGTCGAGGTGGGCCGGGAGGAGCCGGGCCACGCCCGGGTGGAGTTCCTGGCCCTGCTGGACAGCCTGGACGAGAAGTACCGCACGGTGCTGCTGCTCTACTACGGCGAGGGCTTTTCCGTGGGAGAGATCGCCCAGGCCATGGAGCTGAAGGTGGAGACGGTGAAAACCCGTCTCAAACGGGCCCGGGCCGGGTTCAAGCTGGCTTACGAGGCGGAATAGGAGGGTGGGACCATGGACGAACGGAAGCTGCACGAGATTTTAGGACAGGATCTGGAGGTGCCTGATATGGTGAACAAGAAGCTGGAACAGACCTACGCCCTGGTGGAGAAAAAGGAGCGCCCGGCCAGGCGGCGTGGGCTTCGGCCCCTGCGCACGGTGCTCATCGCGGCGGCGGCAGCGGCCCTGCTGTGTGGGACGGCCGCGGCGGCCTATGACTTTTATACCCGGCAGAACGTGGCGGTGAATGAGCCCCAGACGGTCCAGGGCATCGTGGGCGGCGGCCAGCCCTCCTGGGAGCGCAAGGAGGTCTATAACGAGTCGGGGAAGCTCGACCACTACTGGCCCAACCGGGAGACGGTGGCCGTGGACCCCGCCCAAGCCCAGGCTCTGCTGGGGGACTACCTGCCTGAGAGCGGCTATCAGTGGCAGATTGAGGACTATACGTTCACCGTGGAGGGCTACGTGCTGGACGAGCACACCGGCACCGCCAAATTCTACTACACCATGGAGCATCCCGGCGGGTTCGGCGAGGGCGCGGTGGACTGGCAGCACGGCTGGCTGAACAACCAGGTCTACAAGCCCTCTGTCATGTTCGAGACCAAGTCCGATGTGGACCGGCCGTGGATCAGCGGGCGCGCCTACGTGGACGTGGAGCGCTCCACCCAGGAGAAGGTGTGCGTGGTGGAGAGTGCGGCCAGCATGGGCGGCTGGAAGGCGGAGGACGGCCTGCGCGTCCGCTTCATCATCAGCGGCGATGAGCATGAGGAGGACGGCAGGCATTACTCGGAGGACCCCATTGTGGACACCTATCTGGACCTGCCCGCCGTGAAAAGCCTGCCTGCCCGGAATGCAACGGACGCCGCTACGGGGCGGACGGTGGAGCTGTCCGCCATCGGGATGACGGTATACTTGGGGGAGAGCGAGATGGGCCACCGCATCGTGATCGAGTATGCCGACGGGACCCAGTATCTGGTGATGGACGGTTCCAACAACATCGACAACGCCGACTACGGCCTTTTGGATGGGGAGGCCCCCAACTGGACCAGCCGTATGGTGTTCAACCGCCTGGTAGACCCCTCCCAGGTGACGGCGGTGATCGTGGACAACCAGCGGTATGAGGCGGGCTGACGCCCGTACAAAAAGGGAGCGCCGGATCACGGTCCGGCGCTCCCTTATTCAGTCTCCAAGGTCTTTCGCTGCGCGCGGTAGGCGGAGGGGGTGCACCCCTTCAGCTCCCGAAAGGTCTTGGTGAAATAGCTGGCGTCCTCAAAGCCACACAGCGCCCCGATCTCCGCCACGTCCTTTTCCGTGCCGGCCAGCAGCTCTGTGGCCTTTTGCACCCGGAATTGCTTAAGATATTGGATGGGGGCGGTACCGATGGTGCCGCGGAAACAGCGCAGACACTCGCTCTCGCTGATGGCCGCGCTCTCGGCGAGGGAGGCCAGGCTGATGTCGGAGGCGTAGTGCTCTTGGATAAATTGGAGCATCTGCTTGATGCGGGCCTCATTGCGCAGGACCCTTTTTGCGGGGGCGGCCCCAACCGCCGGGCGGTTGCGGGACAGGAGAAGGGCGAGACGGGACAGGGCCTCCCGGGTTTGCAGGTCATAGCCCGGCGGCTCCTCCACGCAGCTGCTCCACGCCGCGCCGATGGCGTCGAGGGCCAGGGCGTGCCAGGGTTGAGAGCCGTCGAAATGGATGCTCTGCCGGGCGCTGTCCGTAATCAGCGGCTGGATGTAGTTCTGCCAAAAGATGCTGTCCACGCTGCCCCCCACCAGCCGGGGATGGAATACGGCGGAGTGGAGCAGGCAGGCGGATTGGTCCTGGGCCCACAGGGCGTGCAGGACCTCGGCGTTGATGAAAAACCCCTCTCCCGGCCGGACGGTGAAGCGCTCCGCCCCGGCGCCTATGACGGCGGTCCCCTGGAGGATCACGCCGATCTCTAGATCGGGATGCCAGTGCCAGGCCGCCGGCTCCAGGGCCAGGTCCTCGTGGAAGCAGGCGATGGGGAAGAGCCCGGTGTCATACCGGACCCGCTCCATCCGCTGGGCGTTTGTTTTCAGGCCGCAGGATGCGCGCGCCATGGTATCCCTCCAATTCTGACGGGATCGTCATAGAAAGCTGGTGAAATCATTCTAGGTGATTTGCGTCCCCGCTGATATAATCATAGCAGAATGAAGGAGGGAACGCAAGATGGCACATCTGCTTTTGGCTGTGATCTACCTGTCGTTTATCAGTCTGGGCCTGCCCGACTCTCTGCTGGGGGCGGCCTGGCCGTCCATGTATGGTGAGCTGGGAGTTCCGGTGTCCTTCGCCGGGATCATCTCCATGATTATTTCCGCGGGGACCATTGTCTCCAGCCTGCAAAGTGACCGGCTCACCCGCGGGCTGGGGGCGGGAAGGGTGACGGCAATCAGCGTGGGCATGACGGCCGCGGCGCTGTTTGGCTTTTCCGTGACCCGCTCCTTCTGGCTGCTGTGCCTGTGGGCCGTCCCCTATGGACTGGGGGCGGGCAGCGTGGACGCGGCGCTGAACAACTACGTGGCGCTTCACTACGCCAGCCGCCACATGAGCTGGCTGCACTGCATGTGGGGCCTGGGGGCCTCCATAGGGCCGTATATCATCGGATATGCCCTTGCCGGGGGCGCGTCGTGGAGCGTGGGCTACCGCTGCATTGCCCTGCTCCAGGTGGGCTTGACTGCCATCCTGCTGCTCAGCCTGCCCCTATGGCGCGCCTCCAGAGACGAGGGGGAGGGCGCTGGGGCGGCGGGGCCGCTTACGCTGAGGGAGCTGGTGGGCATTCCCAACGCGAAAGCCGTCATGGTGGTCTTTTTCTGCTACTGCGCCCTGGAGCAGACCTCCATCCTCTGGGCCAGCAGCTATCTGGTGCTGCATGAGGGTGTCCCGGCGGAGACGGCGGCTGTCTTTGCCAGCCTGTTTTGCATCGGAATCACGGTGGGACGGGCGCTGAGCGGATTTTTGACGCTGAAGCTCAGCGACGGCCAGATGGTCCGCCTGGGGCAGGGGGTCATTGCCCTGGGCATCGCCGCCGTCCTGCTGCCCTTTGGGAAATCCATCACGCTGGCTGGGCTGATCCTCATCGGCCTGGGCTGCGCCCCCATTTACCCCAGCGTGATCCACTCGACCCCGGAGCATTTCGGTGCGGACAGGTCCCAGGCGATGATCGGCGTGGAGATGGCCAGCGCCTATGTGGGAACCTGCCTCATGCCGCCGCTGTTCGGCCTGATTGCGACCCATATTCACGTGGCGCTGTTCCCCGTCTACCTCCTGGGGCTGCTGGGGCTGATGGTATTTGCCCACGAGAGGCTCATGCGCAAAAGCGGCGGGGGAGAGGCGGCCCGGTGACTGGGGCGGGTCTAAGGGAGGGGGAGGCGGTCACTCCTCCTCGAGGTAGACCACGCCCCACTCCCGCCGCAGGGCGGTCATCAGCGCCATGACGTCCGCCGTGTAGGGCAGCAGCATGTCACACTCCCCACGGACCGCCGCCTCCATGTCGGCCAGCTCGTAGGCCAGGGCCTGGGCCGTGTGCCCCGCTCGGACCGTCTCCCGGGCCCCTGTGGCCGCATCCACAAGGACCGCCTGGTCCGCCCGGGGGTAGTCCATGATCTCAATGTACCCTTTTTCGCAGGAGATCACCGCCCGCTTGGGCTGCTTTGAGTGGAGAGACAGGGTGGCGGACACCAGCTGGCCCTCCGGGTTGACCATGGCCAGGAGCGCGCTCTCGTCCACGCCGGTGGGGGCCTTGCGTACCAGGGACTTTACTTGGGTGGGATTGGAGTCCAGAAACAGCCGGGCCAGAGACAGGGCATACACCCCGATATCCAGCAGCGCGCCCCCCGCCAGGCCTCGGTTGAAGAAGCGGTTGGACATGTCGTATTCCTTGAAGCTGCCGAAGTTCAGCTGGACCAGATTGACCCGCCCCAGCTCGCCGCGGGCCAGCCGCTCCCGCAGTACCCGGTACAGGGGCATGTGGTAGATGGTCATGGCCTCGGCCAGCACCACGCCGTGCTTCTGGGCCAGGGCCGTGGCCCGCTCCAGCTCCGCGCTGTTGAGGGTAATGGATTTTTCGCACAGCACGTGCTTCCCCTGGGACAGGGCCCGCTCCAAATAGGGCAGGTGGGTGTTGTGGGGGGTGGTGAGGTAGATGATGTCGATGTCGGGGTCGGTGAACATCTCATGGAAATCGGCGTATACCTTTTTCACCCCGTATTTTTGGGCGAAGGCCGCCGCTTTCTCATAGGTGCGGTTACCGATCCCGTCCAGGGCGCGGCCCATGGATTGGAGGACCTGGGCCATCTCGTTGGCGATGACGCCCGCCCCCAGAACGGCCCAGCGCAGCTGTTTGGTCTCCTGCATGACAATGACCTGCCTTTCTGTGTTGAGAATCTCCGCGGTTTTTGAAAGGAGAAATCCCCGGCATCAGAGGATGCCGGGGATTTCAGCGCGGTGCGCCCGGTGGGAGCGCCCCGGGACGATCCTTTATCAGTTCTTCAGACGGAACCGGGACACCAGCTCCTTGAGCATGGCGGCCTGAGCGGAAAGCTGCTCGCTGGCGGCGGCGCTGGTCTCCGCCGTGGCCACGTTGGACTGCACCACGCTGGAGATCTGCTGGATGCCTTGGGTGATCTCCGCCGCGTTGTCCGACTGCTGCTGGGTGTATTCCGCGATGCCGTCGACCAGCTTGCCCATCTCGTCGGCGTGCTCCATGGCCGCCAGCATGGACTCCGACGTATCCTGGGCCGCGCGGGCCCCCGCCTCCATGGAATCCACCGTCTCTCCCAGGAGGATCGTGGTCTCCTGGGCCGCCGAAGAGGACTTGCCAGCCAGCATCCGGACCTCGTCGGCCACCACCGCGAAGCCTTTCCCAGCCTCGCCGGCCCGGGCGGCCTCCACCGCGGCGTTCAGGGCCAGGATATTGGTCTGGAAGGCGATGTCCTCAATGATCTTCACGATGCGGTGGATCTCGGAGGAGCGGTCGCTGATCTTTTGGATCAGCTGGGTCAGGTTCTGCATTTTATCGCTGCTCACCGACAGCCCGTCCTTGACGTCCTGGGAGAGCTGGCTGGCCCGCTGAGCGCCCTGGGCGATGCGGTGGACGCTCTCGGACACGGCGTTGATGTGCCCGGCCAGCGCGTCCACCTCGGCAGCCTGCTCGGTGGAGCCCTGGGAGAGCTGGATGGCGCCGCTGGACACCTGCTCCGCCCCTGCGGCCACGTCTTGGGAGGCGGCGTGGAGCTGGCCCATCACGCCGTTGAGCTGGAAGGAGATCTCCTCCAGGGAGTCCTTGATCTTGGAGAACTCTCCAGTATACTCCTGCTCCAATGTAAAGGCCAGATTTCCCCCCGCGATCTCCCGCAGCTTTTCGGCGATCTCATTGATGTAGGTGACGTAATCCCGCAGCCGGACGGTGACCCGGTTGAAATCGTCCGCCAGCACGCCCAGCTCGTCCTTAGACTGGTAGTGGATGGCCTGGTCCAGCTCGCCCTCGGCAATGCGGGTGGCGGCCTGGCTCAGCTCGGCCACCGGGCGGCCGATGATGCGCCGCACCTGGATGACCACCAGCAGGGTGAGGAGGACCACCGCCAGCACCGCCACCGTCAGCATGATGACTGTGAGCTGGTGAAGCTCCGCCAGCACCTCGCCCTGGGACACATAGGCCACCGCCGTCCAGTCGCTGCCCGGCACCTGGGCCACCTGGACATAGGTGCCCCGGTCCAGGGTCAGGCCGTATTTTCCGGCCTGAATCTGGCCGCTGGCGTAGGCGTAAACTCCCGTGTCCAGCTCGCTGAGCTTTTTCCCGGTGATGTCGGGGTCCCGGTGGCCGATGATGGTATCCGTGCGGGTGTCCACCAGGAAAATGCCGCCGGTGTCCTCGATCTGGATGCCGCTGACGATCTGGGAGATAGAGTCCAGGTATACGTCCGCCGCCGCCACGCCCCGCACCGAGCCGTCGCCGTTCTTCAGAACCCCGGAGGCCCCCACCACATAGGAGCAGCTGTCCTCGTCAAAGTACACATCCCCCAGGATGAACGCCTGGGAGGCCACGCCGTCCTGATACCAGCTCTTTGACAGGGCGTTGAAATCCGGCCCGGGCACAAAGGACGCGTGGTAGAGTGAGCCGTCGGTGAGCGCCACATACAGTCCGGCGGGATAGGCGTCGTTCTGATTCGCGGTATGCTTGATGTAATCCTCCATGGCGGGTATGTCCATATCCTCGTACTCGATGGTGTCCCGCTGGGTCTCCAGCATGGTCAGGGTGCTGTTCATCCACGCCCGGGTCTCCTGAAGCGTCCGCTCCGTGGTGGTCAGCAGCAGGTCCTCGCTCTTTTCCAGCAGAGCGCCGGACATCTGCACATAGACCACGGCCAAAAGCACCGCCAGCGCCAGCACGGCGCTGACCACCGTGGCGAACACCAGCTTCCCTGTGACGCCCATACCGCGCTTCTCCGATGAGACGGAGCGGGCGGCGGGCCTCTCCTTCACCTTCATCGCAAAAATCCCCTCCCATTTGTTCAGCATCCGGCGCCCTCAGAAACGGGGCGCGGCAGATGCCACAATATTGCTTTTATCATAGCAGAAGCAAGGGGGGATTGCAAGGGATTTTGCGGTATTTACCCCTGGCTGTCCGGCCCTGCCCCGAGGCTCTCAGCCCGCGCTTTTCGGGGCGGGGGCCGTGTTCCCGGCGCTCACTCCCCAGCGGAGGGCGCCCACCCCTTGCACACGTCCACCCAGGACGTGAAGCCGGAATATTTCTCCAGCTCCTCAATGGTCAGCTCAATCGCGCTGCTGCCGCTTCCGCAGGCCGGAAAAACGGTGTCAAACCGCTTGAGGGACTCATCCAGATAGACGGACACGCCCTCGTTCACCGCGAACGGGCACACGCCGCCCACGGCGTGGCCCACCAGCGCTTCCACCTCGTCAGGCGTGAGCATTTTCGCCTTGGCGCCAAACTGGGCCTTGTACTTGGGGTTGTCGATCTTCGCGTCGCCGGCGGCCACGATGAGCACGGCGTGACCGTCCACCAAAAAGGAGAGGGTCTTTGCGATCCGGCAGGGCTGGCAGTTCAGCGCCTGTGCCGCCAGCTCCACGGTGGCGCTGGACACGTCGAATTCCTGCACTCGGTCCGCCATGCCGTATGATTGGAAATATGCTTTGACTTTTTCGATGGCCATAATATCCTCCTTATGTTCGCCGGCGGGTCCGTCCGGTCAACGCTCCGCGTATCGGGACAGGAACTGCCTGGTGCGCTCCTGGCTGGGGTGCTCAATGACCGCCCGGGCGGGTCCCTGCTCCACGATGACGCCACCGTCCATGAAAATCACCTGGTCGGCCACGTCCCGGGCAAAGGCCATCTCGTGGGTGACGATGACCATGGTGGTTTTCTGGTCGGCCAGGGCGCGGATGACCCGCAGCACCTCGCCGGTGAGCTCCGGGTCCAGAGCGGAGGTGGGCTCGTCAAAGCACAGGATGTCCGGATGAAGGGCCAGGGCCCGGGCGATGGCCACCCGCTGCTGCTGTCCGCCGGAGAGCTGGTGGGGGTAGTGTTTTTCCCGGTCGCTCAGCCCCATCTGGGCCAGCAGCTCCCGGCCCTGGGCCTCGAGTTCCGCGATGACCTGTTTTTTATCGGCCTTGTAGTCCTCCCGCTCCCTGGCCAGCAGCTTGCCGGCCAGGGTCACGTTTTCCAGCGCCGTATACTGGGGAAACAGGTTGAAGGACTGGAACACCAGCCCGAAGTGGAGCCGCTTTTTGCGGATGGCTGCCTCAGAGCGGGTGGCGGGCAAGTCCGCGTCAAACAGGGTCTCTCCGGCCACCTTGATGGTCCCCTGGTCCGGCGTCTCCAAAAAGTTCAGGCAGCGCAGCAGGGTGGTCTTGCCCGAGCCCGAGGAGCCGATGATGGCCAATGCCTGGCCCTGTTCCAGATCAAAGCTGATGCTGCTGAGCACCTGGGTGGTGCCGAAATGCTTTTCAATTTGATGTACTTCCAAAAGCGCCATGGTCCACGCACCCCCTCAGCGGAAGAATTCCAGCTTCTTTTCCAGCCGGTTCAGCAGTATGGTGGTCAGGCCGCTGAACACCAGATAGTACACCGCCGTAAAGAACAGCGGCCACACCAGTCCCGCGTAGCCCTGGTTGCCCTTCAGGAAAGACTCGCCCATCCAGATGATCTCCTGGAGGGCGATGACCCGGGCCAGGGAGGTATCCTTCACCAGGGTAATGACCTCGTTGGACATGGGGGGAACCACCCGCTTGATCATTTGCAGCAGGGTGACCTGGAAAAAAATCTGACGCCGGGTCATGCCCAGCACCAGACCCGCCTCCTGCTGCCCGGGGGGCACCCCCTGGATGCCGCCCCGGTAGATCTCGGAAAAGTAGCAGGCGTAGTTGAGGACAAAGGCCACCGCCACCGCCGTAAACCGGCCGCTCTCGCCGCTGCCCCAGGAGAACAATTTCATCAGCGGGGGGACGTAATAGAGCGCGATGATTTGCAGCACCAGCGGCGTGCCCCGGACCGCCCAGATCACCGTGCGGGTCAGCCAGCGCAGGGGCGGGAACCGGCTCATGGAGCCAAAGGAGATCACCAGTCCCAGAGGGAGCGCCCCGGCCAGGGTGATAAAGAAGAGCTTGAGGGTGCGGAGAAATCCGGTGTTCAGGGCGGCAAAGACCGTTTGAAATTCGGCGGAGGCAAAAAAGCCGGAAATTGTGTCAAGCATGGAATCGTCCTCTCTGTTTTCTCTGCGGGGGGAAGCGCCGGGGCGGGCAAATCACTTCAGGAGAACGGACTCCTGCACGCCGTAGGTCTCGGCGGTGGACAGGGCGGTGCCGTCGGCTACGCTGGCGGCCCAGAAGTCGTTGAATTTTTCCACCAGGTCGGAGCCGGGGCGGAAGCCCACGCCGTAGCTCTCCGACTCCAGCCCCTGGACCTCGTTTAGGTTGAGGGTGTAAGTAAGGCCGCTGTAGCTGGTGCCCTCGCCGATCATGGCGCCCGCCATGAGCAGGTCAATGACGGCGGCGTCGGAGGTGCCGGCGGAGACCTCCAGCAGGGTGTCCGCCTGCTTTTGCACGGGGATGGTGGCGGCGCCCAGGGCCTCGGCGGCGTCCTCACCGGCGGAGCCGGACTCCACGGCCACATTCAGCCCCTCCAGGGAGGTCAGGCCCTCAAACTCGCCGGCCTTGTCGGCGGGCACCACCAGCACCTGGGCGTTCAGGCAGTAGGGGACCGAGGTGCTCATGGCCGCCTTCACCTCGTCGTTGAGGGTCATGCCGTTCCACACGCAGTCGATGTTTTTGGCCTCCAGCTCAAACACCTTATAGTCCCAACTGATCTCGGAAAACTCCACCTTCACCCCCAGGCTGGCGGCGAAGGCCTTGGCCATGTCGGCGTCAAAGCCGATCCACTCGCCGCTGGCGTCCTGATAGTCCATGGGCTCAAAGTTGGTGATGCCCACCACCAGGGTGCCCTTGTCCTGGACATGGGCCAGGTCGCTCTCGTTCTCAGGCTGGGCGTTCTCGGAGGGCTGGGCGCTTTCCCCAGTGGAGTCGCTGACGGCAGCGCTGGATTCGGTGTCCTTGTCGGAGGCATTGCCGCCGTTGGAGCAGGCGGTCAGGGTCAGGCCCATGGTCAGGGCCAGGAGCAATGCAAGCACTTTCTTTTTCATGTCGGGTGTTCCTCTTTTCAAAATGGTTTGCAGGGGAGAGCGGGGCCGTCCCCAATTGCTTTAACATGCTACCACAACAGCGCGATAATGTAAAGAGCAAAAAGCATTTTCTCTCCACCTGTTTTCCGTCCTGCCCAAAACGGACTTACCCGGCCCGCCAGGCCGCGAAGCCTGGACAGACCGGGTAAGATCGCAGAAGGGACTGTATTACATCGGTTCAGCGGGCAATGGAGCTTTTACGCCCTGCGCATAAAGGCCAGCAGCATCACGGCGGCGTCGCCGCGGGTGGCGGACTGGCCGGGATTCAGCCGGCCCTCGCCGTCGCCCTGGGCCACCTTCATGGCCTGGGCCAGCGCGGCATATCCCAGCATGGCCTCGGGGATGCTCTTCTCATCGGAAAAATCCGTGCGGTAGATGCCCTGGAGCCGGGCGGCGGGCCGGTAGCCGCCGGCGTCCAGCAGGAGCTTGATGACATCCATCCTGGTCAAGGTCTGGCTGTCGTTCCGCTCCTCCCGCTGGAGCGCCCCCAGGCCGTAGGCCGCCCGATAGGCCTGGTCGGCGTCGCCGTCGGACAGATTGTCCGGGTCGATCAGGACGCCCTGGGTGCTGGCCAGCAAGGCCACCAGCTCCAGCTGGGTCAGCTCCTTGTCCGCGCGGAACTTGCCCCCGGCGTAGCCGATGCCGTATTTTGCCAGTGTCTCAGCGGCGGCTTTGGCTTCGGACCCCGCCAGATCGCCGTACTGGATGGAGCCGCTCTCCACAGTGGCCCAGTAGACCGGCTGGCCGGTTTTGGCGTCGATGCCGGTGACATTCTTCTCCGAGGCGGCGAGCTGCCACCCCAGCTTCAGGCTGTTCAGGGCGCTGTAGCCCAGCTCGGCCAGAGGGGCGTACTTGGGGTCGGACAGGTCCAGCTTTTGGGGGACCGCCACATAGCCCTTGGTGACCTGGAAGGTCTTGAAATAGGCGTCCAGCGCCTTTTCCCGGGAGATGAGGCCGTCCGTGCCGTCAAAGCTCACATCCTCGGTCCAGGACTGGGAGTAGGAGGAGACGGAGCCGTCGGTGGTGTCGATTCCCAGGGAGAATTGGTCCTGGGGGAAGAAGTAGCCGTTCTCCTGGCGGGCGTACTGGAAGCGCCAGGCGCCGTAGCGGCCGTTCTCCAGGGTGGAGGCGGAGGAGCCGGTGTAGGCCGCGCACAGGGCAAAGCGCTCCTTGCGCTGGGCGGTGAGGAAGTCCTCCGCCGTCTTGCGGGCGGCGGCCTCGTCCACCTTCTTCTCCACGCTGTCGTCCCACCGCCCGGAGCTGGAGACTGCCATCAGCGCTCCGGTCTTGGCGTCCAGGGTCACCCAGCGGCGCTGGGTCTCCTGCTCCACCCGCTTGCCGTAGGTCAGGCGGGCCACGATGACAGAGGCATCGTTGACCTGCTCCTCCTGGTAGGAGACGGAGGCCAGGGTATAGCTGTCCAGGCCCAGCTGGGAGACGGCCCTGGCCTTTTCGTCCAGCGCCTGCTTGCCCAGCGTGCCCTTGAGCTTGTCGGCCCCCAGCTGTTCCGCCTGGGTCAGGCTGCCGTTGACGGCGTCCTTATCCTCGGAGGGCCCGGTTTCCGGCCCATAGTCCGCGCCGCCGGCGCTCTCCTTCCTACCCAGGTCTTCGTACAGCTGGGTCAGGTCGACCAGCTTGCCGGTGGCGTCGTCCACGTAGTAGCTGTGGATCTGGTCGGGCAGGTAGCGCAGGACCGCGGTCCGCTCACCCTCCTCAAGGACGTACTCCAGCCGCAGGGACAGTGTGCCCCGGAGCAGGGGCTCCGCCGCGCTCTGCCGGGTGCGGAAGCTGGCGGTGGGAATGGTGCCGATATAGTCCGCCTCCAGGCTGTCCCGGTGGAACTGGACGACGGCGTAGTCCGAGGTGCGCACGGCCAGGGAGAAGCGCAGGGGGGAGGACTGGTTGTTGAGCAGTACAGTACCCCGGAAATAGTACCGGGTCTGCCGCAGGGAGCTGGTCTCACCGGTGCCGGCGTCCAGCCTTACCGTCTCGCCGGGGCCCAGGACCCGCTTTAAAAATGCCTCTGCCGCCGCTTTTGCCTTGGCAGGGTCGTTTTTGGGCAGGGAGAGGGGAGCGCCGTCCCGGTCCTCGTCCACGCTGTAGCGGTAGTAGCTCAAGACCTTGCCGGACTCAGAGGCCGTGATCTCCAGCGAGCCGTCCCCGCCGCTCCAGCTCAGCCTCCACGTGGGGGCCAGCTCCCCCTCGGTCAGCTGGCCGCTGAATTCCTTATACTGGTCCGTGTCCAGGGTCAGCGTGTCCTTCACCTTTTTGGTGACGGCGGCCAGACGGTCCGCGCTGTCGCCGCTCTCGGCCGCAAACCCAGGGACCACAGCGGAAAACAACAGGATTGGAGCCAGCATGAGAGATAAGATGCGTTTCTTCATGTTTCCTTCCCCTTTCATATCAAACTCAGGGCAGTGCCCCGCCTGATAAATTCGGCCCGCCGGAACGTCTCCGGGTGAAAAGGACGGCGGGTCTATTTATAAAGACGCGTTTGGAGGCGGATGGTCACGTCCTTTCCATATTTTTCACAGGGGACCGGGAAAGAGCGGACCTGTGGAAGCCGGCCCGCCTGCCGCTGGATGTGTGCGAATAATGAGGAAGGCTCTCAAAACCGAGGGGTTTTGAGAGCCTTCCTGGAGCTGGTAATGTGACTCGAACACACGACCGCTGGTTGCCCGTAAGGTGATATTGCTTATATATTATGCGGGCAGGATCAGAAGAGGGGCAGAAGGATTTGGTGCCTGATCTACTGCTTCGATGTAGTTTGCCAGCAATTCGCTGGTGTTCACATATCCGATGAATTTGTAGTAAATGTCTATCCGCTGAGACTTGGTACCGTCTGGAGCGATGACTTTTTCGTGGACGACTATTTTTTCAATCAATTCGTTGAGTATGTGAGCATTCAATTCGGTGATATTCGTATATTTCCAGATTATTGGGAGGAACTGCTCAATATTGTCATAAATTCCTTCACCCTGAGCGATTTCTGCCGCCAGGGTCTCGCGTTGTGCTTTCAAAATAGCCTGTTCCCGCTCATAGCCTGGGGCCATGGTCTGATATCTATCTTCACTGATTTTTTCCAGGGCCAAGTCCTCATACAGCTTGGTCAGGATTTTGGTCAACTCTGTGATCCGCTTGTCTATTTTTCCCAAATCTCGTTTGCACCGCTGAAGTTCGGCTTTTCGGTTCTCCGTCTTTGCTGCCACCAGCATATCCATATAATCATTTGTGGCCATTTTGGCAGCTTCAGCATTGAGCTGGATGTCCTCCAGTACCAATTGGTTCAGCGTTTTCCACCCGATAGCATGGGAGGTACAGCGCTCTTTGCCATAGTTTTTATATACCCAGCAGGAGAAGCCGTTGTACCTGCCTTTCTTTTTATCGTAGCTCACATTCATCGAGGAGCCGCAGTCGGCACATTTCACCAGACCCGCAAAGGGTTGGATCTGGCCGCTGCCGTTTTCCCGCCGTCGGGCCAGCATCATTTGATGAACGATATCCCAGAGTTCCTGAGTGATGATCGCTTCGTGAGTGTCCTTGACAATGATCCACTCGTCCTCTGGAACGGGGATGCGGTGCTTGTCAAAGAATCCTTTTGTCTTGGTACGACCGAACACGGTTTCTCCCAGGTATACGCGGTTGTTCAAAATGACTCGGATCGAGGTGGCATGCCAGTCATAGGGTTTGCGCCAGTAGTCGCTGTTTTTGTAGTAGTCGGGGTTGTTTTGATTGAAGTACGCCTGGGGATTGAGCACACCGCGTTCTCGAAGGATCTTGGTCATCCGCACATATCCGATCCCGCTGGCGAACATTTGAAAGATTTCCTGCACTACGCCTGCGGCACAGGGGTCGATGATGAGATGGTGACGGTCGCTGGGGTCCTTTTGGTAGCCGAAGGGTGCTCGTGCGCCCAGGAACATTCCGGATTTGGCTCGGGCCTGATGAGCGGCTTTCGTTTTGCTGGATGCTTGCCGGGCATAAAATGAATTGATGACGTTGGTGAAGGGGAGTACCAGATTGTCCATTCCGTTCTTGGAGTCGATATTTTCCGCGACTGAGATAAAACGGACACCTTTTTCCTCAAAATAGTGTTCGATATACATCCCCATTTGCGCGTACTCGCGGCCAAAGCGGGAGAGGTCTTTGATGATGACCATGTTGACGCTGCCGTTTTCGATGTCATCCAGCATTCGTGTGAACTCGGGGCGGTCAAAGTTGGTGCCGCTCCATCCGTCATCACAGTAATAATCACTGATAGCGATGTCGTGCTCAGTGCAATACTGGGTGAGCAGCGTTTTCTGTGTTTGGATACTGCCGGATTCACCCACACTGCCATCGTCTTGACTAAGCCGACAGTAGATTGCAGCTTTTTCATTTGCCATAGCTTTCGCCTCCTTTTCAGCAACACACAATACTCCTAGTCCTCGTCGAAAGCCATATCAGGATTGGACAAAGAATCAGATCCCGTTTTGTCCAAGATCACTGAGTCAGTAATGAGTTGCCCTACTTTTTGGAAGATGTCTTTGTTGCCGCTGTAGAAACTGAATGTGATGTATCGTACACCGTGAATGGTTGTGGTGTGGGCCTGAAAATCATTCTCAAATAAAAACATGGCTGTTCCTTTCTCCCTGCTCTACAGGGTCTGCTCAAAACTGTGTTCTTCGTTTCCACTGAACTTTTGACCCATGGCCATTTTTTTGATAGCTTCTCGACGGCGCTGCTTGCTGTCTGTCCAGACGGGAGCGGCGGGGAGCTGCCATTCCTCATCCCGCTCCAGGTCTGCTGCCACCCGGAACCACCCGGCAGCCAACTCACCCATCCAGCCCTCGTCCGGCTCCGGCGTAGTGGGACGGAAGCCTGTGGCCTGGCGGTAGAGGAGGAGCATCTCCAGATTCTCTTTGAGAAAGGTTTCATCGTGGAGGCTGTTGTCCCGGCACTTGCGCCCGTTGGGACAGGTGAAGGTGATGTGCTTTCGGTTCGGCGCCCAGTTCACCTCATATCCCTCCATCTCCATGTTGGTGATGAAGTCCTCGCGGGTGATAGAGTATTCCAGCGCCTCGTTGATGGCTTGGATGAGATCCAGCTTCCAGCTGTCGCCGCGCAGGCCGGCCTGATACTCACCGGGCTTCATGCGCTTTTTTTTCTTTTGCTGTTCAGGCGGCTCCAGCACATTCAGACCGTGAGCGAGGCAGATCTCGTCGTTTACCTTTCGGTGTTCCAGCAGGTCGCTGTAGCTCTGGTGGAGTTTGTGGCCATCCTTGTGGCTGACGCTGTTGACTACCATGTGGTTGTGCAGGTGGCCGGTGTCAACGTGGGTGGCAATCACCACCTCGAAGCCTGGGAACTGCCGCTGTGCAAACTCCAGGCCGATGGCGTTGACCTCCTGGGGCGTGATATCGTCCTCTGCGGAAAAGGACTGGACGAAGTGGTAGAACTGTGTGCCGTCTGTTTTTTGAAAGCGTTCCTTGGTCATCTGCATTTCGATGAAGGCGGACTGAGGAACGCAGTTGCTGCCGGTGACCAGCCACGTATCGCCCCAGCGGGTTTTCTCCTCTTTCTCCACGTAGTCCAGCACGCCACGCATTGCTCCGGCGGACTGCTTTTTGTTTTGGATCGCGGTGAAGGTTGCCATCAGCGCACCTCCCGAATGAGCGCACCCAGTGTGTCGCACAGTCTGGCGTACTCCTGAATCAAATCGTCCCCACGCAGGACGGTGATCCGTCCCATGTTGGCCAGCGTGGTGAGCTGGTTGAGATTGCGGCCTTGGGCCTTCAGCTCGGAGAGCACTTCATCCAGACCATCTACCCGAACGATTTCCTGTCCCAGTCCGCAGATGATCAGGTAGCTGGTGAGGGTCATGTTTGCGTCCCGTGCCCGCACCTGGAGCTGGTGCTTGACCTCCGGCGTCATCCGGGCGGTGACGATTTCTGTTTTCTTCTTCTGCATTGATGTCCTTTCTCCCTCGTCGGAGCAAAGTCCACTCCGTGGGGAATGCCCTGTGGGCATTCCCCACTGCGCTCCCTTGCTCCTCCTCTCCCCACTGCAACCACTTCGTTGGGTTGCGGTGGGGTCCCCCTTTAGGGCAGGGGGTGCCGGGGCATAGCCCCGGCAAATGCGGACGGCGTATAGCCG
>ERZ808042.74-NODE-74-length-100662-cov-49.921032_pt1 | contig 100662 bp, 88 predicted proteins | sample MGYA00380193_ERZ808042 | MGnify/ENA primary metagenome ERZ808042 (study PRJEB31490, sample SAMN06133401) | mouse gut metagenome | isolation source: M1_2 | host: mice | place: China: Chengdu | collected 2015-05 ...
ACATTTTTGAAATTCGATTTGTCGAAGAGGTCTCGCAGATTGGTTTTGTCGGTCAGCGAGATTCCGAGAATCTGAAGGACTTCGTAGATGCTTCGCTCCAGTTTCATGTCGTGCTGCGCTATTGCTACAAGACAATAAGTGATTATGGCACAATAGATTTGGATACGGACAGCATTCTCCGATGTCCCCCAGAGCTTCTTGACACGCAGGTGCTGTTTGATCCATTTGAAGAACAGCTCCACGCTCCAACGATTACGGTAAAGTTCGGCGATTGTTTCGGCTGATGCCGTCAGATTGTTGGTAAGGAAGATGTATCTTGTACCGTCTTCCGGGTCGATGCAGACCACCTTCCGCAGTTTTTCCGGGTAATCCCTTGCGCTTTTATAAACCGTGAAGTAACCGATTGCATCCGAAACCACATTTGGAGGAAGCCTGCGTTTCCATATCACAGGCTTGAATCGGACATTGGTTTTCGCCCTGACGACGAAGAATGCTCCGATGCGGTGGATGGTATAGAGATTACCGAAATCGTTGTAGCCACGGTCAAAGATATAATGGGCGCCGTTCTCATACGGAATCTCAGGCATAGCCTTTGAATCGTGGACTTTCGCCTCGGTAATATACACAAATGCAGGAACTTGAGCCTCCACATCGTAAAGCGTGTGCATCTTGATGCCGCCCTTATGCTTGCGGAACTTAGCCCACTCGAACACCGACAGACACAGGTCGATGGTGGTTGAATCGAATGCGTATACATGACCGTCAAGCTCAAAGATTTTCTGTATTCGTCGCCTGCGAGCCTCAGCAATCATGAAGAAGGCGAACTCCTCGAAGATGCGGTAATCCCGTTGTTCGTTAGCCTTGCTAAGATTGCTTCGGGACACGGACTTTCCGATTCCGAGGTGATAGACCTTGCCCGCATGTGCTTCCAAAGCGACGATGAGATCCCGCAGGCTCTCTCGGTTTGAAAGCTGACCAAAAATCATTGTAAGTAGTTGATTCCAACAAGTATAACTCTTTACGTACTTGTCGCCATCATACTTCCTTACAAGATAGTTGAAGTGATTTCTATCCAAGAATTGGATTAATTGGGAGAAAACGAATGGGTCTTTATGCATAACGGTCTGATTATGACCGCAAATGTAATTTGAAATCCGTTGACTCCAAAATCTCTTGCAACAGATTGAATTTCAGTTATTTCAAAGAACTCTTATGATTTTTTAGTGGACACTAATGATCTGCCTACGTTGTCAATAACCGGCTCTATCGGAACGGAAGGTGTCAAACCGGGCGATCTGTTCGGCCGCGGATCCGGCACGTGGTCGGTGGCACCGACGCTGTCGTGGACCGTCTTCAACGGCATGGCCCGCAGGGCGGCTGTGGTTTCGGCCCGCGACGCGATGGAGGAGCAGATAGCGTCCTACCGTCAGACCGTGCTGAATGCCGGCAGCGAGGCTGCGAACGCACTGACGGCCTATAACGACGCACTGCGCAGCATAGACCTCTACCAGTCCGTAGTGGAGCAGAGCCATGAGTCGCTGTTGCTGTCGGTGGATCTGTACACGCAGGGGCTGTCGCCGTTCAGTAACGTCGTTGACGCGCAGATGAACTATCTTATCTATACCAATTCGCTTGTGGACGCGCGCGGCAACGCCCTCGCGGCCCTTGCCAACCTGTATCGTGCGCTCGGAGGCGCTTTCTAACAACTATGATGATGAACATTAACTCCAAATGCCTGATAGGCGCCTGTGCAGTCGCGATGTGTTTCTTTCAGGCCTGTAGTCATGACCGCCATGCCGACGATAAGGCTGCCGCTGCCCCCGACATAGAGGTTTCGACAGCAGTAACTGATTCCGTTACTATCTACAAGAAATTTCCGGGCACTCTCTCTGCGACGGCGAGCGTGCGCGTGGTGGCGCGCGTGAACGGCACCATAACGGCCAAGCACTACACCAGCGGCGACATAGTGCGAAAGGGACAGGTGCTGTTCAGCATCGAGAGCGAACCATATCGGGACGCCGTGCGGCAGGCTGAGGCGGCCCTCGCCACGGCGCGCAGCGAGAATGATTATGCCGTCAAGCATCTGTCCGCCATGGAGAAGGCCTGGCGGAGCGATGCCGTGTCGGAGATGGAGCTGGAGCAGGCGCGCAGCGCGGCCCGCACTTCGGCGGCAGCCATCAGCAATGCCGAGGCGGCTCTGAGCGTGGCCCGTACGCGCCTCGGCTACTGCACGGTGACGGCGCCGATCACGGGACGCGTCACTGACAATATCCTCTCGGTGGGGAATTATGTCAGCGGCGAGGCATCTCCGGTGGAGTTATGCGAGATATTCGACAACAGTGAGATGATAGCTACTTTCGCCATAGAAGATGCTGCTTTGGCCCGGGATGTGGCGCGCAACCTGCCGCAAGGCAAGGGGACGGTGCCGGTCTCGTTCACGCAGCCGCTGGAGCACAAATATAAGGCCGACTATTTGTATGTGGCACCGGATATGGATAAGTCTACAGGCACGCTGACAGTTGAGATGACTATCGATAATCCATACGATGAACTTCGTCCCGGCATGTACGTGGAGATTTCCGTTCCGGCCGGTATCGACCCGCGGGCTGTGCTGGTGCGCGACGCCTCCCTGTCGACCGACCAGCTCGGCAAATACCTCTATACCGTCAACGATTCCGACCGCGTGGTGTATACGCCTGTGAAGACCGGCGATATGGTCGACGATTCCATGCGCATAATCACGTCCGGCCTGGCGCCCGGCGCGCGATACGTCACTTCGGCGATGCTTAAGGTGCGCGACGGCATGACTGTCAATCCTGTTTCCTCATCACGATAGCTCAACGCCATGTTCTCAAGATTTTTCATCGAGCGCCCGATTTTTTCCATCGTTCTCGCGGTGGTAATGCTGCTCGCGGGCGTGCTGACTATCAATACGCTGCCGGTGGCCCAATACCCCGACATCACTCCTCCGACCGTGCGCGTGATGGCCACATATCCCGGTGCGGACGCCGAAACCGTGGCCCGGACCATAGCCGTGCCACTGGAGCAGCAGGTGAACGGCGTAGAGGATATGATGTACATGAGCAGTACCTGCGGCAGCGACGGTTCTTATTCTCTTACCATTACTTTCGAGGTCGGCACAGACCTTGACGAGGCGGCCGTAAAGGTGCAGAACCGCATAGCCATGGCCGACGCCCAGCTGCCTGCGGCGGTGAAACAGCAAGGCGTGTCGGTGATGTCCGAGTCGTCGGACATAGTTCTTTTCGCCGCGCTTGAGAGCAACGACCCGGAGCGATACGACGCTCTGTACCTCACCAACTACGCCAACATCAACATAACGGACGAAATAGCCCGTGTGCCCGGCGTGGGCGGAGTAGGGGCCTTCGGCGGCGGCCAGTACAGCATGCGCGTGTGGCTCGACCCTCAGAAGATGCGCGCACGCGGCCTTACGCCTCAGGATGTGATGACGGCTGTGCAGTCGCAGAACATACAGGTGTCGGCTGGTTCGGTAGGTACGCAGCCGTCGGCTCCCGGTCAGGCGTTCGAGTTCACGATAACGACGCCCGGACGCCTCACCGATTCCTCCCAGTTCGGTAACATAGTGATACGCACCGATGCTGACGGCGGCATGCTGCGCCTGCGCGACATAGCGAGGGTGGAGCTGGGCAGCAGCGATTACTCCCAGGTGGCGCGCGTGAACGGCCAGCAGGTGGCGCTGATCGGTGTATATCAGCTCCCGGGTGCAAATGCCCTGGATGTAGTCAAGGGCGTGGAAAAGAAACTTGACGAACTTTCGCGCCGTCTGCCTCCGGGTGTTACCGTCAGAATATTGCAGAACTCTACAGAATTTGTGACGGCATCCATAGACGATCTGCTCGTCACGCTGCTGGAGACCACTCTCATCGTCATGATAGTCATTCTGCTGTTCCTCCAGAGCTGGCGTGCCGTCATTATCCCGATGCTCACTATTCCGGTGTCGCTTATAGCCACTTTCGCGGTGATGAAGGTGATGGGATTCAGCATCAACACGCTGACGCTGTTCGGCCTTGTGCTGGCTGTGGCAATCGTGGTGGACGACGCCATCGTGGTGGTGGAGGACTGCTCGCGCCTGCTTGACGAAGGAAAACTGAATCCGCGTCAGGCGGCGGAGAAGGCGATGATAGAACTGCAGGGGCCTGTGATAGGCGAGGTGCTCGTGTTGCTGTCGGTGTTCATACCTACCGCCCTTGTCAGCGGCATCACAGGCGAGCTTTACAAACAGTTCGCCCTGACGATTGCCATCAGTACGGCTTTCTCGGGCTTCAACGCCCTCACGTTCACGCCCGCTATGTGCGCCTTGTTTCTGAAGCCGGCCTCCAAGTCGCCGCGTTTCTTCCTTTTCCGCTGGTGGCGAAATGGCGAAGACGTCTGCAACGGCACCTATATGAAGGTCGTGGGCCGCTTCGTGCGCAAGCCCTGGGTGGCCGTCGCGCTGTATTTCGTGCTGACGGGAGCCGCTTTCTGGGGCTTCCTGCGCTGGCCTACGTCTTATATCCCGGCTGAGGATATGGGTTACTGCATCGCCTCTGTACAGCTGCCTTCCGGCGCGTCGCTCGACCGTACGGAGAAGGTCATGAACCGTCTGGCAGACAGTGTCGCCACGATTCCGGCCGTCAAGAATGTCATGGCTATAGCAGGCACCAGTTTTCTCGGTGGCGGTTCGGGCGGCAACGTCGGCTCGATGTTCGTAATACTCAAGCCATGGGACGAGCGCAAGAGCAAAGGAGAGGGCGTAAACGAAGTCATACGGCAGATCGAGGCTTTCGGCGCCGCGATGCAGGAACCGATAGTATTCGCACTCAATCCGCCTGCTATACCGGGCCTGGGCATGTCGTCGGGCCTGGAGATGCAGCTGCTCGACATCAACAACCGCGGGGCGCAGGCCATGAGCCTTGCTCTTGAAGACATCCGTGCCGCCGCAGCCAAGGACCCGCGCATAGCGTCGGTGAGCTCTCTTTACGAGGGTGCCATACCGCAGTACACGCTGAAAGTGGACCGCGACAAGGTGAAACTGCGCGGCCTCACGCTGGAGAGCGTCTACTCGGCTCTGTCGGCGTTCATGGGCGGCAGCTACGTCAACGATTTTGTGGAATTCGGACGCGTCTATCAGGTAACGGTGCGCGGCGATGCCGCCTCGCGCGGACGCATAGCCGATGTGTTGGCTCTGAGCGTGCGCAACGCGTCGGGCGATATGGTGCCTTTCAGCGCATTCGCCACTATGGAGCCGTCGTTCGGCTCGGCTACCGTGAGCCGTTATAATATGTACCAGACGGCCTCGCTGACGGCTACTCCTGCCAAGGGCGTGAGCTCGTCCGATGCAATTGCTGCCATGGAAGAGGTGATTTCGGATGCCGTAGGTGAAAACTACGGATACGCCTGGACCGGCGAGGCATATCAGGAGACGCAGTCAGGCACGACTGTAACATTCGTCCTCATTCTGGCCGTGATAATCACTATCCTGGTGCTTGCCGCGCAATACGAGAGCCTTACCGACCCGATAGCCGTCGTGATTGCGATGCCAACGGCCATTCTCGGCGCTGTCACGGGATGTATATTCATGGGGCAGAGCATCAGCATATATACACAGATAGGCATTATCCTGCTGCTGGGGCTCTCGGCGAAGAATGCCATCCTGATTGTGGAGTATGCGCGCGACTACCGCGCCGTCGGGCAGGATATAGCCACCGCGGCGATGGATGCCGGCAGGGTGCGTTTCCGTCCCATCATGATGACGGCTCTTGCATTTGTGTTCGGCGTCATGCCCATGCTGTTCGCCACCGGCGCGGGTGCCGGCAGCCGCGTGGCTCTCGGCTCGGCGGTAGTGTTCGGTATGGCTGTGAATGCCGTTGTAGGCACTCTGTTCGTGCCCAACTTCTGGGTCATACTCCAGAAATTCAAGGAAAAACATCTCGACAAGTTCTTCCATGGCAACAGCGGCCTGAGTTCGGGCCAGAGCAACGGCGTCTAAGCGTCTTTCACTTTGCTCCCCTCTATGCCGATGCCGAAGAGGGCAAAGTCATAGACCACGGGGTCGTCGGGGCGCAGTCGGCGCAGCACGGCGGTGAGTTCTTCCACGGCTCGCCTGTCGTTGCTGCGGCGGGTGAGGAGCCCGAGGTCGCGGGCCGTGTTGCCTACGTGAACGTCCAGCGGGATGTATAGCTTGTCGGGCGTGATGACATTCCATATGCCGAGGTCCACTATGCCGTCGCGTCGCACGAGCCAGCGGAGAGCCATGTTCAGGCGCTTCAGGGCTGTGGATTCAAGATTCTGCGGCAGGCAGCGTGAGTCGTGACAGCTGTCGTTGGCGGCAGCCATCTCTGTGTTCAGCTCGCGGGCAAGCGCCCATGCGGGGGCAGATTCATCGGCAACTCCTCGTGCCGCAGCAAGACCTTCAACGCTGCCGTATTTGCGGAATATGCGGTTCAGTCCTCGCAGCCAGTGCTTCAGATTGGCCTGGAAAAAAGTGCGGTGGATGTTCTTCCCGTCGTCCAGCGCTTCGTATTCTCCGCTGAGGATGTATTCTGTGGGCCGGTTGTCCATAATGTCAAGCATACGCTCGCAGTTGCGGCATATCATGTTCCGTTTGCCCCAGGCTATGGTGGCGCAGAGCAGGGCCGCGGCCTCGATGTCGGTAGGGGCTGAGAATCGTCTCGGGAACTGCACGGGGTCGTCGGCGATGAATGCGGGAGCGTTCAGGCGTGCGGCCTCGGTTTCGAGCAGTTCGGCTATGTAGGGGTCTATATGGTCCATATGTTGCTGAATATTATATAAAAAACAATGCCCGACATCACGTCGCGCATTGAATTCAGTTTTGCAAAGTTACGTTATTTCATTGGGGTGAGGTGTGGGGGTCGAACCCACGACCTTCGGAACCACAATCCGACGCTCTAACCAACTGAGCTAAACTCACCATTTCTGATTGCGAGTGCAAAGTTAGGCCTAATTTCTGAAACTGCCAAATTATTTGGCGAAATTTTTCCAAAAAATGTTTTTTGGCGTGAGTTTTGGGACGTAGGCAGACATTATATTTTGATTATAGCCAATAATTTGTTACCTTTGCCGAGAAATTTTGAAAAAATTTAATCACTATAAGCAAATATAGTTATGAGTTTGAACATCATTGTGTTGGCAAAGCAGGTACCGGATACCCGCAATGTCGGCAAGGATGCCATGAAAGAAGACGGCACCATCAACCGTGCCGCGCTTCCGGCCATCTTCAACCCTGAGGATCTGAACGCCCTCGAGCAGGCTTTACGCCTTAAGGACGCGAATCCCGGCGCCACCGTGACTATTCTCACCATGGGACTGCCGCGTGCCGCAGAGATTATCCGCGAGGCCATCTACCGAGGCGCCGACCATGGCATAGTGCTGACTGACCGTTGCCTCGGCGGCGCCGACACGCTGGCTACGTCGTATTCGCTGGCCCAGGCCGTGAAGAAATTCGGCAACTTCGACATCATACTCGGAGGACGTCAGGCCATCGACGGCGACACGGCCCAGGTGGGTCCGCAGATAGCTGAAAAGCTCGGCCTGCCGCAGGTTACATACGCTGAGGACATCCTCTCGCTGGAGGACGGCCACGTCACCGTGCTGCGCCGTCTCGAGCATGGCGTGGAGACCGTGAAGGCTCCTCTGCCCTGCGTAATCACCGTCAACGGCAGTGCGGCCGAGTGCCGTCCGCGCAACGCAAAGCGCGTGATGAAGTACAAGCGCTCCGCATCTCCCTCCGAGAAGGCATCGCTTAGCCCCGAACAGCAGCAGAAACTGGCAGAGCGCCCCGACCTCAACATCGAGGAGTGGAACGCAGCCTTCATCGAGGCCGACCCCGAGCAGATCGGTCTGCCCGGTTCGCCCACAAAGGTGAAGGGCATTGTCAACGTGGTGTTCACCGCCAAGGAGGCTCTTACGCTCGATGCGGCCGACGATGCTGCCGTGGAGAAGCTCATTCAGGATCTTATCGCTAACCACACAATAGGCTAACCTACAATTATGGCAGATACCAACAATCTTATAGTTTACTGCGAGTACGAGGACGGCCATGTGGCCGATGTCAGTCTGGAACTCCTCACCAAGGGCCGCGTGCTGGCCGACCGTCTCGGCGTCAAGCTTGAGGCTCTCGTCATCGGCGACAAGCTCGAGGGCATCGAGAAGCAGCTCTTTCCTTACGGCGCCGATGTGGTCTACAAAGTAGAGGACTCGCGTCTGTATCCCTATACCTCCAATCCGCACGCAGCCGTGCTGATAAACCTTTTCCGCGAGATCAAGCCTCAGGTTTGCCTCATGGGCGCCACCTGCATAGGCCGTGACCTCGGTCCCCGCGTAAGCTCCTGCCTGCACAGCGGCCTCACCGCCGACTGCACGGCTCTGGAAATCGGCGACCACACCGACCCCAAGACCGGCAAGGAGTACAAGGACCTGCTCTATCAGATACGTCCCGCCTTCGGCGGCAACATCGTGGCTACCATCGTGAACCCCGAGTGCCGTCCGCAGATGGCTACCGTGCGCGAGGGCGTGATGAAGAAAGAGGTTTACAACCCCGACCACAAGGGCGAGGTAATCAGCCTCGACGCTTCGCGCTATACCTCTCCCGAGGACTACGCCGTGGAGATCATCGACCGTCACATCGAGAAATCCAAGACCAACATCAAGGGCGCGAGCATCATCGTGGCCGGCGGTTACGGCGTGGGCAGCAAGGAGAACTTCCAGCTGCTTTTTGACCTGGCCGATACTCTCGGTGCCGAGGTGGGCGCATCGCGTGCCGCCGTCGACGCCGGCTTCATCGACCATGACCGTCAGATAGGTCAGACCGGTGTGACAGTACGTCCCAAACTGTATATCGCCTGCGGCATCTCCGGCCAGATTCAGCACATCGCCGGCATGCAGGACAGCAGCATCATCATCTCCATCAACACCGACCCCGACGCTCCCATCAACACCATTGCCGACTATGTCATCAACGGCCCGATGGAGGAAGTGGTTCCGAAACTCATCAAGTATTACAAGAAAAACTCCAAATAAGCTATGGCCAACTTCTTTACCGACAATCCCGATTTGCGCCATCACCTCAACCATCCCCTGATGCGCAAAATCGTAGAGCTCAAGGAACGCAACTATGCCGACGCCGAGAACTACGACTACGCCCCCGTCGATTTCGAGGACGCCATGGACAACTATGAGCGCGTGCTCGACATCGTGGGCGACATCTGCGGCAATGTCATTGCCGAGAACGCCGAAAGCGTAGACCACGAGGGAGCAAGCTGCTCCGACGGCCACGCCCACTATGCTTCCGCAACGGAGACCAATCTTGATGTATGCCGCAAGGCCGGCCTGATGGGCATGTCGATGCCCCGTCGCTTCGGCGGACTCAACTTCCCCATCACTCCCTACATCATGGCCGCCGACATCGTCAGCCGCGCCGACACGGGCTTCGAGAACCTCTGGGGCCTCCAGGACTGCGCCGAGACGATATATGAATTCGCCAGCGAGGAGCAGAAGGCAAAATACATCCCCCGCGTATGTCAGGGCGAGACCATGTCGATGGACCTCACCGAACCCGACGCCGGCTCCGACCTCCAGAGCGTGATGCTCAAGGCTACCGAGCAGCCCGACGGCACATGGCGCCTGAATGGCGTGAAGCGCTTCATCACCAACGGCGACAGCGACATCCATCTCGTGCTCGCCCGCAGTGAGGAGGGAACAAGAGACGGCCGCGGCCTCTCCATGTTCGTCTACGACAAGCGCGACGGCGGTGTGACCGTGCGCCGCATCGAGAACAAGATGGGCATCAAGGGCTCGCCCACCTGCGAGCTCGTCTACAAGGACGCGAAGGCAGAACTTGTCGGTTCCCGCCGCATGGGCCTCATCAAGTATGTGATGGCCCTGATGAACGGCGCCCGCCTCGGCATCGCCGCACAGAGCGTCGGCGTCAGCGAGATAGCCTACCGCGAGGCTCTGGCCTACGCCAAGGAGCGCAAGCAGTTCGGCAAGGCCATCATCGAGTTCCCCGCCGTAGCTGAAATGATAAGCGTGATGAAGGCCAAGCTGGACGCATCGCGCACGCTGCTCTACGAATGCTCCCGCTACGTGGACCTGTACAAGGCCTACGAGGACATTGCCAAGGAGCGCAGCCTGACGCCCGACGAGCGTAAGGAAATGAAGGCTTACAGCCGCCTGGCCGACGCCCTCACTCCTCTTGCAAAGGGCATGACCAGCGAATACTGCAACCAGAACGCCTACGACTGCATCCAGGTGCATGGCGGCAGCGGCTTCATGAAGGACTACGCATGCGAGCGCATCTACCGCGACGCCCGCATCACGAGCATCTACGAGGGTACGACCCAGCTCCAGGTGGTTGCGGCAATCCGCCACGTCACCACCGGCACATATCTCAACCTCATCCATAGCTACGCCGAGCAGCCCGTGGCCGAAAGCCTGGCCGACGTCAAAGAAATGCTCGCCGGCCTGACCGAAACCTACGCTCAGGCAGTGGAGAAAGTGAATGCCGTGGGCGATACCCGCTTCACCGATTTCATGGCACGCCGCCTTGTTGAGATGGCAGGCAACATCATCATGAGTCACCTCTTGCTGCTCGACGCCACCCGCACGGAATCGTTCGCCCGCAGCGCCCGTGTCTATGCCAAGATGGCGCAGGCCGAGGTTGCCCGTCATGCCGAGTTCATCGCTTCTTTCGACCCCTCCCAGATGGCACTCTACGAGGCCTAAGACTTACAGACTTTAATTTACAAAACCCTCTGTCGGCTCTCCGGCAGAGGGTTTTTGTGTTCTATTTAACGATTATTAACTTGTAGGGGGGGGGTATTTTTGCATATCTTTGCAAAAACTGATTATAAACCTATTTTTAAACCATTTAACCCTTACATGAAAAAGACACTATATCTTGCCGTGTGCATGGTTGTTGCCGGCACGTGCAGCATGTGGTCTTCGCCGAGGCACACGATAGTGCCCGGATTCGGCGAATATGAACCGCGGCCGTCCATTCAGGTACAGACTGAAAAAGCTCCGACCGGAGCGACACTCACCACGAAAACGCCTCCGCGTCTGGTGATGAAAGAAGAAGCCACGCACGAAGAGGACCGACTGATAAAATACACTTCACAGTACGGCGAAAATGAACCGAACGTGACAACCTATGGCTACGACCGGTACGGCTTTCTTGCATATGAAGATTTAGGTGGTCTCGTGCTCAATACCGAATACCACTGGGCTATTCCCGGAAAGGCATGGGACAGGAAAACGCGTACCAATGCATCGACATCCGCACTGGAGGACGAGAATGTGCGCACGTTCCATTCCAATGGAATGGTGGAAACCGAGGACTACAAATCGTCATACGCAAGTTACCATGTAGATTATGACACCGAGGGCTATGCCGTATATTCCATACAGTATGATGAGTCCAACCAGATGAAAACTGAACATCGTTGGAAACGTTTTACGCCGAAAGGCTCCGACCGTTTTACTTGGCTGGAGGAATCGACAGAGGCAAAAAACTTCCGCACATCCTATACAATAGGTGAAACCGACAACTATACAATTTATCATAGGGAAAATTTCGACGGTAGCGATTGGGTGAAGTCCTATGACTTATATGAATTTTTCAATGTTAACGGTTACTTTTGCGGCAGCTGGAATATTAATTATGAGAACGGTGAGGCTGTACCCGGTTTTGGTACCCTGAGTAATTTCGAGGTACCCGGCGACGGTTCTTATTTCGTAATCAGCGGCATGAACTCCTACGGTGAGTGGAACATTACAAAAAAGACCGAGTATTCCGACAGTTACCGCAATCTGACGGATCCAGTCCGGCACCCCGATGAATGCTGGACAATTGAATACTACCAGCAGACAGTGGACGGTAAAATGCAATTGCTCCCGACTTTAAAAACAACCTATACCTATTTCAAAGGCAATTTCGTAAGGGCTGAAAGCACAAATCTGATATACGGCGGAACAAGCAGCACGAGCTACTATCTGCTCGATGCCGACACACATACCCTGAATGGCATCACGTATGACGAAACTACAGGCAATTATGCCATAGTCACGCAGGTGGACGGAATTACGGCAGATTACAGCTACCGCGATAGCGAAGGCATGGAGTTCAAGCGTCTGCGCGTTATCAACGAAGACAACGGACTACAGACGTGGCTCGTCTGGACAGGAGATAACTGGGCGAAGCTCACGGGGACACTGGAACTGATGGATTATACATGTGTGTTCGACAACGAGGGCCGCGTCACATCGTATACGATGCTTGATGAGAATAATCAGGTGAAATTCCGGTATGAGGTGACTTACGACGACAAAGGCGGTTTTACACGCAATGAATACAGACGTCCCGGCGGCGGAGAACTGAGACTCAGTTCCAAACTGGTTTATGACGCAGTAGAGGACAAGTCCGTCAGCGATTCTTACGTATATGACAGGGCAGGAGTAATGAAAAGAGGCAACCGTACCGTCACGGATCATAAGGCGGGTATATATGATTATTACGAATACGACTATGATACCGATACATGGAAGCATACGGGATGCACTATACGCGACCTTGTGGAGAAGATGCCCGATGGCAGCGAGGTAACAATTAAGCGCACCATCGACCTTGAACACAATATAGTACCGCAGACCAAGATTGTTGTCAATCCCGGTCTGAATAGAGTTGTCACCTATTACTACTGGGTTGCTGCTCTGGAGGAGTGGGTCCCCAATCTGAAGGAAGTGAGAGAACGCTATCCGGCAGCAGGTTTCGAGTACCATATGCCGGTAGAGCCAACTATTCTGTATAATGATTACTTCGAGCCGAAGTATCATGGTGTCGATCCGAATATCGTCACTTATCCGGAAACAAATCTTATAAGCTACATCTGGGACACAGACAAGAACGACTGGATCCTGAATTATTCAGTCGAGCCCTTTAGCAAGGTGGAGGATAATACACTTAGCATTTTATATAACTACGACGGCTATAACAATGTGACGAGTTATACCGTAGACGATTCGCGCAACGTCATTAGGTACAGTTCTTACAATGTATATCCCGACGGCAGGACGGAACCCGAAATGGATATAGAATACAGCTACGACGCCAAAGGACATCTGACACGCCGCCACAGCGACTTTGCAGGCTGGACTTCCACAGAAGAGTTCACCTACGCTCCCGTCACGATATATTCAGGCATTGACGATGTCGCCGCTGAGGAAAGCGAGGCCTATACCGTATACAACCTTCAAGGCATACTTCTGCTTCGTGAGGCAGGCTCGGATGCTGTCAGGGCTTTGCCCGAGGGATTATACCTGATCAATGGCAAGAAAGCCTATCTGCGTCATTGATAAGACAACAACCCAAAAAGAACGAGGCAGTCCGGTTTTGGACTGCCTCGTTCTTTTTGGAGAGCTGACCGTGTTATGTTGCGGAGAGAGTGTCGGCCGGTGTGGATTTCCTTCTCCACTCAGATACGAGGAGAGACGGAAGGGTCCGTACAATGTTGAAACAACGTCCGAACTGTTTGGATGGTTCCTGAGCCAGGCGGTAAACAAACTCCATGTGGTGACGGACCATCCATTGGGGAGCACGGTTGGTATCAACACCACTGAAGAATTTGAAGGCTGCTCCGACCGCTATCATTACGCCATGATTCAGGTGTGGTTTCAGCTTAGACATGAAGTATTCCTGTTTGGGTGCTCCCAAAGCAATCCAGATTATGTCAGCTCTATCTTCTTCGATGAGTCTCGCTATTGAGGGATAGTCAAAATCATCCACTTTGCAGAAGGGCAGTTCGATGAACTTCATATCGCAAATGTGTGGATTGAGTTTCATCAGATTCTGTCTGAGGCCGTTTAGAATGTTTTGCTGAGTCCCCAGAAAGATCATGCGGTATTTACGGCTTGCAATGATGTCGGAGAATATTTCGCTGCCACAATATTGTTCGAGTTTTTTGCCGTGGATCAGCTTAATATATAAAGGAACGTAGCTGCTGTCGCAAATCGAGAACATGCCCCCGTTCACAACGTCGAGATAGTGTTTCTGCCGGTTGGCGGTATTCATTATCACTCCGTCAGCCACACAGATGTAATCAGACCCTGGTGCTGAAAGCCGTTCTTCGATAGCCTTATGTACCCGTTGACGCATAAACTCATAACGGATATTGAAATAATATTCCATAAGAGATTAAGTCTGAAAATGTAAGTATTGGATTTGTTATGTCCGGAGTCTCCTCCGTGAGTTGCTCTACAATTTAAGTGTTATTTGTCTGCGCTATATGTTGTTAGCCTGATACGCAAAGTTTTTTATATGAATCAATTGGTAAAGGAGGTTATTCCACATTGAAGACACAATAGTGTCGGAATAGCAATTTACGAGTTTTCTATGGGCTTTGTCTCCAAATAGTCTTGATTGTGAGGGATTATCCCACAGATTGCGTATCGAGCCGGATAATGTGCTGATGTCGCCCGGAATAGTCAGCATTCCGATGGCGTCGATGCCATGACCGATTATTTCGGAGAATCCGCCGTGATCAGGTGCAATCATCGGTTTTCTGAATCGTGCTGTCTCAAGTATGGTCATTGGAAATCCTTCGTACCATCGGGACGCCATGACAAAAAATCTTGCATTAGCATAGAAATCATGCAGTTTTTGTCCTGACAGATAACCGACATGCTCGACATTTTCAGGCAGATCGGAGATAAGGCCGGTATCACGAACTGCACCGGCGAGCCTGAAGGGGATGTCGGGATTACGCCTGGCAGCTTCAATTATGAGATCAACTCCTTTCTCCCGGCTTATGCGTCCGCTATATGCCACATAGTCTCCGTCGTTCGTGCATGCTTCAACGGCTGTATCCGCTGAGTTTGGAATAACGGTTATCTTTTCGGCGGGGAATCCGGCTTCTATCAGTTTTTGCCGTTGGAAATCAGTTATGCATGCAAAGCAGTCGACATTGTCCATATAGTATCGATTGATTCTTGCCACGGCATTGCGTACGGCATATCCGATGGATTTCGCCAGCGAGTTCTCGCAGTTGTATTTCACGCATCCCCATTCATTTCCTTTGCGAAGGCAAAGTTCGCATGGTTTGTTGTCTCGCATGAAGAGTCCGGTGGGGCAGATCAGCCGGAAATTGTGTACGGTCATCACGACCGGTACTCTTTCTTTTTTACATACACGTAATGCGGCCGGCGAAATAAACGGATAGAGATTGTGAATATTCACTATATCGGGTTTCTCTTTTTCCAGAGCTTTCCTCATTGCGAGAATGCCTGACGGACTATGTATTCCTGCCACGAATCCGTGGATTTTTCCAATTGTAGACCCGATAACTTTCGCGGAACTCATTCTTAATTGTGCGACATTATGCCCAGATGCCTCAAGCATCAATGCCATCTTGTCGACAACGGCTTCCTCGCCGGAGTATTTTCCGTAATCGTTGTGTACTAACAGTATTTTCATCAGTCTATGTTTGAACTCTTCAGAACGTGGTGCAGGGTACGCACGCAAGTGCTGAAGATGGCGGAATAGATTTTCTAAATGTCGAGCAGCCGGCGCAGACGGCTGTAAATACGTATGGGAATTGAGTGATATGAACGTAGCCGGCGTAATATTCTATTGTCGGGCGAAATATTGTCTGTAAGGTTGAGGTTGATGTCTTCAGACAGATTCATGTCAACCTTAAAGCGTGAATATTTTTGACGGCAGTTTGTAGCGGATGTTCCGTAGCCTTCATTGGCGACGAGTGATAGAAACGGATGAACCGAATAGAGCCCGTAGCGGAACTGGTGGAAGCAAAATCTTATTGCCCAGGAATTGTTTCGGCCTTTTTTATAGTCGTCGAGCATTCCATACATATCGCTGCCTCCGCGGTTGAATCCGCTTTTTATCCCCGGTTTCTTTTTAAGTTGCGGCCAATCCGGTATGTCCCAGTCTATTTCGGCCCATCTATCGGCCCAGGTACCCCATCCCCATGACGATGATCTGTTGGAGAGGTATACATCGCCGCTGTAGTTTCCGGGGCGCTTGATTTTAAGCCCGTAGCCGCATATGGAAAGTATGGCGGGTGCTTGCTTGTAGAATTCCAGCGCCTGATTCATGTATAGCAGGAACGAGGGTGCGCAGTAAAGGTCGTCCTCGACCACAATCACTCGGTCATACTGTTCTAAAATTCGGCTGATGCCTCCTATGATGTTGCGTGCGAGTCCCAGGTTGCGCGACGATCGTATGATATTCAGTCCGTGCTGTCCGGCAATTTCCGCAACGTGTTCAACTTGCGGGGTATCCCTTTCGTCGCGCGGCCCGTCGATAAATATATATTTCGGAGATTCGGCATATAGCTTGTTTTTCGACAGGGAATCAAGGAGCCGCGTCAGTGAGTCGGGGCGGTTGAATGCGAAAATGGCAATTGGTGCGAGTTTACAACCGTTAGGATTATCTGTGTTCATACTATTTTCAGAAAGGCTGAAGCCTTGACGGAAGCATATTCAAGAACATAAAGGCGTACAGCTTGATATTGGTCGGATGGTATTTTAATCCGACAAGGCATTCTTTTACAGACAGGCGGCGCATACGCAGGCGCATGTATATGTTGGCGCGCATCTTGTGCCAGTGAGCTACATACCGCTTCAGGCTCCGGGAACGGCATGAGCTATACAGTCGGGCCAGCTCGTCGCCGACATAGTCTTTTTCAGAGGGAATGCGTTTGGGCCTGTCGTGGATGCCGTAACCATCTGCTACGAATGTGGCAATCGGAATATTACAATATGCGATGTTGTATCGACAAGCAAGGCGAGCCCATGTAAGCAGGTCTTCCCCGGATTTTACACCAGGAGGAAAACCGCCAACGGCATGTATTGCCGATTTTCTAACCATCACGGCTGAGGTCCAGAGGGGAGGATGTGAGCAGGACGCTACTTCAAAGTAGTTTGTAAGCAGTCCGGTTTTCCCCCGGAATGGAAGCCGGTTTATGACAGTCGGTTTGAGCGTTCCGTCGGGTTGGCGGAAATTGTAATTTGACGCAAATACGTCGCATTGTGGGAAAGCGGCAGTAAGCCGGTGCATCGTCATCAGATAATCAGAGCTCCAGACATCGTCTGCGTCAAGAAATGCGATGAATTCGCCATCGGCTTCGCTTATTCCGCGATTGCGAGCTACGGATACGCCGGCATTGCTTTGACTGATCAGCCGTATGCGTGAATCTGAAATCTCAAGCACTTTATCTGCGGAGTGATCGGTAGAGCCATCGTCCACTATTACAATCTCGAAGTCTTGAAATGTCTGGTCAAGAACTGTGCGTATGGTGTTCTTGACGGATTGCTCCTTATTGTAAAGGGGAATTACAACGGAAATCATAAAAGTATGTCTAAAACCGGATGCTGACTCCGGTAAGTCAAATCCCGAGTGTTTTCTGCCGTCAGGATTACTTCTCGTTCTTTTATTTTAATTCTGATGCTTCAGAGGCCGATTGTATGGTATGGCGTTCCCCCCCCCCCTTGAGTTAATCACCCGGATTAACAGCTCCTAAATTTTCTTTAGAAATTGATACAAGGATTTCGGATTGGATTCCAGCTCCGTCGGCGACCAGGTGCGGGTGTTCAATTTGAACATCTGTGTGGATTCTGTCATTTTATTCATCAATGGCTCGTTGTAATCTTGAGCGATTAATGTGCGTAGGGCGTGGACATCAGGATTGTTGAAGGGTACAGCGTCTATAATCTGTCGTACAGTGGCATCCGTGCGGTATAGAATGTCAATGAAGTGGTCGAACAGGAAATAATCAATCAGGATATCGTTGTTCTCCATATAGTTCTCGAAAGCTTTTGCAACACGAGGCATTATGTCGCAGCCGCGTTTGCATGCCAGCGTAAACACAGCCCATCGGCAGTCGGAAACGAAGTAGCCCTGGGGGCGTGTCTTGATGGAGAAGAAAGGCATGTCGAATATACTCTGTGCGACAGGCGCCGTCAGGAGCATTGTGGCATCAAGCCAAAGACCGCCTTGCTGAGCCAGAAGGTTCATACGAATGATGTCGGCGAAATGGGCATGGCTCAGCTTTTTATCGATATATTTGTTTAATGCTACAGGTGGTATGACCACATAGTCTGAATAATTGTCCAGAGACAGAAGGACGACGTCATGGCCTGCTGAATTTTTCTGAATGGATTTCCAGCAGATGCGTACCAGTTCAGGCATGTGTTCTTCTCCCTGTAGCCAGCACACCCAGATTGCATTGTCTTTTATGATGAGTGGAGTGGGTGTGCAGATGGGGTCTGATATTGCCGGCAGGTAATGGCTTACTTTACGGCGGATGAGTTTATTGCGGCTGTCGCCGGTCTTTTTTAGTATTGATGGCGGGAGGTGTCGCCGACCATACACAAGTATAAGGTTTGAAATGCTGAGCCATATGCCATATCTGTGCATCCTGCGCACCATATTTTTGATATTGCCAAGGTTCATGGATGTAAATTATTTGCCGGTGAGTATTTTTAAGAATCGTGGACTGATTTTACTCATGGCATAATACGTCAGTACGCAGATACCGGATGCAATAACCGGACAAATCAGGAAGATGACGATTCGGGTTATCTCAGAATCTGCCGGAAGTAAAATTTCCAGCCGTTTTGATATGTAGGTCGGTCCTAATTTATGTGAAACATATATGAAGAAACTTGCTGATGTCAAAATCGGTATTGTCACTATCCGGTAGTGCTTGACGGCAAGATAACTCAATATAATCAAGGCATGGGTTCCGGTCAGCAGATATACGTTGTTGATATATGCCGATATGGGCAGGAAGTGAAAAATGTTGATGATGTAGGCGGTGATTCCTGTGATAATTATCGAAATCAGAACTGTCGGACGGAAATTACAAACGGTATAGCTGTTGATTCCCCAAAACACGCCTGCATAGAACATCAATAATGATACAGCGGTTTGATTTGCAAAAGAGTATGGGTCACAGAACAAAGGAAGCACTGAAAACAAAACGAAGGAAAAAATCAGGAAAGGTAATTTCAGTCGGCCGGCCATCCACCATATGACCGGATAAAGTAGATTCAGGACGATAAGGTTCCTTAAAAACCATAGTGGAAAGTTGACAGGCTGAATAAATGTGGTAGCCCAGGACGGCACGTATTCAATCTGTCCTGTAAGATGCAGATATATCACACAGGCAATATTCCATATAATGTATGGAATAAGCAATGTGAAGCATCTCCGATATAATTTAGAAAGGTATATTCCGGGCTGAAAGGATGTCATATTGAAGCCCATCAGATATCCGGAAATAATAAAGAAACATGGTACGGCCAGATTTGCTAAAGTGCATATGCTGTTGTTTATCCAATAGTAAACGGGATAGGTGACGCGAATTATGGATGTCTCAGCGCTCTCAAGACAGAGGGTGGGGACTATGTGCAGATACACAACAAAAAGAGCCAACGGAAACCTGAGGAAATCGAATGTTCTGGAAAGGTTATTTTCGATTTTTCCTTTGGAAATGTCTGAGGATATGAATGTCATATCATTGATTCAGAGAACGGCAGTGTCTTTTTCTCGCTTGGCCAGTCCGAGAGCCATGCCATAGAATGCCCAGGGGTAGGCGAGCGTTGCCATGGAGTAGGATATTGTATTGTCGCTGTAGGTTGTCACTAATATGCCCATGAGGGCTGCGCCGGCAACACTGGCACATAGCTTTACGGAGTTTCTGTCGGACTTATGATATATTATCATGCAATGGAACATCACAGCCAGGTATGAAAACAGGAACAGGGCGAGGCCAATAAGTCCGTTGTCGCATTTTAGCACCAGCAAGTCGTTGTGCAACTGTCCGCCTCGACGCCATCCGGGGGCTTCTTCGTAGAAATAGTGCTGCACTCTGCCTGTGCCGGAACCTTTATATTCATGTCCGTCATAAAACCATCGTTCGACATCTTCCCAGCCTTGTTTTCTACCGCTTGTGTTTATGTTGTTTTCGTCGACATTGCCGGTCAGAAAATCTGTCATAGTCACTTCATCGGGACGGAAATACATTTTCTCCTTTACCGCCGGGATATAGAATAGCGCACACAAGGCTAATCCGGCCATGCCTATTACCAGAGGGAGAGACTTCAGTCTGTATTTCAGGAAAAAAAATGTAGCCAATGCTACGGAACTTCCGAAGATATCCGTTCTGAAAACCCAGATGAGGGCCGGGAGACAAAATGCTATTGTCCACAATATGTTTTTCTTAGACCTGACTCCTGCGTATGCAAGCGCTATGGAGAAAACCACCCATACGATGTAGTTTGTGGCCAAGGCCGCACGGTTCCAGAATACGCCGAGGAAAATAAAACCCGACATTGGAATATAGTACGTTATAAACGAAATCACGGCCATCCGCCGCCCCATCTGTCCGGCCTTAAGGAATATCTCAACGTCTCTTATCACGGCAGATGCAAACAGAGCGATAAGCAACGGATAGATATATTTAAGGATCATTCGGACACCATAGTTTACCGATACTCCGTAAATAATACCGATGGCGGCCCACAAGAGAAAAACAATATAAAACTTAAGCGGAGTGGAATATATGGCCTTGTACGGCGCGCGCGCAATACCCAATATGCAGATTAGCTCGAGAGTTCCAAGATGTATTGCCAGCAATGGAATCAGTCCCATCAGGCCGGTGCCGATCATGAATATCAGCAGAGCCTCCAGACCGGTGCAGGCCATCTCTGTCTTTTCATCGCAAAAAGGCAGTCTCATCACGATTGAATCCTTATGATTCAGGAATTTAAATCCGAACCAGGTAAGAATACAAAGCCATATGAGGTTGATTATAAATACCATCTGAGATAAATAAAGAGGTGGGTTAGGAATGGGTTAGTCCGTCTTTATCATGGCGCTGAACATCGATAGCCATTGCGGCATTATGTTTTCAGGATAAAACCGAGCCACTTCTGTCTGCGCGGCTTTGCCCATCTGTTGTCGCAGGGAGCCGTCTGTCATGAGTCGCTCCATAGCCCGAGAGAAGGCGTTGACGTCCTGATTGGGCACAACTATGCCGGTGCGTTCCGTCACAATCTCACATGGGCCGCACGGGCAATCCATAGCCACGGTAGGCAGTCCGCATTCCATGGCTTCAGTTATTACAAGACCGAATCCGTCGCTGCGTGACGGGAAGGCATATATGGATGCCTGAATCAACTTGCCGGCAATGTCACGGCAAGGAGCATTAAGGCTTACCTGTGCCTTCATGTCGTATTTGTCGATAATCTCCCGCAACAGGTATTCTTCCTGTCCGGAGCCATATAGTTCAACGCTCCAGTCAGGATATTTTTTCGAGAGGGGGCCGAAAGCTTCCAGCAACTGGTCGAAACCTTTCGACGGAGTCCAGCTGCCGACTGCAATGATGCGTTTTGACATACAGTCGGACTTTATATTGCTTCTGAAAGAAAGGGGATTATGTACAAAAGTCATATTGGCAGGATTGCCCCAGAGATTCATATCCTTTTTTGTCAGCCCGACGAAAAGATCGTATTTGCGGGAAGTCTTTTCAAGTTTCCACTGCAACCATTTCATTTTAAGGATGTGCAGCGACCGGAAACGTATTGAGTGCAGTCCCTTGACAAAGTTGACAAGAAAGTTTTTGGTATAATGAAATTCCAGAACCTTACGGCTTCCGTCGTTCAGAAGTGGCAATACATCAATGGCTGTGCCGGCAACACCGACTACTATATCCGGCTTCAGCCGATTGAACAGTTTTGAGATTTCAGTTTTATAGCTACGCCTGTCGCCGGGTAAAACACGGAGCTTAAAGTTTTCCACCCGGCTGTCGAGTGAGAAGAACGGTTCTCGGCTGTCGTCCAGTGTAACACAGACCACTCGCACGCCGGGCTGTGTCGCCCACCAGTTGAGTTTGGTTGTGACGACGCGTTCAGTGCCTCCGGACTGCCAAAGTCCGTCAATGCAGTATGCAATAGTCATTTTGAAGTTGTCAATACTCCGGAGAGCTGTTTACACCAGGACAGAATTCGTTTCTGAATCCATGATACGCCGATGGCACCAATAATACCCCATAGCAGAATCAATACTGAAATCCAAAGAAATGGTGAATCAACATCATCAACAATGCGATGCCGGCCATGATTCTTGCCTCCTCCTTCCCGTAAAATGGCGAGTGACAGAGATTTTGTTTACAATATATCGTCACCATTCTTTGAGCAGGCTTATTCCTGCCGAATAAGATTCTGATAGGCTTTATCAAGGTTGTCAGCCAAATGTTGAGGGGTAAGTTCCTGCCGGATAAGAGAACGGAGATTTTCAATCAGAATTTGTGTTTCTGCGGTATGGGTCAAAGCCCAATGTATTTTTTCTGCGATCGCTTCAACGTTGTTGGTATCAACCAGTATGCCATTTTTACCGTCGGTGACGAACTCAGTTACCGCACCAAATTCCGGAGCGATGAAAGGCGTGCCCATAAGTGCCGATTCATATGGCACCAATCCGAATCCCTCCCCCACTTTTGTTAGAGTCAGCGTGAGGTCGCTTGCACGGTATACTGTCTGTATATCAGACACTTGTTTGCCCGTAAGGATTACTTTGTCTTCAAGGCCTTCTTTATGTATTATATCAAGATAATAGTCGACAATATGCTCTTTGCCACCGCCTCCGGCTATCATGAGCTTTGCATTAGGGTGATCTCTGACAACCTTTGCAAACGCCCGGATAGCATTGTCATGGCCTTTGTGTTCCGACAATTGCCCGACTGAGGCAATGAGTACATCAGAAGGGGTTAATCCCAGTCGAGTTTTCGCCTCCTCCCTTGACAGGTTGGATTGCATTTCATCAATATTCACAGCATCATAAAGTACTTGAATATTGGTGTGCCTGCCTTTTGTTAGGTATCGTTCCATGGAGTATTTGGAAACACAAACAATAAGATCGAACAGACGTTGAGCATTGGGCGGGGCAATCCATTCGAGCACGTGGCTCCTATAATGTCCCATTATTTTTGCGCCGGTGAATTTTGCTGTAGCCCATACCCACATCATGATATCGTTGCGCATAAGATTTACGTCTACAATATCAATATTACGTTTTCTGACTAATGCAGCCAGTTGAGCTCCGAAAACGGAACGTTTGATAAAATCCGTGCCTCTCAGCGGTCGTATCCAGCGGTCACTGCCCATCCACCACTTTATGGAATCATTCAGCCAAATCTTTTCACAGTGAATAGAATTATATTGCTGTTGATGCTCAAGCGGGAACGGGAAAACTATAAGCGGTTCATATTTGTCCCGGTCTAAGTGCGAGAGCATATTGCACAGGATACGTTCGGCTCCTGCGAAGATATGGCTATAGTCGATGAATGCGATTTTTATTCTATCTTTTTCCGCCATGTCAGAGACTGTCGATAAGATTCCGATAATTACGGCCCATCACTTCAAGCGAAAAACGATCCAGTGCGCAGGCCCGGGATTTTCGGGAAAAATCCTGTAGCATTTTGCGATTGTTCGCAAGTTGTTCAATGTGACTGACAAATCTGTCTACATCGTCACGAGTTACTAAGAAACCATATTCTCCGTCTGCCACAAGATTGTCGGTGATGCCCGGAAGAAGAGTGACAATCGGAACTGCGCCATTGATCATGGCCTCGGCTATAACTAATCCGAACGCATCCAGATGAGTGGGATACAGAAAGATATCGGCCTTTGACATATAATCGTACACTTTCTCGTGTTCAATTACGCCTGTCATCGTTATTGTGCCGGCTTTGAATTCCTCCGCGAGTTCTTCCCGTAGCCAATTTGCCCGTCCTCCTCCGCCTATTATGGTGAGATGGAATTTAATGCCTTTGTCATTTAATTTGCGCACAATGTCAGGCATTATCAGTATTCCTTTATGTTGGTCGACGATGCCTGCAAAAGTTATTTCGAGAGTATCAGATCCTTTAGTCGGTATGGTTTCCGGTGCTTCCACACCGTGAGCTACCACTTTGATTTTATTAAGATATTTACCATTTGTGAAGTCGTTGTAGTGGTCGCGGATGCCTTTTGTGGGGGCAATCCAGGCATCTACATATCTTCCGTTTATTGATGCGATTTTATAAAATTCAGGTGCGTCGTTATGGAGTATATGAAGGACTTTTGTTTTGCGGCGTTTGAACGGCAGGATGAATTGTGTAAGACCATTGAAATTGGAAATCAGTACATCAGCCTTAAAATTCCATAACAGACGTATGTTATTGATATAATTGGCGATTTTGCCGTTGCCTCCGGTGGCGATGTATTGAATGTTTCCGTCGATTTTCGCAAGCTCGCTTATGGTATATGGCGATTTTCCTTTTGCATGGGTCTCAATCAGCAAAACTTCATTGCCGGGCTTGAGAATTCTGCACAGTGAAAAGACATACCTGCTCAGTCCGCTTCCAGACGCCAAAGTGGCTACGGTAATGATTATGTTCATTAGGTCAAAGGGTTTTCAGGATATACTTTCAGCCAAGAATCTTATATATATTCAGCCGTGAGATTCTCCATAGTGATATTGGAGATACGCCGTGCCTGATGCTTTTCTTTGCGACTCCTTTATAGACTATCGGAGCTTCCGTCTTCAAAAATCGGTCGAAGGCCTCAAGCTGTGTGTGGCTCCCTTTTTCGCTGCCGCATAGTTTCGGCGACATCAGCAGCTTGTAGGCAAATGTGGCGATACTTATAGAGTCCTCCAGCAGGTAATTCTCAACAGGGGTGGTCGGCGTTTTCACTCCGCACGCCTTGATGAGCTTACGCGCCACTGAGAGATAGTCATTGATATGCTTTCTGTAGCCGGCAACGCTTACGCTCTGTCCGGCTCTGCCGAGCATGTACTGATACAGACGGAAAGGAGAGAAATATATAGTACGTACATATTTAAGCGGAGTGTTTATATAGTCTATATCGCCATAGAACTTTTCCCATACGCTAAAATTATGTGTTTTCAACAGATCGGTGCGGTATGCGACGGCGTGGATTGTTTTTCGGAATGTGCCCAGGCCGCCGATGTACTCATTCAGGTCAAGAGTCTTCCCGTAGAACTCAGGCGAAAAGAAGCGCTCGGCCGTGATATTGCCGTCTTCATCCACCTCATTGTATGGAGCCAGAATCATGTCTGCTTCGATTGATTCGAGTTCGTGGATATATCCGTCAAGATGTTCCGATATGAACCAGTCATCGCTGTCAAGCGATTTGTAGTATTTTCCGCGTGCCTCTTCAATAGAACGGTTTATAGCCGATCCCCATCCGCCGTTAGGCTTGTCGATTACGCGTACCGTTTCGGGATGCTGTCTCTCAAAATTGCGGGCTATATTCAACGAATTGTCTGTCGAACCGTCGTTTACCACCAATATCTCGCATCGCATACAGTTCTTGATTGACGTTACGCTATTCAGACAGCGGGCGAGATATTTCTCCATATTATATACCGGGATGCCTATAGTAAGCAGTTTTTCCATAGTAGATGTCAACGATTGAAATGATCTAACACTTTAGCTATAATCGGTGCCATGTCGTAATATTTATACTCTGCGAGGCGGCCTCCGAAAATTACGTCTGATTCTTTGTCGGCCAGTGTCCGGTATTTTGAATATAACTCTTGGTTTTTGTCGTCGTTGATTGGATAAAACGGCTCCAGCGAGTCGTTCCATTCGGCCGGATATTCTCGTGATATGACTGTGCGTGGATTGCGAAGTATTTCATCTCCGAAAACTTCGAAATGCTTATGCTCAATGATTCTTGTGAACGGAATATCGGAAGAGGTATAATTTACTACCGCATTCCCCTGATAATTAGGCTTGTCGACAATTTCAGTCTTAAAGCTGACCGAACGGTATTCCAGCTTGCCGAAACAGTAGCCGTAGAACTCGTCTATTTTCCCCGAGAAAACGATTTTATCGGCCAATGCCGACCAATGCTCTCTGTCGGCGAAAAAATCAGTATCCAGCAGCACTTCCACTCCATTCAGCAGTCCGTCGATAAGTCGGTTGTAACCGCCTTCGGGTATACCCTGATAGCTGTCATTAAAGTAATTGTTGCTGAATGTCAGTCTTACGGGCAGGCGCCGGATGATGAATGCCGGCAATTCCGAACACCGGCGTCCCCACTGTTTTTCAGTATAGCCTTTGATTAGCTGCTCGTAGATGTCCTTGCCGATGAGTGATATTGCCTGCTCCTCGAGATTGCGTGGTTCGTCGGCACCTTCCGACTTCATTCGTGCTACGGCCTCGGCACGCTGTTTTTCCAGCACTTGTTCTGCCTCCTCCGGAGTTTTCGTGCCCCACATCTGATAGAATGTGTTCATGTTGAAAGGCAGATTGTATAGCTTTCCGTCGGGGGCGATTGCCACCGGACAGTTGGTGTAGCGGTTGAAGGGCACTATTGCGTTCACAAAATCCCATACGCGCTTGTCTGATGTGTGGAAAATGTGTGCGCCGTATCTATGCACATTTATGCCGGCGATGTTTTCGCAGTAGATGTTTCCTCCGGCGTGCTTCCTTTTCTCAATCACCAGGCATCGCTTGCCGCGGTCGGCAGCCATACGTGCGAATGTCGCGCCGAAAAGGCCGGAACCTACTATAAGATAGTCATATTGTTTATTCGACATGTTTTTTGCGTTTAATTAGCTCGTCGAAAAGATCTTCCCATCGGTCGGCTACGTTTGTGATCTCGAATTTCCGGACAGACTCTTCTGCATTGGCGGCCAGTTGCTGTCGGTATTCATCATCTTCAATCAGATGTCGCATAAGATCTACGTATTTTTGTTCATCGAAGGGGTCTATAAGTTCGCCGTTGAAACCCGGCTGAATTATATCCGAGGCTGAGGCAAAGCTGTTGTAGGCGATCGGGACACATCCGCATTGCATGCCTTCAATCAGTACCATGGGCCATCCTTCGGATACGCTTGTCAGGCATACTATTGCCGATTCTTCCTGATAGGGTTTCGATTCGGCATATCCCACAAGTTCTACGTTGGATACTCCTTTGAGTATCTTATTGAGACGCTTCAGGCGTCCTTCCGGACCATATCCTACCATGACAAGTTTCCAGTCTGGGTAGTCGGCTGCTATCTTAGCCCATATACGTGCCATCCAGTCTTCACGCTTCACATTGCCGAACAAGGCGACAAAGAGTATCTGCTTTTTCTTTTGTCTCAGCGGCTGGCGCGGGTATGGGTTGGGGTTGGGGATAAAGCGGTATTTTGATGAGTAGCCCGGACACAGAGCATCAAGCTCTCTGAAGGAATTTGATGAGAGAGCGCATATCAGATCGGTTTCCGGCACCATTCGTTCAAACTCTTTTCTGACAGAAGTCAGTGATTTGTGTTTTATGCGAGGATACAGAATCATACGGGCAACTCTTTTGGCTTGCTCTTTCAGTGTAGTATCCCGCAGAGGCTCCACTATCAGCTGCCAGATGTATTTATAGGCGTTCGACGGATATGTATGCAGCACGGATACTACCGGGATACCAATTTCTTTGCATTTCAGCCATAGCCGTGAATCGTCAAAGTTTCCGCTTTGGTTGATTACAATATCAATTCTGTTTTTTTTAAGAAAATGGAAATAAGAGGTAATATTGGCCTCGGACAGAAGTTCTTCCGAAGGAAGGTATTCCAACGGCGCCGGATAGTCATATTCATGGCGTATGGTCATGCCCGATGGATATATCAGGTAGAACACTTCATGTCCGCGGTGCTGGAATTCGCGGGTGAGAGCGTCAGTTGCGCGTCCGATTCCTCCTTTATTGGGATGAAATGGAGTTATGTAGCAGAATGCGAGTCTCATGCGGATTATTATTGAATGACATCTGTTTATTTAAGCCGTTCTTTTGCAAGCCTGCGCATTACGCCGCAGAATCTGATATACAGATCGGCGGAAGCGCGGAGTGCAGGATTGCGAAGCTTCATGTTCCATTTCTCGAATGCCGACAATTTGAATCCACAGTGCCGGATATCCTCCTGCAACCGGCGAAAATATTCGCAGTCGTACGCTTCAGCCGGCAGCTTCCATGCCTTTCTGAACGAGTGATGCCATATGTTCAGGCGCCATCGGGTCAGAGATTCGAGATACTCAGTCCGTGTATTGCCGGGAAAGGAATTGTTGAGAACCATATCATATCCCTGTAAATACGCCCATGAGCCCCGGAATGTCTTCATCGCGCTGTTGGGGTTCGCGTCGGTGCGAATAAGGTAATACTCTTGGCCTGATATAATTACATCCTTTGTGGTGTTGAAGCTTATACGGAGGTTCATGAGATAATCTTCTGCCGAAATTATGTCGGAAGGAATATCAAAGACAAAGTTATTGAAGACCGTGCGTCGGAAAATTTTTGACCATGGGCCGGTGCACAGTTCCCCAAGGATTATTTTATTCCGATATGAAGCGATGTCAATTGGGCCGGCAACTGGTTTCGGCGTTTTATTTACAGGTGCTGAGTAAAATATGTCAGCATTGAATTTTGCAAGTTCTGCCACGGTATCCGAAAAAGACGGCAATAGCACATCATCAGCATCCAGGAAAGTAATCCACTCGCCTGTTGCGGCTTCCACTCCGTTCGCTCGGGCACGGCTTGCCCCTTGATTTGTCTGTCGAATCAGTCTGAGGCGCGGATTCTCAGCCGCAAGATGTTCGATTATCTCATAACTATTGTCTTTGCTCCCGTCATCAATAAAAATGGCTTCGTAGTCGCATGTTTGACTTTCGATGCTGTCTATGGCATCTTGTATGAACGCCGCAACGTTGTAGCATGGAATAATAATTGAAATTGTTGGAGAAGAACACATAGCTCGGTTTAATTTCTATATTTTATTATTCGGGCCGGATTGCCGGCGACAATTGCATTTGCCGGTACATCTTTCACTACTACGGCGCCTGCAGCAATGACAGCGTTATCACCGATATGTATATTTCCTATGCATGTCACATTTGTGCCGAAATCCACGTTGTTTCCGATCCATGGACGTTCGTGATGCCTTTCTTTACTTTTTACGCCAATGGTTGAAAGTTGCCGAAAGCGGCAGCCATAACCGATATGATTGGCTCCTATACGAGTCGCAATTGAATGTTCAAAATAGATGGCACCTCCGTCAATATTTTCACAATCGGTTGCTATGGATATTGTCTGATCCGGTTTGCAAAGCATCTTAAGAATTGAAGACTGTGTTTTTAGCCGGTAGAAAAAGATATTTCGAAATTGAGGGAAAAAGAACAGGAGCCTGATTAAGCCTGCAATGTCACCGGATGCGTGTACCCCACTTTCTTCTTTCCACCGATTTATATCCATATCTATAAGATGACGGTTGTCTGACTTGACGTATAGCCTAAGTAATGGCAGATATAGTAATGTCGCCCATAATAGTTTCAGTCGTAAAATCATATCATAAATATTTTGGCGGTATTGATTATTAATTCGATTGATGATGATATTTTGGATAAATCAAAAGCCGAGGAACAAGACACGCGAGATTTCAAATAAGGATCGATACTTCCTTCCCGTTGGAAATTTTTGCCATATTCTATAACGAAGAATTTTTTTTGCCAATTTCATTTTCTGATTATGGCGGTGTGAGGAAATATAACACATCAAAATTGCGTATAGTCCCTTTCTATTTGCTTCAATCGCCTGTTTGCAGTTACCGAAATATGATATCGCGTTTTCGATAATTGTGCTTGTATAATTGAATTCGTCAATGGAGAATTTGTAACTTCCTCCAATTCCCATATAATATTTATAGGTCATTGCCGGGATCAGGCGGATACTATCAGCTTTGGAAATTAGTTGAAGATTGAACAAGTAATCTTCTCCCCAATGAAGATTGTGGTCGAACCGTATATGGTTATCCAGTAAAATGGTTCTTCTGATTGATTTAGCATAGGGACCTCGAAGACAAGCATCGTTATAATGGGAATTAATTATATGATTAAAATCTTCCTTTCTGCTATATACCTTGTTTTGAGGGGTATGCTCTCGTATTTCATCTTGTAAAAGGACTAAAATGCCTGATATTATTACGTCCTCATCGAATTTAGCCATTTCAGCCAAGGCTCCTGGAAGCATTTCATCATCGGAATCGGCAAATGTAATATATTCTCCGGTTGCGTGTTCTATGCCTGCGTTGCGTGCTGACGATACGCCACCGTTAATTTTGTGAATTACTTTTACCCGTGAATCAAGAGCCGCATAGCTGTCGCATATAGTCGGTGAGCTGTCTTTAGAACCATCATCTACCAGAATTAACTCGAAATCCGTAAAAGACTGATTGATAATAGAGTCAAGACTCCGTTTCAGCCATTTCTCTGTATTGTAGACAGGTACTACTATTGAAATCTTTGGATTGTTCATCATATTCATTTTGAGGGTTTGACTCCGAGCAGAAGCCTGGCGGTGACTGGAGATAGTCGTAAAATATATCCCATCCCGAGAGAGATAAAAGTTATCGGGATTGCCAGCATGATGGCCAGCAGATATTCAATGAACTGAGCATTGATACTGAATAAATAGTTTCCCCATAGATGCAGATCAGGAAGGAAAAAGTAGTGTATGAAATATATATCCAACGACCTGCGTCCTACGAGCGAAAGGAAACGACCTATGCGCGAATCTGTGCTCAGTGCCGGATATCGGTGAAATAATTGCCATATTATGAGTAGCGATGACGTGTGCATGCACAACAGGAAAATTCCGGCACCAAGTTGCAGACTTTCGGTTCCATATAGAGCCGTCGCTATTTGAGCGAGAAAATAAAACAAGATGCATAGTCCTGATAATATTGCATTTCGCTGTAACTTGAAAACAGTATCACGGTGTTCAAATAGCACAGCTCCGACTACGAAGTAGGTATAGCTGAAATATTCAGTGACAGAGAAGAGGTTGATAAGACTGCAAGTCTTGGCGTATTTGCTGAAAAATAAAGCTGAATATGAAACGACTAAGCCCAAAATAATATGTACAAAATTTGCCTTAAGTCCCGATATTCCCGCAAACCTTATCGCCTTATCTATTGAAATATAAATAATTATAAAGACAAAAAGAACAAGTGTGAACCAGTAGCCCCCCTTTAATTGTTCATGTAAAATGGATAAGTAATTCAGTTGGAATATCCAGCAGAATATAAATAGTACCAGTAATGCCGGTATGACAAGATGTATAAGTTTGTCGGTTGTGACTTGATAAAAAGGTTTATTAGTAAGTTTTGGCGCAAAGAATCCACTAATAAAAAAGAACAGAGGAATCTGTATGGCGTGATTTATGTATAAGTTAAAAAACGGATGATTACCAAATATCCAAGTACAGCAATGAGATATTACAACCATCATCATTGCCAATCCGCGCATGGCATCAATATATTCAATACGTTGATTCATGATGTATTTTTTTTTAGGCAATCTGATATCTTTGTCGTATTCCTTTAACGGCCAATTTTGTAATCCGGATTATAGCCATGCATACAATCAGTACACCTATTGATATGATTGGTACTATAATAGAATAGAAAAGGATAGTAGAAGCGGAGTCGAAATTGATATACCGTGGCAGATATGTTTCAAGAATTATAGTCTGAAGCACGTATATCCAAAGAGTTTCCTGCCCGATGGCATTGATATATTTTCCAATCAGGGTTGTGTGGAATTTTCGTGAAGAGAGCATCTCGAATATGCCGAAAAACATCAGACTGCCGCTTAATCCTATGATGACGCGGTAAATCATAACATACCACCAGTCCGTGGACAATAATAATTGTATCGGGACGAATACGAGTATGTCTTGCGTTCGGTATTTCCAAAACGAGGCATCAAAAAAAATGACCATTGCCAGCCATATGGCACCGCTGATAATTGTGAGTGTTCCAATATGTTGCAGAACAATTGTGATTCGGCTCTTTAGAAATGCCCCTGCCAAGAAGCAAGGGTACATAAGTCGTATATTGTAAATGCTGAATATTTGGGATATCAAAAGCGTCAGCATTAATGGTATGATTCTATTCCTGACAGGAAATGCTGTTGCGAGCGAGTATAGCGCAAAGCATGAGAATGCGCTTTTGAGAAACCACAGCGAGTGGATTAAGGGGTTCAAAAAACGTGAGGATTCCATGAGGATATATCTCATGATAAAAGCAAATACAACTACTGGAATTAACAAAGCCCAAGCTCGCCTTGCAATTTGTTGATATACAGGCGTTTTACCCCCCCTATGCTATTTCTATAAGAGAAAAAGCCGGAAATTGCCATAAATAACGGCATATGGAAAGAATAGATAATACGGTATACACTCTTGTCGCAGTAATCGCCGGAAATAAGATACTGAATTGTGTGTCCGGCTATTACCATAAAAATAGCAAAGCCTTTGAGCATATCCATCGAAGCAAGTCGCTCTTTTCTAAGGTTAAGATATTGCTCCATACTAATTTTTTCCGCAGACTGATTATATAGTGTTTATCGCTTTTTAAAGTACTTGGGCAATATTCTGTCCAGCTGTTCAAAACGTCCTATGTGTTCTCTGACAGTTGAAATGCGATAAAGACGTTCCTTTATTATTTCTTTATCTCGTCTGATTCCGTAATAACCATGATTGGTGCGATATTGCTGTTTTTTTTCGATGATATAACGAAAAAAATCAGTATATGCTTTTTCCCACTCTATATAGCTGTTGTTTTCAATTGGATTCGTCTTGAAGAAGCCGGAATAGAGAGACTGGTTATTATCGATTTTAATAATATATTCGATTGCATCATTAATATTTTTGAAGCTATTGACGTCTATATAGCAGTCATTAGGAAAGTCCAGATTTATACGCGGATTTCCCCAGTAGATAGGTACGGTGCGACATAAAAATGCATCGACAATTTTTTCGGTGGTATATCCGTCGACCATGCTGTTTTCAAAAGCTATGTTGAATTTGAATTTTCGAAGAAATTCAAATTTGTCATCAACGGGCCCTCCTATGTTGTTTGCATATTTTCCACCAGAGGAAACCTTTTTGTATTTTGAAAGTTTCTCGAAAAATTCAGTGCGAATAGGGTCGCAGCAATGACCGTTGCTTACAACAAAGCTGCAAAAGTCCCTATCAAATGAACCCGCCTGATGTGGCTGTTGTCTTAGTTGCTGATATGAATCGTATGTGGCGAATAGAGGAAGTCGCAAATGACGAGGGCCGAATGATAAATGCTGAAAGGAAATCGCATAGTCGCACTTGTTGAAATCGGGGACGTCGTTTTCTCCGGTATAGAAAACTTTGATTTTGGCATTGATGAACAAGTGCTGGTCTCCAAAAATTGAATAAATCAGTATATCCGGACTTTCATTCGGGTGCACCAGCTCAACCTCAAAATTCTCATTAAGCAATGTGAAGAGAAAATGTGTTTCGGGTTCAAATTTCTGCCAGAAATCAGAGAATGCTATTTTCGTTGTCATGTTTTACGGCGTTATTTATTTGTAGGTGATATGTCGTTCGCTTAATTCATATCATCAATCTCTTAAGCTACAGATGCCTTATGTGAAAAGTGTGACCTTATATGTATTAAGAAGTTGCGTAGTCCGGGGTCGAGTGAGATTAATATTATGCCAGTAGATACGGTATATATGAGAATTAATAGAACAGAGGAGATGGCAAGTTGTATGAAATTTGAGTTTGTGGAGAATAATTGTCCATGAAACAGAATCCTCATTGCAATGATGGCCGAAATTTGTACAACAATATATTTACCATAAAAAAGCCAAAATTTCATCCATGGCAAGCGGAGCCCTTTTGAAAATAGAAAATATGATTTCCAGCCGACGTTGATAATCAGATTGCTTGTCATGGAGCCGAGCAGGACACCGAACAAGCCCCATTTGATGCCGGCTCCTATACTTATGCCAAGGCATATTACAGATTCGACAAACGGAGCCCAGACATCATAAAAGAGGCCATGTGCAAAAAGGAAAGTATTTAAATTTGTAGTTGTGAAATCACAATATATTTTAATGAAGTAGGGAATAATCATCCATAAGGCCAACTCAAATTCGGTTCCGACCCAAAGTCCGATGAAAGGAGTGGAAAATTCCACGAGACCATAGAGTACAATTCCACCTATAAATGATGTGAATCCGGCCATTTCCCAATATATGTCTCTCGTTCTCTGCACATTGCCTTGCGCTGCAAGATTTCCCACACTGGCATTGCTGCTCCCTAATACTGTGTTGATAAGCCCGATTATTTTTCCTATGATAAGTGTGTAGTTGCCATACATGGCTACCATGGAAAGGGAGGCCACTCCGTATATAATTATATTATATGATTGCAGACAAATGCTGCCTGCAAGTTTGTGTATGAATAGTTGTTTGGTTTTAGTTATTACATCGGGATATTGTTTCAGTAATTTATGCCCTTCTTTTATTCTGGTTTTCAGCCATGGATAAGTTTCATTGATTTTCCAGTTCAGTATAATTGCAAAGTTGATACCAAACAAAAACTCTATAATAACCCATATATAGTAATTGCCGGTATAATATGCCGATATCATTTGGATGATGGTCTTGACAATGTTCGCTGTCTGGAAATATGCAGCTACCACATATCCCTTTTGATCCGCATTGAGTAGCGTCTGCCTATAATTGATGAAATATCCGATAAGCGAAGATGTCAGGAATGAATAGTACGCAAAATAAATCAGGGGTAGGGGAAAACCGGTGTTATCCTGAGGAAATATTAGCGGAAGAAAAAATGACAGGATTACGCCGGCGCTGAGAATGAACAGACCTATGCAGCGATACAGGTATCCCATCACGGAGATTATATCGCATATCTTTTCTTCATCATGATCGAAGATCGGTTTGTACAGCAGGTAGCCGATTGCTGCCCCCACACCGAGTTCCGCCAGGTTGAGGTAGCCGAGCAGGTTGCCAAGTGTGCCGGTCAGGCCCACGAAGTCGGCGCCGAGGCAATCAAGGAAGATCTTGCGGGAAAAGAAACTTAAGGCCAGCGTCAGAAAATAGAAAATCAGATTGACGCGGGCGTTCAGAAACGTCTTTCGCACTCTTGACTCTTGCTGTGGAGCTCCCATTGTTTGTAATTGGTCTATTATTATAGGTAGCCGGCCAGGGCGTATGCGAGTGAGCCCACCGACTCGTTCAGCATCGATTCCCATTCTACGGCCGTTGACCAGCGGGGATAGAGGCTGCGATGGCTGAATCCGGTGGGACGTAAAGGACACGACACGGCGTAATAGGCCGGTTCTTTACCGAATTTGCTGAAGCAACGCAGCGCGCGCCCCATGTGGTTGGCGTTAGTGATTATCACGCATTCGGAAAGAGGGATATGCTGCCGGTTGAGAATTTCGTGGGTGTACCGGGCGTTCTGTTGCGTGTTCAGGGCCTTCTTTTCAAGAATGATTGCGCTGTCGGGCACGCCCATAGTTTTCATGTAGTCAAGAAAACGGTCGGATGTATCGGCGTTGTCCTCGCGTATCTGGATTGACGGGTCGCCGGTGATGAGCAGCCGTTTCACACGTCCGTCTTTATAAAGCTTGACGGCATCCCACAGACGCGGCGCCCGGTCGCCTATGAAATTCAGTGTGCCGGTTTGGATATTGAAATTGGAGAATCCTCCCATCACTATAGCCACTTCGTAGGTCTTGTCCTTTGACATAGTGGATTGTGGCCGCGTCCCGAAACTCCGATAGTTAATTTCGGCGTATATCCATGGATTTGTGAAGAACATGAATAACAATACCGCCAGCGAGAGAAACAGCTTTCTCAACTTCCTGTCGTGAAGCAGCAGCCCCGACACCAATGCCGCTATCATCCATGTGATAGGCGATATAATGAAAAACTTCAGGAACTGTGCCAGCTCGAAGAACATCCCTCACTGATTTCAATTGCCGTAGTAGCTGTTTCCGTAGTTTCCGTAATGGTATCCGTAATGGTATCCGTAGCGATGGTATCCGTAACCGCTGTGGATGTCGGTGCCATTGAGTATTATTGCCATGTTCTTATATCGGTTCTGGTCGTAATACTCCTGGATGGTGGGCAGCTCGTCTTTTTCGAGCAGTCCGGCGCGCACGACGAACAGTGTCATGTCGGCAAGGCGGTTAATGATCTTGGCGTCAGAGACGATTTCTGCCGGGGGACAGTCAAGGATGATGTAGTCGTATTTCCGGCGAAGCTCGTCGATTAGTTCATCCAGTCGATGATTGGACAACAGTTCGGACGGATTGGGCGGAACTGCGCCGACTCCGATGATATCAAGTCCGGTGACATCATCGAAGTCGGAGGTGATGTTTACATCCGTTGTTCTGCCGATGATATAGTCCGTGACACCTGATTCTGATGTCTGTGCCAGTTTGGACAGCGATGCCTTGCGTATGTCAAGGTCAATGACAAGGATTTTCATTCCCTTGATCGCAAGCACTTTCGCGAGGTTTATGGAGATGAATGTTTTGCCTGAACCGGGATTTGCTGAGGTTATGGCAATAACTTTTGCAAGTCCGGTATGCTCCGATGTCTGATGGTTCTCATTGATTCCGATATATTCCAGATTGGTACGCAGCACACGGAAAGCCTCATTTATGCTGTTGCGGCTCGCCGACTTTACCACGATGGTTGTGTCGGTCGGTTTCCTTTTTTTCAGGCGTTCAAAACCACGGGCTTTTCTTACTGCCGACGGAATTTCACCGAGATATGGGATTGTAAGCGGAGCGAGGTCGCGTTTGCCGCGTATCTTGGTGTCAAGCATTTCTCGCAATATCAATACGCACAGAGGGATAGCCAGACCTAATCCAAATGCTATAAGCATGATGTTGGTGCGCGATGGCGAAGTCGGTGCGCCCGACCCGTCGGGCTCTCCTATCATGCTTGTGTTGTAGGCGGTGAATGCCTGGGTGAGTTCGTTTTCTTCTCGTTTTTGTAACAGGAACAGGTACAGTGATTCTTTCACTTTCTGCTGACGTTCTACACTCAGAAGATATTTCGCCTGATTGGGGGTGGATGCGATCTTGCCGCTGGCTACCGACTGCTGGCGGCGCACGTTGTTCATCTGCAGCCTGAGCGTGCCGATATATGAGTCGATAGAAGCCATCATAGTGCCTTTGATGGTCCGCAGAGACTGGGTGAGGTCCTTGACGACAGGTGTTTTCTCACTTGTGGTCTCGAGCAGACGGTTGCGCTCCATCACCATGCTGTTGTATTCGCCTATGAGGGATACTATGTCGGCGTTGATGAGGCCGGTATTCGTCGGCAGTGTCTCTTTGACTGATTCTGAGTTCAGCTCCCTGCGTATCATGTCGGCTACGGAGATCTGGTTGCTCAGGTCGGCGATTATGCTTTGAGCCTCGGCCGATTGCGACATATACATTGATGCGGCGGCGCTGACATCCGGCATCTGGTGCTCAGCCTTGTACGAGGATATGTCAGAATCCACGTTGCCGAGTTCTTTTTCAATCACTCCGAGTCTTTCATCGATAAAGCGGGAGGTGGATACGGCAATCTGGTTCTTGTCCTTGATCCATCTCTCGTTGTAAACCTGTATTATGGCATTGAGGATATCGTCGGCTTCGTTGATGCTTGGACGTGTGATTGATATGGAGATTATCGACGATTTATCGGATGGCACAATGGCTGTCACTGCGCCGGCAAGTGCTTTTGCCATAGCCTTTACTGTGGTGTGCGCGTAGTTTATCTCCTTGCCGACGAAGGCGCTGCTTTCCCACTGTGGCTTGAATATCTCAAAGCTGTGTGAGCCTAAGGTAATGGTGTCCCCTATGGACGCCTTGATAGATCCGTCCATGAGTCTGCCGTCGGTATTGATGTTCGAAATCTCTACCATGTTGTTGCTGTCCAGTCTGAATCTGAATGATATAACGGAGTTGTCAATGGAGTCGACGCATGAGAATACAACGGGCGACATCTTGTATAGCTGATTGTCGCGCAGCCCCTCCGTTATGGTATATATGTCGTTGAGGTCCAGACGGTCCACCACCTCTTTCATCAGTGAGGTCGACTTTATGGTATTGATCTCGTTGTCAAGATTTACAGATGACGTGGCGATTCCGAGTTCCGACATGTCGACAGATGTGCTCGCATTGCCACCCTTCGAGTCATCTTTGATCATTATAGAGGCCGAACGGGTGTACAGCGGTGTGGTTCTCATGATCTGCACTATTCCCAGCGACAAGGTGATGGCAAGCGATATGGCGAACCAGTACCATTTGGATATAATGAGAGCGACGATGCTTTTCAGATTAAAGCCACTGTCGGCGGCTCGTTGCCGCTTGTTTGTGTTAGATGAAGATTCCGGTATTATTTCCATTGCGTCGGCGTTACATTTATTTGAAAATAAGAATGGAGGTAGTCATAAGAAAAGAAAGAATCGAGAACCACATACCGAGTGATTTATAGTCGTTTGGATTGTCTGCGGCCTGACGGGCTATCTTTTCATCAGGCTTTACATATATCACATCGTTTTGCTGGATATAAAACACGGGAGAGTCAAAAATATCGTTGTCTCTCAGGTCCACGAGATGTTTTATGCGTTTGCCGTCCTGTTCGCGTATCACTATGATTTCTCGTTCGCCGTTGTTCGACAGGTCTCCGGCCATCGACAGCGCCTCAAGCAGAGTAAGCTTGTCGTTGGTTATGGAATATGTGCCTGGTGCGCCTACGGCACCGATGGCCGAAAAGTGAAGGTTCGAGAACTCTACCGTAACAATAGGATCGCTGATCCATTCCCCTTTTATCAGCAGGTCGGCAATCTTGGTGCTGATTTCGTCACGTGTAAGGCCGCTGATGTGTATTTTGCCCAATTCGGGGAAATTGATGTCACCGTTGTCATCGACAGTATAGGAAAGCTGCGATGTGCCGCTGTTGCTTCCGGAATTGTCTTTAAGATTGAAGAGTGAAGCGAGTTTCGGCTCCTTGCATGATACGATGATTCGCAGTTGGTCCTGAGGCTGGACTTTGATTTTGTTCAGATTCAGAATGCTTTCCGACTGACCGTATCTGTCGTTCTGCATGTAAATAAGATCTTTGTGTGTGGTGCAGGCTGACAATGCAAGTATAGCGATTGACAGAATAGCTTTTGAAAGGATTTTTATCTGTGATTTCATTATTTAAGAATTGATTCGTTGACTTTGGATAATGCTTGACGCGGGGAAAAGGGCGCCGGCTGGCATTGATCGTGTTGCTACGGTTGAGATATGGATTTGGCCTGACGCGGGTCTACACTGATTTTCCATTCCACTCCCCGGTCATCAAGGATGCGCAGGCGATAGATTACTCCTTTTTCGTTCAGAGACTCAACTTTTAGCAGTTCCCCTTCATTGCCGGCAAATATACCGCCAAGTATTTTTATGGTTTCCCCCGGACGTGGAGTTATCGACCCGATTGGCCCCACCTCGTAGTCTGATGTGAACTGACCTATCGCCATCTGGAATCGTTCCATTACCTGGCGGGGAATAACAGCATAGGAGCCTGTCCCGGAATGATTTTTGTAACACCACGCGAGATCTCCTATTTTCAGAAACATAGGGTATACTTCGGCTGGGTGACTTTTAAAGAAAACTATGTCTGGAATTACAGGAGTTCTCTTGACGACTGTTTTTTTTCGTATACGTTTGGTTATCTCCTGGCATGGATAGAACAGTTCGGGGCACCGTATCCCATCTCCGTCACTATTGAGTCTCCTTTCAATATCTTCAATTGTCACTTTACGGCGCAGCTTCATCGCATACCAGTTGAGTGAATTTGATAATAATGAATTTGCAACAGTATCTATAATCGACGCTCTATCTGGAGCGCATGTTTGGCGCGGTACCTTTCTTGTGGTTGTTGGAAACGCTTTGGGATAGGCACCCGACACGGAATATACTTCGGCGGCTGTGTATCCGCATTTCATTGCGGCATATGCCCAATAACTGCTGATGGTATCGGGTAAGGAACCGAATAGTTTTACGCCATGCGCACTCAAAATGGAGGTTATTCCCGTTGTAATGTTACGCTCTAACTGCTTTCTCGTCAGTTCTGATTGAGCCAGGGGGAAAATGTATTTTCGTTTGTTCTCCTGATAATGTGCGAGGATCGAAATCACTGTCGAAGACTGTAGGTTGATAGTCTCCTTCCTGAGCAGGGCTATATCTGTTGGGGACATGCCTCCGGTAAGCAGTGATATGACAAAAATATCTGTCAACATTGCTTCCTGAAGTGGAAGTTTGGTCCTGTTGCAGATAAGACTGTGTAGACGGTTGTAATCGGTTTCAGAAATGGATTTGAAATGTCTTGCCGACTCGGATTCCTTAAATTTTTCCTTGAATATCCTGAATACATCGCTGGGCATGACTATGCCGGCAGCCACTGCGGCTCTGTAGAGTCCGGAAACAACGTCTACATGGTGTGCTACTGTTTTGACAGTCATGCCGGAGTTCATTAGATACGTACACCAGTTTTCTAACAGTGCTACCGACGGAGATACTAAAGTATTGGCAGCCTCCGGTACGAAGTCTGATAGCAAAGCAATAGTTTTACTGTAATCTCTGATGGAGTGGATTGATAGTGTATCAATCCTGCATCGGAAAAAATCCAATACGGTTTTATTGTTAACCATATGAGAATTAGGAATTTATACCGCCTGAAATTTTATCAGATACAATAAATAGATACAATTCTATTCGACCCCTTGGCTTGGACGATCTGACCGAAAAGCCAAAGGTTCAGGCTGTGTATGTGGAGCAGATTTCATGCGAAAAATGCTTCAGATTGGTTGTAAAATATGTAACTCTTAATTAGAGATACTTTTTCAAGGCGCAAAGTTACAAAAAAAATGAGAAATCGGCAAATTTAAGCCTAAAATTCAATTAAATACGCGCAAAGAACAAGTTTGAAAGCTTGGGCCGGATACCTACGATATTTCTGAAACCTCACCATATATTAAGGCCAATCTAACACTCCACGACATCTCTACTCTGTATATAGACAAGCCTATCATACATATATAAATTTATTGTCAATATATTACCATCTCTAATTAAGAGTTTTTAATATAAAAATGTCATTTTAGCATACTTGGCTTTTTCCTCCTGCACTTTATATTAGGAATGTTATTTTTATTTTTTTTGACATTGGTGTGCCGTGATTCAGCCCATGGTATAAGCTAAATTTGCTGCATAATCAGGAGGCAACTCCATAAATATGCAGCTATGACACAGATTTCTCCTTCCGATGTTATTTTCGCATGTGCCACTCAGCGCGGCAACCGTATTGCCGATTTTCGCATAAGCGGTCTTGATTCCATGAAAGCGGTGGTTGCTGAGTTACGGCGTCTTGCCGGCGGCACCTTTGGCCTTGTGCGGCTCACATTGCGCAACGCCACACAAGGCTGGTGCCATAGCGTCGATCTCTATCTTAACGTTGCGTGAATTCCCAACTGTCAAGGTTGAACAGATTTTTCTTCTGCTTGCTATTTCCCCTGAATACGAGGTATAGGTCATGTATACCCTTGAGGTTGCTGACTGGGGTGGAGAATTCTACAAACTCGTCCTGAGTGTTCGGTATCGTTATTGTGCCGGCCAAAGGCCCGTCGGGCGCGTCGGTGTGTATTTCAATTGTGCCTCCATATAGATGGGAAGATGCTTTTACGAGGAAATTGCCCGCCCCATGGCCGAAATCAACACCACGCAGCAGAAGGTATTCGCCGTCATCTATGCCGGTGACAATCTGATTCCAGGGTTCTGCTCCCCACGGATTGCGAGGAATCGTTTTGAGTCCGTATCCCCACGCCATTGTCTCGGCCTCCACAGTCCGGTATGGGTTGAACGGGCGCACCTGATCAAGTGTGCAGTGCAGGAAATAAGGCAGTTCCCGGATTGTTCCGTCAGGATTGTATTCCATTTCTGCTGCGGATACTGAACGTCGTTCGGCATGCCGGCTTTCAGAAAGACGGAATATGTCGTAGTTGAGCCCGAAGCAGTACCATTTCCCGTGGTATTCAATTATACCGGGGTGGTTGCCTCGTGTCTGCGGTGTGTGGTCCATTATGTGTCCCTTGTATTCCCATGGACCGAGAGGATTGTCGCTCATGGCATAGCCAATGCCTTCGGGGCAGCATGTGGATGCAAATGCGAGGTAATATTTGCCGTCGTGTTTGTAGAACCACGGTCCTTCCTGATAGTCCTTGACCTTTGGCAGCCTGATTATGTCTCCGGAGTATGAGATCATGTCCTCGTTGAGCCGAACGGCATATATCTCCGGATTGCCCCAATACATGTATGCCTGTCCGTCATCATCGACCCATACGGTAGGATCAATGTCGTTCCAATGTTCTTTTTGCCATACCAGAGGCTCTCCTATCGGGTCTTTGAAAGGACCGTAGGGTGAATCAGCCACCAGTACGCCGATGCCGTGGCCGTGTATTGGGCAATACATATACCATTTGCCGTTCCTGTGAACCACCTGTTCGGCCCAGGCGCCGTTGTCGCCGTCGTACCATTTGAAATCTTTGAGAGATGCCACAGCTCCGCAGTCTCGCCAGTTTACCATGTCGGTCGACGTGTACAGCAGCCAGTCGCGCATGAGAAACCCCTCGGCGTTATCTTCGTCGTGAGTCGTATACAGATAGATAGTATCGTTGACAACTACCGGCGCGGGGTCGGCCGTGTATTTTGTCTGTATCAGCGGCATATTGAGTTCCTGAACCGACGATATGGCAGGTAAGGCTGCAATCAATGTGATAAGTGGAACTATGATATGTTTCATATGGTGTTTAAGGCTTTTGAGAACTGAACGTTATGAGCTTGTTGTATAAGAAATTGCAGATGGTGTAAAGCACATTTCCGAGCAACGTAGCTATGCCGTAGCCGCTGATTACGAATATGCCAAGATCGTATTCCTCGCTGCCGAACGCGCTTTGCGTCAGGCACCAGACCAAGGCGAACTGCATGGCATAGCATATGCCGAACCCAACGGCAAAGCGGAGGCCTTCGGCACGGTAGCTGCTGTGCGAACGGAACACCCATACCTTGTTCCAGACAAATGAGTTGATTATACCTGCCGCGTAACCAAGCATGTTGGACACGTAGGGATTGACGCCGAGTACCGACTTGCACACGAATATTACGCCGAGCGTCACTGCTGTGTTGAGGACACCCACGGCGCAGTATTTTGCGAATTGTCGCACCGGCAGTCTGTCAATCTGTCTCATGGTTGTTGTCATCAGACAGAAGGCCGGTGTCTACTTTAAGGATGGGCAGCGACCAGTTGAAATGAACAGCAGCGATACGCAGGCCGATTACCGTCACGGCGCATGCTATCTGCGGCACTATCGGACTCCAGTGCGGGAGGTCGAGAAGCCAGTAAACCACGCCGCCGGCCAGGCACGCTGTGGCGTAGATGTCTTTGCGGAAGAAGAGTGGTTGCTCGTTGATAAGGATGTCGCGTATGATGCCGCCGAACGACCCCGTGATGGTGCCCATGACTATCGCTACCCACATCGGGAGGTCTGCGGCAAGCGTGCGCTGCACACCCACCACGACAAAGAGTGCCAGACCTATGGCATCGAAGATGAAAAGTGTACGCATGCCCCTGACGAGCGCCTGACGGAAAATGATGACAGCTACCAGTGCTATGAACGTTACCACGAGGTATACCGACGACAGCATCCAGAACACCGGGAGGTCGAGCAGTACATCGCGCAGCGTGCCGCCTCCTATTGCGGTGACGAGGCCGACAACGTAGGCTCCGAACCAGTCGAAGCGTTTGGCGGCAGCAAGGCGTATACCCGAAATGGCGAATGCCGCCGTGCCGAGAATTTCGATGATGTCGATGAAAAGTTCGTCCATTACTTCTGTTTGCTGAAGTATCGGCATGAGTGACTCACAGGGCATTCGCCGCAAAGAGGATTGCGGGCCTTGCATATGTAGCGGCCGTGAAGTATGAGCCAGTGGTGAGCTTTGCCTACCTGGTCGGCCGGAATGTAACGCAGGAGTGTCTGCTCCGTGGTAAGCGGATTCTTGCTGCCGGTTGTGAGGCCAATACGTTCGGCCACGCGGAATACATGTGTGTCAACAGCCATAGCCGGCTGCCCGAAGACAACAGACAACATCACGCTGGCTGTCTTGCGTCCTACGCCGGGCAGACTCTCTAGTTCCTCTCGCGTCGAGGGAACCTCTCCGCCGAAGTCCTCCTCCAGTCGGCGTGCCATACCGGCCAGTGCTTTGGCCTTGTTGTTGGGGTAGGAGACAGAACTGATATATTCGTAGATTTCGTCGGCGTCGGCCATAGCCATAGCGTGTGCCGAGGGGAAACGGCTGAAAAGAGCCGGCGTAATCTGGTTTATACGTTTGTCGGTACACTGCGCCGAGAGAATTACGGCCACAAGTAGCTGGAACGGGTCGGCATAGTGCAGTTCCGTCTGTGGTTCCGGCATCTCAGAGGCGAACACCTCGAGAACAGCCTTATATCGTTCTGCTACGGTCACTTATCGTGCGGCTGCAAATTCATCGAGGAAGCGCACGTCGTTCTCGGAGAAGAGGCGCAGGTCGTTAACTCGGTATTTGAGGTTGGCGATGCGCTCAACGCCCATGCCGAGCGCGAAGCCGGAATATACCTCGGGGTCGATGCCGCAGGCCTTGAGCACGTTGGGGTCAACCATGCCGCAGCCGAGTATCTCAACCCATCCGGTGTGCTTGCAGAACGAGCAGCCCTTGCCTCCGCAGAGGTTGCAGCTGATGTCCATCTCGGCCGACGGCTCGGTGAACGGGAAGTAGCTGGGGCGAAGACGGATCTGTGTCTCTGAGCCGAACATTTCCTGAGCGAAATAGAGCAGGGTCTGTCGCAGGTCGGCGAAAGTCACGTTCTTGTCGACGTACAGGGCCTCTACCTGATGGAAGAAGCAGTGGGCGCGTGCCGAGATCGCCTCGTTGCGGTAAACGCGTCCGGGGCAGATTATGCGGATGGGCGGCTCGGAATGCTCCATGGCACGGATCTGAACCGACGAGGTGTGTGTGCGGAGCAGCACGTCGGGACGCGAGTTGATGAAGAATGTGTCCTGCATGTCGCGTGCGGGATGGTCTTCGGCGAAGTTCAGCGCCGAGAACAGGTGCCAGTCATCTTCGATTTCCGGCCCGTCGGCTATCGAGAAGCCGAGGCGGCGGAAAATGGATGTGATTTCCTCGCGCACGAGCGACAGCGGATGGCGTGTGCCCATAGGAACGGGCGACGGCGTGCGCGTTAGATCGAGCGCAGCGGCCATAGCCATGGCGTCTTCGGTAGCGGCTTCCTGGCGCAAAGAGTTAATGCGTTCGGTCGCATAATTCTTGAGTTCGTTGATGGCCTGACCTATCTCTCGCTTCTGTTCTGCGGGAACGTTGCGGAAATCGGCCATAAGCTGCGAGATGGAGCCTTTTTTGCTGAGGTATTTTATGCGCAGAGCCTCGACTTCTTCTCCGTTGGCCGCACTGAGCGCCTGTATTTCTTCGTGGAGTGCTTTTATCTTGTCTAACATACCGTTTGGAACGTGATTTCAGATTTACTTGCAAAATTACTAAATTTTGGCGAATACAAGTGAAAATTTACACTAACTTTGCAATGTGGAAGAGTTATTGACGACGGTTAGGCGCACCCTGGCCGATAAAATTGTGTTGCCGCGGGAAATTCCAGTGGTCGTGGCTGTCAGTGGCGGCGCTGATTCCGTGGCATTGCTCGCATGCCTGAGCGAACTGGGATATGTGTGTGTGGCCGCGCACTGCAATTTTCATCTGAGGGGAGATGAGAGCATGCGCGACATGCGTTTCGTAGAAGCTCTTACCGAACGTCTCGGTGTCGACCTCTACGTCAGGGATTTTAATGTGCCTGAGGCTATGGCGGCTACCGGCGAGAGTCTGGAGATGGCATGCCGCAGGCTGCGTTATGAATGGTTTGATGAGCTGCTGACATCGTTACGCGCCGGCGATGTGGCCGTGGGGCATCATCGGGAGGATAATGTCGAGACTTTCTTCCTGAATCTCGCACGGGGCAGCGGCATAGCCGGGCTTACGGGTATGAGCTATCGCCGCGACCATGTGATAAGGCCGTTGCTTGACTGCTCCCGTGCGCAGATTGAGGAATATCTGAATAAGCGCGGACTTGATTATGTCGTGGACAGTACAAATCTGGAACTGGATTGCCGTCGAAACTGCCTTCGCAACAGTCTGCTTCCTGAACTTGAACGATTGCTCCCCGGCGCATTGGCGGGAGTGGAGCGCAGCATGCGCATGCTTGCCGACGCCCGCGGTGTCTTCGACCGTGCCGTGCAAGAGGCAGCCACGCGCTATGGCTCTCCGGCCGAGGGACGGATAGACATAGCCGCTGTCGCAGCGGAACCGGATGCGCGGGTACTGCTGTTCGAGCTTCTGCATCCGGTAGGTTTCAGCATGGCGCAGGTCGAGGATATGCTTGCCGACCCTATGCGTTCCGGCGTCATGTTCCGTTCGGCCACAGGACTGCACGGCGAGCTGAGCCGAGGCGTCCTGGAAATATACGAGGATGCCGCCGACGCAGAAACTGAGTTCCCGGTTTCGCTTGACAGTGACATTTCGGAACCGGTGCATATAAGTATCACGCACCATGACAGCTGTGCCGGATTCAGTCCAGAGGCGTCACGGACGGTGGCATACCTTGATGACAAGGCTCTTGCAGCCGGTGAACCGTGGGTGCTACGCCGATGGCGCCGCGGCGACCGCCTCCGGCCTTTCGGCATGAGAGGCAGCCGTCTGCTCAGCGACATTTTTTCTGACGCGAAAATGACCGTACGACAGAAGCGATCGGTGTGGCTCCTTTGCCGCGGCGACGAAATCGTGTGGGCTGTCGGAGTCAGAGCGTCTTCGCACTATCCTGTTACATCACGCAGCTGCGGATACCTGGAATTACGCCTCGTGTGAAGCGGCCGAACGTGCGACGGACTGAAGCACCTCCGAGAGAGTAGGGTGCGAGTGCACCAGGCTTCCTGCCAGTTCGTCGACGGTTACTCCGCCATATATCAGCGCGGCACCCTCGGCCACAAGGTCGGAGGCATGCGGTCCAAGCACGTGTACGCCGAGAATCTTGCGTGTCGTTGGTTCATATACAATTTTGACGCATCCTGCCGGCATACCGTCGGCCAGCGCTTTTCCGTTGGCCGCGAAGTTGCCGCGTGCCGTGGCACATTCGATGCCGCGCGATGCGCAGTCGGCGGCAGTGAGTCCAACCATAGCCGCTTCCGGTACCGCGAATACTGCCGAGGGGATAATGTCGAGTCGTATATCTTCGCTAAACATGGCTTTGCGTGCCTGCGCGGTGGCGGCATGTGCGAGCATGCACAGTCCGGTGACGTCGCCTGCGGCGTAGAATCCAGGGCGCGAGGTGCGCATCCTTTCGTCTACCGCGATATACCCCTTCGGCGTCAGCTCTATGCCGGCTTCTTTCAGCCCTTCGGGTAACACCGGTCTGCGGCCTACTGCCATTACGACAGTATCGCCTTCCACTGAGGCTTCGCCCCGCTTTCCGCGATAATGCACACAGCCGTCGGGGCTTATTGCCGTTACCTCGGCGCCGAGGACGAACTTCACGCCGCGGCCTTGCAGAGCCGTGCGCAAACGTTTGGCAATATCGGCGTCGAATGGTGGCAGAATCTCCTTGCAGTATTCCACGACTGTCACTTCTGAACCCAGGGCATTGAATATGTTGGCAAATTCGATGCCTATCACTCCGCCACCTATTATGGTGACGCGGCGTGGAAGGGGTATGTCGCGTTCCAGCAGGTCGTCGCTGGTGAGTGCGTGTTCCGCGCCTTCCACCGACAGTATGGCCGGACGAGAGCCTGTGGCTATGAGTACACGGTCGGCGTTGAGTTGCCGCCCATCGGCCTCCACGGTGCCGTCAGGAAGGATGCGCGCTGTGGCATGTATCGTTTCCACTTTTGCCAGAAGCGTCTCCACGCCCGAACGCAGGGATTCTACAACTCCGTGCATGCGTTGGCGGGCGGCGTCGTAGTTAACTGAAATGTCTCCGGTGTCGATGCCGAACGCCGCAGCGTCGCGCAGCGACAGCATCATGGATGCCGTGGCGCAAAGGCACTTCGTAGGTATGCAGCCTCTGTTGAGGCATGTGCCTCCGGGGCGATCCTTTTCTATCAGAGCTATTTTGCGCCCCGACGCCGCAAGCTCGGCGGCTATCTCGTAGCCGCCGGGGCCTGCGCCGATGATTATATCGTCAAATCTTTCCATTGCAGCAGAGGATGCGTTGCGGCTTCGGTTTCGTCGGGATGGGCCATCGGAGTGTGGTGCGGTGCCTGCTTCAGTTCGTCCGGATTTTCTGCCGCTTCGGCAGCTATACTGCGCATGGCGTCGATGAAGGCGTCGAGCGTGTCTTTGCTCTCTGTCTCCGTGGGTTCAATCATCAGGGATTCGTGGAATAGCAACGGGAAGTAAATGGTTGGAGCATGGAATCCGTAGTCGAGCAGGCGTTTGGCTACATGCAGGGTGGTGACGCCCGTCGATTTGTCGCGCAGACCGTCGAAAACGAATTCGTGCTTGCAAGGTCCCGGGATGGGAAGTTCGTAGAGGTCCTTGAGAGAGTTCATGACATAGTTGGCAGTCAGAGTCGCCAGCGGGCCTGCCTGCATGAGGCCTTCGGCGCCCATGCTTAAGATGTAGGCCAATGCGCGCCTCAGCACCGTGTAGTTACCAAGCCAGAAAGAGATGCGCCCCAGCGACGATTCACTCTCTGTGACTACGTCGAAGTTGTCATCACCTTTTTGTATCACCCGGGGATCGGGCAGATACTTCTCAAGGCCGGCGCGTACGCCTACCGGGCCTGCGCCTGGACCGCCTCCGCCATGCGGAGTGGAGAACGTCTTATGCAGGTTGATGTGCATCACGTCGAAGCCCATGTCGCCGGGGCGTGCCACTCCCAGCATGGGGTTGAGGTTGGCGCCGTCGTAGTACAGCAGTGCGCCGGCGGCGTGTACAGCTTCGGCTATCTCCGGTATGCGGCGCTCGAACATTCCCGTGGTATTGGGATTCGTCATCATTACGGCGGCCACGCTGTCGTCCAGCTTGGAACGCAGGTCGTCCACGTCGACAGTGCCGTCAGACAGGCTTTTTACCTCCACGACCTGCAGTCCGGCGACTGCGGCGCTGGCCGGATTGGTGCCGTGTGCGGAATCCGGCACGATAACCTTAGTGCGTAGGCTGTCGCCACGGTCGGCGTGGTACGCGCGAATCACCATAAGTCCGGTTAGCTCGCCGTGCGCGCCTGCATAGGGGTTGAGCGTGAACTCGGCCATGCCACCGATGCGGCAGAGAGCAGATTGCAGTATGCCGTAGGTGCGCAGGGCACCTTGTGCCGTTGACGCGGGTTGCAGGGGGTGCATGTCGGCGAGGGTGTCGTCTGTCGCCAGGGCCTCGTTGATTTTAGGATTGTACTTCATCGTACACGACCCTAACGGATAGAAACCTGTGTCGACGCCGAAGTTATTGGTGCTCATATTGGTATAATGACGCACGACGGTAGGCTCGTCGGCTTCCGGCAGCGAGAGGGATGACCTGAGCAGATGCGCGGGCAGCGCATTCTCGACGGCGTCCACGGCGTCTTTGGCTCCGTTAACCATGAAGCCGCGCCTGCCGGGACGCGACAGCTCGAAGATAAGCTTGTCGTATAATTTATTGTTCATGGCGCATGCTGTTTAGGATTGAGACGAAGCGGTCTATCTCGTCGTTGCTCTGCATCTCGGTGCAGGCAGTCAGCAGCAGGTCGGGCGTGACCTCTACCCCTGCCAATATGCCTTCTGCGGCCGCCTTGTCGATTATCTCGCGGGCTGTGTGGCCGTCGGCCACACGCAGCAGGAATTCGTTGAGGAAGGGCTGACCGGGGTAGGCGAGGCTGACTATGCCCGTGCGTGCGAGCTTTTCGGCCATCGTATGGGCTTTGGCGCATCCCACCTCGTTTATCTCCCGGAGTCCTGTCGGTCCAAGCAAAGCTGTATAGGCTGCAACGTGGAGAGCCATCAGGCCCTGGTTGGAGCATATGTTGCTGGTGGCCTTGTCGCGGCGTATGTGCTGTTCGCGCGCCTGAAGTGTCAGCACGAAGACGCGCTGTCCTTTGGCATCGGTTGTGGCTCCAACGATTCGGCCCGGCATCTTGCGCATGAGAGCCCTGGTGGTACACATGTAACCGAGATATGGGCCGCCGTAGTTCATGTGCATGCCGAGCGACTGAGCGTCGCCTACGGCTACATCGGCGCCCCATTCGGCCGGTGAACGAAGCACTGCAAGGGTAGATGCCACGCAGTTCATTACCATCAGAGCCTTGGCGGCATGGATTTCGTCGGCTATGCCGCTGAAGTCCTCCACGATGCCGTAGTAGTTGGGCTGTGGCAGAATCACACCCGCCACGTTCCCGGCCACAAGCATTTCGCGCAGACGCTCAAGGCATGTGACGCCATCCTGCTCGGGGATAGTGTCGAGTATTATGCCATGCCATCGGGCATATGTGGCGCAAACCTTTGCGACAATAGGATTCATGGTCGCCGATATAAGCACACGATTCTTGCGCCGCGAGGCGGCCACGCACATAAGCATGGCTTCGGCTGTGGCAGTAGCGCCATCGTAAAGGGATGCGTTGCTGACGTCAAGACCGGTCAGTGAGCACATCACCGACTGGTATTCAAAGATGTATTGAAGCGTTCCCTGCGATACTTCCGGCTGATAGGGAGTGTATGCTGTCAGGAATTCGGAACGTCTGAGCAGTTCGTCGACGGCTGCGGGAGTGGCGTGGTGGTATACTCCCGCGCCGGCAAAGCACGTGAGCCTCCGGTTGTCGCTGTTGATACGCCGGAAGAAATCGCGCAGTTCCGTCTCGCTCATTGCTTCCGGCAGCTTGTAGGGCTGCTTCATGCGCAAGGCGTCCGGAACGTCGGCGTACAGGTCGCCGGTCGACGTCGCGCCGCAGCGGTCAAGCATGGCCTTTATGTCGGCTTCCGTATGCGGCAGATAGGGATGCTGGATCATTCGTTCAGTGTTTTTCGTTGGCGCAGTGTTCTGCATAAGCCTCGGGGGTCAGCAGGGAATCGAGCTGCGACATGTCCTCAATAGTCATTTCTATGATCCATTGGTTCATCGGGTCTTCGCTTACGAGACGGGGATTGTCGGCCAGTGCTTCGTTGACGGCGATAACGGTGCCGCTGACGGGCGTGAACAGGTCGCTGGCGGCCTTCACACTCTCGATTGCGCCGAATTCCTCGCCTGCGGTCAGTTCGTCGTCGACTTCAGGCATGTCTACATATACGACGTTTCCAAGCTGGCGTGCGGCATATTCGCTGATGCCTACGTATCCTTTTCCGTCTTCAACGCGGATGTATTCGTGGGTGGGGAGATAATAGATTTTTTCCATGGCTGTTATTTCTTGTAGTTGGGTGTATAGAATCTCTTTTTGATGACTTTGGCGAGGAATGTTTTGCGGCGTACGCGCACCTTAAGTTCTGTGCCGAGCGTGGCATAGCGGCTGTCGACGAGAGCCATAGCCAGGTTGCGGCCGAGGCTTATCGACCGGTAGCCGGTGGTGACTGTTCCGATTGTGTTCCCTTCGGAATCCATGACCTCATATCCGTGGCGCGCGATAGCCGGCCCCTCTATCTCAAGGCCTACGATTTTGCGCGCCGGTCCTTCGGCCTTCTGTGCGGCAATGGCGTCGCGGCCTATGAAATCGGTTTTGTCGAGCTTGACAAATAGTCCGAGGCCGGCCATCACCGGTGTTATTTCCTCTGACAGTTCATCACCGTACAGCGGAAGGCCGGCCTCGAAGCGGAGAGTGTCGCGGCATCCGAGACCGCATGGCTGCACACCGGCGTCGAGAAGACGCATCCAGGCATCATCAGCGGCAGCCGGGATGGTATAAAGTTCAAAACCGTCTTCGCCGGTGTAGCCTGTGCGGCTGACGATGCTGCCGTCGGGCAGCGTGAGGAAGGTGTAGAATCCGAGCGACGAAGCGTCGATGCCGAGGACGTCGCGCATCGTGGATTCGGCTTCGGGACCTTGTATGGCTATCTCTGCCCAGATGTCACTCACGTTATTTACGCGTACATCGAATCCGTCGGTGTGGCTCATTATCCACGCCACGTCCTTATCGATGTTGGACGCATTGATTACCAGCAGGAAACGCTGAGGCGACTGACGGTAGACAAGGAGGTCGTCTACGGTACCACCGTCGTCGTACAGCATCATTCCGTACTGTATGGCGCCGTCGGTTAGGCGGCTTACGTCGTTGGTGAATATGTGATTGACGAACCGTTCGGCGTCCGGGCCTTCCACGGTGACTTCACCCATGTGCGAGACGTCGAACATGCCGACACGTCGGCGTACCGCTTCGTGTTCCTCTACGATGCCTGCGTACTCTATAGGCATGTCGAAACCGCCGAACGGGCTCATGACAGCTCCGGCCTCGATGTGGCGTGAATGAAGTGGTGTTGTTTTCAGGTTTTCCATCTATATAAATAATGTATGAGAATTTAAGGCATTCAAGATATGTCTCAACCGGCGGCTTCGGCAATGATGCGCGCGAGCGTATCGTTGGACAGACCGGCAATAAGTGTTTCTTCGCCGAGAATTTTTCGGATGTGTGTGATGTCGGACGGCATTCCACGCAAAGAGGCCAGCGTCTGCGCAAGTTGATCTCCGCAGAAAAAGTCGCCTTCGATGCGGACGTCCTGTATGATGCCGTCGCACATTGTGACGCAGGGGTTCACAGTGCCTGCCGAATGCATGCGCCCGGTCTGCCTGCCGGAGTGTGTTTTCCCGTCCATAAGGAATTCCCGGCGCCGGTAAGTGCGCTCGATAGCTTCTATTTCCGGCAGTGCGGCGGCCGGTATGCTGATGGTGCCGCTGTCGCACACGTGGCTTATGACGCATTCCATGAACTGTACGAGCGTGAGGTCCGGTCTGTGGCGGCGAACCGTTGTTATGCGTGCCGGAACGCTCTTGACCTTGTTCGATTCCAGTTTGGCGCGTGCCGGCGTCAAAGCCTGCGACATGGTGGCCGTGTCCGCATCAAAGAGCATCGTGCCGTGTACTATATTGCGGTCGGCCGCCTGCAAAAACGCATTGCCGGCCACTTTCCGGTCGCCGATGCAGATGTCGTTGCGGCCCGACGCCGTCGCATCCAGACCGAGCGAACGGAGAGCCGTCACTACTTTAGAAGTGTAGATGCCGAAAGCATCCTGTACTGACGTGCGCGGCCCGACGTAGCTGAACATAATATTGTTGCCGTCGGCATACACGGCACCTCCGCCGCTTTTGCGGCGCCACACCTCTATGCCGTGCTCACGGCAGAAGTTAAGATCTACCTCCGCAGCCATGTCCTGATTGCGTCCGCAGATTACAGTCGGCGCTACCTGCCACGCAAAGAAGTAGCTTTTGTCATCCGGCATGTGTGTGGCTATCCATTCCTCGGCGGCAAGGAAAAACGGCAACTGGCGGCCGGCGACGGAAGGGAGTATGACGAGATACATCGGGGGCGGGTATTATGCCCCAAATATAAGCAATAATCGCGGGAATCCGAAATTTCCGGCCGAAAATTGCAAAAAAACGCCGCATAAAAGTTTTATTGCAGGAGATAATGAAAAAAAACACAATAAAATAGCTGTCAGTTAAAAAAAAATACCGATATTTGCACTTGCAAAATGAGCGACGCCCGGCGCCGCGACCTATTGCACTTTAAATCAACAACATTTCTACAAAAATAAACCGAAATGACCAAAGCAGATCTCGTAAACGAAATCTCCAAGACAACAGGCGTGGACAAAGCCGCCGTTCTGGAGACAATCGAAAAATTCATGGAAATCGTGAAGGACTCCCTTGCCAATGGTGAAAACGTGTATCTCCGCGGATTCGGTAGCTTCATCGTGAAGACCCGCAGCGAGAAAACAGCACGCAACATCTCCAAGAACACCACTATTGTCATCCCCGAACACAAAATCCCCGCATTCAAGCCTGCCAAGGTGTTCATGCAGGATGTGAAATAATCAAGCCTCTTTATGGCTGCCCGCCGATACTGCTGGGCAAGCCGTCCCCATCTATAGTTTAACCCCCATAAAGCATCAGAGTTATGCCCAACGGAAAGAAAAGAAAAGGACACAAGATGTCCACCCACAAGCGTAAAAAACGCCTGAGAAAGAACCGTCACAAGAAGAAGTAAGCTTCTGTAGGTGACCGTTCGTAATGGTTCGACACCGTTCGGACATAAAAGGACTTAACTCACGGTCGCAGCGGCCGGCAACGGCCATGCCGTCCGTGAGATTTGTCCTTTTGTTATTGAAGTCGCAGGGAATGTTCCCTGCGAGTGGAGTGCCCGAGTGACCGGGTTCTCCGCCCCCTGTTCCCATCCATCACACACCCGCCGTCAAATGAAAAGTGAATTAATCGTTGATGTGAAAGCCTCCGAGGTGCAGATTGCATTGCTGGAGGATTCAAGGCTCGTCTCCTTGCAGAAGGAGGCGCGCAACATCGCTTATGCTGTCGGCGACATTTACCTGGCAAAAGTGAAGAAGCTGATGCCGGGGTTGAACGCCGCGTTTGTCAATGTGGGTTACGAAAAGGATGCATTCCTCCATTACCTTGACCTTGGCTCGCACTTCGCAAGCTATTCCGACTTCGTGCAGCAGACGCTGGACAATCCTAAAAATCCGCCGGTACTCAGCAAGATGAAGCTGAAGCCGGAGATTCCTAAGACCGGTTCGGTGAGCGATGTGCTTGAAACGGGCCGACAGATGCTCGTGCAGATCGTAAAGGAACCTATTTCATCGAAAGGCCCGAGGCTGACTTCGGAAATCACTTTTACCGGCCGTTACATGGTGCTGATACCCTTTTGCGACAAAATTTCCATATCGCAGAAAATCACCAGCACGGAGGAGAAAGTGCGCCTGCGTCAGCTCATGGCCAGCATAAAGCCCAAAAATTTCGGCGTCATCATACGCACTTCGGCAGAAGGCAAGCGTGTGGCCGAACTCAATAACGAACTGAACACTCTGGTGCAGTGCTGGAACGACATGCTCGAGAAGGCAAGACGCGCCGAGCCGCCGGCACTCATTTTTGAAGAGGAGAGCCGCATAGTGGGCATGTTGCGCGATGTGTTCAGTCCTTCGTTTGAGAGCATCGTGGTCAATGACCCCGAAGTGTTCCGTCAGATACAGAAGTATGTGCAGCTCATAGCGCCTGACCGTGTTGATATAGTCAAGCTGTATCAGGACGATGTGCCCGTGTTCGATCATTATGGTATCACAAGGCAGATCAAGTCGTCGTTCGGCAAGACTGTGTCGTTTCGCTCCGGTGCATACATAATAATAGAACATACCGAGGCTCTGCACGTCATCGATGTCAATTCCGGGAACCGCAGCCGTGCGTCGGCCGATCAGGAGAGCAATGCTCTCGAGGTTAATCTCAGGGCGGCCGACGAAATTGCGCGTCAGTTGCGACTGCGCGATATGGGCGGCATAATCGTGGTTGACTTTATTGACATGGCTAAGGCCGAACACCGTCAGGAACTGTACGACCACATGCGCGAAATCATGGCCAACGACCGTGCGCGTCACAACATTCTGCCGCTGAGCAAATTCGGACTGATGCAGATTACGCGTCAGCGTGTGCGTCCTGTTCTCGACATACACACCGAGGAGGTGTGTCCGTCATGTTTCGGCCGAGGTGAGGTTCAGCCTTCTCTGCTGTTCACAGACACGCTTTACGACAAACTTGATACTCTCGTTAATCACATGGGTCTCAGCGATTTTGTGATGTACGTTCATCCTTATGTCGAGGGTTACCTCAAGCGTGGCTGGCTTATGAGTATCTATGCTAAGTGGCGCCGGCGTCTGGGCGGAAAGTTCAAGATTGTGGCCGATGAGTCGCTTGCCTATCTTCAGTACAGAGTTGTCAACCGCGATGGTAAGGAACTTGATCTGAAAGAGGCCAAGGACATGAACGCATCGACGGCCGAAAAGCGCGAGCTTAAGAATTCAAGACAGGATACCGATTTGGCAGCCGACAAGCCTGCGCAACGCAAGAAGAAGCCGGATGCAGATGCCGCAACTCCGGTTCGTGAGGAGTCGCCAAGAGAAGAAGCTGCATCCGACAGCGAGCCTGTTGCGCCGATGTCGAAGAGCAAAAAGCGCCGCGAACGCCGGAAAAAGGCTGCTGAAAACGCAGCTCTGGCAGCTTTGAAGGCCGCCGAAACTCCGGCCAGTGCTTCATCCGTCCGTGAGTCGGCACAGTCATCTGGCTCAATCGTTGCAAGCGACAATGTGACACCTGTGGTAGAGCCGGAGGTTGAAAACGCGGAAGTTGAGACCTCTGCAGAAAAAGATGAGGCCCCTGCCAAGAAATCCCGTCGACGTCGCTCCAAAGCCAAGGTTGAGAACGAGACTGAAGCTTTCTCTCCGGAGTCGCCGGTCTCGGAGCCTATTGCTGAAGTCTTGTCTTCTGAAAGCGAAACTGAGGCCGCACCGGAATCCGCACCCAAAAAACGTCGCCGCAGTAGAGCGAAAAAAACTTTGCCGGCTACCGGGGCTGAAGCAAATGCTACACCGGAGACGTCCGCGGAAGCAGGCTCTGTACTTTTGCTCCCGCCGGCTGATAGCGTAACGGAGGAATAAATCCATTCCCACTTTCTCTAATCTAAAGAAGCCGCTTCGGTCTCACCCGGGGCGGCTTCTTAGTTAAATAGATGATTATATATAATTTAAGAATTATAAACATTATTTTAATATTTTATGATGCTATTCTCCCTATAATATTTGTACATTTGCATAAAAAATAAAACGGAAACCAAAAATCGCCGACATGAAAACAAATCTTAGCTCACAAATCAGTCTTGAGCGAATCCCGAAGCGTTATTTTGCACCGGCTAACGATCTTGAGCTGGCAGCCTTACGCCGCGAGGAGAAAATCTATACCCGCATCTTTGAGAACATGAACGAGGGAAGCGCTTACCTCGCGCGCCACGTCGTGGAGCTGATGAAGAAGTGCATAGCAGCAAAGAACCGCTGTGTGATAGCACTGGGTGCCGGTCGTGCGACCCATTCCGTATATGCGCATCTGATTGACATGTATGAGCGTGGAGAAGTGTCGTTCGACCGTGTTGTGGTTTTCAATCTGAGCGAGTTCTTCCCCATGGAGGGCTGTGCCATTTCAACATTGCAGCGTCTGCATGAGGTCTTTCTCGACAAAGTGAATATCCGTCCGGAGAATATCCACAGCTTCTCGCCCAATGTGAACCGTGAGGACATCTTCGGGTATTGTGTGGAGTATGAGCAGCAGATAGCCGATTGCGGCGGCCTTGACCTTACGCTCTGTGAGGTTGGCCCGCAGGGCGACCTCGGGTTCAATCAGCCCGGTTCGCTCTCGACCAGCGTATGCCGTCTGGTGCTTCTGTCGCCTGAGACACGCCACCGTATCAAGAAAGAATATAATGTGGACAGCGTGCCGACTACAGCCATAACGCTCGGCCTCGGCAATATTCTTCATTCGTCGCGTGTCATGACTATGGCATGGGGCGAGGACCGCGCAGGTGTTGTGGCCGAAGCTATGGAAGGTCCTGTTTCGGAGAATGTGCCGGCATCGTTCCTGCAGCTGCATAATCATGCCCGCATAGCTCTTGATTTGCAGGCCGCTTCCGACCTGACCCGCATATCGCATCCCTGGAAAGTGACAAGTTGCGACTGGACCGACAAGTTGATTCGCCGCGCCATAGTATGGCTCTGCCAGCAGACCGGAAAGCCTATACTGAAGCTCACGAACCGTGATTACAACGATTTCGGCCTCGGCGAACTCGTAGCGCTGTATGGCTCGGCCTATAACGTGAACATCAAGGTGTTCAACGAACTCCAGCACACCATCACCGGTTGGCCCGGCGGAAAGCCCGACGCCGATGACACTTATCGCCCGGAGCGCGCCAAGCCGTTCCCGAAACGCGTGATTGTGTTCTCGCCGCATCCCGACGATGACGTCATCAGCATGGGCGGCACTCTCAAGCGCCTTGTGGATCAGGGGCATGACGTGCATGTGGCATACGAGACCTCCGGCAATATCGCAGTCGGCGACGAGGACATGATGCGCTACTTCATGATGATGGACAAGATCGCACCGATGTTCGGATTCGATGTCGAGCAGTACAATGATCTCTCCAAGAGCGTACGCGAGTTCGTCAATACCAAGACATCCGCCGGCGACGTCGACTCTAAGGAGATACGCGAAATCAAGACAATGATACGTCAGGCCGAGGCCACCATCGCCTGCAACTACATAGGCGTGAAGCCCGACCATATCCACTTCCTGCGTCTGCCGTTCTACGAGACAGGTACCATCAAGAAGGGCGACCTTACCGAAAAGGATGTGAACATCGTGAAAGCCCTGCTTCAGGAGGTGAAGCCCCACCAGATATTCGTGGCGGGCGATTTGGCCGACCCGCATGGCACACACCGCGTCTGCACCGATGCCGTGCTTGCCGCCATCGACGAGCTCAAAGGCGAAAAGTGGATGAAGGACTGCCGCATATGGATGTATCGCGGCGCCTGGGCAGAGTGGGAGATCGACCACATCGAGATGGCCGTGCCTATCAGCCCCGAGGAACTGCGCTTCAAGCGCAACAGCATCCTGAAGCATCAGAGCCAGATGGAGAACGCGCCTTTCCTCGGCGACGACGACCGTCTGTTCTGGCAGCGTGCCGAAGACCGCAACCGCGCCACGGCTGCTCTGTACGATTCTCTCGGCCTTGCCAGCTACGAGGCTATGGAGGCTTTTGTGGAGTATCATCCGTTGTAGGCTGACATCTTCCGACAATTTGGCAGTCGGGATTAAGGATATTTAAGGAAAAATGTCACATTTCGTATGTGGCATTTTTTTTGCATATATGTTGTGTATAGATAGAAAAATAAATTCACAAGATATGCAAACAGGTAAAATTGGGGTAACTACTGAGAACATCTTCCCCGTAATAAAAAAATTCCTTTACAGCGACCATGAGATTTTTCTGCGCGAGCTCGTCAGCAATGCCGTAGACGCCACGCAGAAACTCCGTACTCTCGCCGGTTTCGGCGAATTCAAAGGCGAGCTGGGCGAGCTTGACGTACGCGTCACCATCGACAAGGAGGCCGGCACGCTCACCGTCAGCGACCGGGGCATAGGTATGGATGCCGACGACCTTGACAAGTACATCAACCAGATAGCCTTCTCGGGCGCCGAGGAATTCCTCGAAAAATACAAGGACAGCGCAAACAATATTATAGGCCACTTCGGCCTCGGATTCTATTCGGCCTTTATGGTCGCCCGTAAGGTAGTCATAAACTCTCTGAGCTACAAGGAGGGCGCCGAGCCAGTGCGCTGGAGCTGCGACGGCTCGCCCGAGTACACCATGGAGAAAGGTGACCGCAGCGACCGAGGCACCGACATTATCCTTTATATCGACGACGAGAGCAAGCAGTTCCTTGAACAGCAGCGCATCGACACGCTGCTCAAGAAGTACTGCCGTTTCCTTCCCGTGCCCGTAGTCAGCGGCAAGCAGCAGGAATGGAAAGACGGCAAGATGCAGGACACCGACCACGACAACGTAGTCAACGCCACTGCGCCGCTGTGGCTGAAAAAGCCTGCCGACCTCAAGGATGAGGACTATCTGTCATTCTATCATGAACTCTATCCCGGTCAGGACGACCCCATGTTCTGGATTCACCTAAACGTGGACTATCCTTTCACGCTCACCGGCATACTGTTCTTCCCCAAGCTCAAGGACAACTTCGAGGTGACTAAGAACCGCATACAGCTCTACTGCAACCAGGTGTTCGTCACCGACAGCGTGGAGGGTGTGGTGCCCGAGTTTATGATGCTTCTGCAAGGCGTCATAGATTCGCCGGACATTCCTCTGAACGTGTCGCGCAGCTACCTGCAGAGCGACACGGCCGTCAAGAAGATTTCCGGCTACATCACCAAGAAGGTTTCGTCGCGTCTTCAGGAACTCTTTACGGCCGACCGTGCCGCCTTCGAGAAGAAGTGGGACGACATCAAGATATTCATCGAGTACGGCATGCTCACCGACGAGAAGTTCTGCGATGCCGCCATGAAGTTCGCCCTGCTGCGCGATACCGAGGGCCATTACTTCACTTTCGAGGAGTACCGCAAGTTCGTGGAGGCCGAGCAGACCGACCGCAACGGCGATGTGATTTATCTCTACACCACCGACCCTGAGGCTCAGTACAACTACATTCAGGCAGCGACGGCGCGCGGATACAGTGTGCTCCAGATGGATGGACGCCTCGACTCGCACTTCGTCGGGCTTATAGAGCAGAAGCAGGAGAAGACACGCCTCGTGCGAGTGGACAGCGGCAGCGTGGAAAGCATCATCGACAAGGGCGAGAAGAAGGGTACCGGACTGGATGCCCTCCAGGTGAACGAGCTCAGCTCGGTATTCCGTTCACAGCTTCCGGACGTGAAAAAGGCCCAGTTCATGGTGGAACTCGAAGCCGTAGGGCAGGATGCTATGCCTGCCATGCTCACCCAGAACGAGTACATGACGCGAATGAAAGCCATGGCTGCGATGCAACCGGGCATGGACTTCTATGCCGAGCTGCCCGACAGCTACAACGTTGTCGTGAATACGGAGCATCCGCTTGTGAAGCGCATCGTGGAGGAGAACGGAAAGGCTCTCGACGAGAAAGTAAAGCCGCTTGTAGAAGCCATCGACAGCGATAACGCCACTATCAGTCAGCTTCGTAAGGACGCTCCCGAGGGCAAGCTTTCGGCCGAGGACGAACAGCGCGTCAAGGATTTGGAGAAATCTGTGGCCGACCATCGTGCCGAGCAGGAAAAGATTATTGCCGACTATGCTTCGACTCAGCCGGTGGTAAAGCAGATAATCGATCTCGCCCTGCTTCAGGCCGGACTGCTTCGCGGCGAGAGCCTTACAGCCTTTGTGCGCCGCAGCGTGGAACTGCTGTAAGAGATAAATATTTACCATATAATACCGCATGGCGGCGATTTCTCCCCAAAAGGAGTCGCCGCCATGCTCTTTTTGTGTTTTTGTGGCAAGTTCCTTTGCAAAAAAATTTATACCTTTGTAGAGTAAAATCCAATCACATTATTTCTAATACCATACCGTATGACAAACCCCGTTTTTTGGCTGGTTCCCGCTTCGGCTGTCGTGGCGCTTCTGCTCGCGTGGTATTTCTACCGCGAGATGATGCGTGAGTCGGAGGGCACCGACCTGATGAAGCGTATAGCTTCGCATGTGCGCAAAGGCGCCATGTCCTATCTCAAGCAGCAATACAAGATTGTAGGCTGCGTGTTCCTCGCCCTTGTGGTGCTGTTCTCCATAATGGCTTACGGATTCCAGTTGCAGAATCCCTGGGTGCCTGTGGCATTCCTTACCGGCGGCTTCTTCTCCGGCCTTTCAGGCTACCTTGGTATGAAGACCGCCACGTATGCTTCAGCCCGTACAGCCAATGCGGCGCGCTCGTCGCTCAACCGCGGTCTGCGCGTGGCATTCCGCAGCGGTGCTGTCATGGGTCTTGTAGTCGTGGGCCTCGGTCTTATCGACATCTCGTTCTGGTATCTGCTCCTTGACTGGCTCGTTGACCTGCCCGGTACCGCAAAACTGGCGATGATTACCACCACAATGCTTACCTTCGGCATGGGTGCTTCCACACAGGCCCTGTTTGCCCGTGTGGGCGGCGGCATCTATACCAAGGCTGCCGACGTGGGCGCCGACCTTGTGGGCAAGGTTGAGGCCGGAATCCCGGAGGACGACCCCCGCAATCCCGCCACTATCGCCGACAATGTGGGCGACAACGTGGGCGACGTAGCCGGTATGGGCGCCGACCTGTACGAGTCCTATTGCGGCTCCATTCTCGCCACATCGGCACTCGGTGCTGCTGCCTATCTGCTGTCGGGCGATGTCGTGATGCAGTATAAGGCCGTCGTTGCGCCGATGCTCATTGCCGCCGTCGGCATTCTGCTTTCCATTCTCGGTATTTTCTGCGTTCGTACCAAGGAGGATGCCACTATGAAGGACTTGCTCGGCTCGCTGTCGCTGGGTACCAATATCAGCTCGGTGCTTATAGTCGGTGCCACTTTCCTTATTCTTTGGCTTCTCGGTCTTGACAACTGGGCTCTCGTAAGCTGCTCCGTGGTTGTCGGTCTGCTTGTGGGCATCATCATCGGCAGAAGCACTGAATATTACACTTCGCAGAGCTACAAACCGACGAAAAAACTTGCCGAAAGCGGCAAGACAGGTCCGGCTACGGTCATTATCTCCGGAGTAGGTCTCGGCATGGTTTCGACCGCTATTCCCGTGCTTGCCGTTGTGGCCGGCATAATCCTGAGCTACTGGTTTGCCGCAGGTTTCGATTTTGGCAATGTCGCCATGGGCCTGTACGGCATAGGTATAGCTGCCGTAGGCATGCTTTCGACTCTCGGAATCACGCTTGCCACCGACGCCTATGGCCCGATCGCCGACAACGCCGGAGGCAATGCCGAAATGAGTGGCCTGGGTGCGGAAGTGCGCCGCCGCACGGATGCTCTCGATTCGCTGGGCAACACCACGGCCGCCACCGGCAAGGGTTTTGCCATCGGTTCAGCGGCTCTCACGGGTCTGGCGCTCCTCGCATCCTATATCGAGGAGATACGCATCGGTCTGGAGCGTATCGGCGAGACCATGATTCAGATAGGCGACCATGTGGTTCATATTCATGAAATGAGTTTCCTTGACTTCATGACTCTCTACGAAGTGAATCTTATGAGCCCGAAGGTTCTTTCCGGCATGTTCATCGGTGCCATGATGGCTTTCCTGTTCTGCGGTCTTACGATGAACGCCGTGGGACGTGCCGCCCAGCACATGGTGGAGGAAGTGCGCCGTCAGTTCCATGAAATAAAAGGCATACTCGAAGGCAAGGCAGAGCCTGACTATGCCCGTTGTGTGCAGATTTCAACCAAAGGCGCACAGCGCGAGATGGTGTTCCCGTCATTGCTCGCTATCGTGGCTCCCATTCTCACGGGCCTCGTGTTCGGCGTGCCCGGCGTACTCGGTCTGCTCGTCGGCGGCCTCAGCGCCGGCTTCGTTCTCGCCATATTCATGGCCAACTCCGGCGGCGCGTGGGATAATGCCAAGAAGTATGTGGAGGAAGGCAATTTCGGCGGCAAGGGTAGCGAGGTGCATAAGGCCACAGTCACCGGCGATACCGTCGGCGACCCCTTCAAGGACACATCCGGTCCCTCGCTCAATATCCTTATCAAGCTTATGTCGATGGTTTCCATCGTGATGGCCGGCCTCACCGTAAGCTGGAGTCTGTTCTGATTTATTTGAAGTTATATATGCCGCAGCGTCCGGGATGTCCGCATCCATGGCGCTGCGGTTTTTCGTATGTCGCTTGTAAATTAGGAATCAATTCCGTAACTTTGCAGTTAAAACACAGTATAATGAAAGATTTCTGGAGCCTGCTCAGGCGATTTGTTCCTCCGTATAAGAAATACCTTGCCCTGAATATTCTGTTCAATATTCTTGCGGCGATACTCACTCTTTTCTCATTCGCGCTCATTGTTCCAATTCTTGAGATGCTTTTCGGCATCAGCGAGGGGCATTACGCCTATATGAGTCTCGCCGACGGAAGCATGAAGGAGGTAGTAGTCAACAATTTCTATTATTATACCCAGGAGTCCATAAGTCACTTCGGCCAAAGCAGCACGTTGGCGTTGCTTGCGGCGTTGCTTGTGTTCATGACGGCGCTCAAGACCGGCGCCACCTATCTGAGCGCCTACTTCATTATTCCGCTGCGTTCGGGTATCGTGAGAGATATACGCAACTATCTGTATGACAAAATTACGCGTCTGCCCATAGGCTTCTTTACTACGGAACGCAAGGGCGACATCATGGCGCGCATGAGTGGCGACGTTGCCGAGATTGAAAACTCGGTGATGGCCTCCCTCGACATGATGTTCAAGAATCCCGTGATGATAATCGTATGTGTGGCAGCGATGCTCGTCATATCCTGGCAGCTGACGGTGTTTGTGTTCGTGCTGTTGCCTATCGCAGGAGCCATCATGGGCAACGTGGGCAAGAAGCTGAAGCGTAAATCGCTGGAGAATCAGACGCAGTGGGGCGTGCTAATGAGCAATATAGAGGAGACGCTCGGAGGCCTGCGCATCATCAAGGCTTTCAATGCCGAGGCCAAGGTGCGTCGGCGTTTTCAGGCTGAGAATCAGCGCTTTTATGTGCTGAGCAACAAGGTGGCACGGCGTCAGTCGCTCGCGCACCCCATGAGTGAGTTTCTCGGCACGGCCGCTATCGCTATCGTGCTGTGGTTCGGCGGTACTCTTATCCTTTCGGGCTATTCGAGCATGAATGCGGCAGCATTCATATATTATATGGTGATATTCTACTCGATCATCAATCCCGCCAAGGACCTAAGCAAGGCTGCCTACAGCATACAGAAGGGGCTTGCGTCGATGCAACGTGTCGACGTCATTCTCAATGCGCACAATCCCATAAAGGACCCCAAGTCGCCCGTGCCTCTGCCGGCTGATGTGCGCAGTATAGATTATAATGACGTCTGCTTCAGCTATGGCGAGCGTCAGGTGATAAACGGCGTCACCCTTCATATCCCTGTGGGCAGCACAGTTGCTCTTGTAGGGCAAAGCGGCAGCGGCAAAAGCACATTGGCCGATCTGTTGCCCCGGTTCTACGACCCGAGCAGCGGCAGCATCACTATCAACGGCATAGACATCCGTGATCTTCAAGTGCACGACCTCCGTTCGCTCATGGGCAATGTCAATCAGGATGCCATACTTTTCAACGACACGTTCTACAACAATATAACCTTCGGAGTGGAGCATGCTACAATGGAAGAGGTTGTGAATGCCGCGCTCATAGCCAATGCTCACGACTTCATCATGGAGTCGGAACAGGGTTATCAGACGGTCATAGGCGACCGTGGCTGCCGACTTTCCGGCGGTCAGCGCCAGCGCATAAGTATAGCGCGTGCCATACTCAAAAATCCGCCCGTGCTCATTCTTGACGAAGCTACTTCGGCGCTCGACACCGAGAGCGAGGTTCTCGTGCAGCAGGCTCTGGAGCGCCTTATGCAGAACCGCACCACGCTGGTGATAGCTCACCGCCTCAGCACCATACGCAACGCTTCCATGATATGCGTGATGCACGAGGGACGGATTGTAGAGCGTGGCTCGCATGACGAGCTGATGGCTCTCGGTGGATATTACCGCCGCCTGGTAGAAATGCAGACTAAGTAAATCGGGTGATTTATTGAACATGACTGAAATATATCTGAAGATACTGGCTGCTCTGGCGCCTGCCATAATATTGGCGGTCGTCATGATTCGGAAGGACATGCGTCCCGAGCCGATAAGCTGGCTCATGGCCGCTGTGGGATTGGGTGTTCTTGTCGGTCCGGCGGTGTTGCTGCTCGGGTATCTTTGCTTGCCGGACATTCAGGCCGATACGTTTATGGGTGCATTCCTTTCATCGTTTGTCAGTGCCGCAATTCCCGAGGAGGGCTTGAAGTTTGCCGCTTTGCTGTTTTTAGCCAGACGTTGCAGGCATTTCGACGAGATGTTTGATGGCATTGTGTATGCCGTATGTATCGGTATGGGGTTTGCAGGTCTTGAAAATATTCTATATCTTTTTGGTGCGGAGGACGGATGGTTTGCCGTAGGTATATCCCGCGCATTGCTGTCGGTCCCGGCCCATTATTTCTTTGCGATAATCATGGGCGCGTTCTTCTCGCTGGGGTGGTTCGATAGGCGCAATCGGAAATTTTATCTGACTGCGGCCCTGATCCTTCCAATAATTGCCCATGGACTATACGACACATTATGTTTCTCAATGGGGATAAATGAAAATTTAAGCTGCTGGATACTTATCGCGTTCCTGCTTGGATTCAGGTATCTCCGCAGATACGTGAAGGCGTTGACGGACTCCATGTTAAGAATGGACCGGTACGGAACGCCGGACAGAGACGAATTTGCTTGAAAATATAAACATATTGTTATGAAGCCATCAGAATTTATTCATCCCGAAGACGCTGCTGCTTTACGGCAGTTGGAAAGCATTCCCGGTTTCCCGACTCTCGTGAAGAAGTTTTATGCGCTTGGTTACGAAAAGCTGTTTTACGGCACCAATATGGCGTCTAATATCAGGCTTTCCGAGACTCAGCTGCCCGAATTGTATCACCATCTGCCGCCAATCTGTGCCAGACTCGGGATTCCGGAACCGGAGTTTTATCTTGAGATGAACCCGATGCCCAACGCATATACTTTCGGCGACACTCAGATATTCATAACAATGACTTCGGGCCTTGTCGAAATGCTCAGCGACGATGAACTCGATGCGGTGCTCGCGCACGAATGCGGGCACATCCTTTGCCGGCATGTGTTATACCACAACATGGCCAACCTGCTCATCAGCGGCGCCGACGCCCTGGGTTTCTTAGGCATGCTCACTGCTCCCATAAAATTTGCGCTCCTTTACTGGCAACGCAAAAGCGAGCTTTCATGCGACCGTGCCGGAGCCATAATAACCGATCCCGAAACCGTATCGAAAGTCATGGTGAGGCTGTCGGGAGGGCCAAAGGCCATAACCGGCAATGTCAATGTCGAGGAGTGGGCACGTCAGGCCGACATATATGAATCCATCCGCAACGGCGGCACATGGAACAAGGCTCTTCAGATTTATGCCATCATGGGCCAGAGCCATCCTTTCGCAGCTGTGCGTGTGCGCGAGATACTCAAATGGGGCAACAGCCGGCAGTATCAAAATATAAAAAACAACCTTTCGGCGTTGCCGCAAAGCTGTTGCCCGGATTGTCATAAACCTGTTGACCCGACATGGGTTTACTGCCGCTACTGCGGTGCAAAACTGAAATAACATCATCATGCAGACACTTTTTGACGAACAGGGGATGCTCAATATCGCTGATATTGTAGCGGCAAATCCTTCTTACAAGGCCATAATGGAAGACGGTGTGGTTACCGACAAGGAACTTAAAGACCAGGCAGAGGCAACCATTGCCGCGCTCCGTAAGCTACAGACCATGTGCACCGCCGAGCAGCAGAACGCCATCCTTGAAGCCATTACCGAGATGGGCGTACTCTTCGCTGTATATCATCATTACGAACTTCAGGATCTTTGCAAATAATCATGGGAGCATTTAACACCAAAGCCGTGCTTAACGGCAGCCATTCACTCATACCGGCAATAGCCGACAGAATCTGTCGGGAATTCGCGGCCGAAGGTTACGAAATTAACCGCGAGGACCTGATAAGCGGAGGCGTTGACATCTCAGTAACCAAAGGCGGATTTTTCAAGGCGGTGCTCGGTATGAAGACCGCGCTCAAGATCACTCTCGTGCCGCAGGACAACGCAATAGATTTCGAGGCCGGAGTCGGAATTTTCGGTCAGCAGGCTATTCCTACTGTCATCATGCTGTTTTTTGCATGGCCGGTTCTTCTGACCCAGATATGGGGGCTTGTTCAGCAGTCCAGCCTGGACGATAAAGCTCTTGCCGCCGCACAGGCAGTAATCATGGAGAATGCCGGAGGGTGTGCATACACGGGTGGAGCCTCCGCTACGGTTCCGCCGGTGTCCGGTCAGACAAAATTCTGTACTAACTGCGGAGCGAAACTTCCCGCGAATGCGCGTTTCTGTTCCAATTGCGGTCTGCCGCTAAACTGATTCGTCATGAAGCGCGACATTGAGATTATCTGTAAGGAGAAAGAGCAGGAATTGCTTGAGAAATATTTTGGCAACTTCGACAAAGAAGCTGCCGGTGAATGCGATGAGTCGATTGACGCGTACCCCAAGGAACTTCCCCTCAGAATAGAAGCCGAGTTCCGCGACTATCTTGCGGAATTGTGGAAGGAGTATTCCGATACTCCTTTGGTACTTGAGGAACAGAAATTACGGCAGCTGATGACTGAAGACGACGTCGAAGGGATAGAAGATGCCTATAAGAAAGCTAAAAGGATAACTTTGTGGGAACGGATTACCGGCTCCAACTGTGAGGACGTGGCACACTATAAGGGGCTGCTTTACGAGTACACCAGGGATTTGCTGACGGTTATGCGCATCGACTTTCTTGAGGAAATCACCGGCAGGCATATCAATTGCAAGGCTTTTGAGGAATAATCCGATATTCTCGTGCAGAAGTTCTGATCGAAAAAGAAGGGAAGCAGGCGAATATTCGGAAAAAGTTTGGCTAAACCGAAAATAATTCCTACCTTTGTGCCGCAAAAACAATACAAAACCAACAAACAACTCATTTATTAACTTTTATGGCAACAAAGATTAGATTGCAACGTCATGGTCGTAAGAACTATGCGTTCTATCCTATTGTTATCGCCGACAGCAGGGCACCACGAGATGGTAGATTTATTGAGAGGATAGGTTCCTATAATCCGAACACTAATCCTGCTACAATTACTCTCAACTTCGAACGGGCTTTGTATTGGGTTAACGTCGGTGCTCAACCCACCGATACAGTGCGTACAATCCTCTCCAACGAGGGCGTCCTCCTCATGAAGCACCTTCAGGGTGGTGTCAAGAAAGGCGCTTTCGACGAGACCGAAGCTCAGCGTCGTTTCGACGAATGGAAGGCCAAGAAGGTAGCCAAGGTCGCTGCATTCAAGGCATCCATGGCCGACAACAGCCAGAAGGCTGCCGCCGCACGTCTCGAGGAAGAGCAGGCCAAGAATGCCGCCAAGGCAGAACTCGTGGCCAAAAAGAAAGCCGAACTTGCCGCAGCCAAGGCTGAGGCTGAAGCCGCTGCCAAAGCAGAGGCAGAGGCTGAAGCTCCCGCCGAGGAAGCTGCCGCAGAATAATCCGCAACCGCGGGCGGCTTAGGCCGCACACATGCGGATGTCCGGGCTACAGCCTCGGATGTTCCCTTTAGAGCACAGGAGGGTGTGTTAGCCATCAAAGCTGACGCACCCTTCATTCTTTTTCAAATCACGTTTCTTCTCACCTTTAATTCCATATAATGAAGAGATTCAAGGAATATAGCGGCGTCAACTTTCCGGAAGTGAACCGCGACATGCTTGCCGACTGGAATGCCGGCGACCTTTTCCGCCGCACTCTCGCCGCACGCGAGGGCGCGCCCTCGTTCGTCTTCTTCGAGGGGCCGCCATCGGCCAACGGCAAGCCCGGCATACATCATGTCATGGCCCGAACCATCAAGGACATGATTTGCCGCTACAAGACCATGCGCGGCTACAAGGTGATGCGCAAGGCCGGATGGGACACGCACGGTCTGCCTGTGGAACTGGGAGTTGAGAAGAACCTCGGAATCAAGAAGGAAGACATAGGCACGAAAATCAGTGTCGACGATTACAATGCCGCCTGCCGTGCCGAGGTGATGAAGTACACCCGCGAGTGGACTGAGCTCACCAACAAGATGGGCTACTGGGTCGACCTCGACAATCCTTATATCACCTACGACAACCGTTACATAGAGAGCGTGTGGTGGCTCCTCTCGCAGCTCTACAAGAAAAATTATCTTTACAAGGGATATACCATTCAGCCGTATTCGCCTATGGCAGGTACCGGCCTCAGCACTCACGAACTGAATCAGCCCGGATGCTACCGCGATGTCAAGGACACAACCTGCATCGCACAATTCCTCATCACCGATCCCAAGCCGGAAATGAGGGGGTGGGGCAAACCTTACTTCCTGGCATGGACCACTACGCCGTGGACTCTTCCCAGCAACTGCGCGCTCTGCGTGGGGCCGTCGATCGATTACAGTATCGTGCGCACCTATAATCCCTACAATGGCGAGAAAATTACTGTTGTAGTCGCTACGGCATTGCTCGGCAGCATCTTCCGTGGTGTCGACCCTGCTTTGCCTCTCGACGCCTACAAGCCCGGAGATAAGGCTGTGCCGTATCAGGTTGTGGCTGCTTGCAAGGGTTCTGACCTGACAGGCATGCACTATGAGCAGCTTATTCCCTGGATGAACCCCGGGGAGGGTGCGTTCCGTGTCATCCCCGGCGACTATGTCACCACCGACGACGGTACGGGCATCGTGCACATTGCCGGCACATTCGGTGCCGACGACAAACGCGTGTCTCAGCTCAATGGCGTGCCCGCAATGACCCTTATCGACAAGGACGGGAACATTCGCCCGATGGTCGACCTGCGCGGCCGTTTCTTCCTGCTGGAGGATATTGACCCGAAGTTCGTTGACGAACGTGTCGACCGCGAGGCATACGCCAAGTGGCAGGGCAAGTACGTGAAGAATGCCTATAATCCTGAAGCTGACGACGACACTCCCACACTTGACGTGGAAATCTGCCTCGACCTCAAGGCTCAGGGCAAGCTGTTCAGGATGGAGAAGCACACACACAGCTATCCGCACTGCTGGCGCACGGACGCCCCTGTGATATATTATCCGCTGGACAGCTGGTTCGTCCGCACCACTGCTGCCCGCGAGCGCATGATGCAGCTCAACGACACCATCAAGTGGAAGCCTGCCTCGACCGGCTCCGGACGCTTCGGCAAATGGCTGGAAAATCTTCAGGACTGGAATCTCTCACGCAGCCGCTACTGGGGTACGCCGTTGCCTATCTGGCGTACCGACGACGGCAAGGAAGAGTTGTGCGTCGACTCCGTGGAAATGCTCTACAATGAACTTGAAAAGGCCTTCGAGGCCGGAGTGATGCCTTATAATCCGCTTAAGGATAAAGGCTTCGTCCCGGGCGATTACAGCAAGGAAAATTACGACAAGATTGACCTGCACCGTCCTTACGTGGACGATTTCGTGCTTGTGTCGCCGTCCGGCAAACCTATGCACCGCGAGCTCGACCTCGTGGACGTATGGTTTGATTCGGGTTCCATGCCTTACGCACAGCAGCATTATCCGTTCGAGAACCGTGAAGCGATTGAAAACGGCGGCTATTTCCCTGCCGACTTCATCGCCGAGGGTGTAGACCAGACACGCGGCTGGTTCTTCACTCTCCATGCAATCGCCACAATGGTGTTCGATTCCGTGGCATACAAGGCTGTGATTTCCAATGGCCTTGTGCTTGACAAGTTTGGTGAAAAAATGTCGAAGCACAAGGGAAATACGGTCGACCCGTTCCTGGAAATCGACCGTTTCGGCAGCGACCCCCTGCGTTGGTACATGATTTCAAACTCCGCGCCGTGGGATAACCTCAAGTACGACTCCGACGGTATCACCGAAGTAAGTCACAAGCTGTTCTCCACGCTCTATAACACTTACAGCTTCTTCGCTCTTTACGCCAATGTGGACGGATTCACCGGTGAGGAACCTGAGGTGCCCGTGAGCGAACGCGCCGAGATTGATCGCTGGATTCTCTCGCTGCTCAATACACTCGTGGCTGACTGCACCGAGGCGCTGGACGATTATGAGCCTACCCGTGCGGCTCGCGCCATCGGCGATTTCGTAAACGACAACCTTTCCAACTGGTATGTGCGTCTTAACCGCAAACGCTTCTGGGGCGGCGAAATGGACCGCGACAAGCTGGCTGCATACCAGACGCTCTATACGTGCCTTTGCACCGTAGCTCGCCTCATGGCACCCGTATCGCCTTTCTTCAGCGACCGCCTCTACCGCGACCTGACCGGAGCCGAGTCTGTACATCTGGCTTTCTGGCCGGAAGTTGACAGCGCGCTCGTCGACAAGACGCTGGAGCATCAGATGCATACCGCGCAGGCCGTGACTTCGCTGGTGCTCGCACTGCGCCGCAAGGTCAACATAAAGGTGCGTCAGCCTCTGGCAACGTTGATAATTCCTGAGACAGCCGGAGTGGATACAGCTCTTTCGGCCGGCATCCGTGACCTGGTGCTGGCGGAGGTGAACATCAAGGACCTGCGCACTATCAGTGCCGATGAGGTATTCCTTGTCAAGCGTGTGCGTCCCGACTTCAAGAAACTTGGCCCGAAGTTCGGCAAGCGCATGAAGGCGGTTGCCGCAGCAATCGCAGCCATGACCCAGGAGGAAATCGCCGGCCTGGAGCGTAGCGGAAGCTGTACGCTGCAGCTCGCTGACGGCGCTGCCGAAGTCGCTCTCGCCGATGTCGAGGTCATCTCGGAGGATATGCCCGGATGGATTGTCGCCAACGAAGGAAACATTACGGTAGCGTTGGACGTTACTCTTACACCCGAACTTATCAACGAAGGCCGGGCGCGAGAGATCGTCAACAGAATTCAGAACATCCGCAAGAGCCGCGGTTACGACATCACAGACCGCATCAAGCTTGTGTTCGAGCCTGCTGAGGCACTGACCGGAGTGCTTGCTGATTTCGGCGACTATATCGGTCGCCAGGTGCTCGCCGATGCAGTGGTGAGCGCACCTCTCGATGCCGATTCCTCCACGGTGGAGACTCTTGCGCTTGACGACGTTGAAGTGAGGGTTGATATAACACTTAATTAAACTTCATCACTATGGCCGAAAAAGCAAGATATTCCGACGAAGAACTTCAGGAGTTCAAAGAATTGATTCTTGAGAAAATAGACAAGGCTCAGCGCGAGTACGACACTCTGCGGGCTTCGTTCATGAACAGCGATGGCAACGGAGTGGCCGACACCTCCCCTACATTCAAGGCATTGGAAGAGGGGGCCTACACCCTCGGTAAAGAGGAGGCCGCGCGTCTGGCCGAAAGGCAGCGACAGTTCATCCAGAAGCTTCAGGCTGCGCTCGTACGTATCGAGAACAAGACATACGGCATCTGCCGCGTGACCGGCAAGCTCATACCTAAAGAGCGCCTTCGCGCGGTGCCGCATGCTACCCTGAGCATAGACGGGAAGGAACAGAGTAAAAAATGAAGTCAAAGCGCATATTGCTGGCCGGTGCCGTCATCCTCGTGCTGGTGGCACTGGACCAGTGGCTTAAATTCTGGATTAAGACGCACTTCTACCTCGGCGAGGACGTGGAGATTCTGCCGTGGTTTCATCTGCGCTTCGTTCAGAATCCCGGCATGGCTTTCGGCATGCAGCTGGGAAGCAAACTGTTCCTGACGCTGTTCCGGATAATTGTCACATGTCTGGGACTGTGGTACATTGTCCGCTACTGCACACGGCGGGAAATACCACGCGGCTATCTGCTGTGTGTGGCGCTGGTTGTGGCGGGTGCTCTTGGCAATATCTTTGACTGCGTGCTGTACGGCGAGATATTTACCGACCCGTATCCGCCTCAGGTGGCGCAGCTTGTGCCGTTCGGACACGGCTACGGTACATTGATGCACGGAATGGTAGTGGATATGTTCTATTTCCCGCTGTTTTCATTCACGTGGCCCGACTGGTTGCCGTGGTTGGGGGGGCGTGAGTTCTCGTTCTTCGACCCGGTGTTCAATCTGGCCGATGCGGCCATTACAGTAGGCATGTTCGCCATTTTGCTGTTTTATTCCCGTTATCTGTTCGTCGGAGAGGAAGAAGAGAAGTCAGAGAAGGCTGAGAAATGAGACGTCTGCCGTACATACTGTCGTTGGTGGCACTTGTGGCGCTTGCTGCCTGCAAGGGTGTCCCGGACCATGTCCTGCCCGAGGACGAGATGGCCGAGCTGCTCGCCGACAGGTATGTGGCCGATGCTGTTGTCGACTATAACATGTCGGCATGGCGGACCGATTCACAACGCATAGCCCTCCGTGACGCCGTGTACGCACGCCATGGGGCCACGAAAGCCGATGTCGATACTTCGCTTGACTGGTATGCGCACAATATAGCCCGCTACATGGATGTATGCGACCGCACGATCGAGATTCTTGAACAGCGTCTTGCAGGCAGCGACTCTCGCTTGCAGGCCGAGATTATGTCCGTGGCCGGTGACAGCGTGGACGTTTGGCCCTCATCGCGTTTCCTTGCCCTGAGCAAGCGCTCTCCGTCGCAGAACGTTACGTTCTCACTCAATAAAGATGAGAATCGTGAGCACGGCGATTACTACACATGGCGCGTCAAGTTCGCAAACAACCAGAACGAGGGACTGTGGACGCTTGTGGCGCAGTACAGCGACAGTACGCTTGAATTCATATCCGAGCGTGTGTTTGGAAACGGATGGCATGAGATCTCGTTGCAGACTGATTCCACGCGCACGGCAACGCGAATCTACGGTTCGCTGATGCTGAATCCGGCAGAACGCGGGGCCTTATGGCTCGATAGTATTTCGCTGGTTCGCAATCACCTGCGCCCGGACACTTACAATAAGCGCTATCGTCAGCGCTCGATACGCAAATGACCCTGTCGGCGTTGAACAGAGTCCTTGCCCAGCGTGTGGTGTATGATGGCAGAATCTTTCGGCTGTCGGTTGTTGATATTTCCGGTGGCCGTGTTGTAATAGAGCCTTTTGTTGTCGAAACGGCCTCCACGCCGTTTGTCAACGGCACGGTTACAGTCGTTGAGTCCGGGGGGCGCCTGCGTCTGGAGATAAGCGACACCATCCTGCCGTAATGGCAATTGTTCTGCTCGGCCTCTTTCTTCCTTCTTTTTTGCATCTAAAGCTGATTTTGCTATTGCTAATGCAGTGGATTTTGTTTAATTTTGCAGGTTAAACAAACAATAGGACAGAGATGGCTTTTTTAGACTTTTTCTCCCGGAAGAAAAAACAGGAAACCCTGGACCGAGGACTTGAAAAAACGAAAGAAGGATTTTTCGGTAAACTCAAGCGCGTATTTGTCGGACGCCGAAGCATTGATGATGATTTCCTCGACGAACTGGAGGAGATTTTTATTTCCGGCGACGTAGGCGTGGAGACGACACTTAAAATCATAGACCGCATACAGGCCCGCGCGCAGCGCGACAAATATCTCGACGAGAACGAACTTAACGAAATGCTGTGTGAGGAGATTTCGGACTTGCTCGTCGAGAACAGCGCCAGCACAGCCTCGTTGCAGGATTTTGCAATACCGGAGGGCAAGCGGCCTTACGTGATTATGGTAGTCGGCGTCAATGGAGTGGGCAAGACCACCACAATCGGCAAGCTCGCCTATCAGTACAAGAATGCAGGCCACAAGGTGATGCTCGGCGCTGCCGATACGTTCCGCGCGGCAGCCATTGAGCAACTTGACGAGTGGGCGTCCCGCGCCGATGTGCCTATTGTCAAGCAGCAGCTTGGCAGCGATGCCGCAGCCGTGGCTTTCGATACTCTTTCGAGCGCTGTGGCTCAGGGTTGCGATGTCGTGATAATCGATACGGCCGGACGTCTGCACAACAAGAAAGGACTCATGGACGAGCTGTCAAAGATCAAGCGTGTTATGGAGAGGGTGGTTCCAGGCGCTCCTCACGAGGTTCTTCTTGTGCTTGACGGAAGCACGGGACAGAACGCATTCGAGCAGGCACGTCAGTTCTCCGCCGCCACACAGGTCACCGACCTGGCTGTGACGAAACTTGACGGAACGGCAAAGGGTGGCGTAGTCATTGGCATAAGCGATATGTTCAGGATACCCGTTAAATACATTGGTCTCGGCGAAAAAATAACCGACCTGCAGGTGTTCGACAAGCGGGCTTTCGTTCAGTCGCTCTTCGGTAACAAACATAGTGAGGAATGAAGCGGGTGAATGTTATCAGCATGGGCTGTTCAAAGAATCTCGTGGACAGCGAACGCCTGCTGAAACGCCTTAGCGACGGCCGTATAGAGGCTGTACACAATGCCGATGATTTCAGCGGCGACGCCGTGGTCATCAACACTTGCGGCTTCATCGGCGATGCCAAGGAGGAGAGCATAGATATGATTCTGCGCGCTTGTGAGGCTAAGGCCGAGGGGCGTGTCGGAGCTGTCTATGTGATGGGATGTCTCAGCCAGCGCTACGAGAAGGAATTGCCGGTTGAGATACCGGAGGTGGACGGCTGGTATGGCAAATTCGATTTTTCGGCTCTTGCCGAAACTCTGTGCGGAGCGTCCGACAGAAACGTGAGAGAGTGGGACCGTACGCTCACAACTCCTTCCTGGTCGGCCTATCTAAAAATAGCCGAAGGTTGCAACCGTTTCTGCGCATTCTGCGCCATTCCTCTCATAACCGGTCGCTACAAATCCCGACCCATCGACGAGATAGTCGCCGAGGTGCGCGAATTTGTCGCACGTGGCGTGCGTGAGTTTAATGTCATAGCCCAGGACCTCTCATATTATGGCACTGACATATACGGCCGCAAGACAATTGCGGAGCTTGTCGACGCCATGGCATCGGTTCCCGGAGTAGAGTGGATACGTCTGCATTACGCCTATCCTGCGGATTTTCCCTATGACTTGTTGCCGGTGATGGCTGCGCACGGCAATGTGTGCAAATATCTTGACATCGCCTTGCAGCACTGCTCCGACAACATGCTGGAACGCATGCGCCGCCATATCGACGGAGAGGAACAACGCCATCTGATTGAGCGAATCCGCCGCGAGGTCCCGGGCATTCACATCCGCACCACGCTGATGGTCGGTTTCCCGGGCGAGACGGAGGAGGACTTCGATGAGCTTCTCGATTTCGTGCGCACGCAGCGCTTCGAGCGCATGGGTGCTTTTGCTTATTGCGAGGAGGACGACACATATGCGGCGGAAAAATATACCGATGATGTCCCTGAAGACGTCAAGCAGGCACGGCTCGACCGGCTTATGGCCGTACAGGAAGAAATAGCGTTAGAGCATAATCAGGCAAAGGTTGGCACGCGACAGCGCGTTCTGGTAGAGAGCGAGAACGATGCGTATTATGTGGGACGCACGCAGTACGATTCGCCGGAAGTGGATCCGGAGGTCCTTGTGCCTAAGGATGTCTGCCCTTCGCCACTTGTCGCCGGTGAGTTCTGCGATATAGAGATTACCGATGCAATGCCTTTTGAGCTTATAGGAAAACCGGCATGAATCTACCAGTCGATATCGCGGCTAAGTACGCGGCCGGTAGCCCGTTTGCGGTTTACCGGCTGCCCGGCACATGCGAAATACGTGTAGCCGACCGGGAAAACGATTTTCTTGTGTCGCCATGGCTTGGCCGTATGGCCGATGCTGTCAGCGTAGCCGGAGCCCGGCCGGGACGCGATACACTTTTGCCTTGGTGTGACTCTACTCCTTACGATGCTTATATCGCTTCTACGGGCAAGCTGATAAAAAGACTTGCAGAACGTGGAGGCAAGTGCGTACGCATGCGCGGGATCTGCCGTAGTGGCTCTCGTTTAGATGTCAACCGGGCAGTGGCGGATATGTTCGAACGATTCCCGGCGGCGTTCTGCCATTGTTACTATACACCGGCCACAGGCTTGTGGATGGGCGCGACTCCAGAGATATTGCTGGATTACTCCCACGGTCATATATCCACCATGGCTCTTGCCGGCACGCGTGCGGCAGGCAGTGATGAACCGTGGGACATGAAGAATGTGCGCGAACACGCTTTCGTCACGGACTATATCCTTGATGTTTTTGCGCGTCAAGCCATTGAGGCCACGGCGTCATCTCCCGTAAGTCTGCGCCATGGTGCTGTAGAGCATATCTGTACGCATATCACGGCCGACGCGCCTGTGCATTTCAACCTTGCCGAGATGATTGATGCCCTGAATCCGACTCCGGCTGTCGCCGGTATGCCGCTTGATTATGCACTGAAGGAAATAGAGGACATCGAAGACACTCCGCGCCGCTGTTACGCGGGATGGGTAGCCGTCAAAACAGCCGGTGCCGTGAAGATGTACGTCAATCTGCGGTGCGCGCACATCTCGCCCGAAGGCTGGTGCGTTTATGCCGGCGGCGGAATAACGGCCGAAAGCGATGCCGAGGCTGAATGGCGTGAGACAGAGGCGAAAGCTTTACCTCTGCTTGAGATACTGAACCGAAACACTCTCTCCGTATGAATAATGATAAAGATAGCCGCGAGGGCAGCCCGCTGAGTATCGTGCTTGGCGCTCTTTGCATTTTGGGCTTGCTGTCGCTGCTCCCCTGGAGCGAGCTGACCGGCAATCGCTTTAAGGATTTCGGTCTGTTCTCGGATCTGTCCGGAAGGCATACGGAAGCTGTCGTCACCTCGGAAATAATTGATCCGGCTTTGGCTGAGGCCCTGGAGGCTGCTGAAAAAGAAACTGCTGACTCGACGGCTGCTGTAAAAACTCCTAACGACAGCGCTGCGTCTGCTGTGGCCACGACTTCTCCTGTCCCATATTTCAATCCACGCGTGGACGGTCGTATGGTGATTGAGGATTACAGCAACGGCGAGGCAACGGCCCGCTTGCGTGAATATGCTGCTTCGGGACGCCTGCGTTGCGCCATGGTCGGCGACAGCTACATAGAGGGCGACATATTCGCAGGGTGCATACGTGAGAGGCTGCGCGAACGTTTCGGAGGCGCCGGTGTCGGCTATGTTCCCGCTTATTCTGCAATCAGCGGTTTCAGGCGCACCGTGCGCATGTCCGGTTCCGGATTCAAGGCATGTGATATACGTCATGACCGACTTGACAGTCTTCACACCCTGCCGGGAGAATATTTCCGCGCCGATGTCGGAGCCAAGGTTTCCTACAAGGGTGAGAAAGGCGGTAAATTCACAGCCGCATGGGACCGTTCGCGCATAATCTTTTTAGCTCCTGCCGACGGCAGTATAAGCACGAGCCGTGACGGAACGGAGTGGACTGAACATGCCGTCGTGGCATCCCCGGAGCCTCAGTGTATAGAAGTAAACGGCTCGACATCGCGCTTCGATGTGCGTTGCGATGTTCCCGGCCTCGTAGTGTTCGGCGTATGGCTCGATTCGCCGGCGGGTATGTCGTTCGACTGCATGAGTCTGCGCGGCTACAGCGGTATCTCCCACCGTTCGCTCGGTATATCCACTGCACGCGGCATAGCCAGATGGGTTGACTATAATCTCATTGTAGTGGAATACGGGATGAATGCGCTGTCGTCTGAACAGACTGACTATACGGCTTACAGCAATATTATGAAGAATGTAGTGCTCCGTCTGAAGGCTTGCTATCCCTCTGCCGTGATAATCGTGCTCGGGGTAGGTGACCGCGGCCAGAAACAGGGTACCGACGTAGCCTCGCTTCCGACTGTCACAGCTATGGTCGACGCACAGCGGCGTGCGGCGCGGGCAGCCGGCGTGATGTTCTGGGACACCCGCGAGGCTATGGGCGGTGTCAACTCCATTGTGGACTGGCGTGACCGCGGGCTTGTCAATGCCGATTATGTCCATCTGAACTATAAGGGTGGCAAGGAAATGTCCGGGATTTTCTGTGAATCGCTATTGCATCTGATAGATGATTAGGAGTATCTTGCTGTTACTGGTTATGTCTGTGGCGCTTCCGCAGACGGCGCAACAGACCGAACTCAGGCTTAATCCCGAGTTTGGAGAGGAAACGGTACGCTCAGTTGTTAATGTATCAGCATATCCGTTTGTGAAGGCCGCATGCAACGACATTCAGCTCAACGGTGCAGACTGGAGCATGTTGCGACGTCAGTTTGAAGCGGCAGACAGTCAGATTGTAAGCATTGTTCACATCGGCGACAGTCACGTGCAGTCGGAGGGTAATACTTCGCGTGTCAGGAGTGCTCTGCAGTCGCGTTTCGGATCGGCAGGACGCGGTATTGTAAGTCCCCTACGGCTTGCCGGCACTAACTCTCCATCAGATTACAGTCTGAGGTCCGAGACTCGCCTGACGTCATCGCGCCTTATGAAAAAGCCGTGGAATGCAGGTATGGGCATGACAGGTGTAGCGATTGCTCCGGCAGGCGAACGACTCAGTCTTATGGTTTCGGCCCGTCAGCCCTTCGACCGCCTCAGGATACATAGCGTAGGCGATGCCGAAGTGGAGCCGACCAGTGTTGACGGCGGCTTGATGGCGGCTTATATATCGCCGGTAAGCAACGTGACTGAAGTACTCCTGACACGTGCGGTCACTGAGGCGACTCTGCATTTGCGTGTGCCGTCAGGCACTTCGGTGTGCGCGCTTGAGCTTATCCGGGGCGATTACGGCGTTGAGTACAGTGCTATCGGTAACAACGGTGCTACCTTTTCTGCATATTCCTCGATACAGGGCTTTGGAGAATCGGTGGCGCGGTTGCGTCCTTCCCTTATAGTAATCAGCCTTGGCACCAATGAGGCATTCGGGCGCTTTGACGAAACTGAGATTCGTGGCAATGTCGCCTCTTTGATAGAGGAATTGCGCAGGCAGAATCCCGAAGCTGTGTTTCTGCTCACTACTCCTCAGGAATGCTATCGACGTCGTTATACCTATACTCGCCGACACAAAGGACGCAGGCGTCGCCGTGTGTCGTCGTATGCAGTCAATCCGAACATCGAACGTGTGCGCGAAGTCATACTCGGTTACGCAGCCGAGCATCACATCGCCGTTTGGGACTGGTACGAAATCAGCGGTGGAGAGGGTTCTGTCACCCGGTGGCTGACGCATGGTCTCATGAACAAGGACCGTATACATCTCACATGGGACGGCTACCATCTTCAGGGCGACATGCTTGCCGATGCCCTCATGCGTGAGCTTTTGAAAAAAACATCTGAAAACAATCCCGACGATGCTGAATCTGTCAGATAACATAAATATCGAGTCGCTACAACGGCTCTTATTATACGACCCCCGCAATCCGCTGCTCTTCAACACCGGACTGTTCCTGATACTGTTCGTGGTTTTCCTCGGCATCTATCGGCTGTTGCGCCACGCAACAACGCTGCGCAAGGTGTTCGTAATACTATTCTCGCTTTATTTCTACTATAAGTCGAGTGCCGAATGTTGCTTTATTTTGCTCGGTGTATGCTTGTCCGACTATCTGCTCGGACTTTGGCTCGGGAGTGTGAAGGCGAATTGGCTGCGACGCAGCATTGTGGCTCTGAATGTTTGCGTCAATGTCGGCATGCTTGTGTATTTCAAATATTTCAATCTGTTGCTCGACACATTCGCCGGCATAACCGGTACACGGTTCGATGCTCTCGATATTATTCTCCCGGCCGGCATATCGTTCTTCACTTTCCGTTCGATAAGCTATCTTGTCGACATATACAGAGGCCACATGACGCCTTGCCGCAATCTGCTGGACTATACGTTTTATCTCACATTCTTCCCGCCGCTGCTGGCCGGTCCCGTAGTTCGCGCCAAAGATATGCTGCCGCAGGTGCGCGAGAACAAGGAGGCTACAGATGCGATGGTTAGTGAGGCGCTTTTCCTCATAATGACGGGTCTTGTAAAGAAGGTGATAATCGCCGATTATATCAGCGGCAATTTTGTCGACCGCATTTTCGACAATCCGTCGCTTTACTCCGGCTTCGAGAACCTGATGGGATGCATAGGGTTCACCTTGCAGCTCTATTGCGATTTCAGCGGCTACAGCGATATGGCTATCGGTCTGGCCCTCCTTCTCGGATTCCGTTTCAAACCCAATTTCGACGCTCCGTTCAAGTCGCAGAATCCCACGGAGTTCTGGCGACGCTGGCACATATCGCTGAGTACATGGCTGCGTGACTACATATACATCCCCTTGGGCGGCAACCGTCGCGGACGTCATCGCCAGCACCTTAACCTGATGGCTACGATGCTGATAGGCGGCCTTTGGCATGGTGCATCGTGGATGTACCTGCTGTGGGGCGGCTACCACGGCGCCCTGCTCGTCGGACATAAGACACTCAGCAAGGTGTGGCGTGCGCCCGAAATTCTGCGCGGCACTATGTTGCTGCGTGCCGTGAACATTACTATCACTTTTACTCTTGTTGTCATAGGCTTTGCATTCTTCCGAGCTTCTGGTCCGGAGGCGCTCGGCGAAATGGCAACGCAGATTTTCACTGATTTCCGTCCGGCCGTCGCCCCGCAGTTCGTCGAGGCTTACGTGATGATTGTAGCAGCCATAGCGGCCGGTTATATCATGCACTTCACACCGCGCACGTGGACCACGGGTGCCACCCGTGTCTATGCCGCTATGCCGTTGATTGCACAGGCGGTGCTTCTCAGTATAATTCTTTTCCTGGTGATTCAGACCAGGCAGACCGACCTTGTGCCGTTTATATATCTGCAATATTGACATGAACCGGGAAGCGGCAAAATATTCAGTCAGTTGCGCGACAGGAACACTTGCAGCGCTGTTAGCTATAGGCTTTGCGCTTATGCCTTGGCTTGGCGATGACTTGCTTTATCGCATGCCTTACAGGGAATATTTTGTCGAGGGCGGTGCGTTCGATATGTCGGCAGTGCTCGGCCATATCCGTTACCTATATTTAGAGAACAGTCCGCGTCTTGCCAATATCCTTATGATAGGCTTGCAATTTCTGCCGCAATGGATATGCGGTCTATTGTCGGGATTGGCTTGTTGGATAACAATTTACTATTCACTTCGACTCGTCGGCGCTCAGAACTCTGTTGTCATCGCCATGCTTTTCGGCGCTTTATTCGTATTCCTGATGCCGTGGGTTGACCAGATGTATCTGTTCGATTTCCAGCTCAACTATCTGTGGACCGGCGCCGTGATGGTTGTGTATCTGTATCTGCTGACAGGAGGTGGCAGATTTGAAAAAGCACTGGCGATGTCTGCTCTGATTCTTGGATTCATGAACGAGAGTTGCGGCTTCCCGGCGTGGCTCGCCACCGTGCTCTTGATTGTGGCTTTCCCGTCAATGCGTAGCAAAAGATGTTATGTAGCGTTGGTGCTACTGACAATAGGTCTCGCATTCTTATATCTCGCTCCGGGCATGCAGTCCTACCGCAGTTCCGGATGGCATCCTTTTGCCACACGTTCGTCGATAGTGCTTGTGTTCTGCCTGCCTGCGCTGGCCTATTTGTCGGTATTGATTTTCAGAAGCATTCTCAGGCACTCGCGTGGATTGGACCGAGTTGACGCGGCGCTTGCACTAATAGCTTTGAGTGGCATGCTGCTGATGTGGTTCAGCCAGATGGGACCACGCGTCGGGTGGGCATCTGTTCTTGCTTCCATCTGTGGCCTTTGCCGTTGCCTTGTACCCTATGCAGGTCGACTCAGATGGGTGGCAGCTGCTCTGTATGCATTTGCATGTGTGCATCTGATAGTGGTTGACCGTATGGCCTGGCAGGAGAAACGGGTGTATGATGATGTGGTAAGGCAATACAGGCAAGCACCGTCAATGCCGATTTATGCTGATTTTACTCTGCGGGAGCATGCCCCCGTACTTGCCATGCAGAAACCATATTACGATTATTTCTCCCACTACAGGAGCATGACTCTTTTCTCAAAATTCTGGAATGAGGGTGCGCCTGTGGCAATTGTGCTGCCGAAGGCCTTGCGTGATTTTAAGGCTACTGAGGCTCGCACTGTTAACGACGGTTTTATGGAATACGAAGGCATGCTGATTGGTCCCTGCGTATCCGAAAAACCTTCTTTTGTCCGTGTGCCCGTTTCAAGAGAGGGCCGCACTTACAAGAAGGAAGATTACTTTGTAACACCATTCACAGACTCCGACGGTGTGCCGAGGGGCTGGTGGCATCATAACAGCTCCTCGTTTGCAAGTATGCTTCGTCCTATACCCGATAATATCGAGATGGACGATTGGCTCCGCGACAAAATTGACTCTGTGAAAAAAGTTCGACATAAACAATGAGATTATCTGAACTGAAGACCGGCGAGACCGGGGTGGTCGTGAAGATACTCGGCCACGGCGCTTTCCGAAAGCGTGTGATGGAAATGGGATTTGTCAAGGGACGTCCTGTGCACGTGATTCTGCACGCGCCGCTGCGCGACCCTATAAAATACGGCATAATGAATTATGAGGTGAGCCTGCGCACTTCGGAAGCTCATATGATTGAGGTCGTGAAGGTAGACGATCCGGAGCAGGTGATACGTCTGCGCGGGCAGGGTACAGTCGAAGTACGCGAGGAAGCCGAAAATATAGTACATGCAGAACACCATGTCATCAATGTGGCGCTGATAGGCAATCCTAACTGTGGAAAGACAACACTCTTCAACCGTGTATCCGGCGCCACAGAGCATACCGGTAACTATTCGGGCGTGACTGTCGACGCCAAGCAACGCATCTTCGAGTACAAGGGCTATACACTGAATATCGTGGATCTGCCCGGCACATATTCGCTTTCCACATACTCACCCGAGGAACTGTATGTGCGCCGTTACCTGCACGACTACACGCCTGACGTTATAGTAAATGTGGTTGACAGCACCAATCTCGAGCGCAATCTGTATCTCAGCACTGAACTTATCGACATGGACCGGCGTATGGTAATAGCCCTTAACATGTACGATGAACTGAGGGCTTCCGGAGGCAATCTTGACTACTCGATGCTCGGAGGCATGATCGGTGTGCCTATGGTGCCTGTGGTGGCACGCGACGGCGAGGGTGTTGACCGGTTACTTGATACCGTCATAGAAGTATATAATGATTGCCAGCCTATGGTGCGACATGTCCACGTGAGTCTTGGACACGACATAGAGGGCGCTGTGCGTAAACTGATTGATGCGCTTAAGAGCGAAGGGACTCTCGAGCGACGTTTCTCTCCGCGCTATCTGGCAATCAAACTTCTTGAGGGCGACCGTGAGGCCGAACAGAACATAGAGCGATGCGACCATTGCGGCAATATACTTGAGCTGCGCGACTCTTTGCGGGCTGAGCTTGCGACGCACGGAGTAGATGACATAAGTCAGGAGATTGCAGCTGCCAAATATGGTTTTATAGCCGGCGCCCTGACAGAAACGATGAACGAAGGACGAGTAGACTCGCGCGAGAACACCCGCATTATCGACAGTATAGTCACGAACCGCCTTGTGGGCCTGCCGATATTCTTCGTCATTATGTTCCTCATATTCTGGGCTACGTTCGTGCTGGGACAGTATCCCATGGACTGGATTGAAAGCGGCGTGAACGCTCTCAGCGGGTTCGTTAACGGCGTGATGCCTCCCGGCCCCCTGAAGGATATGATAGCCGACGGCATCATTGGCGGAGTAGGGGGTGTAATCGTGTTCCTGCCGAATATCCTTATCCTTTACTTCTGCATCTCATTCATGGAGGATTCCGGCTACATGGCGCGTGCGGCCTTCATCATGGACAAGGTGATGCATCATATAGGCCTGCACGGCAAGTCGTTTATTCCTCTTGTGATGGGATTCGGCTGCAATGTGCCCGCTATCATGGCGACGCGTGCCATCGAGAGCCGTTCAAGCCGACTGATCACGATTCTTATCAATCCTTTCATGTCGTGCTCGGCCCGAGTACCCATATATGTGCTTCTGATAGGTACTTTCTTCTCGGCGCATGCGGCTCTCGTGTTCTTCGGCCTGTATATGGCCGGAATTCTTATGGCTGTGGTAACGGCGAGGTTGCTGCGCCGTACGCTTTTCCGCAAGGAAGAGACACCTTTTGTGATGGAGTTGCCTCCGTATCGTGTCCCTACTCTGCGCAGCAGTCTGCTGCACACATGGGCCAAGGGCAAGGAATATCTGCGAAAGATGGGTGGTATCATTCTTGTTGCCAGCATCGTTGTATGGGCTCTGAACTATTTCCCGCTGGGCAACAAAGAAGAAGGAGCCGGCGACAGCTATCTGGAGAGTATTGGAAAGGCTGTCAACCCTGTGATGGAGCCTGTCGGATTTACATGGCGCAGCACTGTGGCCGCAGTGGCCGGTGTGCCGGCAAAGGAGATAGTTGTGTCGACACTCGGGGTACTTTACACCGGCGACGAGGCTTCGGCACCCGGCAAGCTCGGCGAACGTCTTGAAGCTGTCAATCCTGCTACCGGTCATCCCGATTTCACGCCCGCGTCGGCTTTGGCGTTCATGGTGTTTATCCTGCTCTATTGCCCGTGTATCGCCACAGTTACCGCCATTTCACGAGAAAGCGGGTCGTGGCGCTGGGGACTGTTCAGCATGGCATACAACACTGCGGTGGCTTGGGTTGTTGCTTTTCTCGTGTATCGTGTCTCGTTGTTGATTATGTAGAATTTTGCTGTTCTGCAAATTATCATTAACTTTGTAAACTTATTATTGAAAGATGACAGACACCGTGGACAAACAGCTGCTGCTCGACTGTCGCTACCTGCGCATGGCCGCGATATGGGCCGAGAACTCCTATTGTGTAAGGCGCAAGGTGGGAGCCCTTATTGTGAAGAACAGGATGATAATCTCCGACGGCTACAACGGTACTCCCATAGGCTTCGAGAATGTGTGCGAGGATGACAGCGGCCATACTAAGCCATATGTCCTGCATGCCGAGGCAAATGCGATAACAAAAGTGGCACGCAGCAATAACAGCAGCGACGGCTCCACTTTGTACGTTACGGCGTCGCCATGCATGGAGTGCGCCAAACTGATAATACAGGCCGGTATTCGTCGTGTGGTGTACAATGAACTCTACCGTATATCCGACGGCATCGACCTGTTGCGGCATTCCGGCGTGGAGTGCGTGCATATTCCGGAAATTCTTGATTGAAAATGTCAGATAAAAAAATTAACGGCCGTTTTCTACCCCTCGTTGCGGCAGTGATACTCGCTGCAGGCATGTGGCTGGGGTATTGCCTGGCCGACGGCGATTCGGCCACCGAGTCGCAGCGCAAACTCGCTCGTGTGTTCGACCTTATCGGCGATGAATACGTGGACGAAATAGATATGGACAGCGTGGTGGAGAGTACCATACCGCTGCTGATGAAGAATCTTGATCCGCATTCGGTTTACCTTTCGGCAGCAGAGCGAGCCGAGGCAAATCAGAAACTGGACGGCTCGTTCAGTGGCATTGGCATACAGTTCCAGCAGATAGCCGATTCGGTGTGCGTGGTCGAGGTAATATCCGGTGGTCCGTCAGAGCGTGTGGGACTGCGTCCCGGCGACCGTATTGTCGCAGCCGGCGACACAACGCTTGTCGGAAGCGACATCACCACCGACCGGGTGCGCTCGCTGTTGCGTGGCCCTCAGGGCTCTGTGGTGGATGTGACCGTAGTGCGGCATGGCATCGACAAGCCGCTTAAGTTTAAAATCGTGCGCAACTCTGTGCCTATCGAGAGTATTGACGCGGCATATATTACCGACGGCGACATAGGCTATATCAAGGTCAACAGTTTCGGACGGAACACATATCCGGAGTTCCTTCAGAATCTGTACTCCCTGCACCGCGACGGAGCCAAAAGCTTTATTATCGACCTGCGCGGCAATACCGGAGGTTATATGGACCCCGCCATAATGATGGTGAACGAATTCCTGCCCGAGGGCAGCATGATTGTGGCTACCAAAGGACGCCGCGAACGGGAGAATTCAGTGGTGCTCAGCGACGGTACCGGCAATTTTGCCGATGTGCCTCTGGTTGTGCTTATCGATGAGTTTACGGCCAGCAGCAGCGAGATTTTCTCAGGTGCCATTCAGGATAATGACCGCGGTCTGGTAGTGGGCCGGCGTTCTTTCGGCAAGGGACTCGTTCAGCGTTCTTTCGAGCTGCCCGACAGCAGCGAGCTCCGTCTTACCGTCCAGCGATATTATACTCCCTCGGGCCGTTGCATACAGAAGTCTTTCCTTCGTGGCGACAACGAAAGCTATGAGGCTGAGATTCTGGAACGGTACAATCACGGCGAAAACTTCGTGGCCGACAGCGCTGATTTCCGCAGCGGCGAGGTGTTTACGACGGTGGGCGGCCGTAAGGTGTACGGCGGCGGAGGCATCATGCCTGATGTATTCGTGCCGTCCGACACTTCCGGCATCAACAAGTTCTACATAGAACTTGCCAATGCCAATCTGCTTAACCGCTTTGCTTTCGAGTACGCCGATCTCAACCGTGCCGACCTCTCTCAGGCGAAAAACACAGCCGAACTGCTTGCCAAACTGCCGTCCGATGCTGTGCTTATGTCGGCTTTCGCATCCTATGTGCGGCAGAACGGCGTGCGTCTGCGCTATTACTACCTCAACAATTCGCGTCGTCTGATTGTTAGACAACTGAAGGCGCTCATCGCCCGCGATATTCTGGGCGTACGCGCTTTCTATGAGATTGACAACACCGACGACTCTATGGTGAACGAGGCCATACGCCGGATTCGCTCGGGAGCTGCGGTAATTGAAGGCAAGCAATAGCAAGATTATGAACAAAGGAGAGATTCGTTCGCGTATTCGCGCCCGCAAGACATTGCTCAGCGACAGCGAGCGTGCCGGTGCCGCCAGCGGGGTGTTCGAACTGCTTGAACAGATGGCCGCATTCATTATGGCCGATAAGGTGCTGATGTATCACTCGCTTCCGGACGAACTGTCTACCAGGGAATTCCTTGACAAGTGGCACGGACACAAGCGCATGTATCTGCCGCGCGTGAACGGCGTAGACCTCGATATACTCCCCTATGAGCGCACCCGCACACATCTCGGAGCATTCCGCATAGAGGAACCGGACGGTGACGACATAGCCGACGTGGCCGATATGGATATGATCGTTGTGCCGGCGGTGGCCTACGACAGCCTCGGCCGCAGGGTAGGTCGCGGCAAGGGATACTACGACCGCCTGCTTTCGAGAACGCACGCCGTCACCGTTGGCGTGGTCTACGATTTCCAGCTTGTCGACGCTTATGGTGATTATGCCTTTGACGTTGAGGAACATGACGTACCGGTGGACTATGTCATCACTCCCTCGCGCTTCATAAAAATCAGACGTCGATAGTATTGACTATAGAAACAATCCTAATTCCGGCGGGAAATGAAAAATTTCTTGCCGGAATTTGTTAAATTCACATTTTTAAGTTAATTTTGGGGCGAAATGTTAAATCGGCAGCTAAGTCGATAAGTGTTAACCAACAATAATGGATTTTAATTGTTAACAAAACAAAGGTTAATTCTTAACAGGCTGCCTCTCTAAGCCAAGCAACGAAATGAAAAAGCATACTATCTGGATTCTGACCGTATTGATGGCGATAGCCTTTGTAGGGCTGCTGTGCATCCAGATTTTCTATATGAAAAATATAGTTCAGATACGCTATGAGCAATTCTCGCAGGGTGTAAGGCAGAGCCTTATCGCTGTGTCGCAGCATCTTGAGCAGGACGAGGCGCGACATTTTCTGGAAGAGGATGTAAACAGCGTGGAGAGTTCGTCGATTTTTGCCCAGTATCTTGGCGAGACCGTGCCGAATCTGAGTGGTGTCAAATACTCGTTCAAGACCTCCACCGGACTGGTGGCTGACCTTACCATCAAGGGCGATGTGCAGGAGATTTCCAAGTTGCAGACCGGGCCCGGCGCGATGGCCGACCATTACCGTAATCTGCAGGATGCCTACCACAACCGTTACCTCTATCAGAAGGGCATGATCGACGACGTCATTCTCAATATTGTGTCATCCGCAAGCACGCGTCCTATCACTGAACGGGCCGATTCTGCACGTGTGGCCCGCTATCTGCGTCAGGAACTCGACACTCTGGGACTGCATATGCCCTTTGAGTTTGCAGTCGCCAACTTCGCCGGCATGGTGCTCTACAAGTCGCCGGGTTTTCAGGCTTCGTCGGCCGACCGGGACAATATGTTCGTGCAGGCGCTTTTCCCCAATGACAGTTCCGGGCGTCTCAACTATCTGAAGGTATATTTCCCCACCAAGAAGGATTTCATTTTCTCCTCTATCTCTTTTATGGTGCCTGCGTTCGCTTTCACATTGATTCTGCTGATAATATTCGTGTTTACGATCATTGTCGCTTTCCGCCAGAAGAAACTCACGGAGATGAAAAACGACTTCATCAACAACATGACTCACGAATTCAAGACGCCAATCTCGTCCATATCGCTTGCGGCTCAGATGCTTCAGGACGACACCGTGCGTAAATCGCCCGCCATGATGCAGCAGATCAGCAACGTTATAAACGACGAGACCAAGCGCCTGCGCTTTCAGGTGGAGAAGGTGCTGCTGATGTCGATGTTCGACCGGCAGAAAGTGTCGCTCAAACTTAAAGAAATTGATGCCAACTCGGCCATCGACAACATCGTCAACACATTCAAGCTCAAAGTTGAGAAATACGGTGGTAAGATACGCGCGAATCTCGACGCGGAAGACGCTATTGTCAATGTGGACGAGATGCACTTCACCAACGTAATTTTCAACCTCCTCGACAACGCCGTGAAATATCGACGCGAAGACGTGCCCCTTGAGCTTAACGTTTCTACGCGCGACCTTGACGACAATCATATTGAGATTTGCGTCAGTGACAACGGCATAGGCATAAGGCGTGACGACCTCAAGAAAATATTCGAGAAATTTTATCGCGTAAGCACGGGCAACCGTCACGACGTCAAAGGCTTCGGCCTCGGACTGGCTTACGTACACAAGATGATTCACGACCTCGGCGGAGAAATCACTGCCGAAAGTGAACCCGGAGTAGGAACAAAATTCAAAATAATATTACCTCTAACCAACTAAACTGTTTTTATTATGGAAGATCGTATGCGTATTCTGCTCTGCGAGGACGACGAGAATCTCGGCATGCTCCTCCGTGAGTATCTGCAGGCCAAAGGCTTCAACGCCGACCTCTACGCCGACGGCGAGAGTGGCTACAAGGCCTTCCTGAAAGGAAAGTACGACATCTGCGTCCTCGACGTCATGATGCCCAAAAAGGACGGCTTTGCCGTGGCCCAGGAAATCCGTACTGTCAATTCCGATGTGCCCATCATTTTCCTCACGGCCAAATCCCTTAAGGACGATATACTCGAAGGCTTCAAGATCGGTGCCGACGACTACATCACAAAGCCGTTCTCGATGGAGGAGCTCGTGTTCCGTATCGAGGCAATCCTGCGCCGTGTCAAGGGCAAGAAAGGCAAGGAAGTGACAAGCTACCGCATCGGTAAGTTCACCTTCGACACCCAGAAGCAGGTGCTCATGATAGGCGACAAGGTGACTAAGCTCACCACCAAGGAAAGCGAGCTGCTCAGCCTGCTCTGTGCCCATGTCAACGAGATTCTGGAGCGTAACTTCGCCCTCAAGACTATCTGGATTGACGACAACTACTTCAACGCTCGCTCCATGGACGTCTACATTACCAAGTTGCGCAAGCATCTGAAAGACGATCCCTCTATCGAGATCATCAACATCCATGGCAAGGGCTACAAGCTCATTGCCCCGGAAGATGACAAGTAACCCGCATATTAACCGCTAAAATCTCTCCTCCATGGGCAAACAGATAGGCGCCTACGTGACGGCGCTGATATTAACGACACTTGTAGGCTTCGCCATCCTCACGGTGGCGGGTCTCGGCACGATACGCACATGTATTATATGTGCATTCAGCATCGCTATCTGCGGTACATTCCTGCCTCCGCTGTTCCGCCGGCTGTTCAGTCCGGGCGCATCGAAATAGGGCTGAACACTGACGTAAACAAAATGCGCAAGTACGGCGATTCGTACTTGCGCATTTTGTTTAAGAGTAAAGATATTTTCAGAGAGTAAGTTGCTCCGTAGATGAGCCGAGGTTGCGGCGGATTTTATCCATTAGGGTTTCTTTCAGCGGACGGATGTGTATCGAGACCCTGCTGTCCTTTTTGTTAAGAAATATTATGGAGGAGTGCAGCACTATCGCCACCCAGTCCTCAAACGGAACTATGGCGTGAATATGGCTCATCGGCATTCTGTGAAAAGGAGATTTCGGGTCTATGCTGCCTATTATTAGTTCGGCATTCATGTCGTCATCAAAATCCACGCTGATATTGTGGTTTTCTCCTGCCGCATCAAAAAGAAGCGGCATGTTCAGACAGTCCTGACTTTTGGGGGCTTTCTTGTATTGCTTGTATAACGTATCTATCACTTGCTGTGTGATCATGACGATATGTGCTGTTAACTGTTTGTATTTCAGAATAAAAATAGCATCGCAACCAGGCACTGCCTTGCACTGCTGTCTAAATAATAACCGCAAAATTAGCAAACTTGTTTTTGGATTAATAACATATTTAAAATATTTTTGCGGTTGTAACAAACATGTAACAATATGCTTCTCCCTTTTATTTCGCTGATTCTTCGGGAATATGTAATTTTGCAGGCGTTATGAGCATTTTTCGCATTTTTGTTGCGCTGACATTATGCTTCGGCGCATTTTGTTTCGCTGCGGCCGCTGATTCCACGAAGTCCTATAGCCGTTATATTCCGGAAGTCCATGCCACCATGCGTATGCAGTACGAGATATCCACGGAGGATGGGTATGGGCATTTCAATGTCCGTAATGCCAGAGTGAATATGAAAGGAAGCCTGACCGACTTTCTCGGCTACTTCCTGCGTGCCGATTTCAGCGACCGTGGCAAGTTTGTCATGCGTGATGCCTATGCCATAGTGCAGCCTGCCGCATCGCTCAGAATAATGCTCGGACAGATGCGGGTACCGCTGTCCGTAAGCGCCACGCGTTCAGTCCATGAGTATTGGTTTGCTCATAGTTCGCTTGTGAATCATGGCATGTGGAGCTCGCGTAAGGTTGGCATAAAAGCCCGCTACAGCTTCCGTCTTGTGGAGGCTCCCGCTTTTGTGGAAGGGGGAGTCTTCAGCTCCTCGTCCACAACCGACCACAAACCGTGGAGCAAGGACTATACGTTTGGCGCTGTGGGAGCCGCCACTTTCGGGCAGTGGACGCCGGAAGTCGGTTTTCAGTCCAATATGCTTGGTTCAGTGCGGTGCAACCTTTGGGACGCGTCGCTAACCTGGACCGACGGCAAGCTGTGGGAAGCTGAGATAGAGGGCCTCTGGAAGGGCTACAGCCACAACTCCGCACCTGCTACAAAAGCGTTCAACATAAAGGGACGCCGCTTTTTCCCGCTTCGCAGCCGCTTTGCCGACCGTATATCCGTCGACCTGCGGTATGACGGCGCTACCGACCTTTATGGCGCATCTGCCGATGACCCTGCAATTCTGGAGCTGACTCAGACTAAAAGACAGAGGATTACTGTCGGCTCTACGCTGGCCTACCTCAAAGGCCCCGTGCAGGCACATCTCAGGCTCAACTACGAGCAGTTTTTCCATAGCTCGCATCATAGCTATGACACTTCCGACAGCAATCGCCTCTGCCTTGAGCTAATGCTGCATTTTTGATTTGCTCATACGCCGCAGAATGATTAATTTTGTAGACTGAAAAGAGGTAGACTCGCCTTTGAAAATGGAAAATTTCATCGACATAGACGGCATTCGCCTTCATTACCGTACATGTGGGGTAGGGCCCGCCCTTATTCTCATGCACGGTTGGGGCTGCACTATGGACACCGTGGCAAGTATCGAGCGTACTGCTTCGGAAACCCATTGCGTATATAATATTGATTTCCCCGGGTTCGGGAAAAGCGATGAGCCCCGCGAATGCTGGGGTGTGGAGGAATATACCTGTCTTGTCGAGAAATTCGCCGCACGCCTTGGCATTGTCAATCCTGTCCTTGTGGGGCATTCTTTCGGTGGCCGTGTGGGCATCGTGATGGCTTCGCGCAATCCTGTCGATAAGCTTATCCTTGTTGACGCCGCAGGCGTGAAGCCGCGCCGTAGTCTGAAATATTATATTAAGGTCTACGGATTCAAGACCGCAAAAACATTGTGCCGTGCATTCCTTAGCCGCGACAGGGCTGAAGCTGCTATCGAGAAATGGCGCAGCCGAAACGCCTCGGCCGACTATGCTGCCGCATCCCCGGTCATGCGGAGCATTCTCAGCAAGGTCGTCAACGAAGACCTGTGCCATCTTATGCCTGAAATCACGGCACCCACTCTGCTCGTATGGGGCGAGGACGACACGGCCACACCCATTGCCGATGCCCGGCGCATGGAAAAGCTCATTCCTAATGCTGGACTCGTGAGCTTTAAGGGCTGCGGCCATTACAGCTTCCTCGACAACCTCTGGCAGTTCGCCGCCGTGCTTCGCAGTTTTTTGAAATCCTGACTTTTACATTTTGCAATGCTGATTATACTATTCGCTGTAATGGTCGCGGCCATAGCCGCAGCAACCGTCTATGAACTGCGCCGCGACCTGATGATGCTGCAACAGAACAGCTACTACAACAAGCGCTACTTCAACTGGCTCCGCACCTCAGGCGACACCACTTCGGCGTGGCGTATCGCGGCTCTGATTGTGTTCTTTCTCTGCATCGGGCCGTTCGGCAGCAGAGCCGTTGCAATGGGGTTGGCCGGCGCGTTCGGAGTGGCTGCTGCGTTAAAACTTCGCACCGCCCGCTATAAGAAACCGTTGGTATGGACTGCACGCGCATGTCGCATCTATGCCGTTATGGCGCTGCTGGTTCTGATTGCGGTCGGGATTGCCATGCTCCTGTTCGGAGGCTCCGCAGAAAGTAATCTCTATGCCGCCGCAATGGCTCTCCTGCTGTGCTACTGCGCCTCGCACATTGTGACTGTTTCCGCCAACTTCCTGCTTGCACCTGTCGAGGCATACATACGCCGCGGCTACATCCGCGACGCATGCCGCCGCCTGCAGTCCATGAAAGATCTTAAAGTGATTGGTATCACCGGCAGCTATGGCAAGACCAGTACGAAGCATTATTTGCACCGCATCCTTTCGGAGCAGTTCGACACGCTCATGACTCCCGGCAGCTTCAATACCACGCTCGGGGTAGTGCGTACCGTCCGCGAGTACCTCAAGCCTTACAATGAGGTCTTCATCGTAGAGATGGGTGCCAAAAATATTGGCGACATCAAGGAAATATGCGATATTGTGCATCCCTCCATTGGCATTGTCACGGCCGTAGGTCCTCAGCATCTTGAGTCGTTCGGAAGTATTGACAACGTGCAGCGTACCAAATTCGAGCTGGTCGACGCTCTCCCGGCCGACGGCGTGGCTTTCGTCAACAATGACTTCGAGCGTATAGCCGACCGCAAGGTCGACAATGTGCGCTGCGAGCGTTACACATGCCGCGACGCAGCCGGTGCCACATGGCGCGCCGCCTCTGTCAACTATGCCGCTGACGGCACATCCTTCACCGTCGAGGGCCCTGACGGTTATTCGCTTCAGCTCCATACCCGCCTTCTCGGCGAGGCCAACATTTCCGACTTGCTTGCCGCCGTGGCGGTGGCTCATACCCTTGGCGTCACCGACGAGCGCATTCGTTATGCCGTGCAGCAGATTCAGCCCGTGGAGCATCGTCTTAGCATCAAGCGTACTCCCGGCGGTATCACCGTCATCGACGATGCCTACAACAGCAATCCAGTCGGATCCCGCATGGCTATGGAAGTGCTTGGCGGCATGACGGGCGGCAAACGCGTTGTGATAACTCCGGGCATGATCGAGCTTGGAGAGCGCCAGTACGAGCTCAATGCCGAGCTCGGGCGCCACATCGCCCGCAATTGCGACCATGCCGTTATCGTAGGCCGTTACAACCGCGATGCACTCACCGAGGGAATCAAGGCGGAGAATAACGACGTGTTGAACATTCATGTTGTCGACAGCTTCGCCGAGGCTCAGGCCCTGCTCGCAAAGATTGCCACGGCCGGCGACATAGTTCTTTACGAGAACGACCTGCCCGACACATTTAAATAAGAAACAGCAAACTGATACAAGAAATGAAGACAGTAATAGGGGTGTTCTTCGGAGGACGAAGCACCGAGCATGAAATATCGGTCATTTCAGCCAATCAGGCCATGGCCGCCATCGATGGGAACCGTTTTGACATCGTACCGGTCTACGTTACGAAGGACGGACGATGGTTCACGGGCGACGCGCTGCGCGACGTCGCTAATTTCCGCGACATAAATGCCTTGCTGCAGAAGTGTACGCAGGTGTATATGCGCCCTTCCTACGGCGATTACAACCTCTATCGCAGCAAGCACAAGATGTTCGGCAACGACGTTGTCGCCACTTTCGACGTCGCAATTCCCGTGTTCCACGGCAGCAACGGCGAAGACGGCATCTTCGAGGGTGTCCTCGAGACCATAGGCTTACCCTATGCCGGATGCAACACTCTGTCGTCGGCCAACGGCATGGACAAGATCACCATGAAGATGATACTCCAGGCCAACGGCGTGCCCGTCGTTCCGTATATTTGGTTCACAGACCGCCAGTGGGAGTCGTCGCGCGCCGAACTCGTCGAAAAGGTTGAGAAAGAGCTTGGCTATCCTGTCATCGTGAAGCCGGCCAACCTTGGCTCCAGCGTCGGCATCGGCCGTGCGGCCGACCGTGCGCAGCTTGAGGAACGTGTGGCCGAGGCCACGCAGTATTCGGCCCGTATCATCGTGGAGCACATGGTCGACCAGTTGCAGGAAATCAACTGCTCTGTGCTCGGCGACTGCGACCAGTACGAGACATCCGTGCTTGAGGAACCCATCAAAAGCGGCGAGATTCTCAGCTATACCGATAAATATATGGGTGGCACCAAGGGTGCCACAGGCATGCAGGCCTCGCAGAAGCGCATCCCGGCCGACCTGCCCGAGGATGTGACCCGCCGCATTCAGTTCCTTGCCGGAGAAACGTTCCGCGTCCTGTCGTGCCACGGCGTAAGCCGCGTCGACGTCATCGTGGACCGCAGCAACGGCGAAATTTATGTCAATGAGATCAACACCATCCCCGGCTCGCTGTCGTTCTATCTCTGGGAAGCTACGGGCCTGAGCTTCCCGAAGCTCATGGAACGCCTTGTCAGCCTGGCACTTAAGCGTAAGCGCGACCAGAGCTACAAGACCGTTAGCTACGATCAGAACATCTTCTCGCTTGGTGGCGGTGTCAAGGGTGTGAAGGGCGCGAAGGGTGTCAAATCCTGATTCGTCCCGCCCCTGAAAAATATTTTTTCGAGCTAAGGTTTCCGCTATGTGTTGTGCTGCAATACATAGCGGAAACCTTAGCTTGAATTGCACCGCCGGAGTGCAAAAAATAGTTTTGAAAAATTAAAAAAAGGCCGTACCTTTGTATTGTGAACCTCGTAATACGACATATCGAACACCTGGCAATCACGCATAATTGCGTGATTTTGCCTGCTATAGGGGCTGTGCTGGCTCATGAGATGCCTGCGCGCTTCGATGCCTCGTTATGTCGTATGCTCCCGCCTCGGCGCGTGTTCACTTTTAACCCCGCGCTCGACCACAACGACGGCACCCTCGTAGCAAGCATAGCCCGTGCTGAGGGAATGAGCTACACGCAGGCCACGCAGCTCGTCGAGAAAGAGACTCAGGCCATGAGGCTTGCCCTTGAGGCCGACAGCCGTCTCTCGCTCGGACGCGTCGGTACGCTTATGCGTGATGCCGACGGCTCGCTGCGCTTTGTGGCTGCTCCCGCCTTAGAGCTGTCGCCGTCATGCATGTGGCTCCCGGAGATAGACCTGTCTCAGTTCGCGCTCAGAGAGGATTCGGAATCCATTCCGGCCGCATCTGCCCGCAGCCGTCGCCGCCCGCGCAATATTGTCGCCCGGACGGCACGTGTGGCCGCAGCTGTCGTGTTCCTTCTTGCGGTAGGCACTGCCATCTTTCGTCCCCACCGGTTGGAAAATCCGCAGTCCGCTTCGCTCGGCGTTGAGCTCCCGTCTGTTTCTCGTTCGGAGATTATCGAGATGCCTGCCGAAGCCAAGGCTCCTGTGATACTGGTCCTGAGGCATGAAGCCGATGCGGTCACGCAGGTCGACACTGCCGCCCTTGCTGTGCGCCGAGCCGCAGCCGTGAAGCGTCCCGCCGCGGCCTCCCGCTATTGCCTGGTGGTCGCATCTCTGGAGAATGAACTTGAAGCCCGTAGATTTGTTGATAAGAATAATGACACAACTCTCGGAATTCTCGTGAAGGACGGGCGCTACCGTGTGTATGCCGTTGAAGGTTCAAGCATTGCCGATGTCAACGAAAAGGCCGGCGCGCTGAATCTTTCCGCCCGTTTCCCGTCTTCCTGGGTGTGCAGAAAGTAAGAAACGGTTCTGATTATGGATAAACTCAACCAACTGCTCATCGAGCGTCACAGTATCCGTCGCTATACGGACCAGCCTGTCGACGCCGACGACGTGCGCCTCATTCTTCAGGCCGCACTCCTCTCTCCGTCATCTAAGAGCAAACGCCCCTGGCAGTTTGTCGTTGTCGAGAATCGCTCGACTCTCGACCGCCTTGCCGCCTGCAAGGATTTCGGCACCAAGCCTATCGCCACCTGCGCCTTTGCCGTTGTCGTGGCTGTGGATGCCGCGCAGAGCGACTGCTTCATAGAGGATGCTTCCATCGCGGCTGCCTTCATGCAGCTACAGGCCACGGAGCTGGGTCTTGGCGCTTGCTGGATTCAGGTCCGCAACCGCTTTACGGCCGACGGCACCCCCGCCGAGGACATCGTGCGCGAGACTTTGGGTATCCCCGAGAATCTCACGGTGGAGTGCATCGTCACGGTCGGCCATAAGGATGAGCAGCGCCGGCCGGTCGACCCCGACAAACTGCTGTGGGAGAAAGTGCACATCGAGTCGTGGAAGCCTGTCGGATAGTTATCGTAGGCTCCGGCAATGTAGCTACCCATCTGGCGCGTGGGCTGCATGCTGCGGGTGCGCGCATCCTGCAGGTGTGTTCCCGCAATGCGGCGCACGCATCCCGCCTTGCTGCCGAAGTCGGAGCTGAAGCTGTCACCGATTTGCATTCTGTCAATCCCGGCGCCGACGTGTGCCTTATATCCACGGTGGACGGCGCCGTTGCCGATGTGGCTGCTACGCTTCCCCCCATGAAAGGCATTGTGGCTCACACGTCGGGTTCGGTGCCCATGGACGTGTTGCGCCGCGCATCAGACAGGGTAGGCGTCATGTATCCTTTGCAGACCTTTTCCCGCGACCGCAAGCTCGAACTCTCCAACGTGCCTTTCTTCAATGAGGCCTCCGACGATGCCACGCTCGCCCGTCTTGATGCCCTTGCGGGCATGATTTCCCGCAGCGTCCATCATGCCGACAGCGGCACGCGTCCCTTTCTCCACGTCGCGGGAGTGCTCGGGTGCAACTTCCCCAACTATCTGCTGTTGTGTGCCTCGCAAGTGCTTGCCCGCGGCGGCTACAACCTCGACGTGCTCCGCCCGCTGCTGGAGGAGACAGTGGCTAAAGCCTTTGAATTCGGCCCTGAGGCATCGCAGACCGGCCCTGCCCGCCGCGGCGACGCTGCCACGATAGAGCGTCATGCCTCCATGCTTCCCGACGCGCAGGCCGAGATTTATCGGATGTTATCACAAGCCATAACCGACCATTACAGCCGCAATGAGCAAGATTAATTATGATTTGTCGCGCATACGCGCCTTTGTATTCGACGTCGACGGAGTGCTTTCACCCACCGTAGTGCCCATGCTTGACGACGGCCGCCCGGCCCGCATGGCCAATGTCCGCGACGGCTTTGCGCTCAAGGAGGCCGTGCGACGCGGCTATAAGGTTGCGGTCATCACGGGCGCCGATACGGAGGCCGTGCGTCGCCGCATGAATATGATAGGCATTCAGGATGTCTTTCTCGGCGTTGGCGACAAACTGGGCGTCCTCCGCACCTGGATGGACGAGCAGGGATTGCAACCCGCCGAGGTGGCCTATGCCGGAGACGATGTCCCGGATGCCGACTGTATGCGCTATGTCGGGCTAAGCGTGGCTCCCCGCGATGCCGACCCGGACATACGCATGCTTGCGGTATTTATCAGCACCTGCGACGGCGGCCACGGCGTCGCTCGCGAACTCATTCAGGAAACCATGCTCGCTCAGGGCTGCTGGCCCGCGAGCGCCAAAGCTTTCGGATAATGCAGGATTACATAGCACCCCCTCGTCTTTTCAGCTTCCGCGTCGTGCTGGCCAGTCAGTCGCCCCGCCGCCGCGAACTCATGCACATGCTCGTCCCCGACCTTGAGCTGGCTCCCCCGCGCGATGTCGATGAGGATTATCCTGCCGGACTGCCGGCCGAGGCTGTGCCGGAATGGCTCTCGCGCCACAAGGCCGAGGCTTACGACGACTGCCTCCGCGACGGCGAGGTGCTTCTCACTGCCGATACCGTCGTCGTCCTCGACGGCGAAATACTTGGCAAACCTGCCGACGAGGCCGACGCCTGCCGCATGCTGCGTAAACTTTCGGGACGCACCCACACAGTCGTTACCGGCGTCACCCTTTCAATGCCCGGCCGCCGCGTCAGTTTCTCGGAGCATACAAAAGTAAAATTCGACCCGATTTCAGACTCCGAAATTGAAGCATACGTCTCCACATTCCGTCCTCTCGACAAAGCCGGCTCCTACGGCATCCAGGAATGGATAGGCGCCGTAGGCATAAAAGGCATAGAGGGCAGCTTCTACAACGTAATGGGCCTCCCCGTCCACGCCGTCTACAAGCACCTGCAGGACCTCCGGTCCACCCTTGACGACTCGTCGAAATCATAAGCCGCAACCCCGCGACGTACCTACAATGTAATGGGTTTCCCCGTCAGCGCCGTCAACAAGCCCGAGCTGGACTACCCTTAACGATCCCCGAAATCATAAACTGCAAGGCACCCGCGCCCCGTCGCGGGTGCAATATGGTTAACCGAGGGTAAAGGAGCGACCGAAGGGCGCGACGTACCCTCGGTTGATACCCCCCAAAGAAATCAACCCGCCGCATGGCGGGTTGCACAGCATCAAAATGCTAACATTAAGCGTGTTTATGAAAACTTCCGTACATTCAATTCTCAACAGGGACTATCATAAACTCCTCACTCCCAATTCCTTTTGTCCCTTTTGACTTTATGTCTTTCTTCTATGTTGCAATGCAAGGGAATTAACATTTTTAACACTCCCTCGACATGATGTTATGGAGTATAATCAGCAGCAAAACAATACTATAAAAAACACACCGCGGGGCCCGGGGGCGCG